>ERZ894236.430-NODE-430-length-51402-cov-37.1979_pt1 | contig 51402 bp, 73 predicted proteins | sample MGYA00380297_ERZ894236 | MGnify/ENA primary metagenome ERZ894236 (study PRJEB32331, sample SAMN06328420) | human gut metagenome | biome: human gut microbiome; feature: stool | host: Homo sapiens | collected 2014-08-04 ... | reverse complement strand
AAAATCGATACCGGAAAAACTCTAAAACCGTGGCCAGTTTTAGTTGACCACTACACCTCACAGCGGAAAGCGAAAGACGTTATTGATGATTTGGCATCCGTATTTCGCGGAATGCCTTTATGGGATGGAGTGCAGTTAACCTGCTTTCAGGACAGGCCCGCAGATCCGGAATGGACATACACAAACTCAAATGTTATCGGCGGGAAATTCAATTATACATCAACAGCTAAAAGTGCAAGGCATAATGCAGTTGAAGTTTCATGGATTAACCCGGATAACGGCTGGAAGGAAGAGAGGGAGTTTATACAGGATGATGGTCAGATCATAAGATTTGGCGGACTGAATGTTAAGAAAGTAACGGCTTTCGGTTGCACCAGCAGGGGGCAGGCTCATCGTGTTGGTAAATGGATTCTGGAAACAGAGAAGCTTGAGACTGAAAGTGTAACATTCACGACTTTCAGGGAGGGTATTAATTGTCTTCCGGGTGACATCATTGAAATAGCGGATGATTCATTTGCGGGTTCAAAAGTCGGTGGCCGGGTTTTAGATGTTGTTGGCAGCAGAGTAAAAACAGATGCACCTATAAAATGGTCTTCTGGTGATAAGGGATATTTTGCTTACCTCGGCGGCAGCGGGAAGTTCATCAGAACAGAAATATCATCAGTAGATGGCGACATTGTTATCCTGAAGAGCGAACCAGCCGGACTGCAAAAATTCGGTGTGTTTTCTGTATCGAAAAACACGCTGATTACGCGAATGTTCCGGGTACTGACTATTACTGAAGATAAAGACGGGAACTATCAGTTTAACTGTATTCTCCATGAACCAAAAAAGGAGCGCATTGTAGATGATGGTGTTAATTTCACCGGTAATCCGTCTGCACAAAATACGGTTCGAATCCCTGACATTGAACGCCTTTCCGTAGCTTATATCAATGACAGCTCTCAGGTTCAGGCCAGAGTTATGTGGGCCATGACAACAGCTAACCGCAATATTTCTTACGTTGTTTCTGTTTATAAAGATGACAAGGTTGTCCTTACTGGTGAAACGTCTGATCTTGAATATTATTTCAACGGATTGGCCGCTGGGGAATATCTGGTTGGCGTACGCGGCAAAGATAAAAATGGAATGCTGGGAAGCGAGTCGAAAGTGCTGATGGTTATTGGTGCGCCAGCGGCCCCTTCGTTTATCAGCGTTGAGTCAGGCTTCTTTGAGGTGAAATTGATACCACATATCAGTGCCCCGCACACACTGAATACTGAGTTTGAATTTTGGTTTTCCGGCGAGCAAAGAATTACCAACATTAATAACATTGAACAGGAGGCTGAATTCCTTGGCAGAGCAAAAGTATGGTCAAAAGGTCAGTTAAAGCCCGGACATGATTACTGGTTTTATATCCGAAGTATTAATGAGTATGGTAAATCTCATTTTATTGAAGAAAAAGGTCAGTCCAATAACCATGCGGATGAAATATTCGATGTAGTGCAAAAAGAGCTCGAAGACTCAGCCATCATTAAAGGCCTGCAGTCTCAGGCGAATGATAACTTCGAGGCCATTATCAACAACGCCAATAACGTTTACGGTCAGTGGGGTTACTGGCAGCGTGAAAACGGTGTTATGAAAGCAGAAATCATCGATGTCCGCAACTACACGGTTACGGAAACAACGGCACTTGCGGAGAAACTGGACGCGGTACAGGTTAAAGCAGAAGACGGACTGGCGCTGGCGCAGAACTCCATCCGCGCGCAGTGGGATATGGCATCCGGTCAGGCATCCGTGGTCCACGATATGAAAGTCCGGATCCGTTATAACGGTGAGGATTATTCCGCCGGTATGGTGATCGGGGCTGAGCTGAAAGGTGGTCAGGTGAACACCCTTATCGGTTTTAACGCTCAGCAGTTTGCGTTTTATAATCCGGTGAAAAAATCGATGGACATGTTCATGTACATGAAGGACGGACAGGTCTTTATGCGTGAGGCGTTCATTAATCAGGCATGGCTTAACAGTGTGGTTGTCACTGACAAAATGCAGTCGGAGAACTATGTGCCGGGTAAACAGGGTTTTATTCTGGATGCAAAGGCTAATAAATTTGAGTTCTTTGACGGAACAACAACAAACGGTACCGGTATTACAGCGGGCGGTATTAAAGTATATGACAATAACCGGCTGACGGTCATTATTGGTGATATATCGGGGTATTAATATGGCTCACGGGATTATTGTATATGATGATCGCGGTAATAAAATATTAGATTCCGGTAAAAGACTCGGTCGGTTCGTCGGTTGGCATGATATTAATCCTGCACCGGTCGGTCAGTTTAAATACAGCTGGGATCACCGGAACCTGCTCCCTATGGGGGAGATTTTTGTCTGGGTTAATCCGAGCTTTTGGTTCAATCATAACGGCTGGTGCGATTGCCGGGTTGAAAATGGCGTTATTATTTTTGAGGGTAATTTAAGGCGAAACGACGAACAGAGAGCCAGGGAAACTTATATGCGTATATTATATGGTGTAAAATCATGAAACACGGTTTTATATGTTTTGGTGACACCGGCCGGATGCAAATTGACGGTACTAATATAGCGTTAGGGTTAATCAGAAAACAGTCATTTCATTGTCCGAAAGTACAGGATGCCGGACAGGGAACCATCAAAGAGGTTTATTTTCCTGCCAGAGTTCATCCGAAAACACAAATGATCGCAGCCAGAGCATCATTCTGGGTCAGAATAGGCGGTCAGGCGTTTGACAATACGAATAATAATGCTTTTGTCTCGATGCCTTTCCGCGACGGTCCCGGCGGAAATATAGAAATCTGGGAGTTTGGCAACGCTCCTGTTAAGGTGCGTAATCAAAAAACGGGAATAGTTGTGATAAACCCGCTAACCAATCAGGTGGTATATAATACTAACTGGGGCGTTGCAAATATACTGCATGTTCAGCGGCTTAAACTATGGCCTGATACAATGTGGTCTATGACAATGCCTAATAATGGTAATAACTGTGCAGTTGTATTTGGCGGTGGTGCTCAGAAAAGAACAAATTATGATGAATATATGGAATTCGAGTCTTATTTCTGGCGAATGAACGGTTCTAAACTGGAAGTACGTCTGTTGGTTGATACGTATTCCAGACCGCATGCATCACAATCTTTTAAATCATGTGATATACCGCTATATATAATGATAATAGATACAACGGGGATATAAGAATGAATATATCAAAATTAATCACATTAGCTGCAATAACTACGCTGACAGCCTGCAGCCATAACGTATACACCAAACCAGTGGATTGCACCGGGCATATGTTTGAGGGGCTGGATAACCGGCATTATTCAGCTAAGCTGACAAAATATGCGCCGGACAGTAAACGGTTTTTCAGTACAGGTGATCCTGTTCTGGGTTTGCATGGCTGGATCCGCATGGATGCATTTGACAAAATTACATGTGTTAAAGGCAAGAGTACAGAGGACTGATTATCGCCGTTACCGTCGCTGACTTCGACCTGCAAAAACTAAAATCAAAATAAATAATCTCCTCCAACAACCGCTCCGGCGGTTTTTTTTCGTCTGAAATTTAAGGAAACCCCATGATTTACACCGACGGCACCATAGCCATTAAAGCCGGTTCACCGATTGTGACCGGCACCGGTACACAGTGGAAAAAGAACATTCACGGTGTGGCACCCGGCCAGCTTATCAGCATCGAGAACGGCGCGACGCCTGTCAGTATGATGATCCGAGCGGTAAACAGTGATACCGAACTGGTGTTGTCATTCAATGCCCCGGTAACGCTCAGCGGCGCGAGATACTCCATTGCCACTACGGTACCGGACACCATTTCAGATGCGGCCCGCACTATGTCAGCCAATCAGGGCTATATCGTTTACTTTCTCCGGGCCATGCAGCAGTGGATGACAGACACAGGCCAGGTGGAAATTGAGTTGCCGAATGGGCAGAAGGTGACGCTGGAGGATGTAAAAGGGCTGGCTTCGCGGGAATGGGTTAACTCGTTTATCAGAAAGGACTCTAATTCTAATATCGATTTTAGCGCCAGAACATGTACGCTTCAGCCGGAATCAGATGGCAGCAAGATGCAGATGGGGATCACTAACTTAGGCTTAGGATTCATAGCATCGTATGACAAGGAAAAAAACACATGGTCTATATTGCAGATCCCACAGGAGGCTGGTACAAGGCAAATAGCGTCCCGCCAATGGGTTAATAAAATGGTTTTCAACCCTAACGACAGGGTTACAAGAGTGATAAACCCAAATGGTACTCAAACCCTTCAGATAGAAGATGGCGGTACTATTGGTTTTAAAAATATCACTAAAGATGCATATACTTTTGCTTTAACGCCGGAAGGGGATGCTAATTTTTATACATCCACAATTAAGGTCCACGGTAACAATGACTGGCCCGGATTTTCTCTTATAAGGACGGACAAATCCCATATAAGGTTAGAAGCTAATCCCTCATCTTCAACAGTCCTTTTTAATATCGTTAACAGAAATACTCAGGGAGCCAACACTAACGGGGTTTCTATACCAAACACCAATGGTACAGTGGCTGTCATTGGTGGTAATACTGCATTTGATGGCAGCGGTTATCTTAAAAGGTCATCCCCAATTATCCAAATCAATCCGGACGGTCATTACGACACCAACGACGAATCCGAAGGCGCTGAAGTCAGCCGAACAGCTACCGGCCAATATCACATTACCGGTATACTCGGTTATAACTCAGATGGTGCCTGGGGCATAAACGGTGGTATCTCGGTACCGAAAGACAATAACGGCCTTGAGCTGGTTTACGTCGCGGACCGCGTTCTGGAGGATGGTAGTATCATCATCGAAACCTGTCACCGTCAGCATGCGCATTTGCCGGAACGTTTCCAGAACTGGCGGCTGAAAGAGGTCACCCCGGAAGGTGAGCGTGTTTTCTATCAGGACGGCGAACCGTGTGATCTGCCTGAATCCACCCGTCTCGATGTGCGTGTGGAAATGCCGCAGGGCTCTGTGTGGAATGTGAAGCAACGTGAATTGGCTGAACAGATGGAACGTGAGCAGGCAGAACGGAAGGTTCAGGAAATAGTGGAGCAGGCCGGAGACACGGAAGAATAAAACAAAGCCGCACTCGTGGATATTAGGCGGCGTAATATTTATATGTATTCACCAAAATTTAACCTGACATTGCCGAGGGTATCATGTTAAAAGCAGACATCATACATTGTTCATGGGTTAAGCCTTAGTGTATCTTCACATAAGCTAAAAAACTCAGTTAGGCTATATGTTTTTTCATAAACATCACAAACTAATAAAGCAGATACGAGAGATTTATCTGTAAAACAGTTTGTGAACATAAAAGCAAGATTCACGCACATAATGTATATATACAGTATGGTGAACTGGTTTGTTAAAAAGGATATATAACTTAAAGATACGCAAAGGAATACATTGTGCTTAAAGATAATTTTAATGAGTTACAAATTTTTTTTGCTGTTGCGAAGGAGAAAAGTTTTACCAAAGCTGCGGCTAAACTGGGGGTTTCTCAATCTGCACTGAGTCATGCAGTCAGGGCATTGGAAGACCGTTTAAATGTTCGGCTCTTGAGACGTACAACACGTAGCGTCGCGGCTACAGAAATAGGGGAAAAGATTATTGCTTGTCTTGAACCCCAACTGGCTGATCTTAATCATGAGTTAGAGGCAATCATTCAGCTTAATGGCGTGGCTTCTGGCAATATCCGTCTTTCAACGGGGGAGCATGCAGCACGCAGCCTTCTTTGGCCTAAGCTAAAACCGTTTCTGCGTACATATCCGGATATTAATATCGAACTGGTAGTTGATAATGGGTTTGTTAATATTGTTGATGGAGGTTTTGATGCGGGGGTGCGTTTGGGAGAAAGCGTTGATAAGGATATGGTCGCTGTTAGAATTGGCCCTGATATGCGGTTGGCGATTGTTGGTTCACCGGGATATTTTGAATCTCAGGGCATACCGCAAACGCCTCATGAGTTACAGCATCATCGTTGTATCAATATGCGTCTTCCTACCGCAGGAGGGTTGTATCATTGGGAGTTTGAAAAAGAGGGCAAATCGTTACGGGTTAGAGTGGAAGGGCAACTCACCTTTAATTTATTGTCCGAGCGAATTGATGCGGCACTGTCTGGGTTTGGTATTGCTTGCGTCCCCGAGGATACCATCCAAGAGGCCGCCAAATCAGGAAAGCTGGTCCAAGTTTTAAGTGATTGGTGCCCGGTTTTTTCAGGCTATTATCTTTATTATCCAAATCGAAAACAGCACCCTCCTGCGTTTGCATTATTGATTGATGCACTGCGTTATAGTGAGAAGCAGAGGCTGGTAGTGTGAAATAAATACATTGGAGTTTACCAGCCTAAGGTAAATTTATCGATTAATCAGTGCTTGTAACGCAGCGGGATAGCGTTCTCCAACAATTTTCACTGTTTCCAGCGCGTGTGCGATTTTTTGTAAATCGTTATTACTAAGTATGACATTGGCAGCATTTAAATTTTCTTCTAAACGATGCAGTTTAGTTGTGCCCGGAATAGGGACAATCCACGGTTTTTGCGCCAATAACCAAGCCAGTGCAATTTGTGCTGAAGTCACGCTTTTTTGGCTGGCGAGATCTGCTAACAAAGTAACCAGTTGTGCATTTGCCTCTAAAGCTTCTGTGCTGAAACGTGGGACTTTGCTACGAAAGTCATCATTGTTGAATGTTGTATTAGCATTAATTGCACCTGTTAAAAATCCTTTCCCTAATGGGCTAAAGGGTACAAATCCAATACCTAATTCTTCGAGCACAGGTAATATTTCATCTTCAGGTTCGCGCCACCAAAGTGAATATTCGCTTTGCAGTGCGGTGACAGGCTGAATAGCATGTGCTCGGCGAATTGTCTGAGCGCTGGCTTCAGAAAGGCCAAAGTGTTTTACCTTACCTTCAGCAATCAAATCTTTTATTGTGCCTGCAACATCTTCAATCGGTACATCAGGGTCAACACGGTGTTGATATAGAAGATCAATAACGTCAGTTTTAAGCCGACGTAATGAACCTTCGACGGCTTTACGAATATGTTCCGGACGGCTATTTAAAAGCTGTTGTTTGTTTTCATTACTACAGTTGAAACCAAATTTCGTCGCAATAACCACTCTGTCTCTAAAGGGTTTTAACGCTTCACCTACCACCTCTTCATTCATGAATGGCCCATAGACTTCTGCGGTATCAAAAAAAGTTACCCCACGCTCTACTGCTGTACGCAGTAATTCAATGGCCTGATGTTTATCTGTGGCGGGACCATAACCGTGACTCAGCCCCATACAACCTAATCCAAGTGCAGAAACTTCAAGTTTTGAATTACCGAGAAAACGTTTTTCCATGATTTATGTCCTGATAATTAATTAGATTGCTTGTATGACTAAACATCCAGTTTGCGGCCAGCGAGCCATTCGACCATCGCAGGATCGCGATGTGAGAAGAAAGCACTGGTTGCGGTGTCGAGGGCGGTAATTTGCAACATATCTTCAGAACTGAGTTCAAAATTGAGAATATTGATGTTTTCTTCCATGCGTTCTTTTCGCACCGATTTTGCCAGTGAAATGATGCCTCGCTGGAAGATCCAACGCAGTACAACTTGTCCCGCGCTTTTGCCATACTTCTGACCAATTGCCGTTAGCAAGGGATGCTGGAACAGACCATTCTTACCCTCAGCAAATGGTGCCCAGGCTTCCGGTTGAATGCCGCGGCTTTGATTCCATGGAACGGCATGCAGCTGTTGGTTGAATGGGTTAATTTCAATCTGATTTACCGCAGGGGCTACTTTGTTGAAGGCGATAAGGTCGGCCAGTCTGTCCGGATGGAAGTTGCTGACGCCAATAGCACGAATCTTTCCTGCCTGTTGCAATTCTTCCATGGCACGCCATGCCCCATGGACATCGCCGTAAGGCTGGTGAATCAGGTACAGATCAACGTAATCAAGTTGCAGTCGATTCAGGGAGCGCTCAAACTGGGCTTTAGCACCTTCATAATTGGTATCCTGCAGCCAAAGTTTGGTTGTGATAAAAAGTTTGTTACGGGCGATACCGGTCTGTTTCAGAGCATTTCCGACCTGAGTTTCATTCTGGTAAGACGCGGCGGTATCGATCAGACGGTATCCCATATCGATGGCATCAATAACGGCTCTTTCGCATTCAGTGGCATCAGACATTTGAAACACGCCAAAGCCCAGCAGGGGCATTTCAATACCGTTGTTCAGTTTTACAGTTTGCATGGCGGTCATCCTTCAGCTGTTGTTTAGGGAAATCATAATGCAAACTGATTTATTTGATTAGATGGGATAATTAGCTAGGGTTTATTAAATGTGTTCATTAATATTTATAGGGTTGACGGGCGGTTTAGTGTCAAAAGCGGAAGTTGAGGGGTTCTGGCAAGTACTCGTATAGTGGCAACATTTTTGCTACCGCTTCTCCCGGTCGCAACCGATTTAGTTGACTATGGCGCGTGTATTAATCAACGGGGAGGATGTCAGGGAAACAATGAATCAAGCCATAATAGTCTGGTTTTATTGAAATTATTGACCTAAACAAGAGGAGTTGAACTTCCGATACCCCATGATATCTTACTTAGATAGTGAGATGATCTAATATACACTATATAAGTTACAATATAGCCGGAGATGTAGGAGGGAGTATATGGGGTATGATTATAAAGAGCATATTAGCAATGCTAAGAGGCTATATGAAATTGGGGATAACGCTTCTTTAAGATACTGTGCATTGGAATTGAGATTTGCAATTGAGTGTCATGTATATATTCAATTAAGAGCAGGGCTAGGAACAATTCCAGAGACGGTAATTAACACATGGCAACCACCTCAAGCAATAAAATCCTTGTGCATGTTTGAGGAAACAGCAGATCAGGATTTAAAAGTAACGATAACTGGTGATGACTCTAATGAGATAACAGCAAGCTATAAAAATATTAAGTATAAGGACCTTAATAAATGGTATAATACCCTTGGGAGTTTTTTACATCAACCAACCATAAAAAAACAAGAATTTCAAGTAGATAAAAATAAACTAAATTCGATATTATCGAAATTAGCTGAGCTGTGCGATCAACAGCTCATAACATTTCATCGAGGTTATGAGAAAATAAAATGCGAAAAATGTAAAAAGGAAATTATTTTTACCAAAAATTACGTGAAAAAATATAATAAAATAGATTGCCAAAATGCTGGCTGCCCTAATTTTGTTATTATTAGACTTGCCCCGGATGGTGGATATGAATCATTCCAATCTGCTGGAGTACCTTGCTTTATATGTGGTGAAAAAAAACACATCTCATTATGCGACATGGAGGATGGAGCAGAGTTATATTGCAAGAAGTGTAAAAATAAACATGTAATTAAAAAATTTATTTTCTCCCAAGAAAGAGTTGCTCCCATACCTGAATTTACCTTCGAAAACACATTGTTGATTAAGGACAAAGAGTAAAATCAAGTTGTTTATAGAGCTACCTTGACCTGCTCCCCGTTGATTAATACATATTTCTGCTGGTCATATCATCATTTTGACCCTGACGGTTTGGTCAACTCAGTCCGCTCATCGCTCATCGCTCATCGCTCATCGCTCATCGCTCATCGCTCATCGCTCATAGCGGACTGTCGGCTTTGATTTCAATGAGTAATGCATGTGACGCATAAGATTAGTAAAAATCAGATTGATGAGACAGCCAAACTTCTCTATCATTAACTGTATGTATATACAGTTAATCGGTTCTGAGTATGAAACTTGTCAAGATCAACGATGATACAATTCTGACATTGCCTCTGTTCCTCGAGCATGTCCCCGCTGGGTTCCCGTCACCGGCGGCGGACTATATCGAGGAACGCATAAACCTGAACAGTGAACTGATCCGACACCCGGAAAGTACCTATTTACTCAGGGTTGAAGGTAGCTCGATGATAGATGCGAATATCTTTGACGGTGATGTGGTTATCGTGGACAGCGCGGTAACTGCGGCGGAGGGGGATATTGTGATTGCCAGTTTTGACGGAGAGTTTACTGTCAAAAAATTGCAACTGTCACCGGTACCTATGCTGATCCCGATGAATCCGGATTATCAGCCTATCGTAATCAGCAGTGAGCAGGATTTACAGATTTTCGGTGTGGTCACCTACATCATCCACCGGGCTCAGTGATGTTTGCGCTGGTGGATGTAAACAGCTTTTACACTAGCTGTGAAAGAGTATTCCGGCCCGATCTGACAGGTAAGCCGGTTATCGTCCTGAGCAATAATGATGGCTGCGTGATCGCCAGGTCAGCAGAGGCGAAAGCCCTCGGCATCAAAATGGGGGCGCTGTATTATGAGTGTCGCGATTTTTGTTATAAAAACAATGTGACAGTATTCAGCTCAAATTATGCGTTGTACGGCGATATGAGCAGCCGTGTGATGACATTGCTCTCATCCTTCGCACCCGCCACTGAAATCTATTCTATCGACGAAGCCTTTCTCGATTTTACCGGCATGACCAGGATATTCAGCCCGGAAGATTACGGCTGTGAGATACAGGCTGCTATTCTGCAGAAAACACACCTTCCGGTCGGTGTTGGCATTGCACCGACAAAGACACTCGCAAAACTTGCCAACCATGCAGCAAAAACATGGAAAAAAACCGGCGGAGTGGTCGACCTTTCTGATAGGCTGCGCCAGCGTAAGTTACTGGCACTGATACCGGTCAGTGAAGTGTGGGGTATCGGTCGGCGAATATCGGCCAGACTGAACACCATGGGGATTCGCACTGCATTAGATTTGGCGAGCGCCGCACCGGCGACTATCCGTAAAACTTTCGGTGTTATTACTGAGCGTACGCTGCGGGAACTGAACGGAGAACCCTGCATCAAGCTGGAAGAAGTCAGAAAGGTGAAACAGCAGATCCTCTGCTCCCGATCATTCGGTACCAAAGTGACGGACATTGTTACCATGAGAAAGGCAGTGTGTGAATATGCCGAACGGTCAGCGGAAAAACTCCGGGAAGAAAAACAGCGCTGCCGGATGATCGGGTTGTTTGTGCAGACCAGCAGACACGCTAACGGGCCGGACTATGCGAACAGTGCAAACATTTCACTCGAGTATCCCAGCTGCGACACGCGGGACATCATCAATGCCGCCATGAGAGCACTGGATAGTATCTGGTGTGACGGGTACCGGTATTATAAGGCCGGTATCATTCTGTCAGACTTCACGGATTCAGCTGTTACCCAGTTCGATATGTTCGCCACCCGGCAGCCATTTAAAAACAGCGACGAGCTGATGAAGACTATGGACACAATAAACAACAGTGGGCTGGGCCGTGTGTGGTTTGCCGGTAAAGGCAGTGATAGCGGGTACAAGATGAAGTGCGAAATGTTGTCACCGGCATACACAACAAACTTTAGTCAGTTACCGGTGGTGAAAAGTTAATGTGGCACCAGTGAGATAAAGAGTTGTTGCAAATATGCAGTTTGTTTAAAAGATGGGTGTATAGCTGTTGGTAGGAGTGGTGGGACATATTTGGGACACAAATGGTTTTAGATGTGCTTTATACCTTTTCAATCTTTTTAATTGTTGGGACGTGAAAGCGTGATTTAATGCGGTATCTAATTGATTAAAAAACAAAACTACTGACTTGTAATCAGTAGGTCACCAGTTCGACTCCGGTAGCCGGCACCATATTAAAACCCGCGATATCTTTGATATCACGGGTTTTTCTTTTGTATATCATGCACTTCACCCCAGTGCCTAGACTGAATAAAACAGGACATTCCTACTTTGAATTAAGTGAGTTAACGCAATTGATCAGCGCATTTGCAGCGTTAACCTGTTCCCCGCCATCAACATATACAGACATACCAGAAGAAACACTCGTGTCCGCCCTTAAATCTGTGTACTTCTTGTTAAGAATATAAAGAGTCCCGAAACTATACCCGCCTATTAATGATTTATCTTTTATATCGATAGGTTCAATGATGTCAAAAGATAACTCAACCATATCATATTGATTTTTATTTATTTCAGGGGCTACGATATTTTTACATTTAATCTCAAATTTTTTATCTTTAGCGTTAAATGGTACATATGATACGCAGGTGTCGTCCGGCTTACACTGCTCTGCCGCTACTGCAGATACAGATAGTAAGGTAACTGCAACAACAAGTAATTTCATAATTATGAATCCGCTTATTTAAGTTAAGTGGAACGGAGTATATCAATATTTCAACATCTGATAATTGATTAACTCCCCGCAACGGAGATACGGTTCCGGGGTTATCTGCAAAATATTCAGCGTAAAAACTGAGAAATGGCCGGTACTTATTCAGTGCAATCACGATAAGCGAAAAATCAGGGAGGCAGAAGCACATCGTACTTCCGGAGCTGATTATTAAGTACAACCTTATAATTGTATGGTTATACAGCTCAATGAGAGCCAGATACAGAAAGGAATAATCATGACTGAAGTAACAAAGGGAATGTGTTGTGAGGGTGGGCAGACGGTTATCAAAATTATGGTGAATAACTGCTGTAAGTGTTGCTGCGGGCATAATTGTGAGGAGCCGGAAAAGCCGGAGCTGACATGTCCGTCTGTACCAACATGTCCGCCGGTAACACCGAAACCAACTCAGTACCCGACAACACCGATGCCAACATTTACTGATGAGGCCACAATGCCATATTAAAAATATATATCAGTGAAATACCACCCCGCTGAATGGCGGGGTTTTTGTTGATAGTTTACTGATTTTTATATTTATACAATTTTATTGTAGTGAAGCAGGCTTCACCGGGAAGTCTGATATTACTAATGATAAATTCAGTCGTATCACTTAAATATATCCAAAACCCTTGCAAGATATTCATCTTCATAAAACCGTGAAATGCAATTTTTTATCACAGAATGGTTTATTTCTGTTTCCCCGGAAACGATTTTATTCAGAATGGTAGTGAGTTTTTTATCATCTCCGGCAGGGTATAATTCACCATTTTCATATGGCTGGATAATATCAGCAGGCCCTGTCGGACAGTCTGAGCTGACAGTATAAATACCATAGCTGTTTGCCTCACACAGCACCATCGGCAATCCTTCGTATGCGGATGTTAAAAGAAGTGCAGAGACATTTTTTATCTCTTTCTCTATATAATGCCATGGGTTTGGTTGCCAGCCATGCCAGATGATTTTATCGTCTATTTTTAAATCGTGAGCCAGGCTGGTTAATGTTTTTATTTCAGAGTCATCACCGGAGCCGACGATATGCAGTTTCCAGTCACCATGAACACCAGATAATGCGCTGAATAACTCCCTCAGGTTTTTTTGTCCTCCGCACATTAAGCGACCGGCATATAAAAAATTTATCGTATTGCCACAGGTGATTGTTTTAAACTGTTCCGGAACCGGGTTGTAGATCGTATAAATGTCTGCAGGATTGATACCCATTCCTGATAACTGAGTTGCTATGCCACTACTGATGGACAGGTGTTTATCCGCGAGTATGATATATTTTGCTTTATATGAACCGGTGACAGAGAAATGATTCCACGAGAACAATGGAATTCTTTTAAATGCGAAGCGCAAAGCCAGTCTTGAGATGTAACAACCAACAGAATCAAAGGCAATGACATAATCCGGATTGATTTTTTTAATAACAGAAGCGAATTGACAGGCAAAATAAACTCTCTTCAGCTTCCCGTTTTTTAGTGATGAACTGAAACGTGTAAACGGGTTATTACCGAGCCATGTATCGTCAACACTATTATTCAGTTCATTAAAAAAGACGAAAGATATCTGATAGTTTTTCCCGGATTCAGTCAGTAATCTGCTGAATGTACTGAATACGGTTTCCATACCTCCAAAACCGCTGATGTTACGACCGGCAATGATGATTTTGGTTATGTCAGACATGCTGTCTCTTTCCCGTGAACTGAGGTGATACAGGCAATTTAACATAAGTGTCATTACTTACCAAAACTAATCAGCAGCTTGATTTTTTTAAATAGTCATTATGTGATGTATTCAGACGTTTCTGTTGAAGTGGCGGATTTCTGCCACCAGGTAAAATGATAGAGTGGCGGAACGATAATCACGGAGAGTACGGATATGATTTCATCATCACTGATTTTTTTGTTTTTGTTTGCCATGCCGGCCAGCCCGGGTGTGATCATTGATATATTGTATGCTGCCGGCCGGATACCGTATAAGGTATCCATGTTTAAAAATAAATCATGCAGAGATTATCTGTGAGCTGACCTGCGTTAAATGTGATTTCTCCTGTGGCACAATAACGGAGAGTTAAGGGATAACAGCCGCTGATGTCTGGATTTTATCTTTGTAAGCTGTCACCGGGAAACAGAAGGTCTGGTATGAAAAAAGTAGTGGTTATATCCTGTTTGTTATTTTCATCTGCGTCTTTTGCAGTCAGTTTTGATTGCAGTAAAGCACAGAGTAAAACAGAAAAACTGGTGTGCGATAGTCCGTCATTATCTCAGGCAGATGATGAATTATATGCAGATTATCTGCAGGCAAAAAAAATCACCGGAAACAGTGATGAGTTTAAAAAAACAGTCAGAGAAAACCGGAAACTGAGATTACAGAATTGCGATACAGAAGCATGCCAGCTGGAATGGTATAAAAAATCATCTGTGCTGTTCCGGAATATTGCTGACAGTAAAAATCCGGCGTCAGCGCAGATATGCTACGAGGACGGGCTGCAGGTGACATTAACCGGTACGCTGAAACGTGTTGTATTTCCGGGGCCGCCAAATTATGAAAGCGTGGAAGAGGGCGATGAACCGGAACCGTATTGGGTTCTCTTTACCAAAGCACCTTTGACCTGTATAAAAGACAGTCCGGACTGGGGCAGTAATGACCAGTTTCAGCTGATAGTAAGAGGTGATTTTTACAGCAAAAATCAGCATTATCTTAATCAGCAGGTCTCTGTTACCGGCGAAATGTTTTATGCTGAAACCGGGCATCACCATACACCGGTATTAATCGATGTGACGGCAATAAAAGGCGTGAAAGTTATTTCACCGTCAGATAACCATTAATTCTGTGTGTCACTGATAGTTGCTCCGGATATTCACAAGGCTAATCTTCCTGTTATTTCCGGAGCAGATTAACGTCATCTGTAAAAATACTGTATATTTATCCAGTGATGATCCCGTGCGGGCTTTTTCTGTCAGTGTCCCGGCGACCTGAGCGGGCACTGAAGAGGTGCTGATACCGGGAAATAAATACGGATACTATACAGGTGAATATTATGAGCAGAGACATTCAGACGATACTGTTGCACTGGGGCGGTTGGGCAGCGGGTGGTCACTGTGCGGGCATGGGCTGGGCCCGTGTTTCATCCGGATTCCGGGAACTTGCTCAGAACAGCAGTAAACAGAGATCCTCATGCAGCGATGAGGATGGCCGGGTTATCGATCGTTGTGTATCTATGCTGGGTACGGCCGGTCTGGAACGTGAACGCGACTATATTACGGATTATTACGTGAAAGGGATGAGCAAGCGGGCGATCGGGCGTAAATATAAAGTCCGCGAGGATGAAATCCGTAAACAGGTACAGAGCGCGGAAAGCTTTATTTTTGGTTGTCTGGAAACACTGGCAGTGCAACTGGATATGGATATTTTATATAGAGCCTATCCTGATGTCCGGAGCACATTGGTGCGGCCGCAAACGGTATGCTAATCTGTAAAAAATAACGAATTACATATTGAAAGGCATTCAGATTCTGAGTGCCTTTTTGTCGTTATGGCGGGATGTTTTTCCGCTGTCCGGAGCACATTGGTGCGGCCGCAAACAGCGTGCTAATCTGTAAAAAATGACGAATTGCATCTTACGGTGAAGGATATGCGACGTAAAAGTCGTCGCAGGTTTCTTTCAGTTCAGTCAGTTCGTAAGCCATAACGTCTTTATTATCTTTAACGGCATGATAGCGGGATTTGAGTTTTACTATCAATGAATCCGGAACAATATCATTGTCATCAGGATCACGCTTTGCACAATAAAAATAAAACATCGCTTTTTGCAGCACAGAAACCGGTAATACATCGTAATGGCCGGATAAATACTGAATAACATACTCACGGTGTTTATTTGATGACAGCAGTAAATATTCCATACATTGGGATTTAAAATAATCATTACTGATTACCGGCGATTCCATTATTTTTTTCCGGAATTCACAGGATAAATCAGGGTCACGTACAGAAAGCGCATCCAGATAAAAACCCGCTTCTTCTGCACCCTCGTCTTCACAATCCCAGTTGAAATATAACGGGTTGATATAACCTTGTTTCAGGTACAGCGCTAAACCATCAGCCAATTCCTGTGTTGATTTACTGTTGTAATCGTTATCCATGATGCCGGTTCCGGTTTTATGGTATATGGCGGATACCATTAATATACGGTTTCCTGACGGAAATTAAATCATTATTTATCTGTCATTATATCACTGCACCGAAATACGGTGTGTTCAGCCCTGCCTGTGAGCAGGGCTTTTTTATGGCCGGACAGGAGGCAGAGAGTATTCACAGGCACTGAGGTAAGAATGAATGATAAAGACATTGAATTAATTATTTATAACCAGCTGGTTACTGAGCTGAAAAATCACGGTATTACCACGGGCGTTAAGGCGGGTTTCTTTCCGGAAAATCATATCTCCGGAGAGGATTTTATTGCCTTTTATCCTGTTGGTGAGACACCGGCAGGATGGCAGAAACGCAGTTATGCCGTCCGCGGGCAGAATGCCAATCATACCGAAAGCCAGATAACTGAAAAAAAATACCGGGTTCAGGGGTTTATTACTGAATCTCGGACACATACCGCCGGTGATATTGTGGCCGCAGTCAGGATGATTGTGAATTCACTGCCCTTTACCGGTGTGCTGAATAAACAGGGAGTCGGCGTTCAGCGCGCCGGTGCTATCCGGGTGCCGTATCTGGCTGACGACCAGGGGCATTACAGACAGGCACCTTCTTTTGATTTCAATGTGACGTTTACCCGTACACTCCGCCCGGAGACCGGCGTTGTTTCAGCGCTGTTCCCGGATATTTACTGCATATAAGGTTTTACTATGCCAATTAAACAAACACGCTATGTCGATATCGCTTCTGCGGTCATCGGCGCTTCTGCTGTGCCTGAGCGCAAGCTGACCGCACGGTTATTCTCTGCTGATCCGAAAATTCCGGCCGGTCATGTCCTTGAGTTTGCGCCGGGTCAGGTTGATGAACTGCTGGGGGCGGATTCACCGGAAGCTCAGTTTGCCCGTCAGTATTTCAGTTATGTCAGTCCGGCACCGGTCAGTAAACCGAAAGCGCTGCAAATTGCCGCATACGCGCCGGTCGGGCGCACACCGGCACTGTTCGGCGTTAAAGCGGCTGCACTGGCTGATCTGACTGCCGTCACCGACGGCACACTGTCCGTAACCATCGGTCAGACCACCAAAAACTATAAGGATCTGGATTTATCGGCGGCCAAATCCTATGCCGATATTGCCTCGCTGATCCAGGCAAAACTGAACGCTGAGAGTGAGCCGCAGTTCGCGGGCAGTTATCTCACGTTTAATGCGCAAAAGAATGCGTTCGAACTGAACGGCGGTGTACAGGAGCATGTTTCCGCCGGTGTGGCGTATTCCGTTCTCGCGGATGCCATGGGGCTTTCTTCCGGGCTGTCATCAGAAGGGCATCCGGCGCAGACACCACTGGAAGCTTTTATGGTGGCAGAGCAGGTATCTGACTCATTCGGCAGTGCGACGTTCCTCACTGAATTACCGGCGGAGCAGGCTGTGCCGCTGGCGCAGTATGTCGCCGGTGAGAATGTGAAATATCAGCTGCATCTCAGTGTATCTGCCGGCAATGCAGAGGAATTAAATTCCGCGCTGGCAGGTACGGCATCTGTTGGTCTGAACCTGAAAACGGACAATGGTTACTTTATTCAGGCGCTGCCGATGGCGGTGATGGCGGCGACCGATTATGACCGGACGAACGCCGCGACAAACTACATGTTCCGTCAGCTGGGTGTGACCTTCCCGGCACAGGTGACCAAAGACGCGGATGCGGATCGCTTCGACAAGCTGCGTGTGAACTATTACGGCGAAACGGCGGTGGCCGGCTCACAAATCCGTTTCTATCAGCGCGGTTTCCTGTGCGGCGGAGCATCTGATCCGCTGGATATGAGTGTTCACGCTAACGAGCAGTGGCTGAAAGCGTATATCGCACAGCAGTGGTTCAGCCTTCTGCTGGCCACCCGTGGTGTTCCTGCCAATAAAGACGGTGAGGCACAGGCACTGATGGTGATTGCCGGTGCAGTTACCAAAGCGCTGGATAACGGCACTATTCTGGCCGGTAAGAACCTGACAGAAGTACAGAAAATCGCAGTGGCAGATGCCTCCGGTGATGATCTGGCCTGGCACGATGTGCAGGACAAAGGTTACTGGTATGACGCGAAAATCACCGAAAACACCGGTAAAAACGGTCTGCCGGAGTATGTCATGAAATACGTGCTGATTTACGGCAAAGGCGATTGGGTCCGTAAAGTCGAAGGCTCACATAACTTAGTGTAAGTAAGGAAGAAAAATATGATTGAAGTATCAGCAACCGGTCTCGCGCTGGTGGTGAAAGCCAGCAAAACCTTTCCGTCAGGTATTTTTATCACCGCGTTTGCGGATGATGCGGATCCGCTGGATTTCCAGCCGACCGAGATTGTGAAAACAGGCGTCGATATCAACGGTAACCTGCTGAGCTGGTCAGCACCGGCACCGCAGACGGTAACAATTAACGTGCCGGCGGGCAGTGAGGAAGATCAGAACCTGGCTATCCTGCTGGACGCCAATACGGCGAAAAGAGGCCGCCGCGCCGCCGGGGATAACATCACGATGGTTGCCTCTTACGGTAACGGTTCGACCACCACCGCCCGTAACGGCCGTATCACCAACGGCAGCCGCGGAAGCTCTGTCGCCGGTGCGGGTCGTCTGAAATCCAAACAGTACACATTTGTATTCCAGGATTTTGATTTTACACGTAATCGTTAATTCTCAGCGGGCGAAAGCCCGCTTTTTTTACGGGAAAAAAATATGCTGATCAAACCTAAAGAAGTGGCGGTAAAAGATGCTGATGGTGTTGAGAAAACATTCATTATCAGCCGTCTTCCGGCAATTACCGGACGGGAAATTCTCGCCAAATATCCGCTGTCCAATGCACCGAAAATCGGTGACTACGAAGTCAGTAAAGATGCCATGCTGAAAATGATGGCCTATGTGTGTGTGCCGGTCAGCGGTGAAGAGATCCCGCTGAAGACACAGGCCCTGATTGATAACCATGTGCCGGACGGGGAATCACTGATCCGCCTTGAGCTGGAAATGCTGAAGTACAACACCAGTTTTTTCGGCAAAGGCGGGAGCCAGGGTTTCCTCCCCTCCCTGCTCAGCAGGGCAGGCAGTTCACTCCCGTCGGTTATAAAAACGCTGATAGCTTCTTTGCAGTCATCATCAGTGAAAAACTCGCCACCCTCAGCGAACTCAAAACCTCAGTAGATCTGGAGGAGGCACTGGATCTGTGGGAAATCGCCATTACCAACAGATATAACGAAGCGCTGGCCGCTTTAAAGGATAGATAATGTCTCTGACGGAAACCTTTGTTCAGTTAATTGAATCTGATATCAGTCAGACAAACGGCGCACTTGATAATCTCCGGCGTTCCACGGATGACATCGTTGACGATATAAAACAGGCACAGCAAAACACACTGACGTTCGGCAGCCTGCTGAAAGAGATGTGGCCGTGGCAGGAGCAGGTAAGCGGCGGACAGTATATTGAGTTTGAGAGTAACGCCGGGGAAGTGACAAAACAGACCGGTGAAATGAGTACGAAACTGAGTGCCATTGTGACCTCGCTGGTGCAGTTTACCGGCGGAGAATCTGACGCTGTATTTAAGGCGCTGAAGCAGAATCATGATGACCTGCAGAACAGCATCTCTGAAACCCGGCGCACCGGCGAGGCGGCAGCGGCGGCAGAAACAGGTGCACAGAAAAAAGTACAGAGCGCTCTCCGTGATTCGGATGCCGCCTGGCAGAGTGCATTTGATAACGTTGCGGCACTGGCGGAAAAATCCCTCAATTTCGCCGGTATTTCAACGACAATCACCGGACTTATCAGTGATGCGACAGCCCGCGCCGCTGAAATTGAATCCATTGATAAACTGGGCAGGGAAATCAATATCACCACGCAGGATGTGGATGCGTTTTCCGGCTCGGTCGCTGCTCTCGGCGGAACCCGCAGTGCCGCACAGGCCGATTTATCCGCGATGGCAAAAGCATTCGGTTTTGCCGGCGATTCGATGGAAAAGGTGTTACAGACTGCGGATAAAGTGCAGGGCATGTCATTCAGTGAGGCCAAAAAGACGCTCGGCGGACTGGGTGTTGAGGATAACGGCACCATTGAGCTGCTGATGAAAGGCAGGGAAGAGTTATCCCGGATGATGGAAACGCAGAAAGACTATGGCGGTATCACCCGCGAAAGTATTGAGCAATCCATCAGTTTTAACAATGCCATGCTGAGCCTGGAACAATCCGCAGGTCTCCTGAAAAACAGCCTGATGGGTATGCTGATCCCGGCGCTGGCTCAGGGGCTGGACTGGCTGGAAAAAATCGTTGTTTTTGCGAAAGAAAACAAAAATTTTGTCACCGGCTTTTTTATCGCGGTGGCCGCCGTCGTGACAGGCAAATATGTTCACGCTATGAAACTGGCACAGATCAGTACATGGACTGCCATGCTGCCGGTTATGGCGGTGGTGGCGGGGATCCTTCTGCTGGCGGCGGTTTTTGCGCTGGTGTATGACGACATCATGAATTTCATCGACGGTAACGACTCGATGATCGGACGGATACTCGACAGTTATCCGGGGCTGAAAGCGGTCATTCTCACGGTGTGGGAGGCGTTTGTCGTCCTGTTTGACTTCATTATGTCGGTGATTGGCGTTGTGGCGGATATTGTCGTCGCGGCTTACAACACCATGAACACGGCACTCAATGAGTTTATTGACTGGCTGACCGCCAGTATACAGGGGGTGATGGCCTGGGGCGCTGAATTTGAAGCGGTCTTTGATACCGTGTCAGATGCGGTTGTCGGTATCTTCACATGGCTGTGGGAGCAGATTGAGGAGATCCTCGGCTGGATCAGTAAAGGGATGGATCTGGTTAAAGAGGGCTGGAGTACAGTGAAAGGCTGGGTCGGTATGGGGGATTCGGCAGAGATTGAGCAGAATGTTAACCGTACCGTCACCACGAAGGGCAAACTGGAGTACAGCATCCCGGAAACCCCGCCTCTCAGTGAAGAGGAAACACTGAAACTTGCCGGACAAATCACCGGCCATGTCACCACGCTGGCGGCTAACCCGATGGCATCCCTGACCAGCGGAACGATCAGTAATCAGTCTGCGGTCAGCAATGAAAATAATGTCTCTGTCGGTGAGATTCGTATCGTTGCCAAAGACGGTGATCCGCGGACTATTGCGGCGGATATCGTTGAGGTGCTGCGGCAGCACATCGAAAATATGGGACATGAATATAATTCGGGGATGGAGAAATGATAACAGAAGTCAAAATCTTTGATGTGAACTCATTTGCCACGCTGTTTGATTCAGCAAGCCCGGTAAAACTGACAGTCTCTGATACCCATAAAGCCACATCGTTTCAGGTGGAATCCGGTGAAACCCGCAGCGATCATGTTGTGGTTAATGCGGTGACTATCAGTATGGATTTAATGCTCACCGGCGAAACAGAAGATGAGTTTAAGGCAATACAGCAGGCGTATGACTGTCACAAACTGGTGTGTATTCAGACCAGGGTGAGAGCCTACGGGCCGATGCTGATTACCTCTTTTACCCATGATGAAAATCCGGAAATGGCTGATGGTCTCAGCCTCTCGCTGACCTTTACCGAGTGGCGGGTGATTGAACCGGAATACGGCGAACTACCGCCGCGCAAGGTGGTAAAGAAAAGACAGAGCAGCACAGTGAACAGCGGCAAGGTGCAGGCTCAGACGGCGGCACCGCCACCAGTGAAAAAAAGTTCTGTTGCCGTAAAACTTGCCGGCGGAGCTGCCGGTAAACCGGGGGGCAAATGAAAATTATACCACTGAATACCGTGCCGAATCAGCGCCTGCGGGTCACGCTGAATGAACAGGAATGGGAACTGACAATCAAAACCGCGCACGGAGTGATGTGCTGTGATATCCGCTGCGATGATGAGATTGTTGTGCAGGGAATGCGGATGCTGCCGGATCAGCCGCTGATCCCGTACCGCTATCTTACGTCAGGCGGCAATTTTACGTTACTGACCGGTGGGGACGCATTGCCCTGGTGGGAACAGTTCGGAAAAACACAGACACTGGTCTGGCGGGGGGATGATGATTGACTTACGCAGGATCCGCTGCGCCATCGAGGTTAACGGCCGTCTGCAATGGTATGAGGGCATGCGTATGCATGCTTCGGGCACGAAATATGCCAATCCGTTACAGAATGACTGTTCATTCAGCATTGATGGCCTGAATACACAAACCCGCAACATGCTGCTGACGGAAACCAGTCCCTTTACGGAGAGCAAAACACCGCACCGGATCATCCTGGAAGCCGGGCGGCGCAGTACCGGTGTATTCCGCATCTTTACCGGCGATATTGTCAGCGCGGAAATCGCGTCACCGCCTGATGTGACACTGACGCTGAAAGCCAAAACCGGCAATGCCGGCACCCGCGATATTGTGACTTCCGGGGGGCAGGCGATGTCAAAAATGAGTGAAATCGCTGCAAAAATCGCAAAAGACTGCCATGTTTCACTGGATTTCCAGGCGACCGATAAAAATGTCGCTAACTGGTATTTTTGCGGTCCCGCGCTGAAGCAGATTGAGCGGCTGCAGGACGCCGGGAATGTGAAAGCCTTTATTGATGACGATGTGCTGTATGTGAAAGACAGGGATAAAGCGCTGTCCGGCAAACTGCGTATTCTGAGTCAGAAAACCGGCATGATCGGGATCCCGAAAGCGACGGAGAAAGGGCTTGAAGTGTCATATCTGATCGACGGTGAATCCTGCCTCGGCGGTATGCTGCGGCTGAACAGCAAATTCAACCCTTCGCTGAACGGGGATTACATCATCGAGCAGCTGAAATTCGACATCGCCTCACATGAGGATGCCTTTTTTTATACGGCAACCTGCAAACGGGCCTGACGACACGGGCAAAACCATGAATAAACCTAACAGTGATATGGCCAGTGACGGCAGTCTGGCCGGGCAGTTTGCGGCTGCGTTCCGCAGTCTGCTGATGAATATTGACGACATGCTGCCGGCCACGGTGGTCAGTTATGACGACACCAGTAACCGGGCCGTGGTGAAACCGCTGGTGATGATGGTGACGACCGCCGGAAAGAAAGTCGGGCGCGGTGCGCTGGCTAATATACCGGTGTTTCGTTTCGGCGGCGGCGGTTTTTTTATCCGCATGCCGGTAAAACCGGGGGACTTCGGCTGGCTGAAAGCCAATGACCGGGATATCAGCCTGGTTTTCCAGCGCGGCGGACTGGAAGATGAACCCAATACCGCACGTCTGCACACATTCAGTGATGCCATGTTTTTTCCCGATACACTCAGAGGCTGGGTAATCGACGGCAAAAATACGGATGCCCTGGTGGTGCAGTCTGCGGATGGTGCTGTGTGTTTATCGCTGCACGGGGACAAAGCTGTATTGGATACGCCGTTGTTTGAGGTTAATGCACCGGAAACCATTTATACCGGGAATGTGACTATTAACGGCAATCACGCTGTGAATGGTGACAGTAATGCGGCGGGCGGTACCCTGAAACACAACGGCAAAGACATCGGTTCAACCCACAAACACAGCGGTATTCAGCGCGGACATGAGGATTCAGGAGAACCGCTATGATGACATTTGATGTCAGTGAAAATAATGATCTGTTCACCGGGGGAGACGGTAATCTCGCCATCGCCCGCGATGAACAGGCAGTAAAAAACAGCTGTGCTCAGTATATCAAAGCACTGCGCGGCGAAATGCTGCATAAGCAGGACAAGGGCATTCCGTATTGGAAAACCACGTTCGGACGGCAGGCAGATCTGCCGGTGTTTGAAACCGCATTCCGTGAACGGATAGGGGAGATCCCGCAGGTCACAGAAGTGATTTCATTCGCGGCCACGCTGAAGGATAACAATCTGAGCTATACCGCTGTTTTACAAACTGAATACGGGAGTATCGGGTTAAATGGCTGAATATAACTATATTACCTCATCCGGCGTGATTATCCCGGATACTGCTGAGCAGCGCACAGCCGTTGAAAATGAGTTTAAGGCGGTGTTTGGTCAGGATCTGGATGTTTCGCCGGAAACCCCGCAGGGGGTGCTGATCACGATGGAAACAGAGAATCGTGATGCCATTGTGCGTAATAATGCGGAACTGGCAAATCAGATAAACCCGGATCTTGCCGGAGGCGTGTTTCTGGATGCTATCTGGGCACTGATGGGAGGGGAGCGCCGGGATGCCACCCGCTCGATTCTGACGCAGGTACAGTTCGGCGGTGTGCCGGGTACGATCATTCCGAAAGGATCACTGGCGGAAACACTGGCTGGTGACACATTTTTCACCACAAAATCGCTGATTATCGGTAAAAACGGGACTGTCAGCGGCGATATGCGTGCCGTTGAAACCGGTCCCGCGGAGTGTCCGGCCGGGCAGCTGATGACGGTGGCCAGCTCTGTTCTCGGGTGGGAAACGGTGACTAACCCGACCGGTGCGGTTACCGGCCGGATTGCGGAGTCTGATTTACAGTCCCGCCGCCGCCGTAAACTGACGCTGGCAAAAAATACGGTCAGTGTCGGTGAAGCTATGACTTCCGCATTGTATGAACTGGAAGGTGTCCGCTCTCTGGCATACCGGGAAAATTATACCAATACCCCGATGGCAGCGGACGGTATCACGCTGGTACCGCACAGTGTGTATGTCTGCGTCGAAGGCGGGGAGAGTCAGGAAATTGCTGCCGCACTGCTGCGGACCAAAACCATCGGTGCTGCCTATAACGGCAGTGAGGAAGTTGAGGTGACGGAGCCGGTCAGCGGGCAGGTTTACACGGTAAAATTCGATCGTGCAAAAGAAGTGGTGCTGTTTTGTCGTGTGACGGTCAAAAAAACCGCTTTGGATGCACAAACCCTTATCCCGGCGGCGGTGGAAGCCTGGGCAAACGGCGATACCGAAGGGGATGGCGGGCTGGTGGTCGGGCGGGAAGTTTCACCGTTTGAAATTTCTGCCGGTATTAATGCCGCTGAACCCCGGTTGTTTATCACCCGTATTGAATTATCCGCAGACGGCACACACTGGTCACCGGATATTTATCCGGTAAAACTAACGGAAGTTGCCAAAATTAACCGCAGTGCGGTTCAGGTGGTGTTTGTATGACAGATTCCATCCAGTCGTTTTCATTTCATTCAGATCTGCTGCGGGCACTGTTATGGCAGTACGAAGAGGCGGAAAACCTGAAAGCACTGGCCCGCTGTAAATCGGACTGGTTTGAGCGGGCGACCGTCAGCTTCTGGCAGAACTGGTACAACGATGTGTTTAATATCGATACCGCCACTAATTTCGGTCTCGGTATCTGGGCGCGGATCCTGGATGTGCCGCTTGGGGTGGATATTCCGCCGCATGATAAAACAAAAATCGGTACCGGTTTCGGTAATAAAAAGGCCAATTTCAGGGCGAATTTCCGGCGTAACAGCGATTACACACTGTCACTGACACAGGAACAAAAACGGCTGATTATCCGTATGCGTTATTTCAATCTGACGCAAAGCCCGACGGTCAGCAATATTAATGAATTCCTCGAACGGTTTTTCGGCAATAAAGACAGCAGGGTATTTGTGCTCGATCCGCTGGACATGACCTATCTGTATTACGTGTTTAATTTTAATCCGGATGAACGCCTGCGCGTTCTGCTGGAGAACTTCGATCTTATGCCGCGCCCGTCCGGTGTCGGCGTCAAATACCGGATTGTGACCAAAAAAGCCTTTGGTCATGGTGAAAACCGGAAAAACTTCCTGAGCAGTAACTTCGGAGCATAAAACGTATGACTAAATTATTTAAAGTCCCCTTTGCAACACAAGGGGACCGCGCTGCTATTCCTGATGAAGTCCGGGCCGACGGCGCGGTTTCCTATACCCAGGGTTACGGGTATGACTACGAGCGGGACCAGGCCACTGATCCGGCCGCCAAAGATATCGAACGTGAGAAGATGAACAGCCTGTTTCACGATATCACAGAAGCAGTCGGCGAAATGCAGTCCTTCGGGGCTCCGGTCTGGCAGGAGGCCGGTAAACCGTATGCTGTCCGCAGTGTTGTGTACCACAAAAACAAAACCTGGCAGTCAAAAATTGAAAATAACACCACCGAACCGGCTACCGGAACGGCATGGGCAGAACTTAAAGCCGATCTGACCGCCGGAGAGGTGGGTGCTTACAGCAAAGGGGAATCGGATCAGAAATTTCAGCCTGCGGGGAACTATCTGCCGGAAGGTTACAGTTATTCCAAAGCGGAATCTGATACTAATTTCCAACCGAAAGGTAATTATGCCCCGGCGGGGAATTACGCCTTAAAAACCGATGTTTATACCAAAACAGAAGGTGATGGCCGTTATCAGCCGAAAGGGAATTATCAGCCGGCAGGGGAATATGCACTGAATGCGGATCTGAATAAAAAGATGGATAAAACCGCAGTCGTGCAGAATACCGGCAATTCATCCACATCAGTCATGAGTCAGAATGCTGTAACGGAAGCACTGAAAAACGCGGTAAATATCGATACGATTTATCCTGTCGGTGTCGTCATTTGGTTTGCGCAAAATAAAAACCCGAATGACTTATTTCCGGGAACATCCTGGTCTTATATCGGTGAAAATAAAACAATCCGGCTGGCAAACAGCAGCGGCAGTAATGTGCTGACCAGCGGCGGCAGTGATAATATTACATTAACCGCTGCCCATTTACCGGCACACAGCCATAGTTTCTCCGGAACTACGTCGAGTTTTGATTACGGGACGAAGACAACGAATACTGCGGGTAACCATATTCACGCGATGACGTTATGCCATCAGGGAGGAAATAATAGCCCTGCAAACGGTCAGGCGTCTGCAGGTTGGGATTGGACGGGAAAAAGCTCCAGTACTATGGATTCTGCCGGTAACCATAGTCATACTGTTGCCATCGGCGCACATACCCACACCATCTCCGGCACAACCGGAAATACAGGCAGTGGTTCATTAATTTCCGTCGTCAACGCTTATATCACATTAATGGGCTGGTACCGGACTAACTAAGTATTTTAGTTCAGGGCGTATGTGTACAGGCGGGAAATATTGCTTTCCCGCCTGTAATTACCTGCATCGTTAAATGTTGCCATCTCTGACAGTCCTGCGGTACGCTTTCCCGGCAAATAACAAAAATATCAACACATCCTTTGTCAGATAAAAAGAGCACACAACATGAAAATGATCGGATTGATTGGCGGAATGAGCTGGGAAAGCTCTCAGCATTACTACCGCATTATTAATGAACAGACAATGGAACGCCTGGGACGGCCGCATTCAGCGAAAAGTCTGATGTGGTCAATGGATTTCGGTGAAATTGAAGCATTGCAGCATGCCGGTAAATGGGATGAACTGGCTGACAAAATGACGGAGGCTGCCGGGAAACTGGAACTGGCCGGTGCCGACTTTATTGTTATCTGCACCAATACCATGCATCGTATGGCAGAACAGATTGAACAGACAATATCTGTTCCGTTGCTCCATATCGCGGATGCAACCGCAATAAACATTCAGCAGGCAGGTATTAAAAAGATTGGTTTGCTGGGAACTGCATTTACTATGGAGCAGGATTTTTATAAAGGCCGGCTGACAGAAAAGTTTGGTCTGGATGTCATTATTCCGGATACAGCGGACAGAAAAATTGTTCATGATATTATCTATCAGGAACTGGTCTCCGGTATTATTAATGAAGCATCCCGTGAACAGTATAAAACGATTATCCGCAAAATGATTAATGAAGGTGCCGAAGGTATTATTCTGGGTTGTACAGAAATAATGCTGCTGATTTCTCAGAATGATTGTGCAGTACCGGTGTTTGATACCACCGAAATTCATGCCCTGGCAGCGGTTGATTACGCTCTGGGTTAACATCCGCAATATGAATGGCCCCGCGATGGCGGGGCTGTTCCGGATATATACATAGCTATATTTCAGCCTTTTAATCACCTCATGCGTAACCAGTGAATCTGACTGCCGGTGAAAATATTCTGCCGGATAAAGAGACGGTAATATTTTTACCTGCCGCAAGGTACGGGGACAATCACGGCGGTAAAACGCTATAATCGGTGTTCAGTATATTGCAGATAAGGGTAATGATTTTATGACTGACAACGACGATATGCGGGAGTATTCAGAATTCGATTTTGAAGCTATTGCGCAGTGTAATCAAATCAGAGATATGCTGATGGCGGCGCTGAAAAGACGAAATAAAGAAATGCAGCGCCTGCGGATAAAAACACAGGAAATTCAGCGGGAATTTCCCGGTGATTTGAAAAAGCTTCAGGCGCATATGCGGGAAATGAAAGATTCCAATAATGAAGTCATGGCGCTGGTCAGAGAATATAATGTCTGGGCTGAACGGGCCGGGCAGGATAAGCTGGTACTGGAATGAAACGGGTAACCTGCTGATATGACAGCGCAGATGCCGCCCGGCATTTTATCCGGACATTCCGCTCCGGTGCCGGGGGCTGTTCTGCTGTTTACTGTAATGCCTCGTTTACGTATTACCGCGTATTTTTCTGTCTTCTTTCTGTTTTTTCTTCTTATTTTTTTTCTGTCCCCAAAAGCAGTCGCAGCAGAAACAAAGTACAGCAATATAACAGGACGGATTTATCTTTTATCCGGTATCAGACTGCGGAATTTTTACCGCATGATTTATATGAGTAATACAGAAGATCGAAAAGTATTGCTGCAGCAAACACCGGATGAAATGATATTGGAATATGCAGAAAACCGGCTGGTACTGTTTAACAGTGCGATGGATAAAGATCCCTCCGGACTGCTTTGTTTCAGTTTCATTTATCCGGCAGAGCCGGACAACGGAACTGTCATGACATTTTTACCCGCAAAAGAAACAATGCCCGGTTTATCTCAGGCAGAAACTGACGCATTATATACCGGCATCTTTCTCCGGCTGCGCCATACCTATGGTGATTTGCTTGATGAAGAGGAAGCCGAAACCCCGGAAAAGGATGCCATACTGGCCTGTGAAATAAAATCAGCGCTGTATCAGAATATATTACAGCTCAGTCCGCGGGATGCTGCCGGGGTATTGCGTTACATCTGGGGCAGGGACGGGATTTTCTGAGGGATTGCGGAGGAAATAATGCGTCATTATATTACCGGGATATGTGCTGTTTTACTGTCAGTTGCCATAATACCCGCCGGTTACGGTGCGGGATCGCTGAATCAGGCGGCTCAGCAGCTCGACAGGCTGGTGTTGTATGATCCGTCCTATGAAAAAATCGCCTATCCCGGCGGGGATGTTTCTCCCCGGAAAGGGGTATGTTCGGATGTGGTGATCCGCAGTTACCGGAAAATAGGTATCGACCTGCAAAAAGAGGTGCATGAGGATATCAAAACGGCGTTTTCTCTCTACCCGGGCCGTAAATTGTGGGGACAGACACGCCCGGATACAAATATTGATCACCGCCGGGTGCCCAATCTGATGGTGTTTTTCAGCCGGAAAGGGGAAACCAAACCGATCACACAAAACGCGGCGGATTATGTGGCTGGTGACATTGTGACCTGGCAGCTGGATAATGGTCGTCCGCATATCGGTATTGTGATCGGTAAAACCGCGCTGTTCAGCGGAAATCCGCTGGTCATGCATAATATCGGCGGCGGGCAGGTCAGTGAGGATGTGCTGTTCAGCTGGAAAATCACCGGGCATTACCGGTATAAAGCCGGGAAAGAATGAAAGAGCCGGCGGTATGCCGGCTCCGGAAATTATTTTTTTACCTGGTGTCCGATAAGGCCGCCGATTGCTGCACCGCCGACGGTTCCGAGTGCGCTGCCGTCGGTCAGGATTGCACCACCAACAGCACCGACACCGGCTCCGATAGCAGTATTCCGGTCACGTTTCGACATATTTGAACAACCGGCTACAGCAAGCAGCAGGACTGCAGATAAAGTCACTGTGCTTACTCTCTTAATATTCACTTTCATCTCATAAACTCCTGAACAATAGGCGTGTTACAACATAGACCTGTTCGGGAATCGTCTGTATCAGAATAATCGGGAAATACGTAACAATCCCGGTACATTATCTGATCTTTGCTATACCGCTAATGCCTTAAACGACAGATGGCAATATAAAATACCGTAAGTGGAGTTGATAGCATTACTGAGATGTTCAATCCGGTCATTATGCGCCGTAATTTCGGCCTCATCCGCAATAGCGGCATCCGCGACAGAAACAGCAGCGAAAGGATGTGTCGGCAGCAATGCGATTTGTGCATTATCTTTCAGCAGATACCAGGGGGAAACTGCCCCGGCAGGCGGTATTTCATGTTTGCGCAACCGCCAGCCGCCCAGCATCTGTTTATCGGTCAGTTCTTTTAACAGCGGCAGCAGCGCTTCTTCCGCATCGCACTGGATGTGCGCCGTGGTGATATGTTCTGCATATGATGACATCGGTTACCTCCGCAAATCAGAAGATACTCCTTTTCATAGTAACCGGTTCATGTGCAAAAAACAGAGAATAAATAACAGCCAATTCCTAATTTTGATATTTTAAGACGACTATCAGAATAATGTACGGGCAGATAAGATAAACGACGATTGGAATATATGCAGGGAGTTATTGCACAGCAGGCATCAGAACAAAATGACCGCAACAGCATAGTCCCGGCCGATAATGATCACCAGCCTGCTGTATCAGTCATAACCGGAATGTAATAATTAATCACCCGGACTGCCAGTTTCGGGTTTTCCGGGTTTAATTCCGTGATGTTTTCCTGAAATATGTACTCTTCCGTATCAGGATGCTCCGGATGGCGGATAATATTCAGTTCCGGCAGAATATTATTATAGATATCATAAGTAATATCCTGAAAATCAATATCTGAAAAATCGCCGGTAAAAATAATTTTTAAGTAATGGGCATGGCCGGGCGTATAAACTATGTCCTGCGGCATCGTATTTTTCAGGCAGTGTGCTTCGGCCAGGGTGGCATAATACATTGAGAAAGTGTCCCCGGCAGATTTACTGACACCGTGTATGGCATAAACCGCCTCCGGTAAAGCGGTCAGCCGCTGTAAAAAAGGCTGCCAGTAATATTTGCGCAGCTTTGGCAGGTTCATATTCCAGGTATCTGATGCCGCCTGATATACATTCGACGTCCCGGTCAGCACTTTTTCCGGCAGTGTCGTCATCTCAACCGAGGAGTGCAGTTTTCCGGCATAGCGTTTCGGCAGCACAAAGCCGCCCGGCTGCCAGCCGCTTTTTTTACGGTATCCTGACGGGGTAATACCAAAATGCTGTTTGAAGGCACGGCAGAATGTCTGTTGTGAATCAAAGCGGTATTTCATGGATAAATGCAGTTTATGGTTGTTTAAAGTGATTCATGGTGTGTTATTGTTCATAAATGGTCACGAGAATCAGATATGAAGCTGATATGAAAAGGTTTTTATTGATGGGCTGGTGCATTTTGGTTTGTAATGGTGATCTTGAGTGTGCGCAGGTGCATGAGTTTTATGTACATATGTGTGTACATAATTTATCATTTCCCAACTGTTCTTAATGGGGTGTGATATGGCTATTACAGATTCCTGGCTTCGTTCTGTGAACGGAAAGCCACAACAAAAAATGCTGACAAAATCGGACAGGGATGGCTTATCTGTCAGGGTTACGCCGCTGGGTAAAGTTGTATTTCAATTTCGATATCGATGGAACAATAAAGGTGAGCGTATCGATATAGGTACTTATCCAGCTACCGGCCTCAAAGAAGCGCGTGACAGTGCTGTGTTTTATCGTGGTGAAATTGAGCAGCATCGAAACCCTAAGGTGGTAAAACGAGTAAAAAAACAGCAAGCATTGGCATCTTATAGTGTCGAGATGGTTATTCGCGAATGGTGGGCTGTTTCACTAAAAGATATACAAGTTAAAGCCGATGAAATACTGAGGTCTTTTGAGATTTATGTCTTTCCTAAGATCGGTGAATTGCCGCATGATGAGACAGATTTATATGTGTGGTTACCTTTGCTGGAGAGTGTTATAAAAAACAAACAAGCAACAGGTGCCCGTATTTTAAGCTATGCGAAAACTGCGCACCGCTGGGGTATTAGGCGTGGTTTAATAAAAAACAATCCGTTAGCTGATTTATCACCAGTGGATTTCGGTGTTAAAAATATACCGAGAGATCGGGTACTGGCTGACGATGAATTAATTTTACTTTTCAAAATTATTGATGATAAAAAATTTAATCCAAGAAATAGAGTTATTATTAAACTAGCATTGCTCTTTGGTTGTCGGATTGGTGAATTACTTAAAGCAAAAATAATTGATTTTGATTTTAAATCTGATATCTGGACAGTACCACCTGAAAATCATAAAACCGGAAATAAAAGTAACAAGCCACTAATCCGGCCAATTATTGCTTCTGCGAAACAATTGATAAATGAGGCGATTTCATTGAGTACTGGGGAGTATTTGTTTACCGTGTCTAGGGGTAGGAAGATGGTGGAGGGTGGTCATTATAGTTTTATTCGAAGTTTAAATGCGAAAATGTCTGTTCATTACAATGACTATAAAACCTGGTCTATCCACGACCTGCGCAAAACCATGCGTACAGGTATATCTGACCTGACTATGCCTCATGTGGCTGAAATTATGCTGGGTCACAAATTGCCGGGAGTATGGCAGGTGTACGATAAGCACACCTACCTTGATGAACAGCGCGAGGCTTATGAAAAGTGGTGGGATAAGGTTAATAAAATCGTTTACCAGAACGCCACGCTATGATCTCTTCCGGATCAAATTGATGTTGCTTCGTCGTATATTTGGGTTTCGGGAAACCGTCTTTTTTCTGTTTTCCCGATCCCGCCCACCGAATGATGGTTTTATCCGTTACTTTCAGAAAAGCGGCAACCTCCGCCGTACTCCAGTAATCGCTCATTTTTCACACCCCTTTTTATACCCGCTCACCAATACTGCATTTGCCACTGCTGCGGGCGTACCTTCCCACTTTGCCTCAAAGATAATGCCGTTCAGGTGGTACTGACTGAGATCATCCAGCGTTTTAGGCAATGTGTCAGCAGGGAAGCCGTTTAGTACGGTATCAGCTGTTTGGCCAACAGCCATTTCGATAATTTGCTCAGTGGTAAAGTCTGTTTTCCGGTAACCGGCAGCCCAGACAGCATCTGTAATATCAGACGGGTCGTGACCGGCTGCCGTGATAATTTGCACCAGGTGCAGATCGGTTGTTTCCATTATTTGATCCCCTTAGCAGCACGCCAAACTTCAAACATACGGCGAACAATTTCACGGGCGTAATTGCCTTCCATATCCCGCTCTAAGCTGTACCGGCTGCCGTACATGCGGCGGATCATCGCTTCAAATTGTTTGTTCATGGCTCACCTTCCTGACTTTCTTATTCCGCTTTTTACCCGTCATTGTCGGGGTTAACTTCGGCGCAACGACCTGTGGTGCTGGTGGGCGGGGAAGGTATATCCCCGCTCTGATGTAATACCGTTGGCGCATATCGTGAATAATCCGCTGTGTATACTCCCGTCCGTCATCCACATGGTGGAGCGCCTTTATCAGCGGGTCGTCGTACACACCGATTTCGTAATCATCTTCCTGCAGGCTCATCGTGACACCTCCCGGCAGATAATCTTATGTGCCCGGCGGACATGGTTCCGCTTGCCGTAAATAGTTGTTACCCGGAAAAAGAATCCGGTGGTTGATTCCTGCACTTCTTCACGGAGAAGGGCAGCATCAATCAGGCGATACAGTTTCCGGTTTTCAGTGATGAAAGAACGGATCACCACCTTGGCTATGTTGCCGTTTGAGATAAATTCAATTTTCATTCGTCCCCCATACCTTCTTCACGGGCGGCACGGCATGCATCGAAATACTCCGGCATAACTGCCATAGCAACGAGCTGCGGGTCACCATATATTTCATTGGTCAGCGGCCCCATATTGAACAGAACGGCTTTCCCGTCTTCTGTGCACATTGCATCCACAACACCGGCACCGAACATCAGGTGAGGTAATGCCAGGTATTTGGCACTAACCGGCGGCAGGGCGTTTTTTACAAATTCACGCTTCAGAAAAATATCAAAATCAGGATATGTCTCTGATCTGCGGGTCAGTGCAGATGTGCCGAACGGTACAAATTCTGCTTCTTTTTCCTCGCGGTAATACACAGCAACGCAAAGGCCATCATCGAGGACTTTGATTTCAGCAAACTCAGCAGCATCAGGGACGGGATCGTTAAATTGCACAACGATATCGTGGTAAAAATGCGCATTGTGCTTCATCCGAACCAGGGCGTGTCCGTTGGTTGACTCGATAAATTCACCGTTAATGTGAACGGCTTTGGTTACCGGTCGCGGATCGTCTTTTGCAGCAATCAGGGCAAGAGCAGCGCGCAGTAATCCGGCGTCTATGAATGGTAATTTTTCTTTCATGCTTTTTCTCCTGTTTCGCGCTGGTTCCACACACGTACGGCAGTTTCCAGAGTGTCTTCGGGCTGACTGGAACCGCAGCAGTCACAGCGGACGGTATACAGATATTCACCATCCCAGCCGGTACTATTCAGTTCGATATCGTCATTACCGCAGAAAGGGCAGGGTTGTAGCTCAATCTCACTGCGAGGCGGGCACATATCGACTTCAGCCATCATGCTGGTACTGAACCCGACCGGAACCACTGCATGAAGCATGTTATTGGTTGAGGTGATCCGCTCGTCCTCAAAGGCCTCCTGCGCTTTTTCAATAGCCGAACCTGCATCCTGAGCCGTCACTGTGATAGTCAGGGCATGACGGTGGCCACACGGATAATTGCCCAGGTAAGTTACTGCGTATTTTGTCGTTTCCATTTTCATCACCTCACTTCACACCAAAGAGTTTTTTCAGATCCACACCGTGTACTTCAAGCCATGCCCCAGCAGGCCACGCTTTTACTTCGCCATACCGCTGGTCCGGAGCGACATCCGGCACGACCCCGTGCTGTTTGCACCATTTACGCATCGGCCACGGGCTGTACTCTTTGCCCGTCAGATTCTGCACGGCGGTAACGGTAGCCTGTTTTGCACTTTCGCCCAGCCGTTCGGCTAACTCACGATTTTTACGGGTGGCGGCACTTAATTTTCCGAGCGCGGAAGCTTCACGTTTGCGGCTGATCTGTGATTTGGTGCGTTTGACTTCTTTCAGCTCAACAGAAAGCTGAGTGCTTTCCTTCTTGGCTTCTGCCCAGGCGAGGGCGGACGAAACAGGATCTAAAAAGTTTGGGAGCCCCATTGCAGTAGGGTCAGCCGGAACTGCTTGAACCTGACGGAAATAGGCATCTTCCATTTTCTCAAAGAACGACCAGGCTTCATCTGTCTCCAGCATCTTGGCGTGACGGGCTGCCCCGCGCTCAGTCCAGAGGGTAAGGTTTCTGGTGTGCTTGTTAACTGCACCTCTTAAAGAGGTGCAGTTCTTAAACCCTTGTAATTCCTCACCTTCAATCAAAAAATAATGCTTACCTTCTTCAAACCGATTTTTATTGCGGCTAAAGTTATTGGTGATTTGCTTTGATGTTGCCCCATACCCGGCAGCCAGTGTTTCGGTTGTTACAACACGGACACCTTTCCATTCAATGACCGGCAGGGTGATTGCATCAATCGTGGTTAATTTATTTTTCATAGGTTCCCCTTAATGAATGGTCTGGTTTGCACTGGCAGCGGTCAGCCGGTGGGCTACGTCGATGAGCACAGAGTCGATAAAGTCACGCATCCACGTACTTCCTTCTTCCTTTTCCTTTAATTCATTCCCGGTATAGAGCCGCCATAGTGCAAAAACACCATCTTCGGATTCATCCAAAATCACCTGCTCGATCTCATTAATGAGAATCCGCTCAATAACCCGTTCGCTTAGGTCCATGACGATATCTTTATGGCGAAATGCAAAGGTTTCATTTATCCCCGGGCCGAATCGTTCCATGCACGAAGTTAAATATCTGTTGGCAATGATGTTTCTTTTATTACCGACCATATATTCAGCAAATTCAGTAATTTCCTCCTGCGTCATAGGCATGCTGACCTCAATTTCATTTTTATTTAACAAAAACTCAGGAACGTTTTTGTCTTTCAAAAATGCAATCATCTCGTCAATGTTCATTTCCTTATTTTTCATCACAAACCCTCTACGATTTTAATTTTTGATTTAATCAGGCAGCGTTCCATTGCCTGTTTACTTGTTTTTTCCTGTTTGCTTAATACGGCACCATTACCGGGCGCGGCTAAATGAAATGCCTTGTTATATTGCTCTGCTGCACGGCGATATAATTTCCGTTTTTCTAAGCTGCTGCCTAATATCATCAGGTCATTAAACAGACTCATTCTTAAATTCCTTTTTGTGCATGTTTTCAGCAATTAACTCTGTAATTAAACTGATGAACATTTCCCCATCCGGCGTGATATTTCCGTTTTTGTTGTAGTAGTTGGCATATGAATCAAGTATCTGTTGGACGGTATAACCCGCGTCTTTACATGCCTTATTTTCATAAAGTGATATCAGCGCCTGAGTCAGTACCTCAGCATCTAAATCAATCTGATATTTCACACCATCTACAGAGCGTTTAAATGATGCCGATTTACCTTTCTTTTTCAGGTGGTGAAAGAAAGCGTCAGTGAATGACTTTCTTCTGTTTGATAAAATGTTGTTATTTTCCATAATCAATATCCTGAAACTAAGATGTGGAATTCCCCAGCGTAGGCGCTGTAATTAAAAGTTATTTTTGATTTCTGTTATTTATTAATAGCTGACTTTAATTTCCATGATGCAATTGATAAAGCTTCTTGTGCGTCAGTTGCTTTTTTTATAGCTTTTTTATGCTCAACTTTTAATTTCATAATTTCGTTTTCACGGCGCAGTGCCGCTTTTAATTCGTTTAGCACTTCGTTCTTCCGTTCAAGGTATTCAGGTGTTATTTCTCCTGTTTTGTGAGCCGGTGTGCCGTCTTCAAGCGCTGTTTCTTCGTCCGGGAAATTGGTTGGCTTACCTTCGTCACGAAATTGCTTTTCAGCGATAGTGTAGGCCAGTTTATTCAGTGCGCCGCCCTGGCTGAGGTAAGCATGATTGGCACCTGATACAACATACACAGGGCGCATTTCGATAGTGATTTCACCCTTTGATGCTTTTTCGATTGCTTCAAATTTATTAGCCATGATTGTTTCCTGTCATTTTTTCCAGTTGGTCTAATGAACCACTTAACTTAGATGCCACTAAATCAAGCTGTGCGAATATTATTTCTTTCTCTGGTTCGTTTTCGTATAAATCACTTTTAAGTTGCTGTATTGATAATTCAGCGTTGTTGATATCGCCAATAACACCAATAATTTCATTTCTTTGTTTATCAGGCTTTTGATTGCGCAGGGGGGGGGCTAAACGGGCTTTGCAATCAAGATCATTAACCTGCTCAGTCAGTGTTCTGGCAATCAAGGTTATTTGCTTTATCATCAGACCGATATTGGCACTATCTTCACGAAAATCAGAATAATCATCATTAGCCGAAACCCAAAACATGATATTACCTAATGAGGAAATGCCTGATAATATAGAATCAGCAGTGAACTCCATGTTATTCATTGCTTTTTGAATTTCTATCGCATTAAGTCCAGAGAAATCCAAGCGAGAAATGATATTTTGAATATCCATAATTAGCCCCTTGCTGCAATATGTTGGCAGATTGATTTCATATTCATTTTTACAGATGCAATTAATTCAATTAGGGCTGTGGCATTTACCTTTAATGAGTTGCTTTCAAAAATAACACTTATATTTTCAATGGCTACCAGCGTTCCAAGTACAGAGTTAAGTGATGATTCTAAATCCAGGCTGGAAAATACATCGCAACCTTCATTGCTGGAGTCAGCCTGTTCTGTGCTGATACTGGCAACATTTTTTAATGCGCGGTCTATTTGTTCAACTACACTCTCGACCGTATTAAATGCATGTGTATCAAATGGCACATCATTATTAATAATTAATGACAAGGTTGATTTTGCATAAGTTAAATCATCGCAGGCTGCTTCTTTTAATTGTGTATTATTCATTCTCAAGCACCTCATCAATTTCGGCCTCTGCCTGGCAAAGTAATTCCAGTGATAACCGGCGTTCTTCTTTATCGCGGGTCAGGTATTGTGCAGCCGTTGTAAATGCTTTAACTCTGGTTAATACATCTATGAGCTGCGCACGGTCAGTAATTGCTTCCTGTGACATGTCACGACTCCTTTCTCTGTGCGTTTTCTTCGATCAGCCAGCAGGCGACGGTATCGGATAATTCATGAGCCAGTTCGATAAGGTTGTCTGTTATCGGGTTGCCTGTGAATTCACCGCTAATCGTGAACAATAAGGCGTTTAACTGAGCTGCTTTATTGGTCACATTCTCCAATTTAATTTCATGCGCCATGTCACACCGCCTTAACTGGAATCTGTGTTGCCAGTGATAAAATATAATCACGGACAAGCTGTAATTTTGCGGACCGTAAATCCGGCGCTTGTACCTCTTTGCATTCTGGTTTTGCGTTCTGATCGATGCGTTTGATAGCAAAGAACCGAAAGGTGAACATCTGATTAACTGCTGTATAGGTGTCAGGTTTCGGCACGTTGTCATTTGACATATAATGTATAATCGGCATTTTTTAGACCCTTACTTTATGTTCGTGAGTTTATTTAAAACTAAAGTTGTATTTGTGTCAACAACCAAAGTTGTTTTTATGTTTTTGAATGTGTTTTTCTTTGACTAATTAGTTGTTTTATAATGTATATTATTTAAAATAAAATCATCACGACTGGACGCAGATCACACTGGTGGGGGAGTTGCAGACACAAAAAAGCCCTCGTGGGGAGGGCTGAGTGGGGTAGGGTTATTTTAGTTTTTCTAGCAGTTCATTTTTTTTCTTTGCTTTATCTGCTCGGTGTATCATTAAGCTTTTGAATGACTGTATTTCAGCCATGATCGATCTTATATATGCCAAGGATGATAGCGATGCCACTATAAGCCCAAAACTAACCGCAATCACAGTATTCATGCTTACAACAGGAGTTTGAAGAAGAAATAAAATAGCACTAATAACGGCAGAAATAGCATAAAACCATATGAGGATGGATAGCTTCCTTTGTTTAATCACAATGATACCTTTTAGCCTTCTTAGTTCTGATAAGGTTAATTGTGGATGTTCACTAGCCTCAGGTATTTTCAGCATCGCTTGAACGGCAAATGATGCAGGAAAGAATAAAATAGTTATTAATATCCAAGGGGTTATTGTGCTATTAATAGTTATATAGTCAAGTGCAACCCTGGTAATCACAAAACCAATGATGAAGGCTACTATCATAGTGATTAGCAATTTCTTGGTGCTCATATAGCCTCCTGATTAATTTAGTTTTTCTCTCCAATCTCCCCTGCATCTACTTTGGATAAAAGCCATTTATGCATCTGCAAATATAGATGATTTTCATCAATTAGTCCATTATAATATTGTACACTCAAGTTACCTCTGAGTCTTAACTCACCGCCTTTTATGGTCCCGCCACCATCTAAATTAATTTCGATATCATCTTCATCTATATGTCTCATTGAGCTAGCTAAACTATCAAGGATATTCTGACCTGACTTCGATGTTTTTCTGAAATAAGTTATTTCTAGATTAACCTGAAGGTTTGCATCATCCAATGAATCTTCTAATTTTAAGTCGTTAAAAATATCACTACCAAGCATTGCTTTAATGATATCGCCACCTCTCCCTGCTGGCATGTATTTTATTTTTTTTACTTTTTCTAATCTTTCGATGTTTTTATTTTCAATTGAGATATTTCCATTGCTATCTTCGGCTTTTATTGGAACGCTACCTAGCTTTATTTTTTTAACGGGTGTGCTCTCCATTATTTCAATTGTTTTTTCTGATGGTTTGTCTTGTAAAATCAAGAAATTATCTTCATTTAAATAATCAGAGAAGCGATGAATTAGCCAATTTAAATGATTCTCAATATCTTTTGATGTTAGAGCCTTTGATTGAACAATCATTACATGGTTTTGGTATATCCCAAAGTGTAATATAGAATCAATGAATTCTCTTTTTACTTTTTTCGCATCTTCATTAGTTAAAGTCTCATCAGATAACAATTGAATTTGCTCTGATGTTATCGCATCAATGTCATAAAATTCAGAGTCATCATTTATTGTCATCAGAGTTTGACTTTTACCCTGTTCAAATAAAATTAATTGTCCGAATAGAATTGTTTTATACACCTCGTTTTTATTTATTAAACGGAATGGACTGTTTGTGTCAGATGGTGATATTTTTTCACGTCTATTAGATACTTTGGATGCAGTGCCATCCTTAGATATTATGGAGCTAATTATTTCTTGTAAAGTTGATTCACAATTAGAAAGAACAGCTCTTTTATAGTGAACAACTTTATTTCTATTATCTTTTGACATCCATATTATTCCTGTAAATAAGTTAAGTTAACCACCACACCCTAAAACGTGTCGTCAGGCCACTGTTAGCCGTGGAATTTATATTTAATGGACTGACTAACCAACACTTTTGCTCGGATAGATATACCCTCAATACTGGACTCATCAAGGTGCCATGTCTCGTATCGCGGATTATCTGATATCACAGCAAGGCGCTTATATTGCATTTGCAACCGCTTTATATAAATCTGGTTGTCCAACACGAAAACGTAGATTCCGTCACCATCAAAATGATCTACGGTTACATCAACGAATATTTGATCTCGTGGCTCGAACGTCTCAGCCATTGAGTCACCACGAACAGTTATCATTTTGATTGTTTCTGCTGGTCTGCCGCCAAAAAGTCGCTTCGCTTCTTCTGCTGAGTACTCAATAGCCGTAATGGTTTCAATGAAATCATCATGAACCATCACACCTGGCCCCGCACTTGCTTCAACATCGAGGATTTCGACTTTGTAAGTCTTTATAACAGCGGGAACGGTCAGCTCCGTCTTAACCGAATAGGTATCGCCGGCAGGAAGTAATGGGTTATCCCCGTCCCCGTATGCCAGCCATTCTGCGGGTACAGATAGTGCTCCGGCTATCTCAATCAGCTTTGTTGATGTCTGAGCGCTTCCGGATTCAATTTTTTGGATTGCTGCCTGCGATACGCCAATAGCATCACCAAGCTCTTTCTGAGAGAGATTGGCATGCTTCCTGGCTAGTTTTAATCGTTGTGCAAGTGTCGTTTTCATAATCGAAATATACAACTTCGGTTGTTTTTAGGCAATAGGATTTTGGTTGTTGATTAAAAACAACTATAGTTTTATTATGTATAAATAAAACGGAGGTTGTTATGAATGTAGCGATTAAAACCGCAATAGGTTTGCTTGGCACCCAGCAAAAACTTGCAGATGCTTGTGGCGTGACTCAGCAGGCGGTTTATAAGTGGTTAAAAAATAAATCACGGGTATCCCCTGAGATTGTCCCTCTGATTGTGAAGTCAACGAATGGCATCGTTCGTGCCTGCGAAATCCGTCCGGATTTACCTGAGTTATTTGGGGAATGTCATGCATCCGAACCAAAACACACAGATGCCTGACAGCTATTTTCCTGATGACGGCAAATGGATTCAGGAAATGCTGTCGCAGTTATCACCGGGAGCCAGGAACAGAGCGCTGGTGGCTTACTCAGCGGTGTATCAGGAACAGTGGGAAGCAGAGCCTGTTACGTACAGGAAAGACAACACAGCACGCAGGGAAGCGAATAAACGGCTCAGGGAATACGTCAGGAAGTTCAACAGAGCCATGCAGGGTTACACCGCAGACCCACAGAAAGTTGCGGGATAAGAATTATCAGGAGGCGTGGAAGTTAAGACGTTTAGATGTCCAGATGGTTTTCCGGTTTGGGGAAGAGGGGAAAACTTTCTAGGGGGGTAAGGGGGGTGATCTTTGAAAGGGGTGTAGGGGAAGGCACTGCCAAGGGAAGAACTCAGATCTTAAAGATAGATCTCTGTAGGGGTTAAAAATGGAATCAGACGTATAGACGTCCATTTGTAAAAAATACCCCTCTCCTTGGCAGTGCTACCTGGTCGATAAAATTGAGGTAATGGCATGTTAACTATCACACCAAATTTTGCACAGGAAAGAGCACTACGGTTATTGCGCAGCGAGTGGAAATCACACCGCACGTTCATGATCAGCAGTCCGACCGGCAGCGGTAAAACAGCGCTGGCTGCATTCATCACGCACGGTTGCAACAGCCGTAATATGCGGGTGATGTTTGTTGTGCTGTATACGATCCTGATTGAACAGACCGCAGCACGGTTTATCGATTACGGGATTCCGATGGAAGATATCGGTTTTGTCTGGCGTGATCATCCGAACTATGACCCGACACGGCTGATCCAGATTGCGTCAGCCGATACGCTGATCCGCCGTGAATTCCCGGACAACATCGATCTGCTGTTTATCGATGAGGCTCATCTGCGCCGTAAAAAATTGCTGGAAGTTATCCGCGATAATGAATTTAAGGTGATTGGCCTGTCCGGCACACCGTTTTCTCCGTTCCTGGGGACGTATTACGAAAGACTGATCAAACCCACCACGATGAAAGAACTGATCGAGCGCGGGGACCTGAGTCCGTATGAGTTTTACGCCCCAACAAAGCCGGATCTTTCTGCGGTTAAATCCACCAGCAGTGCAGAGTACGGCAGCGATTACAAAGAGGCTGAGATAGCGGCAATCATGTCGGGTGCGGATCTGGTCGGTGACGTGGTCGATAACTGGCTGGCCAACGGTCAGAACCTGCCGACCATCTGTTTTTGTGTGACCGTCAGCCATGCAAATTTTGTCACGGTAGCGTTTAACCGGGCGGGTGTGAATGCAGAGATTATTACCGCAGATACCCCGCATGAAGAGCGCCAGCTTATCATCCACCGCTTTGAGCAGGGCGGAACAAAAATCATCGTGAACGTCGGCACACTGGTTGCCGGGTTTGACAGTGATGTCCGGTGCATCATTTACGCCCGTCCGACGAAATCGGAAATTCGCTGGGTTCAATGTCTCGGTCGGGGTCTGCGTAAAGCACAAGGCAAAGATAAATGCCTTATTTTCGATCACTCCGGATCTGTGCACCGCCTGGGTTTTCCTGATGATATCGAATATGACGAATTGCCGGGTAAAAGTGACGGTCTGGAAGATTCATCGTCTGTCCGTGACCAGGAAAGGCGGGAGAAAAAACCGAAGGAATGCACATCCTGTCACTACATGAAGCCTGCCAGTGTTTACGTCTGCCCGAAATGTGGATTTAAACCGCTGGCCGGTGAGGACGTTGACGTTGATACCTCCCGCAACATCAAAAAAATGGGTAAATCTGAAAAGGTTTACACCACAAAAGACAAACAGAGTTTTTACTCTCAGCTCAAATATTACCAGAACATCCGCGCTGCCGAAGGAAAGCCGGTCAGTGACGGGTGGGTCTCCAATACCTTCAGAGACAAGTTCGGTGAATGGCCACGTAGCCTGCATGCCACACCGCAGGAAATAACCCCAGAGGTATCCAATTTCATCACACACAAACGTATTCAGTGGGTTAAGCGTAAACAGAAAACCGAAGCACTGATGCCGCAGAGAATCGCAGATTTAAAACAGCAACTGAATAAAAACGCACAGCAGGGAGAATTATTGTGAATACAGCTGAAGCAGCAAAGGGGCAGTGGGAAAAGATTTTCGCATACTACGGGCTGCCGCCGATCACCGGGAAACGGCACTTTAAAGGAAAATGTCCGATATGCGAGAAAAAGGGCAAATTCCGCATAGACGATCAGGATGGACGGGGAACGTATATCTGCACCTGCAGTTCCGGCACAGGGTTTCAGTTACTGGAAAAAACACAGGGTAAGAGCTTTAAGCAGCTGGCGGATGAGATTGATCGGCTACTCGGAAATGAACGGGAAAAAGAGGTTCCGAAGCCGGTCGGCAGCAATACCAGTTCAGACCGTGAAAAATTTATCAGTTGCTATGCTCAGATGCCGGATCTGAAAGACACCTCAGCGGCGGGCTACCTGCAAAACCGGGGCATATTTACGTTACCGGCAGAACATATCCGGTTTTGCGAGAGACAGCCGACCCGTAAAGGCATGGCGGTTATCAACTATCAGGCAATGTGGGCGCTGGCTACTGACTCAAAAGGTCAGCTGTGTTATCTGCACCGCACGTATCTGGACGGCAACCGGAAGGCCGATATCAACGTGGTAAAGCGCATGACAAAGCTGCAGGAAGATAACTATCTGGATTATGCCGAATCAGTGGCGATCCGAATGTTTCCGGTCGCATCCACGCTGGGAGTGGCTGAGGGAATAGAAACAGCGCTGTCCTGTAAACAGGTTTACGGGGTAAATACCTGGGCAACGATTAATGCCGGATTTATGGATAAGTTCACTGCGCCGAAAGGGGTGACTCACCTGATTGTTTTTGCTGATGCAGACTGGGGCAGCGCAACAGGACATGCTGCCGCGTTTGCCTGTGCCAAGCGTAACCTCGTTGCAAATAACGACGTGGAGAAGGTCAGCGTCCGCTGGCCGGATAAAGGTGATTTTAATGACCTGATCCGTGACGGAAGTGAAGTTCGTGAACTGACATTTTACCGGGAAAAACACCAGGAGGCTGCGTAATGAAACTCGAAAGCGCATTAAAACAATTTCATCCGAAGTCACCGACATTCAGTGACGGCTCAAACTCAACAGCCCCGGACAGACTGAAAGGCATGGATTCGGCAGCGGCAATGGGCATGGCGTCACAGCGGGCCGCGTTCGGCATGCATGCGTTCTTTGGTAAGAATGACGTCAGTATTGAGGATAAATTAAGGACTGTTGAGGCACTGACGCAGTATGCCCTGCGCACGGTGCCAAAGCTGGTGGCCAAAGCGGCCGGCAATCGCGTTGCTCAGTGTATGAAGATTCTGGCCGCAATGGCATTTGAGGATTACGCCCGTTCAGCGGGTTCAGTCTGTCAGTGTCAGGACTGCGGCGGAAAAGGGCTGATTTATCGCCGGAAAGAGGTGGTGAAGCATCCGGGTATCACCAATATGGAAGGTACAGTGATTGTTGCGCCTGTAGTTAGTACTGAGCACGTTGGCGAACTGTGCGTGACCTGCAACGGAAAAGGGCAGTTAACCCACCGGTGCCGCTGCAAAGGCAGGGGGAAGGTGTATGACGAAGAGCAGAGCGAATTACAGGGTGCCCCGGTATTCAAAGACTGCCCGAAATGCTCGGGGCGGGGGTATAAACGTGTGCCGTCGTCAGTGGCTTATCAGGCGATAAAACATCTGGTACCGAATTTAAACGAGAGAACATGGCGCAGAAACTGGAAGTCTTTTTATGATGGTTTAACTGCTAAGTGCTATGTTGAGGAGAGCCAAACCGAATCGTTGTTTGGACGGATAACTTCGTGATACTGGACTGACAGTGTATTACGGGCAGCGTTGTTGACAGGCTGCCCGTTTGGTTGACAAATTACTGATGACTGTTTTTTGATTTTTTATACCACATAACAAAATGGATAAGCCCAAATCCACCATGTCCATAGATATAAATTTCTATTAGCACTGTTAATGATTTATGGATGCTTCTGGCCTCTAATGCCGATGGTGAATGTTGTAACCACAAAAAAAACCAAACCATTCCGGATATAATGACTATCGATAACGCGCCAAGCCCCAATCCCTGAACTACGGCTGCAAGCCCTTTTGGAGTGCTGTCTGGTAGCTTTAGCTTCATCAGTTGTTTTATATCATTTTTCAATGGGACAACATCCCCCCAAAGATAGGGATAAAAATACCGCATTCCCCTTTCATAGAAGCATACAATAATTAAGATTAATGTAATGAAAAATAAGCAAAAACCAATAGTGACATGAGCCCATGTGAAGAAATAAGTCCAATCCACCGGAGGTATAACGGAGGATTTTGTGCCTTTCATCCAGTTACTGATAATGATTTGCGCCACAACGAAAATCAGGACTGCACAATGTAACAGTCGTACTTTATGTGATTGATACAGGCCGAAAAAATGCCATATTTTTCTTATCAGATTCATATATGCCCCAAAATCGAATAATAAACATATGTAATATACCATTCCTGTCAGATAAATGAGGTAATGTTGTCCACACTTGCATTTTGTCCGAAAGTGCCTTACTATCTCCCAATAGTGGGAATTCTATACATATCCGCACTAAACAAATTATAAACCTCGCAATCGCGGGGGGGTTTTATGCCTGAAATTCAAAGAGGGGATTTCTCCCCTTTAACTAATTAGCGGACAACCAGGACGGATGTCTCTGCATAGCGGACTACAGCTGATGCAGTTGAGCCAAGAAGATATTTAGTTGAAATATTTGGTGATCTTGAGCTGATGATTATTAAGTCAGCGTGTATTTTTTCTGCTGTAGTCAGGATACCATCTATTGGTGCTTCAAGAATTGCATGATAATGAACCCGATCTTCCGGGAGATTAAATTTAGAAACTTCATTTTTAAGGTCAGCTTCTGCCAACTTCAATCGTTGATTATCTTCTGTAAGTATTTCTTTCTCTATGCCATATGAAAGGCCGATAAACATTTTATAGCTTGGTATAACCACTAAGAAGTGAATGTGCGGGTCATCAAACTTTGAAAGAGATTCAATATGGGGGATGACATGGTTAACCAGTGCTTTATTAGAGGTATCAATAGGCACCAGGATATTCTTATACATATTCTTCTCTCCGGCTTTATTCTTCACGATCAAATGTAAGGTATTATTGATCACCTAAGAAAAATTATCGAGCAAACGAGACTCATACTAGCGGGGTTTTTATTGCTAAAATACGTATAATATCCTTTTAAAATATCAGGACTATAATTACAATAACAGCGCACCCACCACCACGAATTATGCAGGTTAAAGGGAATGCTGATGGTAGTGTAAGCCTCGCTTCGGCGGGGCTTTTTCATATCTGCAATGGTAAGGTGTCTTTTGGTGAGTAAAATCACCCTTGCACTGCATGGAGAAGGCACCTTAACCATTGTGGAGAATGCCGAGGCTGATCGGCTAACTCGCATGGGTTACTGCACTTATTAGGATAGAAGCACACACGCCATGGGGAACCTGAACGCATACACTCTCAGCGTATGCCTCCACAACCTTGCAATAGTGCCCCTCATAGTCCCTACACAGAACGGAGAAATCTGGTTTGCGATACACTTGGGGATCTCGGTGTACCCTTATGGGACTTGAAGACCACGCCACCTGCCGGAGTAATTACCGGTGGGATGGTGTGGTAATTCATTGATATTGTTCCGTTGACGAGGTATTTATGCTTGATGAGTTTGAAGGATTCGACGTGCTTTGTGTATTTTAATCATCGCAATCAGGTAGATTAAAAATTGTCAATCCTTATTAGGAGCTTTTGTTCATTCTGTCTGAAATGGAAGTCATTATGATGGATAAAATGCTTATTAGTAACGAAATAACGAACACCGCGAAGAAAATAAAAACATGCTCTCCCGGCAGCCCTGCAACTCCTGATATAATTATTGGGTCAATCCCAAAAGTAACAATCATAAGTAACAGACTGACCATAGAAATAATAAAAGAAATTTTGGCCACACTCATAACAAACTCCATTTAGTTTAAGTTAAGTTATCACGTTCTAGCATGGCATAGCTTAAATTTCAACTATCCGGAATTTCCGGATAGTTCACATGTTCGGTTATTCCGAACAACTGAATATCAGTAGCAATCGCTTTGTTAGCGCAGAGCAGTCCGGCTGAACTATATCAGCCATTATTTTTCGGGCAAAAAAAGCCGGTCAATATAGACCGGCAAAAGGTTTCTTAGGTTTGTTTATTTATTGTAAAAGAAAACGCTCAATTACAACTATAGCGGGTAACTTGAGGTAGGCAAGGTTAAATAATATTTTTTTTTAATTCTGGTGGCTGCTCTGTGCGGCCTTTTTCATATACGCCGCCACAGTATCAATCACCTCGTTATCACTTAACACAAGAGCTGTGTGCGGCTTTTTATTATCCATGCAAAGGGGGCACTATGAGTAATTCCTGTGACAGCAAGAAAATCGATGCACTGGAAAAGCGTGTTACAGATCTTGAAAAGCAGCTTGCTGAGACTTCACAAGCTGCTAATGACAAAATGGAAACTATCAAAACACATCTGGACAATGTATGGATGATGGTTTCTAAGTCACCTATCGCTTAGATAAGTACTTTGCATAGGCCAGGTCGCCAATCTCACGCACAGTCAGATTCATAATGTCATGCTGGTTTGTGTCCAACTCGATTTTTATATCCATGCCATTAACGGACATAAAAACCATGACTGGGTAAGGAGATGATTCCATTTTTCCTTTCGTCTGTCCTGCTGATAGATATGAAATGCTATTTATCTGGTAATTACTCATATTAATCCTTTTGGTTAATTAATTCAGAAACCAGTCGATGTGCAAAATCGAACTGATAACTATATCCCGGATATGCATTAGTTACATTTAACTGAATCACAGGTCGCTTCGGCGGCCTTTTTTATTGCCTGCAACAATAAGAGCATTGGAATACGACAGGCTCATTACCTAATCCGTATTCAGCCACAGTGCTCTTTTTATTGCTTTCCCGCCGCTGGTGGGATTCCGAATAATGCCGCAGCCACCTTACTTTAACCGTCTGTAACAATATAAACCGGTTGCGGCATTTCCCTATCACTCAACATACGGAACACTCCGCAGGGGGTGGATATGCGCATGCCTGACAAATATTCCAGCCCTACAGCATACGCCTGGGGACTTATAACCTCTGCTTTTGGCGTTTTATCTCTGGACCAGTGGGCTATTGTTGCCGGGATCATCTGTACTGTCGGGACGTTCCTGGTGAACTGGTATTACCAACGGAAAGAATTCCAGCTGAAAGCCGGAGAACATCATGAATAACCGATTATTTAAAAAAGTCATGGCCGCTTGTGCCGCTGGGGCGATTGCAGGAGCGCTGGTGCTGATCCCCGCGTATGAGGGTGTTGAGTACAAACCTTACCGTGATGTGGCCGGAGTGCTCACCGTATGTTATGGCCATACCGGCAGTGATATTCAGACCGGCAAGTTGTACACGGACGCTGAATGTAAGGCGCTGCTGCATGACGACCTGACGAAAGTCCGGCGCGCGGTTGACCCGATGATCAAAGTGCCGATTGATGACAATACCCGAGCGGCCATCTATTCATTTGCATATAACACCGGAACCGGTGCGTTCTCGCGTTCGACAATGCTGCGGAAACTCAATGCCGGTGATATCGCTGGTGCCTGTGACGAAATGAAACGCTGGACATTTGCCGGTGGTAAGCAGTGGCAGGGTCTGATTAACCGGCGCGAAACGGAGAAAGCGGTATGCCACGGAACCCTTTAACACTGATCATCATTGCTATCATCCTGCTGACGGTCAGTCTGTTGGCAGGTTGTTATCTGTATTCACTCCCGAATCACTGTAAGCCGCTTCCGGGTAATCCTCTGGATGGTGTGATCCATTATGAGTGTGAAGCGCTATGAACTGGAAAGAGGCGGTAATTGCCGCGCTGTTTATTGCTGCCGCCTGGTGGGTATATGACACCTACCGGGATAACCAGCAATTGAAGGTGAATAACACAACTTTGTCCGGACAACTGTCAGCACAGCAGACGATAAACACCGTCACGCTTTCAGCCGTTGCCGTCAGACACCGCGCAGCACTCGACAACATCAAAGCCAAAGAAACAGAGGGCACTGAGAATGTCAAAGTTAAGGCCGTTATCAGAACGGAGTTTAAAGACAGTGAGTGCGCTGTTACTCCTGTTTCCCCTGGTGTTATTGGGAAGTTGCAACAATACGAAAGAGACATTCGTGCCCGCGCCGGTGGTGCCGATCCCGCCACAACTGACGGCTGATTGTCCGCTGCCGGTTATTCCGGATGAACTGACATACGGCGGCGCAATCCTGTTGTTGGCCGATGCAATGAAGTCGATAGCAGACTGTAATCACGATAAGCGGGCAATACGGGAGATTGAAAATGAACGGAAATAAAATAAACATAAATAATGATAATTAATTTGTCTCTATTTTATAATTAAGGTTAATGAGTGGAATTTGTTTTTTTACTAGTCATTAAGTTATTTATTAAGGCTTTTATATTTAATATTATTTATTTTTGAATGTTTATTCTGATTTGTTATTTTTGTTGGTGGCTGAGTTTGTCGTTAAGCATAGTATGCCTTACTCTTAATACATGTCTATTAGGAGGATATAATGAAAGATATTAATTATATTGTAGGGCAGAACATCCGAGACTTAAGGCAGCATAATGGTTTGACCACAACGGTGTTAGCCAAAATGCTGAGCGTGTCACAGCAACAGCTGTCAAGGTATGAGAGGGGTATCAATAAAATAGATGTCAGCGTTGTATTTAAGATAATAAATATATTTCATGTTTCATATGAGTCTTTGTTTCCCCAATCAGATACCGGTGATTTTTTTCATACAAAGCAATCAGCGCTTTATATAGATCCGATGACATATCATGATGAATATCCCTCATATTAATTTGGAATAAATACCAAGCGTAAAGTGTTTTTTTATTCAATGAGCTTTTAAGATATACGACAAAAAAGAGCCCCTGTTTAAAGGGGCATGAAGTGAACTATAGGTAGGACATATTATCGTTATGGTCGTTTTTCAGAACGTTAATCCATTCTTCAATATACACCGTTGATGGCATTAAACCGTGAGTTGAATCATATAAAAAGATATTGAAAGAAATATGACAGGCAAAAAATAGCCCCTGGTGTTGAGGCTGTAAAGGATGGTGTAGATATTTATTGTTATCAAATGCCAGATTAACCTTAGCTGATGTATTTATCGCATTCAATATGCAACTTATAAAATATTTGTAAATTATCAACGCCCGTTTAATGACGGGCTTTTTTGTACACAGAAAACCCCCGGCTAGGCCGGGGGTTCCGGAAAGCTTACAGC
>ERZ894236.427-NODE-427-length-51647-cov-89.0002_pt1 | contig 51647 bp, 43 predicted proteins | sample MGYA00380297_ERZ894236 | MGnify/ENA primary metagenome ERZ894236 (study PRJEB32331, sample SAMN06328420) | human gut metagenome | biome: human gut microbiome; feature: stool | host: Homo sapiens | collected 2014-08-04 ... | reverse complement strand
CAAGGGAAACGTGCGCCCAAAGCACGGACACGTAAGCCAAGAAATCAGATTACTACCAATGCTTAAATTGTAAGCTTATTTAAATCGAGTCATACTAGATTTGGAAAGAGCTGACAGTCTGCGAGGGCTGCCAGCTCTTTTTTCGGGAATCTTTTGTATATGGAAACTTTTATATATAGATTCTTTTGTATATAGATCCTTTTGCATATAGATTCTTTTTCCCGTAGGCTTGAAGTGTTGATGCATGGATGGCACGCAAAATATTCGCCTTCCAGTATATCCTTGTCAATCAGCAGCCTGACGCGTTTTTCCCTGTCATTCATCAGTCCCATGACTGAAACGGAGCCGGGAGTGATGTTCAGGAAGGATTCCATGAATTCCGCTTCCCCAAAGGACAGGCGGGCGCTTCCAATCTGTTTGGACAGGACGGCTGTCTTGAATTTTTTATTGCCCGGCATGAGCAGCAGGTAAAAGTCAGTCTTCTGGGCATTGCGCAGGAAAAGGTTCTTGCAGATTTCCGTGCCCAGAAGCTGGTCTACCTCGCGGCAGGCTTCAATGGTGGGAAGGGCGTCGTGGTCCACACGGACAAAGGGGACCTGAAGGGAATCCAGCAAATCGTAGGTGCGGATTTCCTTTTCCTTACGGCCGGATGTGTAGGCGGGACGGCCCTCATAAAGGGTATGCTCAATATTGTATGCGGGAATAGACTCCCCGACCAGTGAGATATTTCATCATCACCACATCCACAGAGGGGTCCTTCAATTTCCTTAAACGGGCAGCCGACCGCATAATATATCATATGAAAATGGGACAAGTTTGGTGTGCCGGAGGATGGCGGAAGACGATGATATGTGCTATAATAGGAAAACAGACGCAAGCGGGAAGGAGGAGGTTCAAATGAGGAAAAGAAGGGCTTATGCCGTGCTGGCAGGAGCAGCTCTGATTATGGCCTGCACGCTGTCCTTTACAGCCTTTGCAAAAGAGGAAAGGACACCTGTGGGGAAAATTAAACTGAATTTCACATCGGATATCCAGGCAGGAGAAATCGGAGGAAATGTGGACGTGACCCTGGAGGATGGGGAGTGTTCCATTGAGAGCGTGGATATTATCAATGAGGGTGACAACTGGGTAGGCGGGGATAAGCCCAAAGTGGAGATATGGCTTTCCGCTGACAGTGATTACTACTTTAAGAAATCGGGAAAGAGTGCATTTTCATTTTCAGGCGATACTGTCAAGTATGTATCCAGTTCCACCAAGAATGATAGGGAAGAGATGGTCCTGGTGGTAAGGCTGGATGAGCTGGATGAGGATGATGAGGACCTGGATGTAAGCGGTCTGATGTGGGATGAAGATAACGGGGTGGCCCACTGGGACGATATGAGCCTGGCTAAGAATTATAAGGTCCGCCTGTGCCGGAGGGGAGGCAATTCCTATGAGGACGGCATCGGCGCCACTTATACGGTAAAGGAAAACAGCTATGATTTTTCCGGCAAGTTCCCAAAGGCAGGCACCTACTATTTTAAAGTCAGGGCCATGGATTCCAGGAACAACGCCGGTGACTGGCAGGAATCCCCCTATATTGAGATTACGGAAGAAGACCTGACCAGGGTGAACGGCCAGTGGCTCAGGGATGACCGGGGTTTGTGGTACCAGAAGGGAGACGGCACTTACACGTCAAACGGCTGGCAGTATATCAATTACAAGTGGTATTTCTTTGACCAGGAGGGATACATGAAGACCGGCTGGATATCCTGGGAGGATAAGCTGTATTACTGCGACCCGTCAGGAGCCATGCTGGTATCCACGGTCACGCCGGATGGATTTACCGTGGGCGCGGACGGGGCTAGGATAAATTAGGGATGGATGAACCTGGTATTGAAGGGAGATGATTCGGGCCAGGCCGATTCTGCCCGGGCCGATTCTGCCCAGACCGATGCTGACCAGACATAGTCCTTAAAATGACCGGTTTCCATACATATAATGTTAAAAAATGGCTATCCTTATATCAATGATAAGATTGATATGAGGAGGTCATTTTTTTATGGTAAACGAATTGGAGATAGAGGCGGTAACCGGCAGGGAGATACTGGATTCCAGGGGGAATCCTACGGTGGAGGTGGAAGTGTGCCTGACAGGAGGCGCCACCGGCAGGGCGGCTGTTCCCTCCGGTGCATCCACCGGTAAATTCGAGGCGGTGGAACTTCGGGACGGCGGGAAACGGTACAACGGACTGGGCGTCCAGGGAGCTGTGGAGCATGTGAATACTGTGCTCAGCGAGGCAGTCCTCTTTGAAAGCGCATTGGACCAGAGACACATAGACCGTCTGCTCCTGGACGCGGACGGAACAGAGAATAAGGGAAAGCTGGGGGCCAATGCCATTCTGGGCGTGTCCATGGCAGTGGCCAGGGCTGCTGCCAATGGGCTTAGGATGCCTCTTTACAGGTATCTGGGAGGAATCCATGCGTCCGCCCTTCCCATTCCCATGATGAACATTCTGAATGGAGGAAAACATGCGGACAACACAGTGGATTTGCAGGAATTCATGATTATGCCTTACGGGGCCTGCTGCTTTGCGGAGCGTCTGAGGATGTGCGCAGAGGTCTATCACACATTAAAGAAGCTTCTTAAAGAAGAAGGCTACAGCACCGGAGTAGGTGATGAGGGCGGATTTGCGCCGGACCTTAAGGACTCCGAGACAGTTCTTGAATTTCTGGTGAGAGCCATGGAAAAGAGCGGCCTGGAGCCGGGTACGGATATGAAGATTGCCATTGACGCGGCGTCCAGCGAGCTCTATGACGAAGCCAGCGGCATGTACCTGTTTCCGGGAGAAAGCCGCATGGCGGGAAAGGAAATCCGCCGCAGCGCGCAGGAGATGGTGGACTACTACCGCCGTCTTGTGGATGCGTTTCCCATCTGTTCCATAGAGGACGGACTCCAGGAGGAGGACTGGGAGGGCTGGAAAATGCTCACCGTGGAACTGGGAGGCCGCATCCAGCTGGTAGGGGATGATTTGTTCGTCACCAATACAAAGCGGTTGTCAAAGGGCATTGAGCTGGGGGCAGGAAATGCCATCCTGGTGAAGGTGAATCAGATAGGTACGCTGACAGAGAGTTTTGAGGCTATCGAGATGGCTAAGAGGGCCGGATTCGGCACCATTATATCCCACCGTTCCGGCGAGACAGAGGATTCCATCATTGCGGACATTGCAGTGGCTGTCAATGCAGGACAGATTAAGACCGGCGCTCCCTGCCGTTCTGACCGCGTGGCCAAATACAATCAGCTGCTGCGCATAGAGGAAAACCTGGAAGGTTAGAGCGTGTTTGAAAATGCATTACCGCTATCTGCGCGCCTTACAGGAGCCTGCAGCGGCAGGAGATGGGAGAGGGGATGCATCCGGGCACTGTTTTGCCCGGAAAATCCCCGCCCTGTCCCATTTAAATCTTGACAACCGGAAAAAGCTGGGTATGATGTAAGAAGATGCATTGACTGCATCAAAAAGGGGAAAAATAAGGAGAGAGACATGAGAGAATTACTATTTATGGAACCTGTTTTTAAGGAGGCCATCTGGGGCGGTACCCGTCTTAAGGACGTGTTCGGTTACGATATCCCAAGCAGCCACACAGGCGAGTGCTGGGCCATCAGCGCGCACAAGAACGGGGATTGCCGTATTGCCGGCGGAACATGGAAAGGACAGAGCTTAAGCTCCCTGTGGGAGAGCCACCCTGGGTGGTTTGGGGCTGCGGCAGGCTGTCATAAGGAATTTCCATTGCTGGTAAAGATTATTGATGCCAGGGACGACTTAAGCATACAGGTCCATCCGGATAATGCATACGCTGCGGAGCATGAAAAGGGCTCCCTGGGTAAGACCGAATGCTGGTATATCCTGGACTGCGACCCGGATGCCACCATTGTGATTGGGCACCATGCAGGGAATAAGGATGAAGTTAAGCAGATGATAGAGGAAAAGCGCTGGAAGGATTTCATACGGGAAATTCCTGTCAGGAAGGGAGACTTTTTCCAGATTAATCCCGGATGCGTCCATGCCATAAAGGGCGGCACCCTGGTGCTGGAGACCCAGCAGAGCAGCGATATTACATACCGCGTCTATGACTACGACAGGCTGTCCGACGGAAAGCCCAGGCAGCTCCATATAAAGGAGAGCATCGATGTGATAGAAGCGCCTTTTAAGGAGGACCGGAACGCTTTGCCGGCAGTTGTGAAGGAGACGGACAGCGGTAGAAAAGAACATCTTGTGACCTGCGCTTACTATACCGCGGATAAGATAGACACGACAGGCCGTTACACGGAGAATTTTGGGGACAGCTTTGCAAATGTGAGCGTCCTGGACGGAGAGGGAAGCGTAAACGGCATCCCGGTATCAAAGGGACAGCATTTCATCGTACCTGCCACATTCGGGGATGTAATCTTTGAGGGCACCCTTTCCATGATTTGTTCCCAGGCGGTTTAAATGGGGATTAGCGGTGTCTTACCTATAAAAATATAGGAAAACAGGTTGTGTTTTAGGACAAAGTATGGTAAAATATTTTTTGTTTGACTATAAGAAAATGGAGAGGTGCAGGCGGATGTCAGTAATACATGTTATTTTGTCAATCATATATGTAATTCTTGGTGTTGCAATATCAGTGGTTATCCTGATGCAGGAAGGTAAGTCCAACGGACTGGGGAGCGCAATTGGCGGAATCTCCACAGACAGTTACTGGAGTAAGAACAGAGGCCGTTCCATGGAAGGTGCACTGGAGCACTTTACCAGGTATGGAGCCATTGTATTCATGCTCATTACCATTGCCCTGAACGTGATACTTAAGGTCATGGGGTAATATGGGGTAATTAAGATAACAGAAGGATAAGTGACGAAAACACCCTTGTATTCATATAAGGGTGTTTTATTTCATTCAGGCGGATTTTGACCTGTTTTCGGACAGGCAGGACATTTTTAAGAAAGAGGTCATATGGAAAAAGAAATATTGGAACAGAAGGGGAAGATGCTGGAAGAGGTGATGAATGACAAGTCCTACGTGCCCATGAAGGCAAAGGAACTGGCCATGCTTCTGGGCATCCCCAAATCACAGAGAGATGAACTGACACAGGTATTGGATTATCTGGTATCGGAGGGCAGAATCGGAATCTCAAAAAAGGGTAAATATGGCAAACCGGAGGTTTTTTCCGTCAACGGCATATTTTCAGGACATCCCAAGGGTTTTGGCTTTGTGACCGTGGAAGGCATGGATCAGGATGTGTTTATCCCTGAGGACAGGACAGGAGCGGCCCTTCACGGGGACCGGGTCCAGATTGTGGTGGAATCCCAGGAACGGGGAGGCGGCCGAAGGGCTGAAGGCTCTGTGCTTAAAGTGCTGGAACATGCCAACAAAGAGGTGGTTGGGTATTTCCAGAAAAGCAAGGGCTTCGGGTTTGTCATTCCGGATAACCAGAAGATTTCCAAGGATATTTTCATTCCCCAGGGCTGTGATATGGGAGCTGTCACCGGGCATAAGGTGGTGGCGCGGATTAAGGACTTTGGAGACGCGAACCATAAGCCGGAGGGCGTTGTGACCGAGATTCTGGGACATGTCAATGATCCGGGAACAGACATACTGTCCATTGTCAGGGCCTACGGACTGCCGGAGGAGTTTCCGCCGGAGGTCATGGACGAGGTGGAGGGGTGCCCGGATGAAGTGGTTGTGCCTGGTCCTGCAAGGGATGAGGAAACCTGGGACGGACCTTATGGCATTGGGGATTTGGCATCGCCGGCAGACTGGACCGGCGGTTTGGCAGGCCGCCTGGATTTACGGGGGCTGCGCACCGTCACCATTGACGGCGAGGACGCCAAGGACCTGGACGATGCAGTAACCCTGTGCAGGGACGGACAGGGCGGCTATATCCTGGGAGTCCACATTGCGGATGTGAGCCATTATGTAAAAGAAGGCCGTCCCCTGGACAAGGAGGCATTAAAGCGGGGCACCAGCGTCTATCTGGTGGACCGGGTGATTCCCATGCTGCCCCATAAGCTGTCCAATGGAATCTGTTCCCTCAATGCGGGCACAGACCGCCTGGCCTTAAGCTGCATCATGGAACTGGATGACCAGGGAAATGTGCTGGACCACAAAATCGCGGAGACAGTGATTCATGTGGACCGGCGAATGACTTATACGGCGGTGAATGCCATTGTCACGGATGAGGACGAAGCTGTCACGGCTGAGTATGAGGGTTTTGTGCCCATGTTCAGGCTGATGAAGGAGGTATCTGACATCCTCAGGGAAAAGCGGAGGAAAAGGGGAGCCATTGACTTCGACTTTCCGGAGAGCAAGATTATCCTGGACGCCCAGGGAAAGCCGCTGGAAATCAAGCCCTATGAGCGCAATGCTGCCACAAAGATCATAGAGGATTTCATGCTGGCAGCCAATGAGACAGTGGCGGAGGATTATTTCTGGCAGTCCCTGCCCTTCCTCTACAGGACCCATGACAATCCGGACTCGGAGAAGATGAAGCAGCTGGGGACCTTTATCCATAATTTCGGATATTTTATCCGTCTTCAGCAGGGAGAGATTCATCCGAAGGAATTACAGAAGCTTCTGGATAAGATAGAAGGCACGCCTGAGGAAGTTCTTCTTTCCAGGCTGACCCTGCGCTCCATGAAACAGGCTAAGTACACCAACCTGTGCTCCGGCCATTTCGGCCTGGCTGCCAGGTATTATACGCATTTTACCTCGCCTATCCGCAGATATCCGGACCTTCAGATTCACCGTATCATAAAGGAAAGCCTGAAGGGCGGACTGGGAAACAAGAGGATCAGCCATTACGAAGCCATACTGCCGGGGGTAGCCATGCAGACATCGGCCCTGGAGCGCCGTGCAGAGGAAGCGGAGCGTGAGACGGACAAGCTTAAAAAGTGCGAGTATATGTCCAGATTCATCGGGCAGGAGTTTGACGGCGTCGTATCAGGCGTCACCAACTGGGGGCTGTATGTTGAGCTGCCTAACACGGTGGAAGGGCTGGTCCGCATAAGCGAGCTGAGGGACGATTATTATATATTTGATGAACAGCATTACGAACTGGTGGGAGAGATGACCAAGAAAACATTTAAACTGGGCCAGCCCATACGGGTCCAGGTGGCGTCCACGGACCGCCTGCTGAGGACAGTGGATTTCATCCTGCCCAGAGACTGGGACAGGAGCGCGGGCAAGGGAGCTTCCGTGTAAGGCTGTAAATCATACATGCAATCATGACTGGAAAGAAAGGGAAATACCATGGGGAAGGATAGTATTAAACTGGTTGCGAACAATAAGAAGGCATACCATGATTATTTCATTGATGAGAAATACGAGGCGGGAATCGAGCTCTTTGGCACGGAGGTAAAATCCATTCGCATGGGAAAATGCAGCGTAAAGGAAGCCTTCGTGAAGATTGACAAGGGTGAGGTGTATGTGTACGGTATGCACATCAGCCCTTACGAGAAGGGAAATATATTCAATAAAGACCCCCTGCGCGTCAGAAGGCTGCTGCTGCATAAATACGAAATCATGAAGCTGAACGGCAAGATTGCGGAGAAGGGCTATACCCTGGTGCCTCTCCAGGTATACTTTAAAGGAAGTCTGGTGAAGGTAGAGGTGGGCCTGGCCCGTGGCAAGAAGCTCTATGACAAGCGGGCGGACATTGCCAAGAAGGACCAGAGAAGGGAACTGGAGAAGGAATTCAAGGTAAAAAACCTGTATTAGGGATTGGAATGAGAAGGTGTTATGAAGATTGGCAGTAATGAGCGCAGTGAAGTGGAAGCATACACAGATTTCATAAAGGAGGCTGAGGGCCTTAAGTCTACCCTGCGCACTGCCTGGACCGCTGAGGGCCGCCAGGAGAGCACGGCGGAGCACTCCTGGCGGCTGGCTCTGTTTGCCGGGGTGATGTGCAGGGAATTTCCGGAACTGGATAGGGAGAAGATACTGATGATGTGTCTTGTTCACGACCTGGGGGAACGGTACAGCGGAGATATATCGGCAGCATTGAAGCCGGATGCCGATGACAAGCTGAACCAGGAAAGGGCAGATGTACAGCGGATATGCAGGTTTTTGCCAAAAGAAGGGGCAGGGGAGGTGTCCGGGCTGTGGGAGGAATACAGCCAGGGCATTACCCCGGAAGCCAGATTTGTAAAGGCTCTTGACAAGGCCGAAACCATTATCCAGCACAGCCAGGGAAGAAATCCGGCCAGGTTTGACTATGAGTTCAATCTGGAATATGGAAAGGAATACTTTGACCGGGATGAACGGCTGGAAGCCCTGCGCAGCCTGATTGATGCAGAGACAAGGAAGCGAATGGGAATGAAATGACGTTGAAGGAACGATGTAGGTCAGTAAATAAAAAAGCAAGCAGTTAAATCTGCTTGCTTTTTTCATGACCTGACCGGGAATCGAACCCGGGTTTACGCCGTGAGAGGGCGTCGTCTTAGCCGCTTGACCATCAGGCCTTGTCTGTATATCTCAGCGACAGCTTACTTATAATACCATAAAGTTTTGGGTTTGTCCAGTATTTTATTGAAAAAATATAATTTACCCTGAAAATAATTTAACTAAACACAGCGTCATTTCCAGTCATTTCGTTTCCGGTCACTTCACCTTTCAATATTTTGGAGTCGGCAGAAACAAAAAACAAGCAGTTAAATCTGCTTGTTTTTTATGACCTGACCGGGAATCGAACCCGGGTTTACGCCGTGAGAGGGCGTCGTCTTAGCCGCTTGACCATCAGGCCTTAACTGTGCATCTCAGCGACAGCCTGTATATAATATCATATAAATTTAAATTTGTCCAGTACTTTAATAAAAAATAGGAAAGTAAAATGACCAGTCGGGGAACTGGTCATTTTAGGAGAAGGTATTTCGTTTCTTATGGGGTGTAACAAAAACTATATAATGTATTGGGGGGTTTACGTTAATTATAATAGCATACGCTATCAAAAAAGTGTGCACAAAGTTTGCAGAATGAAAAAAAGTATTTTATGCATTCTTACAATGGTCTTGTGAAAATGAGAAAAATTGATTCCTTACAGGACTATGAACACAGCACTATGACCCGGTTGGGAGCTGTCTGGGGCGGTATGCTCTTGGTGGCAGCCGCATAATATACCAGCAGGAAATGATTTGCCGGAAAACAGAAATAAGGCTGGCCGTTTAATGTTGACAAAACTGTGGACTGATACAGGTTCAGCTTCAGCGATTGATCAGAAGCAGTGAGGGTTTCATCAAACCAGGAAAGGTTTACATCCTCCTCTGGCCTGACTACGGCGATTAAATCAGCTTGGTATTGAGGCGGATAGATGAGGGGGACCGGCAGGGTGTTATCGTAAAAAGCTGCCACACGCATACCTGGCATCAGGCGCATGGTGTCCACCACAAAGGTATCACCAGAGAGAATCATGTTGACGGGCTGGCCCTCAACACTGAGGGTTATAACTTGGGTACAGCAATCCCCTTCCTGTGTAGAAATGTTGGTAATGACCCCGACTACGGGAGTCAGATTTTCATAGTTCATAAAAAAATCCTTTTTTATTATCATATGCCGGGATAGTAAAAAGAATCCAGAAAGTTGAATGAAAAGGAGGAGGCCGGAAGGTCTTCATCCCTCCGGCCGAGTATTATGAAAAAAAGTTTTATTAGCATTAGCTCTTAACATAAATTAGTATATCCATAAAATGTGAGGAAAATTTTATGATTCTGTAACGGAATTATGAACAGAATGTGAGAAGTTTGTGAATAGACGGGCAGGGCGGATAGTCGGGCTGATTACGGCCATTATTGCTGCTATGCTATTGTTAATTTTCCGCCATTGTCTTGCAATAAGACAGAATTGTGATAGACTGGATTTAGACCATACAATAGGCTCAGCCGAGCACCCCATGATTCCGGAACACTACATCCAGTGGATTGCTCTGGCTACCAGGCAGGGAAATCAGAGAAAAGAGCTGCAGGCAGGACAGAAGCCGCAGCTAGAGTTCATGCTCTGTGAAGGAGATGAGGTAGAGGCTGCATACGCATATTGCAACCTGCATGGTTTGTGGAAGGCAGAACCTTAATCTGTCAGGAACCTGTCAGGATTGCTATCCGAATAGTGCGTATCTGGCTGTCTAACGCAATACAATGTAAGCGGACATAATTAAACATAAAACAAACATAATCAAACAGCATTTTGGCCGATATGGCACGAAATGCTGTTTGTTTTTATATACACCTGTAGAGCAGCAAATGGAATTATTGGCTTCGGGGGGTGGCGTGTGGTTTTTTGTGGGGTGTGGGAGGGGATTGCAGATATGGATTTACTTGATTTTCCAAATAGCAGCCAGCCTATTCTTTGGGAGTTTCATACAGAATGACGATATCCCCCTCAGCAAACCCTGCGCCGATTCCCTGGTACGCCTTTAGCCTGCGTTCCCATAACGGTGAAGGATTTGAGGGCAGGGAATACCGTATCGGTCACATGTACCGGAGAGGTTTTGGAGATATCTCCGGCTCAGGTCAGGGATGTGCTCCGGATTCAGCTGCTGGATGATGAAACGCCCTATTAGAGTATGCCTGACGGACAAAGTAAAATACAAAGTAAAATGACCAGTCGGGGAACTGGTCATTTAGGAGAAGGTATTTCGTTTTTTATGGGGTGTAGCAAAAACTATATAATGTAATGGGGGGTTACGTCTATTATAGTATCACTTGCCGCGAAAAAAGTGTGCACAAACTTTTTTGGGGTTGAAAGCTTGTTTTGTGTACTTTTTTGTTGGACAATCATGTTACACATTTGATGGCGGGCAATGCACCTGTGGGTTGGGCAGAATGTTACGGGGGAGGATATTGTCTCAGGAGGGGGTTTGTCAATCAAAAGGTAAGACTTTTGGGGAGATTAGCGACTGTTTAGATGGGGACGGAATACAACATTTATCATTCAAAATGGAATTCCGTGTACGGATTATGACAAAGCAAACGAGAGCGTCAATGAAATAATTAGACAGATTGAAAATAAGCCTGTATAACATCCCTGTTTTCAGTGTATACTATCCATATATTATGTAAATAAGAGGTATCATACTATGAACGACACCAGGGATACAATTCTTTTCTATATAAAGGAATTTACAAAGAGACACGGATATACCCCCACAACATTTCAAATAGCTAATGAATTGTTTATGCAACATGATAAAGTTGCCACTATAATAGAAGCCTTGAGAGCTGAAGGAGCGATTCGAATCCATAGGCCCCTATTTTAATAACATGAGCTTACCCTGGAGACAGAGTAGGCTCATGTTTCATTCCATCCTATTACTGTGAAACCTAACCTTCCGGGTAGCCAAAAAGAGCGAAAACTTCCCCTATAACAACCCTTTTTGGCAGGTACGCATTTATCTTGCGTTCCTTATTGAACTGGTTATAGTACTCTGCTCCAAGATCCCTGAAAGCAACGCCATCTTTTAACACGTGGAAAATGGCGACCAGCATGGAAGACTACGGCCACATATGCCCGTTTTTTCCCCCTGTGTGCGCTGATCCTTTGGAACTGGGCGTTAAAATAGCAATCCTTTTTTGACTGCGGAGTGTGCACAGACAACAAGCGTTGACCGAGCAGCGCATTCCCTTTGCATGTTTTCCCGCTTTTGCGCTTGCGGGCGTTATCATTATTGCCCGGGCATAGCCCTGCCCACGATGAGAAATAATAAACTTTTAACAGATTACGATGATTTTAATTCTTTTTCAAACTTATTAAGACGCATATTTAGTTGTTTGAGATCACATAGTAAAGATACTCATAAATTAGATACAACAAAATTGTCGCAGTTTTCAATTAATTGGAACGAAATAAGAGAAGGTGAGTTTAAATCATTGAATTCTTTATATAATATGTATACTAAATAATAAACGTAAACGCTCCAACGCCGGTACCTTGTACAGTTGTACAGTTTCCCAACCTCTGACATAATAGTTCCATGAACTATAATGTCTAAAAAGTTAAAGTTAAGTACTATAACGGGCCATGCAAAATGGCCCGAAACTTGTCAAGGTACCGGCTTTGGTGCGTTTACGATTAGCCTTAAATTGGCTCATCTTCAATTGATATTCAATTTGGTTGTTTTTAGCTATAAAAAATGGGAGGATATATGGTCTATCCTCCCTTGAAGAAGCGTACTGCCAATGTCCATAATAGGACTTGATAACGTTGCTTCTATATATTAATATGTAGAAAATGTGGGAATATACACAAAATGTATATTCCCACTTGAAAAAGCCGAAGCCAATGCTCTTATGAGCTTGATAAATATGTTTCTATGTTATTATTATATCACATTGTCCTTATTTGTCAACCCCGGATTTTGCTCCGATTGTCAAATCCAAATGCTTTATCAGATAATTGTTGACTTCTTTCATTTTGGCAGGAGATAATTTTCCTATCTTTCTACTCAATCTTGCCTTATCCAGTGTTGTAACATCAGTAAAAATTATTCTGGAAGGGTTTTTGTCAAGTTGTCCGTACTCAAGGTCATCATTGGTCAACTTTATCTGATAGCGTGGATTGATTTTATTACCGTCACCTTCAATTGGCACTATCGTAACTTTTTCACCAAATATATTACTTGATTTCCCTTGTACAATTGTACCAAGCCGCTAGCGCGGCGGCTAGCCCTAAGTACGTGAAACCACGACTTTGTTCATAAAAAAGTAGCAGTTTTTGAATATATGTTGTATTGTTGAGTTACCACACACACCAATCAACTTATACCGCCAACTGGTTCTACAATGCTTCACATATCCATAACACACGCCATACTCCACTTTTGAGAGGAGGAATTTTTCGGTACACTCCCGGAATGGTTCGGGCCATATGATTTCCCCACGGAAATCTGTCTTCTGAATATCACACCGAAGTTGTAATACTCGGCAAGGGTGCGGATAGCAGCTCCCAACTGCTGGGAGTATTCCCTTTCTCCTGCGTACTCTGTGAATTCATCGAATACCTTGTTGTACCTGCGCAGGGAATCTGAAGAGTATTGAAAATGAATCAACATCTCCCCAAGTTCACCGCATAGGTTTCCTACACTGATTTGTCTTATCATGGCAAATCCTCCTGATATAGAATTAGTAGTACGGCTTCGTACTCCTTCTATATCAAAAGATATTTATGACAAGTAAATCAAGAGGAAAAACCTATATTTAAAGCGCTTAGGATTCAAGCGCTTTCCATAAGTACTTGCTTTCCATAATAATAATTATGACAAGCTTGTCATAAAAGATATGTGCACCTCGCCTCTAACGGCACAGTTCATGCCGTCAGCCCCCTTGACCGGATGGGAGGTGGCACCCTTGGGTGCTCTCAATGTCCAGAAAATCTGGCAGTTTTCATATGGCAGTTACTGTGATTCCGGACAGCCCCAGTCGGATGTCCAGCGCAAGGCTTCCCTTGCCATCCTGAACTGCAAATCCGGAAGGCTCGGCGTCAATGTCTCCATCTGCCCTGACTGCGGGCATATGGAGTTCCACAACTGTTCCTGCCGCAACCGTAACTGCCCCAACTGCCAGGCTGTGCAAAAAGAGCTCTGGGTGGACAAACGCCGGGCCGAGGTGATCGATGCTCCCTACTTCCATGTGGTATTCACACTGCCGCATGAACTCAATCCCCTCATTTACTGCAACCAGGAGCGTCTTTATGGGCTCCTCCACAAATGCTGTGCGCAGACGCTCTTGGAATTGTCCGCTGATAAAAAGTACCTTGGCGCAACACCCGGGATCATCCAGATCCTTCATACCTGGAACCAGGAGATCGGTTACCATGTGCATATGCACTGTATTATCTCCGGCGGCGGCCTTACCCCTGACCATAAGATACGGAAGGCAAAAGACCGTTTTTTCATACCGGTAAAGGTACTCCGTGACAAGTTCAAAGGGAAATATCTTGCCTGCCTGGATTCGCTTTATAAAAACGGCAGACTGAACGTTTCCTCTTCCTGTGAAAAACTCCGCAATTCTTATGAATGGTCTGCGTTCCGCGATGCCCTTTATGAGAAGGACTGGTGTCCATACATAAAAGAAACCTTCAACGGGTTCGGCGCGATTAAAAACATCGTAAAGCTTGCGGATGCCACCAGCTTGCCAGCGTCGTTGGTGACAGTTACCTGATTGACCACGGTTTTCCGGCCCTTGTGTATGGCGTTGGATTCTATATAGATGGTTCCGGTATTAACCCCTCTTAAGAAATTGATGCTGCTGCATTCCGTGACATTGGCGGTCTCGTAGGCGTAAGTAGACATTCCTGCCGCCGTGTCGCAGAGGGAGAATAAAAAACCGCCGTGAACATTTCCGTAAAGATTTAAGGCTTCCTGAGTAATTTCCACGGTGAGCTTCGCGTGGCCCGGAGAGACCTCAAGGAGCTTAGCGTTTTCTATGCCTCCGATCGGATGAATATGTCTTAGAATGCCGTCCATTATCTCTGATCTCATGTATGCATACCTCCTTCAGGCTATACTATATCATTACAATAATCCATTTACAACGGGATAAAGGAATTATAGGTTTTAACTATCAATTAACGGAGTTATCGCGGACAGAGCCGATTGGATGTTTCCTTCGCAACAGGCTATAATAGATTTATCTAGATTGTTAAAAAAATATTTAACAAGAATAAATAAGGAGGATATAACAAATGAGCAAGTTATCAAATGAGGAATTCCAGGCGTATTTAAAGCAGATCCGTGAGCTGGCAGAGGGTCCCCTTGAGGAAATCCAGAAGGAAGTGGAAGTAACCAATAAGTTTCCTCAGGAGTTCTACGACCTGGCAATCGAGAACGATTTATACCGTTGTTCCCTTCCAGAGGAGTACGGCGGATACGGATTGAATGAGCTGGAGATTTTACAGGTTCAGGAAGAGTTCTCCAGAGGACCGGGCGGAATGAGAATGCATCTTCACTATGCGATGGATTTAAACTGGAGAATTCTGGAGGATTACGGCAGTGAAGAAGTAAAGGCAGAATATATGCCTAAGTTCCAGAACAAGGAAGTATTTACCTGTTTTGCTCTGACAGAGGCGACCGGCGGTACCGGCGCTGACTTACATACTATGGCAGTGAAAGACGGCGATTCTTACGTATTAAACGGCGAGAAGACACTGATTTCCCATACCGACTGCTGCGAATTCGCTTACGTAATTGCAGTAACCAATCCGGAATCTGATAAGAATGACAGACTGTCTGCATTCTTCGTACCGTTAGACACTCCCGGATTTGAAGTTATCAACATGCCTCATATGATGGGATGCCGGGGAGCCGGCCATGGCGAGCTGAAATTCACAGACTGCCGCATCGACAAGAAATACCTTCTGGGCAAAGAGGGACAGGGACTGGAAATTGCAATGCACTCCTTATCCGTATCCCGTGCCCATATTGCTGCCAGCAACCTGGGAATGGCACAGAGAATGCTGGAACTGTCCTTACAGTATGCCGCTGACCGCGTAACCTTCGGAAAGCCAATCGGAACCCGTCAGGCGATCCGCTGCAAGATTGCCGATATGTCCATGATGGTACACGCTCTCCGCTGCATGGTTTACGATTTTGCAAAATCTTATATGGAGAATCCAACCGGCGAATATATCGAAGAAAAAGCTGCTATGTGTAAGCTGTACAGCATCGATACAACCAGAAGAGTCAGCGATGAAATGCTGGAGATCTTCGGCGGTGTCGGATACTTTGAAGACTGCAAGTACGGCCCGGTTGAGCGTCTCTACCGTGACTGCCGCGCCATGTGGTTAGAGGAAGGCGCTCCGACCGTACAGAGAATCACAATTTCCAGAAATACCATTAAACACGGCGCTCATATCGAATACGTTGTCTAAACCGTATTAATAGGTGTTCCGGGCAACCCGCTTTGAAAACGAAGATATCTGACACAAAAGGGTCATCAGGTTCACACTCCGGACCTGTCGGCCCTTTTCCATATATGGAGGGAAAATGATGAAACCATTAGAAGGCGTAAAAGTAGTGGATTTAACCACGTATCTGGCGGCTCCTACCACGGTTCGCGTACTTGGCGAATGGGGAGCCGACTGTATCAAGATCGAATCTCATAAAGGAGATCCTGCCAGGACTCAGGGCGCCGTGTTCAACATGCCGTTTACCGACGACGAGAACCTGGCTTTTGATGTGGCAAACTTAAATAAGAAATTTATCACTCTGAACCTGAAGACGGAAAAAGGTCTGGAGATTTGTTATAAGCTTCTGGAGGAAGCGGACGTATTTGTGACCAACACGAGAACGAAATCCTTAGTGAAGCTGGGACTGGACTACGATACCTTAAAGGAGAAGTTCCCGAAACTGATTTTCGCCCAGGTCCTGGGATACGGTGAAAAGGGACCGGAAAAGGATACAGCGGGCTTCGACGTGACCTGTTACATGGCGAGAGGCGGCGTGTTCGGAACAACGGTAAACCGCGGCGACGCTCCCATGATTCCTACCAACGGTTTTGGAGATTTCCAGGTTGCCATGTCTCTGGCATCCGGCATCTGCGCGGCCCTGTACCGCAGGGAGAAAACCGGCGAGGGAGACAAGGTTACCATCGGACTGCATCACGCGGCTGTCTATGCGCTGAGCACAGGCCTGATCTCCGCACAGTATGGAAATCAGTACCCTAAGAGCAGAAAAGAAGTTTCCAATCCATTTAACAATGTATTCCGCACCAGAGACAACAAATGGGTCTGCATCTGCTGTCCGGAATATGACCGCGACTATGAGAAGATGTTCACACTCCTTGGCTGTCCGGAAATGCTGGAAAAAGAGCAGTACCGTCACTGCGCGGATGTCAACAACAACCATCTGAATAAAGACGTGACCGATGTGCTGGATGGCGCCATTGCGAAGATCGACAGAGATGACTTGATGAAGATGTTAAAGGAAAATGATATGCCGTGTGAAGCCGCGTATGAGCCGCTCGATATCTATGAGGATGAGCAGGCGTGGGCCAACGATGTGCTGACAAAGATTCCTTATCCGTCAGGCGGAAAGATCATGCCGACCAACCCGGTAGGCTTCGCATCTCTGGGAAAGCCGGACTATGTGATCGGAGGAATGCAGGGCGCGCATACGGTGGAGATTATGAAGCATCTGGGATACAGTGATGAGCAGATTGAAGAGATTTTTGCCTCCAAAGCCGCAGAAGGCGCAACAGGACTGAAACCTCTGTAATGAAAAACGAACAACCAGAAAGGGGAACGTGAAAATATCATGAGCTTACTTTACACCGAAGAACAGAAAGCGCTGCTTGCTCTGGTAAGGGAGATGGCAGAAAATGAAATAAAACCTCATGTAAAGGACGCGGACGAGAAAGGGGAGTGTCCGAGAGAGCTGTTTAAATGGGGATTTGATATGGGACTTCACATGCTGGAGATCCCGGAGGAATACGGCGGAACCGGTTTGAGCTATGAGACCACCGCCATGATTTTTGAGGAGCTGGCGAAGGTGGACGCGGGTTACGCCATCACCTTCGTAACCACGTTTGTGGCGCTTAGAAATGTAATCCTTGCAGGAACGAAGGAGCAGGGACAGTATTTTGCAGATAAGATTGCCCCCGGCCGGTTTGCCGGATTTGCCCTGACGGAGCCCAATGCCGGTTCCGACCCCGCGGCTATGCGCGCCACGGCGGTGAAGGACGGGGATGAATATATTTTAAATGGAACCAAGACCTTTATCACCAACGGCGCCCTGGCGGATGTCTTCGTGGGATTCTTTAAGACGGATCCGGCGGGGGGACACAGAGGCATATCTGCTTTCATCATTGATGCGGATGCGAAGGGCGTTACTGTGGGAGCCCATGAGAACAAGATGGGTCTCAGGCTTTCCAACACCACGGATTTGATTTTCGATAATGTCCGTGTGAAGGCTTCTTCTATGGTAGGACCTGAGGGCTCCGGGTTCAAGCTGGCTTTAAACGCTCTGAACTTATCCAGAGCCTTTGTGGCCACGTTGGCTGTGGGGATCATGCAGCGGGCGCTGGATGAATCTGTTAAGTATGCGAAGGAAAGAAAACAGTTTAATACTCCTATTATTAAATACCAGATGGTACAGCAGATGCTGGCCGATATGGCAATTAAGATTGAAGCATCCAGGTGTCTGGTCAATAACACCATGCGGATGATGGATCAGGGAATCATGGTGCAGAAGGAAGGCTCTATCTGTAAGACGTTTGTGTCCGACTGCGCGCAGGAGGTCACCTCCAATGCAGTCCAGATATTTGGCGGATACGGCTACAGCAAAGAGTATCCGGTGGAAAAACTTATGAGAGACTGTAAAGTGTTCCAGATATTTGAGGGAGCCAACCAGATCCAGAGAATGACGATTGCTGACGTATTAAATAAGGAATATAAGTAAAACGCGTTCGTGACGAGGAGGAATGAAGATGAATATCGTTGTTTGTATAAAACAGGTTCCAGATACCACTGAGATCAAGATCGATCCGGTGAAAAATACGCTGATTCGTACCGGCGTGCCGAGTATCATGAACCCTTTTGATAAAAATGCGCTGGAAACCGGTCTTCAGTTGAAGGACCGTTACGGCGGAAAAGTGACCGTGATTTCCATGGGACCGCCTCAGGCGAAGGCGGTGCTCCGGGAAGCGCTGGCTATGGGAGCGGATGAGGCGTATCTGGTTACCGACCGCGCTTTTGGCGGTTCCGATACGTATGCTACCAGTTATATTCTGTCTCAGGCGATTAAGAAGCTGGGCGGGTTCGATGTAATCCTGGGCGGCAAACAGGCCATCGACGGAGATACGGGACAGACGGCTCCCAGCATTGCAGAGCATCTGGGGGCAGTCAGGTTGACGTATATTCTCAATATGGAAATCGAGGGCGGCAAGGTGGTCGCCAGACGCCAGGTGGAAGAGGGCATGGAGGTCATTGAGGCCAGCCTTCCGGTGCTGTGTATCGCGACTAAGGAGAGCAACAAACCCCGATACGCTACCATTAAAGGAGTGCTTAATTCCTTAAGAACGGTCGGCTGCTCCAGAGCGGCGGTTGACTCCGGCTGGATGCCGCAGTCCAAACAGGTTGGGCAGACGGGAACCACGGTAACTCCGAAGATCTACTTCGCCTGCGCCATCTCCGGCGCTGTCCAGCATGTGGCGGGCATGAGCGGCTCCGGGACCATTGTGGCAATTAATAAGGACGATACGGCGCCGATCTTTGAGGTGGCGGATTACGGCATCGTAGGCGACGTGTTTGAGATTGTTCCGGCTCTTGTGAAGGAGTTAAAGGCAAGGCAGCAGGGATGATGAAAGTTTTCACAGGGCATAACCGCAGTACATGCGCTGAAGGCAGGCGTGGTCCGGCAGGATGCGCGCAAAAAGGTATAGGAGACGGGGCATGATTGATGAGATGAAGATCAATGCCATCCAGCGGGAAAAGTATCTTTCCAAAGGTTACTGGAAGGATATCACGCTGCTGGACTGTTGGAAAGAATCCGTGAAGAAGTATTCCGAACGGGAATATGTGGTGGATGACAGGGGGAATCGGTATACCTACCGGCAGATGGATGAGGCCGCGTCGAAAGTGGCGGCCTTTCTCCGGAAGCAGGGTGTTTTGCCGGGAGACGCGGTATCGTTCCAGCTCCCCATCTGGAGCGAGTTCGTGGTGGTGACTATCGCCTGCTTTATGACCGGGGCCGTAGCCCATCCCATCGCCATGTCCTATGAGGAAAAGGAACTGATACGGAGCATGAATTTAACGGAGTCAAAGGTTTACTTCGGACCCTCCTTTTTTCATAAGACGGATTATGCGAGCCGGATTCTGGCTGTGAGAGAACGCATTCCGTCGCTGTCCTGCGTCGTCATCGTGGGCGGTGAAAAGCCGGAGGCCGGCGGGGTATTGGCGTTTGAGGAAATTCTGGACCGATGGGATGCAAAGACTGGGCGGACGGATACGGAACAAGGGGAGACGGACCAGAGGGAAACAGACCAGACAGAAACAGACCAGAGGGAAACAGATCAGACGGAAACAGACCGGACGGAGACAGAGAGCGGGCGGACAGGAGAGGATCTGGCGCTGATTCTCTGCACCTCAGGGACGACCAGCGGGACGAAGGGAGTACTGCTTACCCACAATAATATCCGTTACAGCGAGGAGGTATTTACCAGGGAACTGGGACTGACCTGTGAGGACATCATGTTTATGCCCGCGCCGTTAAACCACGCAACGGGCTTCCATCACGGGCTGATAACCCCCATGCTGATCGGGGCGAAGGTGGTGCTTCAGCAGAAGTACCGCTGCCGGGAGGCCATTGATCTGATGAACCGGGAGCGGTGCACCTTCTCCATGGGCGCTACGCCATTTATCTATGACATTCTCCGGGAACTGGAGAACGGCGGCGGAGAACTGCCGTTTCTGAAGCTTTACCTCTGCGGCGGCGCTCCGGTGCCGGGATATATGGTACAGAAGGCGTGGAGCTTCGGAATCCTGCTCTGTGAGGTCTACGGCTCGACGGAAAGCGTCCCCCACGTGTTTGTACGGCCCGATGAGGCGCTGGAATTAAACGGGACCACTTCCGGACGTCCGATGGAAGGCGTTGAAATCCGCGTCGTGGACGACGAGGGAAACGACGTGCCGCCGGGAGTACCGGGAGAAGAGCTTTCCAGAGGTCCCAATGTGTTTGTGGGATATTTAAAGGATAAGAAGATTACGGATGGCGCGCTGGATGACGACGGGTGGTTTCACAGCGGGGATCTGTGCGTAAGGGATGAAGCGGGCAATATTCACATTATTGGACGAAAGAAAGATATGATCGTCCGCGGCGGAGAGAATTTGAATTCCAACGAGATTAATGACTGGCTGGAAGGCTGCCCGGGAATGGGCGACCATACGGTGATCGGAATGCCGGATGACCGGCTGGGCGAGAGAATCTGCGCCTTTGCCGTGCCGCTGCCGGGATTTGAACATCTGAAGCTGGAGGACGTGACCGGCTGGCTCTGCCAGAACGGAGTCCCGAAACGGTTTTGGCCGGAGAGGCTGGAGCTGATCGACCGTATTCCCCACACGGGCAGCGGAAAGGTGAAAAAGTATCTGTTAAAAGAGGAACTGGAAAAAAGAATGAAGGGTTGATATCGCAATGATTGAGCAGAAATTTGGACCGAGAAGGTGCCGGGATACCCGAAAACCACGCGCGGATCAGTGTCCGGATGTTGTATTTTATCGCTGCAGAAGCTGTAACAGCTTATTTCCAGTTACCGGAGGCCAGGCGCTTTTAGAGAAGAAAATTCTCTGCTGCAATGAGGAAGCAGAGCGCCTGGCGCCAACGGACGCCGAAGGGGCAAAGGAGCTTTTGGAACTGAGCTACCAGATTACGGGCGGCTATAACGACAACGCCGTAAAGGTATCCTGGAAGACGAAAAAGCAGGAATGCGTTCCGCAGTGGATTTATCTGAAGACCTTCACCGGCGGTTATTTAAAATACGTGATGAAGGAAAAACGTTCCCCCATGGTATTTGCACTGGCAGATACGGATGCGTTCTGCTACTGTGATGAAGACCCCTGCCTGGAATGTGTGTTTCGCTGTAAAAGGGGTTTTGCGGTTTACGCATATTCTGAGGGAACGGGGCTTTTGGAAATGCCGTTGGACCGAATGACGGCCCACTGGCAGACACGAGAAAAGGAAACGGAAAAGTAGGGGGGGATACGTGAATCATGCCCAGCTTTTAACAATAAGAAAACGCTGCGGCGATCAACTATGCGCAGGGCTTTAACGACCGTGTTCTGAACTGGTATCAGAAAAGGACCGGGGAAGATCCGGAGGTTTCCAAAGCTAAACGCAACCGGCGGGGAGCTGTCCTTACCTTTGTCTATATCTGTCTTACCTGGGTGATTTCCCAGGCAGGGCTTACGGCACTGGTATCCAAGGGACTGACCGCGGCATCCTATATCAATTTATTCACTCTCATCCTTCCCACGGTGATGAATGTGATAATCGGATGGCCGGACGGAGCGTATGACAGCGGCAGGAAGGTGCAGGCCGGAACAGAAAAATAAATGATGGAGGTATTTTTATGTTAGCAACAGTGGGTCTTATTTTTGCCATTGCTCTCCTGGTGGTTATGATCATCAAGGGGATTGACATGATAACTGCTACCGTAATTACGGCGGTAATTATCTTATTAAGCAGTCAGCTCAGCCTGTCCGACGGTCTTCTTACCACATTCTCCGGCGGCGCCGGTGGTTTCGTAACTTCCTGGTTCCTGATTCTGGGTATGGGAGGCATCTTCGGACAACTGGTGCTGGAAACCGGACTGGCAACGAAAATAGCCAAATGGCTGACACAGAAGCTGGGAGCTAAGATGGTTGGTCTGGTTATATTGATCTGTACTTTTTTTATCACACTTTTAGGCATCAATGGATATATCATGGTGTTTGTACTGTATCCGATCGCAGATAATCTGCTCCGTGAAAATAAGATGGACCGCAGGCTGCTTCCGTTCATGCTTCTGGGGGGTGGAGCTTCCGCCAATGGATTTATGTACACCCTGGATATCTGTAACGTACTGCCCAGCGGTTATCTGGGAACGTCTCTGGGATCGGCGCCTTTCTTATCGCTTGTGTTTACCGTAATCGTGGCTGTGTGCTACTTCGTATATTTCAACTATGCTCAGGCCCAGAGCCACAAAAAACATACGAATGAAGAGCTGCTGGCCATGTATGCCGACTCCAATAAGATTATGAGCGATGAAGAACTTCCTGGTATCGGGATGTCGGTGCTTCCGTTCGTTGTAGTGTTTGGCATTGTAGTGGCTACCTCCAGCTGGGGAACCTCCACGAGTATCCTGTTTTCTTTGACCGTGGGCATTCTGCTGATTATAGCGACACAGTTTAAGCATATTGAAAATATTAAATCCTCCGCGAAAACGGGCGCAGGATCAGGACTGAATTCTATGCTGACGGTTGCGGCGGTTATGGGACTTTCCAAGGTGCTCAGTCTGTCACCTGCGTTTAAAGAGATGCAGCAGGCCGTTTTGGCCATGAATATGCCGGTGTATTTAAAGGCTTATTTCGGAACCGCGGTACTGACTGGTCTGACCGGATCCGCAATCTCCGGCGAAACCATATTCCTGGAGAGCTTCGGCCAGGCGTTTGTGGATATGGGAGTCAATGTCCAGGCTCTTCACAGAATCGTGGCAGAGTCGGCCCTGATTTTAAATAAGCTGCCTAACTCCTCCGTGGCGATTCTTACAATGTCCATCTGCGGGTGTAGCTTAAAGGAGAGCTATAAGCACGTGATTCTGGGAACCATGATTCCAGCGGCTGTAGCGGGTCTGGTTATCGCTTTGATGGCTACCTTTGGTATTACATTTTAGAGAATTGTGAGTATGGAAAAAGGAACCGTTCCTTTGGTTCAGAGAGCAGAGGACGGTTCCTTTTTTGCGTTTTGTGTGACAGCTATGCGGCAGGTGTGAAGGAATCTTACTCCGGCATATTTAAGCAATGGGCGACCATGAAGTTCGCAAAGGCTTCCACGGCTGAAGTGATGAAGTTTTTACTGCTGTATACCATATAAATTATGCGGGTATCTTTTGGAACATCGAGAAGCCGGACCTTGGAAAGATTACTGAACTGCCTCAAAAAGGGGGTATCGGCCACAATGGCCACTTTTGAGGAGTTGGAAATCCTGCCGGCAATGGAGATTTCGTCGTCATAGGAATAGACGGCCTCCACTCCCTTTTTTTCAGCAGCTTGTGGACGACCTTGCCGATGGGGATTGTATCCCGGTAGGTGGTCAATCTGTAACCATTTAAGTCAGACAGATACATGGCGCCGCGGTCTGCCAGCGGATGGTTGTTCTGGACAATGGCGATCAGTTCCTGATAGGTGATGGGGACGAAGACCAGTCCGGGCATGTCGTCCACCATGGAACAGAAGCCGATGTCATATTTACCGCTGGAAACGCCCTGAGCAACCTCAATGGACATTCCATGATAGATATTAATCGTGGCCAGCGGATTCTTCTCGTGATAAAGCTCCAGCGCTTCCGGTAAAAAGTCACCTAACAGGGTGGGGATGCATCCGATATCGATAGAGCCGCTGATATGACCTGATTTCTCCTTGATCAGAGAGATGCCGTGCTCCAGGATACCTAAGGATTCGCTGACGTACTGGTAAAATTCTTTCCCGTATTTGGTAAGCTGGATATTACGCCCCTTTTTCTGGAAAAGGGATACCCCGAGTTCTTTTTCCAGGGATGCGATGGAATCGCTTAAGCTGGGCTGCGTAATATAAAGTGCCTTGGCTGCCTCCGTATAATGCTGGACTTCAGCCAGTTTTCGAAAATAGTATAGTTGTGGTAAGTTCATAATACACTCCAATAAATTGATATACTTATTATACAGGATGAACAAAGAAAATGCCAGTAAACAGCGAAAAAATTCCGGCTGTATTCTAATTACAGTCAGGAATTCTAATTTACATTTGTCCGACTATCTGATCCGGCAGCCGGGACGCAGTCTGATGGTGGATACCTCTTTTCGGTTTGAACAGGATTAGGAGATACTGCGCGGTATGGTGGAGGCGCTTGGAGTGTCCTATAAGGATCTGGACGTGTTTATTACCCACGACCATCCGGACCATATGGGGCTGAACGTCTTCAACGGTCAATCCAAATGCCTCCAGGATCAGCCCTATGAAACTATCCGATTTCTGACAGGGCCCTATCTTTATGTACGCCTCTCCAGAATATGGAAGTAACATCATCTATGCGTTGATTGCCGCCGGGGTATCCGTTGTGGTCACATTTGTCATGACATTGATTTTTGGCTGGGATGATCCGAAAGAGGCAGAAGAGGCATTAGCTGGAAAAGACAGGGCAGACAGAGGGGCATTCACTGGAAGAGACAAGACAAGTAGCGGGGCATTAAAGGAATTTGCAATTACAAGCCCTGTTACAGGCGGGATGATACCGCTTTCAGAGGTAAAAGACGAGACATTTGCCAGCGGAATGCTGGGGCAGGGCATCGCAATAAAACCTGCTGTGGGAAAAGTGATTGCTCCTTTTGAGTGTCCGGGACAGTGCTCTGTTCGATTCCCCAAAATGTATGACAGGGAATACAGCCTTCTTCAGGTGATATCCCCATCCGGGAACACCATGGACATCACCATGGATGATGAGTTCAGGATTACACAGATTGTACAGCCTGACGGTGGAACCTGGACGTATGAATATGATGAGGCAGGGGACCTGGTATCCGTCACGAGCCCGGCAGGTAATGAGCGCCGGTATGAGTACGATGACAGCCATGCCATGACGGCCTGGTACGATGAGAACGGGAACTGTATCACGAAGAATGATTACGAACCGACAGAAGGCAAAGACACATATTGCCTATGACAGGAATGGTAATGTGACCGAATTTACCTATGCAGATGGAGGAAAGGTTACTTATACATATGACCGGGCCGGACGTCTGCGCACAAGCACCGCACAGAACGGACTTGTGACAGAACTGACCTATGACGGCAATGAAAATATCATCCGGATCAAGGATGATGACAGTCGCATTTACAAATATGATTATGACCACAATAACCTCTGGTCGCGCGGAGGACCCATTAGGCGGAATCACTGCCTATACCTATGACGGGGCCGGGAACCGGGTATCAGAGACCAATGCAGAGGGACATACAACCACATATGCTTACGATGCAGTGGGACGCCTTAAGGAGATGACCGATGCCCTGGGCGGAGTGGTATCCCAGGAATATGACCTGAACGGAAATATTCTTAAGGGAACAGATGCCAACGGACACATCACGGATTACCATTATGATGTGCTGGGGCAGCTCCTGGCACAGTCGGATGCAGCCGGATATGTGACAGCATTTGAACATGATACCCTGGGAGATGTTATCAAAATGACAGATGCTCTTAAGGGGGAAACTACGTATGAAAGGGATGCCCTTAGGAGAACTAACAAGGTAACAGATGCTAGGGGAGGTGAATACCTCTATGATATGGACGAGGTAGGCAATGTTACTAAGATTACCATGCCTGATGGGGATACCATTGTTATGGGCTATGATACTGGAGGGTGCCTTCGGAAGTTGCGCGATGAAGCCGGGCTGCTGACCATCTACCAGTATGATGCCATGGACCATGTCACATCTGCATCAGATAATGCCGGGAATAAGATGACCTATGAGTACGACACAAGCGGCAACCTGATTAAGCAGACGGATACCATTGGCCGGGAGGCAACCTATGAGTATGATAAATTCAACCGTCTTATCCGTGTTACTGCCATAGATGGCGGGATCACTAAGTACAGATATGATTCCCTGGACCGTCTGACTGGCGTGACCCAGCCGGATGGAGCTGTCACCAGCTATGCCTATGACAAGGTTGGAAATCTGGTGGGAACTACGGAACCAGGCGAGGCTGTCTACCATTATGCTTATGATGCCATCAACCGCCTGACGGAAAAAGTAGACCCGTTGGAAGCCACTACCACGTTCTTATACGATGCCAAGGGCAACCTGCTTTCCAGTATGGACGCGGAAGGGAACCAGACCGCTTATGCATACGATGCAATCGACCGTCTGGTACAGTTTACAGACGGACGTGGAAATAATACAACCTATGAGTATGATGAGCTTTCTATGGATATGACCTGGTAGACCAGCTGAAGGAAAGCGTGGACCCGGAGGGCAAGGCCACGAAGTTCACCTATGATCTGGTAGGCAACCTTCCATGACGAAGCCGGGAGCCCGTACCACCAATTACTATTATGACGAGAACTACAACATGACGTCCCTGTCAGACCCCAAGGGATATGTGTACAGCAGGGAATACGATAAGGATAACCGGCAGACTGGTACCATTGACCCGTTGAAACAGACGGAGAAGCTTACTTATGACCCGGGTAGCCGCCTGACAGACCTTCAGGATAAGATGGGACTGACTACCTCCCTGCAGTATGACGGACACGGAAATATAATCAGGAAGACTGCAACGGATGGAGCCATCACCAGCTACACCTACGACATCCTGGATGACATGATTAAGGTGACGGATCCCATGGGTTATATGACCAGCTATAATTATGATGTGATGGGCAACGTGACCAGCATGACGGACCCGCTGATGCATACTACGAGGTATACCTACGACCTGGAAGGAAACATGACTTCCCTGACCTCATCCATGGGCAGGAAGGAAAGTTATACCTATGACGTGGCAGGCCGTCAGATCAGCAGGGTGACCCCGAAGGGAGATACCATCCGCTATGACTATGACGTACTGAACGGACTTGCGGATAAGGCTTATAAGGATGCACAGGGCAACGAGACAGACCATCCGGTGCAGATGGGATATAACGTCATGGGTCAGCGCATCTCTATGGATGACATCACAGGAAGCAGCAGCTACACATATGATTCGCTGGGGCGTCTCAAGACGGCTGTTAATGGCTCCGGAAAGACCGTGGAATATGTATATGATGGAGCCGACAACCTGAAGGGAATCCTGTACCCCGATGGGAAGGATGTACAGTACGAGTATGATAAGAATGATAATATAACCCGGTTAAGGACAGGGATGGAAGGGAAATCCAATTCAGCTATGATCCGCTAATACGTCTGGTCCGTGTGGACCGTCCGGAAGGGACCGTGACCACCATAACCTATAATGCATACAACCAGGTGACAGAGCTTCAGAACAACTGTGTATGCGGATTCCTTATCTCAAACTACAAGTATACCTACAACAAGGCGGGACTCGTGTCTTCGGAAACGGCGAAAGAATGCCTGTTCGCATCCGAAAAGGACTATGGCCATAAGGGAGGGGACAAGGATAACACGGACATTTACCTACGATGCAGACGGCGAGCTGGTGGAGAGTAAGGAGAGCAAGGGCCAGTTTGATAAAGTGACGTATACCTACAAATACGATCAGGCCGGGAACATAACCCTGGCAAAGAAAGCGAAGCTCAACAGTTATCTGGAATCCTGGCAGAACACCTACACCTATAATGCGGATAACCAGATGACAGAGGCAACCGTATGTGAGGGGAACCTGACGAAAAAGTATACATTCACTTATGATGCCAACGGAAACATGACAGCCGAGTGCTTCCATAAGCAGGCGTAGGTGCGTTACCAGTACGATACCGAAAACCGGCTGACGGCAGTGTACGACCCGCAGAAGCTTCTGGTTGCTAACGGAACAGCACGATATTCTGGAACTTCTGCATCGGAGACGGAAAAGATCCTCCACGATTTTCTGCTCTCAGTATGACTCAAGCGGCTGGTATGACCAGCTTGGAGGAGACGACAGCCCGCTCGCAGAAGCAATCCTTGTGCATAAATACTTTGATATTCAAACCAATTCCAAACTGAGATTTTTTCTCACAATATTTCACTCATATTCCAAAACCCATTGTATACAGAATGGGCAACTGATAAGTTGGAGTTGGAAGTAATAAAAAAGGGTACATACGACCGATATATTAGAGACTTTAAGCGATTTTTTGGTGATGAGAAAATAAAGAATCTAAGATTTGAGTCTATTGACGAAGAATGGCTTGAGAAGTTTATTAAGAAGGCTATTGTCAAAGAAAAACTTACAAGAAAGTCATATTGTACTATTTATGCGGCATGGTGAAAGGATAAAAACATTTACATACAGGAAACGCATTGTCAGTGCGTGTAATGCACTTTGCATAATGATATTAACTGCACAAGGCAATACTATTTCTACAGTAACAAGAATAATAATACCAAGATACAGCAGATAAATCGGGCTGCAATTCCAATGAAAACAGCCTAAAAAGTAATCAAAAAAGGTAATCAAAATCCTAAAAAGGTAATCAAGCATTTCTAAAAAGAAAATGCCGGAATTCCTTATAAAATAAGGAAAAACCGACATCATTCAGCATGGAGCTGAGGGGAATCGAACCCCTGTCCGAAAATCAATTCCCTGTTCTTCTACTATCATAGTCCTTTATTTGACATTCCCTCTGCCATCAGAGAAAGGACACCCGGATGGTTTCAGTAGCTTCATCATACGCCCATATGCTCAAAGCTTTGCATACGTCGTTTCCCACATAGTCGATGCCAGGGTCTTAAAGTGCGGGTGCTCTAAGTCTGACAGCTGCCATTAGGCAGCGATTGCTAATTCGTCGTTAGCGTTTATATTTATTTTTGCCATTTAACCCATTGCATGGGGATAGCTTCACCAGCTGCATGACCCCCGTCGAAACCAGTACAACCCCTGAATATTCAGTACTGCGCTTACCTGGTATGCTAACGAAATCCTGCGCTCACTCTATATTAGCAGTTTCCGGTGTCGCTGTCAAGGGTAATGATGAAATATAGACAGGCAAGATATAGCAAGAGCCGCAGGCATTGCCAGAAATAAATTCGTAGAAACTTTGTAATGAAACATACCTCTATAATTAAGAGAAAAGAAATACCAGAATTCCCTCTTTCTGGTAGTATAAGGATAGGGCATATTAGTACGCCCGGTATCATATGAATAGATTCCGATGAAAACAGAAAAGAGGGAGGCAAGTGTGAAAAATAACTGAATGGTTTAGAAAGACTTTACCAAACACAAAAAGGGAGTCTTTCGGCTCCCCAAAAAAATTATTTTAGGAATAGCAACATGGACTGTCATCCTGTGACTGAATAAATATGGTTTATTACCAATGATAAGAGTCCGGGCTCAATGTCCCACTTGTTTGTGTTTGAAAGAATGACGGCACATATAATTATGCGGGGTCGAAATAAATTCGCCACTCCTCCTTCCGTGCTCTGTAGTATATTGCTATTCCATATAAGAATTATAAAACAAAGAGTGGAGGGGCACAACATTTTTCATAACTTGTTTGTGCCTTGAGCGAAGCGAAAGGAATGATAAAAATTATGAAATATATTATGAAGAAGACAGTATATACAGCAGGTATTAGCGCGGCTGTGGCCGCAGCAGCCTTAGGGCTGGGCGGGTGTGCGGCAGGGACGCAGATTCCGGACACTTTGAAGGTACAGAATGTAGGCGCGGCAGAGAACGTGATTACGGTGACCGGGCGTGAGGAGGTAAAGGTGGTGCCGGATATGGCCCAGATTGAATATGTCGTCTATACCAGGGAGGATACAGCCGCTGCCTGCCAGGAGAAGAACGCCAGTGACCTGAACGCAGCCATTGAGACATTAAAGGGCCTGGGAGTGGAAGAAACTTCCATACAGACATCTTCCTATGGTCTGAGTCCTATCCGCAATTGGAATTCAGATAAACAGGAGATAATCGGATATGAGATGACTACCAATTTGACAGTCTCTGACATACCTATTGACAATGCAGGAACCATCATCACAAAGTCAGTGGCCGCAGGAGTCAACGGTATTAATTCCGTCAGCTATTTTTCCAGCAGCTATGATGCCAGCTATCAGGAGGCGCTGAAGGGAGCCATGGCCGTGGCCCAGGCCAAAGCGCAGGCTCTGGCGGAGGCCAGCGGAAAGACATTGGCCGGTGTGGTCCATGTGGAGGAATTCGGCTATCAGCCGGAGACCAGATATGCCTCCTATAATTCAGGGGGTTCTGCCAAGATAGCTGCGGCCGTGGAAGACGCAGGTGTTCCCGTAATGCCGGGCCAGGTCAGTGTGGAAGCCCAGGTGACGGTTGCGTATGAGCTGAATGAATAGGTTATATTAAACTTACTGAATGGAAAACAAGTGAAATAACGCCGTGTGTATACCCCGGAAACAGTATCATATAGCAGTATGTGGTACTGTTTCCGGGGATATATGTCATTGACATTTAGGTATAAATATATGGCGTCAGAATCAACGACAGCAGCGGTAATGTCAGGGGCATACTCTGTGCGGTCCATTCGGCCCTGACTGTATCAGCTGCCGCATAGCGGCCGATAATTTTGCCGGCATTACCCGGTGTGTGGATACGCAGGTGCTGGACAGAGGTCTGTGCCAGCTTAAGGAATATATGAGAAATTCGGGCATGGATGAACAGCCCTTCATGGAGATTCCTGTGGGCCTCTACCGGTTCCGGCACGGAGATGGGAAGCAGGCCTGTTCCAGAATGATTTTGTGGATTTTTATACGGATATCAAGGATAGATATTCCATACCGGACAGGGACGGAGCCCAAAGGCTTATATCAAGCCATGGGATCCGTCCTTTTTGTATGCGGTCAGAGAAATGTCATTGGTATTCATCCATTTGCGGCGGAACCAGGTGCCGGTCCCAATATTCCTGAGCCAGACGGATGAATTCTCTGGCCCCTCTGGACAGGTAGCTGTTCTTTCGGTAACTGATGCAGAGGTCCCAGGCAGGATGGTCCGGCAGAACGAAGCAGGATATGCGGCTGTCCGCTGGGTCCACATAATATCTGGGCAGGATGCCGCAGCACAGGGCGGACTGCACCATGGCCACGATGCTGGGGGTGCTGGATGTCTCCAGAAGGATGTCCGGTTTAAAGCCCGCCTGCTGGAATATCTCGTCGCATATCTGGCGGTTGGTGGAGGTCTTGTACATCAGCACAAACGGCTCATACTGTAATTCCCTAAGGTCAATGACAGCCAGGGGGGTTCCGGGCGGTGCCGCCTTACGGCTCAGGGGATGCAGTTTGGGAATGATGACAGTCATTTCCTCGGAGCCCAGAGTGATGTAGGAATCAGAGGTGCGCTGTCTGCTGTACAGGGTCACGAAACCTAAATCCAGATCTCCCTTATTGATGGCTTTTTGCTGTAGCTGAACGTTCATCTCCACCGGGGTTATGGATAAGTTTCCGAAGCTTTGGTGGAGAATGGGGTAGATATCGGTAAACATTTTGATTCCCCGGCCAGGCGTCAGGCCTATGGTCAGGTGGTATTTCTGAGATTCCATCACATCGTCGATTTTCTGATATGTTTCTTTTTTTAGGAACAGGGCCCTCTTGGCTCCTTCTATGTAGATTTCCCCGGCCCTGGTCAGATGCCAGTCTGTGCGGGAACGGCTGAAAAGCTGGCATCCAAGCTCCCGTTCCAGTTTCAGAAGCTGCTGGTTCAATGCGGATTGGGAGATGTAGAGCTTTTCGGCCGCTCTGGTGATGTTATTTTCCTCCGCTATCTTTAATATGTACTCAAGCTGCCGGAAATCCATGGATCCCTCCTGATTTGATTCATCAAAATACTTAGAGATGTCTAAGAACTATGCGCTGTACTTATAATATATCTGCCAACTATAATAAACGCAAGAACAAAGTGTTTAAAGAAATGATTTTTAACACTATATTAACATGAGGAGGAAGCAGATATGATACCCAGAATTACAAATACGGAAGTGTTTCCGGCAGCCGGAAGGGATTGCATGGAGCTTAACTTAGCAACTGTTAAAGGTAAAGGAATACCTGGATGTGCCTGTATGCGGGCTTTTAGGTGAGAGAAATATGGTTTCCAGGATTTCTTGTCTGGTACGGTAGGGCAGACGTGAACGGTTGTTATGGCTGAGTCATGAAGAAGATATGTATAAAAAAGATATCAACAGGGGGATAGAAAATGACACATGAGATACAGATGCTTTTAGGGCTTTTTATCGGAATTGCGGTAATGATTATACTGGTTATGAAGACCAAGACCCATACTTTCATTGCATTGCTCCTGGCGGCCCTGATTACGGGGATGGTAGGCAAGATGGCTCCTTCGGAGGCTATCACAGCCATTCAGGACGGGTTCGGCAGCACATTAAAGAGTACAGGTATCATAATCGGACTTGGGGTGATGATGGGCGGCATCCTGGAAAAGACAGGAGCTGCGGAACGCCTTGCATATACCTTTATCAAGCTCGTCGGCAAGAGTAAGGAGGAATGGGCTTTGGGCATCACTGGATGGATTGTATCCATACCGGTATTTGCAGATTCCGCGGTGGTGATTTTCGCACCTCTCTGCAAGGCTCTTTCAAGAGTTACAGGCAAGTCTGTCATTGGGCTGGCCCTGGCCCTGGCCTGCGGCCTTCAATGTACCCATGCCATGGTTCCGCCTACGCCAGGACCGCTTACAGCTGCCGGCATGATGGGCGTGGATGTGGGACAGATGATTCTTGCAGGCGCAGCCTTATCCATTCCGATTTTCATTGCCTCCATTATATTTACCAGATTGCCAGGACGGACGGCACCTTTGACAGAAAGGAATTCAAGAAAGAGTACATAAAGACCATGGAGGAGCTGGATTCCATTATGGACGCAAAGGAGCTGCCAAGCCTTTGGAATTCCCTGTCACCTATTGTGGTTCCCTTAATCCTGATTTTCTGTAAGACAGCGCTGAGCCTTACCTCCATCGAGAGCGGCATTGTATATGACCTGGTAAATCTGCTGGGAGCTCCCATCGTGGCCTTGGCAATCGGAACCACCATGGCTGTATACGGTCTGGGCGCCAAGATGGGACAGAAGGAAGTCATCAACATCATGAACGACAGTATCAAGGATACGGGTATCATCATGCTGATTACAGGTGGCGGCGGCTCTCTGGGCAATATCGTGAAGGTCAGCGGCATCGGTGATGTGCTGGGAAGCATGGTAGTGGGCTGGACCATTCCCGCAATCCTGATTCCGGTTATTATAGCTGCCCTTATGAGAATCGCCCTTGGATCAGCCACAGTGGCCATCACCACTGCCGCCTCCCTGACAGCACCTTTAATTCCGGCTCTGGGTCTGAGCCCAGTCTTTCTGGCCCAGGCAAGCTGTATTGGCGCCATTGCATTCGGGTATTTCAACGACAGTGGATTCTGGGTGTTTAACGGCATGTTCGGCCTGACAGATATGAAGGACCAGCTGAAGTGCAAGACAGCTGTATCCATGATTATGGCAGGAGTCGGCGTGGTGGAGCTGCTTATACTGAATGCATTTCTATAATCTCTGTGTTATGATGAAGCAAACTGTGGTTCATCCGCAGCAATCTGAAAAACGGACCGCCCCGTCGTGGACAGTCCGTTTTTCATTTATACCATTACAATAATAGGATTAATTCTTTTTATCCTTTCCGGCATCCTTGGGAAGGGTGACATTCAACAGGATAGCCACCAGGGTAGCGATGACAACCGGAGATTTTCCGAAGATTGTGGTAACCCATGCTGGGAATGCGGACAGGGAGGCGGAGGCCTGTGACACGCCCATTCCCAGGGCAGCCGCAAGACCTACGATAGAGGTATTGCGGTAGTTCATATCCTCCGTCATGACCAGTTTCATGCCGGTCATGGCAATGGAAGCGAATACAGATACAGTCGCTCCGCCTAAGACCGCATACGGAATGGTGGTCAGCAGGGCGGAGAACTTGGGGAACAGTCCGGCAACCAGTATAATCAGTGCGGAAAGTCCTAAGGTCACGCGGTTAACAACCTTGGTGGTAGCCACGATACCTACGTTCTGGCTGTAGGTGGCAGTGGGCAGACATCCCAGGAACGCGCCTATGATGTTTGAAAAGCCGTAGCCCAGAATAGCGCCGTGAAGCTCGTTTGTGGTGGGCTCGCGGTCCAGGCCTCCTGCCGTGGTGGCAGAGAAGTCGCCGATTGCCTGCACGGAGTTGATGACGAACAGCAGTCCCAGGGCTATGCAGGCAGATGCCTCAAAGCTGATGCCGAAATGCATGATCTGAGGAAGCTGGAACATGCCGGATTCAGCCACATTGCCAAAGCTTACCATGCCAAAGAACATGGAGAAGATATAGCCTGCAATCATGCCTATGAGAATGGATGCCAGTTTCAGGAATCCCTTGGCAAAATGGTTCAGCACAGTGACGACCACCAGAGTGAAGATGGCTACTACCCAGTTCTGCCATGCACCATAGGCGGGCTGACCCGCGCCGCCTGCCATGTAGTTGATGGCAGTTGGGTAGAGAGACAGGCCAATGGTAAATACAACGGTGCCTGCAATCAGAGGCGGGAAGAACTTTCGTATCTTCTTGATGCTAAGGCCTACGATAATGGAGCAGATACCGCCTGCAATCTGGGCTCCCAGTATGGCCGGAATGCCGGACTGCTCCGCAATGGCCTGCATGCTGGGAACGTAGGCAAAGCTTACGCCCAGGATGACAGGAAGGCCGGCGCCCAGGTGGAAACTGTTCTTATTGCCTATGGGGAAGAGCTGCAGCAGTGTGGCCAGGGCAGATACCACCAGGGAAGCCTGAATCAGCAAAACCCGGTCTGCCGTGTCAATGCCTGCTGCGCCGGAAATGATAATGGCCGGCGTCACACAGCCCACAATCATGGCTACTACATGCTGCAGGGCCAGGGGAATTGCCTGGCTCATTTTTGGCACACCATCCAAATCAAACAGGGATGCGCACTGTTTCACTGTATTGTCTGTATTCATATTTCATTGCCTCCTTTACGCTAAATGGATATGAGTTCCGGTTTTTCCCTGGATACCGTCTTTTGCTTTTTCCAACAGCGTAATGAGGGCCGTGCGTCCTGGTTTTGATTCAGCAAATTTAACAGCAGCCTGAACTTTGGGAAGCATGGAACCGGGGGCAAAATGTCCCTCTTTGATATACTGTCTTGCTTCTTCTGTGTCCAGGTCATCCAGCCATTTTTCTTCCGGCTTTCCGAAGTTAATAGCAACCTTTTCAACTGCAGTGAGAATAATCAGGAAATCAGCGTTCAGATTCTCAGCTAACAGTTCACTGGCGAAGTCCTTGTCGATTACGGCGCTTGCGCCCTTTAAGTGGTTCCCCTGACGGGTGACCGGGATACCGCCGCCGCCGCAGGCGATTACCAGCTGGCCTGAGTCTACCAGAGAGCGGATGGCGCCGATTTCAACGATTTCAGCAGGTCTTGGAGATGCCACCATGCGGCGGTAGCCACGTCCGGAATCCTCTTTCATAATGTAACCATACTTTTCCTCTGCAATCCTGGCCTGTTCTTCTGTCATGAAGTGGCCGATTGGCTTGGAAGGAGCATCAAATGCAGGGTCGTCTGCATCCACACGGACCTGTGTAATCATGGTTGCAACCGGAATATCATACATTTCACGGTTATAGAGTTCCTCTCTTAAGGCGTTCTGCAGGTCGTAGCCGATATAAGCCTGGCTCATGGCCACACAGACAGAGAGAGGGGTGTTGGGCTGTTTTGCGTCCTCGCGGCTCAGCGCGGCCATTGCATTGTTGATCATGCCCACCTGAGGGCCGTTGCCATGGGCTACGATAACCTCGCAGCCTTCCTCGATGAGGTCTACGATGGCCTTGGCTGTGATCTTGACAGCTTTCATCTGCTCAGGAAGGGTATTGCCAAGTGCATTGCCGCCAAGGGCGATGACAATACGTTTTTTCTTGTTTTCCATAGTGATTTTCCCCTTTATAGGGCAGGATATGAGGGTATCCCGCCAAGTTTTTGCATAATTTGAGATAAAAAGGGCTGCAGGACTCAGTCCGGCAGCCCTTACATTGTATTACATGGTAAGATGGATGATTTATTTGAATACTCTGGGTGTTCCTTTTTCTTCCAGCTTCTTTAAGATGTCAGCCGGGTCAGCGAACTTAGCCAGCATAATCATGGCAGCGATTACGTATGGCTTGTAGCTTGCCTCTTTGTACAGAGGGTCACGGTAGCGGTCAAATACAGTTGCCTCAACCTCTCCGTCCTTGCAGCTTACATCGTTGATGTCAGCCGGTAAGCAGTGCAGGTACAGAGCCTTGCCGTCTTTGGTGGTCTTCATCAGTTCCTCAGTACAGCACCAGTCTTTGTGCTCTGCGTTCTGAGCCAGCAGTTCTTTCTCCAGAGTCTTGATGCCCTCGGAATCGCCTTCTGCGTACAGGTTGGTTCTCTTTTCCATAGCTGCAAATGGAGCCCAGCTCTTTGGATATACGATGTCAGCATCCTTGAATGCGTCAGCCATGTCATGGGATACACGGAAGGAACCGCCGGTCTTTTCAGCGTTCTTTCTGGCAACTTCCTCAACCTCAGGCATGATTTCGTAGCCTTCCGGATGAGCCAGAACAACTTCCATACCCATACGTGTCATCAGGCCTACAACGCCCTGAGGAACGGAGAGAGGCTTGCCGTAGGAAGGAGAGTAAGCCCATGTCATGGCTAACTTCTTGCCCTTTAAGTTCTCTACGCCGCCGAACTCATGGATGATGTGCAGCATATCAGCCATACACTGTGTTGGGTGGTCGATGTCACATTGTAGGTTAACCAGGGTTGGCTTCTGCTCCAGGATGCCGTCCTTGTGGCCCTGTGTAACAGCGTCAACAACTTCGTGCATGTAAGCATTGCCCTTGCCGATGTACATGTCATCGCGGATACCGATAACGTCAGCCATGAAGGAAATCATGTTAGCTGTCTCACGAACAGTCTCGCCGTGAGCAACCTGGCTCTTACCCTCGTCCAAATCCTGAACTTCCAGGCCTAACAGGTTGCAGGCGGAAGCAAAGGAGAAACGTGTACGGGTGGAGTTGTCGCGGAATAAGGAGATGCCAAGGCCGCTCTCAAATACCTTTGTGGAGATGTTGTTCTCTCTCATGAAGCGGAGAGCGTCAGCAACGGTCCATACAGCTTCCAGTTCCTCGTCTGTCTTTTCCCAGGTCAGGAAGAAATCGTTCTCGTACATATCCTTGAAGTTGAGGCTGTTTAACTTATCAATGTAATCCTGTAATGTTTTCATTTGATTGACTCCTTTAATATGTTTAATTATTTAATTTAGGTATCGTTGTTATAAGTTCTTACTTACAGTAAACACTAGGCAGAGCAGCATAAACAGCCGCGCAAGTAACTAAATCCTGCTTCCAGGTAATCTCGTTAGGAGCATGAGCCTGAGCCTCAGCGCCAGGACCAAAACCGATACAGGGAATGCCGTTGCGTCCCATGATGGAAACGCCGTTGGTGGAGAAGGTCCACTTATCGGTAAGAGGACGTGCCTTTCTCATCTCTACCGTAGCTTGGTCGCCGATGCGCTCGTCGCCGAACAGGTTCTTATAAGCTTCTTCCAGGGACTTGGTAACTTTGTGGTCCTCCGGGATAACCCAGGTTGGGAAGTAGCACTCGATTGGATATGTAAGGCCCTTATAGGAAGGACGGGAATACTCATACATGGATACGGTAACATCATCGCCATACTTCATAACTGCAGGTAGAGCGCGAATCTCGTCTAAGCAGCTCTCCCAGGTCTCGCCCGCTGTCATGCGGCGGTCAAGGGATACGGAGCAGGAGTCAGCAACTGCGCAGCGGCTTGGAGATGTGAAGAAAATCTCGGAAACAGTAACAGTGCCGCGGCCTAAGAAGTTAGCTTCCTTATACTCCGGGTTGTACTTTTCATCTAACATCTTCACAAGGCCCTTAACTTCCTTGTCGTCAGCTGCATCATTCTCGTTCAGCGCACGTACATCCTGAAGGATGTCAGCCATCTTATAGATAGCGTTGTCGCCGCGCTCAGGAGCGGAACCATGGCAGGAAACGCCCTTAACGTCAACACGGATTTCCATACGGCCTCTCTGTCCGCGGTAGATGCCGCCGTCCGTAGGCTCTGTGGATACTACGAAGTCAGGACGAACCTTATCCTCGTTGATGATGTACTGCCAGCACAGACCGTCGCAGTCCTCTTCCTGAACCGTACCGGTTACCAGAACCGTATACCTGTCGCTTAACATTCCTAAATCCTTCATGATTTTAGCGCCGTAAACAGCGGATACGATACCGCCGCACTGGTCAGACACGCCGCGTCCGCCAATCTCGGTGTCATTCTCATAGCCCTCGTAAGGATCGAAGTTCCAGTTGTTCTTGTTGCCGATGCCGACTGTGTCGATGTGGGCGTCAAAGCCAATGAGGGTCCCGCCGGTTCCCATATATCCCAGAACATTGCCCATGGGGTCAATCTCAACCTTGTCAAATCCCAGCTTTGTCATCTCCTCGGCAATGCGGTCGATGTGAGCCTTCTCGTCACAGCTCTCGCCCGGGAACTTAACGATATCGCGTAAGAACTTGGTCATGTCTTTTTCGTAGTTCTGTGCTGCTTCTTTGATTTTTGCGTAATCCAGATTCATTTCTTCATTTCCTCCATTATACATTGATATTTGTTTAGGGTGTGATATAGGTGATTGTTATTTATCCAGACCTTTCCATACAATGTTCTTGTAACGGTCAGGGTCCGTATCGCCTTCAGTGGAGAAGAGCAGTACTCTGGAATTCTCATTCAGGCCAATGTCCTTCCTCAGGTCAGCATATTCATCCATGGACATGATGGCTGCCAGTGCGCCGAATGGAGCTGCGCCGGATTCTCCGGAGGTAACAGGCGCGTCGCCCTTGATAGGAGCGCCCAGCATACGCATACCGGTTGCGGCTACCCAGTCAGGAGCAGCGATGAATACTTTGACATGGTTCTTTAAGATATCCCATGAAATGGTGTTGGGCTCACCGCAGGCAAGGCCGGCCATAATGGTTTCCATGTCGCCGTCCACGATGCGGATTTGTCCGTCGCCCGCAGCAGCGCCCTTGTACAGGCAGGCAGCTGCCTCGGCTTCCACAACTACGAAAGCAGGAGGATTATCAGCATAGAGATTGGAGAAGTAGCCTACCACAGCGCCTGCCAGTGAACCAACGCCTGCCTGGACAAAGATGTGGGTCGGACGTTCGCAGCCGTATTCCTTTAACTGCTCGCCGGCCTCCATGGCCATGGTTCCGTAACCCTGCATAATCCAGGATGGAATCTCCTCGTATCCGTCCCAGGCAGTATCCTGTACCATGACGCCTCTTGGCGTTTCGTCGGCTTCCCTGGCTGCCAGACGTACGCAGTCATCGTAGTTCATCTCCTGGATGTCTACCTGAGCGCCTTCCCTGGCGATGTTCTCCAGACGTGTCTGGGTGGAACCCTTAGGCATATGTACCACTGCCTTCTGTCCCAGACGGTTGGCTGCCCATGCAACGCCGCGTCCGTGGTTGCCGTCTGTGGCGGTGAAGAAGGTAGCCTGACCGAATTCTTCTCTTAACTGGTCAGAAGTGAGGACTGAGTAGGGAAGTTCGGATACGTCCCTGCCGGTTTCCTTGGCAATGTAGCGGGCCATGGAGAAGGAACCGCCCAGAACCTTGAACGCATTGAGGCCAAAACGGTAGGACTCATCTTTTAAATAGATTTCCTTTACTCCCAGGTAGGCTGCCATGTGGTCCAGCTTGGTGAGTGGTGTTTTGGTGTACTGGGGGAAGCTTTCGTGGAATGTCCTCGCCTTTGCAATCTCCTCCAGTCCCATAATCGGCAGGTTCTTGTCATCTGTCTTGGGCATATGATTGACCGCCCATAGAATCTTCTGATCCATGTTACATAGTCCTCCTTATTATCATCAGGCTTTTTTATCTTCCGACTTGCGGCTGTTTACGTCAATGTAGCTGTACAAAGTAAATTTGGAGATTCCGAAGTACTTGGAAACCTTGTCCCCTGATTTTGTTATAAGGAAGGCGCCTGCATCGTTTAAGAACTGGATGGCAGTGACTTTTTCCTCCTTGTTCATCAGGGCGGCCGGCTTGCCGATCAGGGCCACCGACTGTTCAATCAGGGTATCTAACAGGTCGTTGACGTTGTGGACAATCTGTTCGGGCTGCTGCTTCACGTCCCCTTGGGGTTCGGTGTCGATGAGAGCTTTAATGGAACGATCCACGGTCATAAGACCTGTTATGTCGTAATTGATGGAGAGAAGATAGTCAATGGAATCCCCTTCCTCATTACGAATGTAGATGGTGCTGGACTTCAGTATCTTGCCGTTGGATGTACGGGTCAGGTATCCAAGATGGTCTTTTAAAGAAGCCGGATCCTTGTGAAGGGTTTCCAGGACTACTTTCGAAGGTCCGTCCCCCTCCTGGCGGTTTGTCACATGACCGTTGTTGATGTGCACAATGGAATGTTCCAGGTCGTGTTTCTCAAGGTCGTGTATGACAATCTCACAGTCAGGTCCGAACTGTCTTGCAAGGCCATCAGCAAGCTGTTTCAGTAAATCTAGTGTGTATGACATGGCTTTAACCTCCTTTTCCTCGGACTCTTCAAATCTGTTGACTTTGTACAATAAACATTTCTCAAAGTTGTGATGCGTTGTTTACGATTCCATCATAGCACAAAAAAAAGGAATTGCAAGAGGTTTTTACAAAAAAATTTTGAATATCTAAAAATTTTTGCATTTTCTGCTTGCAAATGGATTTGTATGGTGTTAGTATAGGGGTACAGGAAGTCCTGTTCTATCTTATTAAATAAAGAAAAGGAGAGAGGTTATGTTAGTGATTGGGAACGGTCGTCTGGTTACCAGAGACCCAGAACAGCCGTTTTTTGAAAATGGGGCAGTGGCAATGGACGGTACCACTATAAAGAAGGCGGGCACACTGGAAGAGATTAAGAAAGAGTTCCCTGATGCCGAATATGTGGACGCAAAGGGGGGCGTCATCATGCCGGCCTTCATCAACACCCATGAGCACATCTACAGTGCCATGGCAAGAGGTCTTTCTATTAAAGGATATGACCCAAAGGGTTTTCTGGATATTCTGGACGGCATGTGGTGGACCATTGACCGCCATCTGACGGGTGAGCAGACCCGCCAGAGCGCCAGGGCCACTTACCTGGACTCCATTAAGAACGGAGTTACCACTGTATTTGACCATCATGCCAGCTTCGGCGAGATAAAGGATTCCTTATTTGCCATTGAGGACGCTGCAAAGGAAATGGGCGTCAGGACCTGTCTATGCTATGAGGTTTCCGACAGGGACGGCATGGATAAGGCAAGGGCGGCTGTTATGGAGAATGCATCCTGGATTAAACATGCGCTGGCAGACGGCACAGATATGATTGCGGGCATGATGGGTATGCATGCGCAGTTCACCATCTCAGATGAGACCATGGAGCTGGCGGCAGCCAACAAGCCGGCTGAGGTGGGATACCACATCCACGTTGCAGAGGGCATTGAGGACCTTCACGACTGCCTTAAGAAGTACGGCAAGAGAATCGTGGACCGTCTTATGGACTGCGGCATTCTTGGGGAAAAGACTCTGCTGGCCCACTGCATTTACGTAAATCCTCATGAGATGCAGCTGATCAAGGATACGGATACAATGGTGGTTCATAACCCTGAGTCCAACATGGGCAATGCATGCGGATGCCCGCCAACCATGGAAATCGTCCACAAAGGCATTCTCACCGGTCTGGGAACAGACGGCTATACCCACGACATGACAGAGTCCTTCAAGGTGGCCAATGTCCTTCACAAACATCACCTCTGCGATGCCAATGCAGCCTGGGGCGAGGTTCCCCAGATGCTCTTTGAGGGCAATGCGAAGATTGCGAACCGCTATTTTAAGAAGCAGTTAGGTGTACTGAAGGAAGGCGCTGCGGCTGATGTGATTGTCACGGACTACATCCCGCTGACACCCATGGACGCGTCCAATGTTAACGGCCATATCCTGTTCGGCATGACCGGAAGAAGCGTGGTGACCACGGTATGTAACGGCAAGGTTCTGATGAAGGACAGGGAGCTTGCGGGACTGGATGAGGAGAAGATTCTTTACGAGGTAAGGGAAGAGGCAAAGAAGCTGGCCCATTCCATCAACGGTTAATTGCCGGGGCAGCAGCCCCTTCCAGGGATGGTTGGCCTTCCCTATATATAAGTAATACAGGCACAATGTATAATTTATAAGTGATATCCGATTGCAGGGCGGCGGGAAAGCAGCACCCCGGGACAGACAGTATCTTCCGGGTGGCTGATCCGGATGGAGGACCTGCGGACATGGTCCGCAGTATCCGGTGCTGGGACCTGGTCTGGTTATAAAGGAGGATAAGAATAATATGAGCGACATTATGACCCCGATTCCATTTGGAAAACTGATGAACTGGATTCTCGAAGAGAACAAGAAGGGTGCTTTATTCGGAATCAAGAGGCCATTCATTGCAGACCCGGACAAAACCTATGAGATTTTTGGCCGTAAGCTGGAGACTCCCTTTGGACCCGCAGCTGGACCCCATACCCAGCTGACCCAGAATATCGTGGCTTCCTACGTTGCAGGCAGCCGTTTCTTCGAACTTAAGACCGTACAGAAGCTGGACGGCGAGGACCTTCCCGTATCCAAGCCATGTATCAAGGCTGACGACGAGTGCTACAACTGCGAGTGGTCCACAGAGCTCTATGTGCCCCAGGCATTTGACGAGTATGTGAAGGCATGGTTTGCCTGTAAGGTGCTGGCTAAGGAATACGGCCTGGGCAGTCCTGACGGCTTCCAGTTCAACATGTCCGTTGGATACGACCTGGACGGCATCAAGACAGAAAAGATTGACCGTTTCATCGAGGGTATGAAGGATGCCTCTGAGACAGCCATTTTCAAAGAGTGCAGGCAGTGGCTCCTTGACAATCTGGACCGGTTTGAGAAGGTGTCCAGGGAGGATGTGGAAGCCATTTCTCCAAAGGTATGCAATTGCGCAACCCTTTCCACCCTTCACGGATGTCCTCCGCAGGAGATTGAGCGTATTGCCAGATACCTGATTGAGGAAAAGAAGGTACATACATTCATCAAATGCAATCCGACCCTGCTTGGATATGAGTATGCAAGGAAGATCATGGACGATATGGGATATGATTACGTTGCATTTGGCGATTTCCACTTTAAGGATGATTTACAGTACTCAGATGCAGTTCCCATGCTCCAGAGGCTCCAGGCTCTGGCGGACGAGAAGGGCCTGGAATTCGGCGTGAAGATCACCAACACCTTCCCGGTAGACGTAAAGCAGAACGAGCTTCCCAGCGAGGAGATGTATATGTCCGGCAAGTCCCTTTATCCGCTGTCCATGTCCGTTGCGGGGAAGCTGGCTGAGGACTTTGGCGGGAAGCTGCGCATTTCCTATTCCGGCGGCGCTGACTTCTTTAACATCGCGGATATCGTGGATGCAGGCATATGGCCGGTGACAATGGCCACTACCATGTTAAAGCCGGGCGGTTATGAGAGACTGGAGCAGATTGGACAGTTATTTGCAGCCAAAGAACCTGCTGCCTTTGAGGGAGTGGATGCTGCCAAGGCAGCCGGCCTGGTGGAGGCTGTAAAGTCCGACAAGCATCATGTAAAAGCAGTAAAGCCCCTTCCTTCCAGGAAAATCAATAAGCCGGTTCCGCTGACCGACTGTTTCATCGCCCCCTGCCAGGAAGGATGCCCCATCCATCAGGATATTACCAGATACCTGCAGCTGGCAGGAGCAGGTGAGTTTGAGCAGGCCCTGGAGGTCATTCTCAATAAGAATCCTCTTCCCTTCATCACAGGCACCATCTGCGCCCATAACTGCATGAGCAAGTGTACCAGAAACTTCTACGAGTCCCCGGTGGATATCCGCAGGACCAAGCTGGAGGCGGCAGAGGGCGGCTCCCGGGCAGTTATGGCGAAGCTCAAAGCGCCGGAGGTTACCTCTGACAAGAAGGCAGCCGTAGTGGGCGGCGGCCCGGCAGGACTGGCGGCAGCTTATTTCCTGGCCAGGGGAGGCGTGAAGGTGACCCTGTTTGAGAAGGAAGATAAAATGGGCGGCGTTGTCCGCAACGTGATTCCTGGTTTCCGTATTAGCCACAGCGCTATTGACAACGACGTGAAGCTGGTGGCAGCCATGGGCGTGGAGATGGTAAACGGCAGGGAAATCACGGACATAGAGGCGCTTAAGAAGGATTACGATTATGTTGTCCTGGCAGTGGGCGCGTCCGAGCAGGGAAGGCTTAAACTGGAGGCAGGGGATACCATGAACGCCCTGGATTTCCTGGCCCGGTTCAAGGCAACGGACGGACAGGTGGAATTAGGAAAGAACGTGGTTGTCATTGGCGGCGGCAACACAGCCATGGATACAGCCAGGGCTGCCAAGAGAAACGCCGGCGTGGAAAAGGTTTCCCTGGTATACAGAAGGACCAGGCGCTACATGCCTGCCGACGAGGAAGAACTGGTCATGGCTGTGGAGGACGGCGTGGAATTCGCTGAACTGCTGGCTCCTGTGAAGCTGGAAAATGGAGTCCTGTACTGTAAGAGGATGGTGCTGGGCGACTTTGACGAGAGCGGACGCCGTGGCGTGGTGGAGACAGACGAGGTAGTGGAAGTGCCTGCCGACACTGTGATTGCTGCTGTGGGAGAAAAGGTGCCGGGCGCGTTCTACGAGAACTGCGGCATTGCCCTGGACAGCAGAAGGCGTCCCCAGGTGAACCGGGGGACACTGGAGACCTCTGTGAAGGGCGTTTATATTGTGGGCGACGGACTGTACGGTCCTGCCACGGTAGTGGAAGGAATCAGGGACGGCAAGATGGCGGCAGAGGCCATTGTTGGGAAGGCTCTGGCAGAGGACCTGTTCAAGCTCTCTGACGCTGACGCCATCTACGGACGCAAGGGCAGGCTGGCTGAGGAGAACGACCAGGTTATTGACAGCACACGCTGCTTATCCTGCAACAGCTACTGCGAGAACTGTGTGGAGGTATGCCCAAACAGGGCGAATATATCCCTGACGGTTCCGGGCATGGAGAAGCATCAGATCATCCACGTGGACTATATGTGTAATGAGTGCGGCAACTGTAAGAGCTTCTGTCCCTGGGACAGCGCTCCGTATCTTGACAAGTTCACCCTGTTTGCCGGCGAGGCCGACATGGAAAACAGCAAAAACCAGGGCTTTACGGTACTGGACGCAGCTGCGGGCGCCTGCAAGGTAAGGCTTCAGGGCAGGGTCATGGATTACACGGTTGGTTCCGCAAATCAGGATGTGCCGGACGGCATCCGGAAAATCATCCAGACAGTCATTAACGACTATTCATATATGCTGTAAGTCAAATACCCCGCCGCATGCAAGGGGGAATCAAGCTTGCAGCGCCGCAAGCGGCAGGGTGTTTGACCCTCGCGGCAGTCGCCAGATGGACATACCAGCGTGTCCGCCCGGCTCGTTGCCCGCGGAAATAAATGTGCGAATTGCCGTACAAAGGAGTCCTCAATGAAAATGTGGGAGTAACGTTATTCTTTGATGAGAATAAAAGGAGAAGAACAAAATGGCACAAAAGCGCAATAAAAAAGTAGCTGTGGTGCAATGCTTTGGGGGCTGTCATGCAGTGGCAGCCACTTTGCGGGAGGGCCTGACAGGGGATTGCAGGCAGGTTATGGCAGAGCATCCGGACGGCATACTGAAATGTAAATGGGGATGTCTGGGCATGGGCAGCTGCGTGGCTGCCTGTAAGATGGATGCCGTCCATATAAACGGCCTTGGGATTGCAGAGGTGGATCGGGGCAAATGTGTGGGCTGCGGGCTGTGCGTAAAAGCCTGTCCCCAGGGTCTGATACGCATTACCACGCCGGAATATCCGGTTTACCCGGCATGTGTGAACCAGGATGCAGGAGCGCAGACAAGGAAGAATTGCTTGGTGGGCTGTATTGCCTGCGGTATCTGCGTGAAGAACTGTCCGGCGGATGCAATCAGGATAGAGAATAACCACGCGGTCATCGATGAAGCAAAGTGTATCGCCTGCGGTATGTGTGCGGTCAAATGTCCAAGGGGAATCATACTGGATGCCGACGGCATTTTCACAGTAAAGGCGTAGAGGCAGGAGGCATAAAATGGGAGAGAGCTATTGTTTTACGGTAAATGGAGTAAAACGCTGTACCAGCGAGGATAAACCGCTGCTGCGCTATCTGAGGGACGACCTTCGCCTTCATTCTGTCAAGGACGGATGCAGCGAGGGCGCCTGCGGAACATGTACCATTGTGGTGGATGGAAAGGCGGTCAAGTCCTGTGTCCTGACGACCAGGAGGGCGGCCGGCAAGAACATTATTACAACAGAGGGATTAAGCGACGCTGAGAAGGAAGCCTTTGTGTACGCCTTTGGGGCAATGGGCTCCGTGCAGTGCGGATTCTGTACGCCGGGCATGGTGATGGCCGGAAAGGCATTGATTGACCGTGTGCCGGACCCCACTGAGGAGGAAATCAAGGTTGCGTTAAAGGGGAATATCTGCCGCTGTACCGGCTATAAGAAAATCATTGAAGGCATCCAGCTTACGGCAGCCATCCTGCGGGGGGATGCCCGGATTGAGGAGTCCCTTGAAAAGGGAGATGAGTACGGCGTAGGAAAGCGGGCATTCCGCCTGGATGTGCGGGAGAAGGTGCTGGGCTACGGCGAGTACCCGGATGACGTGGAGATGGAGGGTATGGTATATGCATCGGCTGTCCGCTCCCTATATCCCAGGGCGCGGGTGCTGGATATCAACTATGAGAAGGCCGCGGCCCTTCCTGGCGTGCTGGCCGTGCTCACGGCCGAGGATGTTCCCAACAACAAGGTGGGGCATCTCCAGCAGGACTGGGATGTAATGATTGCGAAAGGGGATATTACCCGCTGTGTGGGCGATGCCATCTGTCTGGTGGTTGCCGAGTCCAGGGACATCCTGGAAAAGGCAAAGAGGATGGTGAAGATAGACTATGAGGAGCTGACACCTGTGTGCTCCATCCGGGAGGCCATGGCAGAGGATGCGCCCAAGGTGCATGAGAAGGGCAATCTGTGCCAGAGCCGCCACGTTACCCGGGGGGATGCGAAGAAGGCCCTGGAGAATTCCAGGTATGTGGTGACCCAGTCTTACCGCACGCCCTTTACCGAGCACGCTTTCCTGGAACCGGAATGCGCAGTCGCTTTTCCTTACAAGGATGGAGTGAAGGTATATTCCACGGACCAGGGCGTCTACGATACCAGAAAGGAAATTTCCATTATGCTGGGCTGGGACCCGGACCGTGTGGTGGTGGAGAACAAGCTGGTAGGCGGCGGCTTCGGCGGCAAGGAGGATGTTTCCACGCAGCACATAGCAGCCCTTGCAGCCCTTAAGGTGCAGAGGCCGGTAAAGGTGGTATTCTCCAGACAGGAATCCTTAAGCTTCCATCCCAAGCGCCATGCCATGGAGGGCACATTTACCCTTGGATGCGATGAGAACGGTATCTTTACAGGATTGGATTGTGAGATTTATTTTGATACAGGCGCCTATGCGTCCCTGTGCGGACCTGTGCTTGAGAGGGCGTGCACCCACTCCGTAGGACCTTACTGCTATCAGAATACGGATATCAGGGGATTTGGTTACTATACCAATAATCCGCCGGCAGGCGCGTTCCGTGGCTTTGGTGTGTGCCAGAGCGAGTTTGCGCTGGAATCCAACATCAACCTTTTGGCGGAGAAGGTGGGCATTTCCCCATGGGAAATCCGCTACCGCAATGCCATTGAACCGGGCAAAGTGCTTCCCAACGGACAGATTGCAGACTGCTCCACAGCCCTTAAGGAAACCCTTCTGGCTGTAAAGGACGCCTATGAGAGCAATCCCGGCAGGGCAGGAATCGCCTGTGCCATGAAGAATGCAGGAGTGGGCGTGGGCCTTCCTGATAAGGGCCGGGCAAAGCTGGCGGTGCATGACGGAAGGATTGAATTGTACAGCGCTGCATCTGATATCGGACAGGGATGCGCCACTGTATTCGTACAGATGGTTGCCGAGGCAACCGGCCTTGGGAAGGAACTGGTCAGGAATATGGGGGCCAATTCCGAGGTGGCTCCTGATTCGGGAACCACGTCCGGTTCCCGTCAGACCCTGATTACGGGCGAGGCAATCAGGATGGCAGCAGCTGACCTGAATGAAGCGCTGCAGGAAGCAGGAGGGGACTTAAGCCAGCTGGAAGGCCGTGAATTCTTTGCGGAATTCTTCGAACCAACCGATAAGCTGGGGGCGGATGTACCCAATCCAAAGAGCCATGTGGCTTACGGATTCGCAACCCATGTGGTGGTGCTGGACGACGACGGCAGGGTAAAGGAAGTGTATGCTGCCCATGACTCCGGAAAGGTAGTGAACCCCATTTCCATACAGGGACAGATTGAAGGCGGCGTGCTCATGGGACTGGGCTATGCCCTGACCGAGGACTTCCCGCTAAAGAACGGTGTTCCCCAGGCAAAATACGGCACCCTGGGGCTGATGCGCTCCACCCAGATTCCTGATATCCATGCGATTTACGTGGAGAAGGAAGAGCTGCTGCCCTTTGCATACGGCGCAAAGGGAATCGGGGAGATTGCCACCATACCCACTGCCCCGGCGGCACAGGGAGCTTATTACGCAAAGGACCATATCCTGAGGACAGCGCTTCCCATGGATGACACTTATTATTCAAAGAAGAAGTAAAAATAACATTGGAAATGAACAGCGAAAGGCAGTCTGCCTGCTTTTCGCTTGTTCCACATAAGGAGATGACATCATGGACAACACCCTTGATGAGACAGAACATGGAATGGAGCATGGAATGGAGCATAGAATGGGACATAGAATGGGACATAGAATGACGGATAAGGCCATTGAATTCCGGTTTGCAGAACCTCAGGACGTACCCCTGATTCTCAGGTTCATAAAAGAGCTGGCTGATTACGAGGGAATGCTGGACCAGGTGGTGGCTACAGAGGAGGTGCTGAATCAGTGGCTGTTTGAAAAGGAAAAGGCAGAGGTGATTCTGGGGATGAAGGATGGGGAGGAAGTTGGATTTGCGCTGTTCTTCCATAATTTCTCCACATTCTTGGGCAGGTCCGGCATTTATCTGGAGGACTTGTATGTGCGTCCGGAGTACCGGGGCCAGGGCTTCGGAACCGCCTTTTTGAACCGGCTGGCAGCCATTGCAGTGGAGCGGGGCTGCGGACGTCTGGAGTGGTGGTGTCTGGACTGGAATAAGCCAAGCATTGACTTTTATCTGGGGATGGGCGCCCAGGCCATGAGTGACTGGACCGTGTACCGGATTGACGGGGAACGGCTGAAGGCCATGGCAGTTACTGCTCAAGGGTAACACGTCTGAAGGCCATGGCAGAAGGAAAGCAAGCTGGGAAATATATTTATATTGACAGACGGAACAGGAGAGTGATGGATATGAAGCAGGTATTAAAAGGCGGAATTGTTGTTGGCGGAAGCGGCAGTTTCAAGGCAGATGTGCTCATTGACGGGGAAAAGGTGGCGGCAGTGGGAACCGGGGAGGAAATCGGGCATCTGGCAGACAAGGATACCCGGGTTGTGGATGTGGAAGGCTGCCTTCTCTTTCCGGGATTTATTGATGCGCACACCCATTTTGACCTCCATGTGGCGGGAACTGTCACGGCAGATGATTTTGCCACGGGAACCAAGGCGGCTGTCAGGGGCGGCACCACCACCATCGTGGACTTCGGAACACAGTACACAGGGGAGAGCCTGGCCGACGGCCTCAGGAACTGGCATGAAAAAGCGGACGGCAGGTGCTCCTGCGATTACGGATTCCACATGTCCATATCGGACTGGAACCCATCGGTCAGCAGGGAACTGGACGACATGATGGAAGAGGGAATCACCTCATTTAAGCTGTACATGACATACGATACCCAGGTGGACGACAAAACCATCTTCGAAATCCTGCGCAGGCTTAAGGAGGTGGGAGGAATCACCGGTGTTCACTGTGAGAACAGCGGCATGATAGCTGCCCTGCAGGCAGAGGCAAAGGCTGCCGGAAGGATGGGCGTGGAAAGCCACCCGGCCACCCGGCCCGCTGCCGCAGAGGCAGAGGCCATTTACAGGCTGCTCAGGCTGGCGGAAGTGGTGGATATCCCTGTGATTGTGGTGCACCTTACCTGCCGGGAGGGCTGCGACGTCATTATGGAGGCCAGGAAAAGGGGCCAGAAGGTATATGCCGAGACCTGCCCTCAGTATCTGCTTATGGATGACAGCCTGTACGGGCTTACGGGCATGGAAGGGGCAAAATATGTGTGCGCGCCTCCTTTGAGGAAACCGGAGGATTCCCAGTGCCTGTGGAAGGCTCTGGCGGACGGGACCATCCAGACCGTGTCCACGGACCACTGCAGCTTTACCACAGCGCAGAAAGCACTTGGCAGGGATGACTTTACCAAGATTCCGGGAGGTATGCCCGGGGTCGAGACAAGGGGCACGCTGCTCTATACCTATGGCGTGGACACGGGAAAGATTACCAGGGAAAAGATGTGCCAGCTGCTGTCGGAAAATCCTGCCAAGCTCTATGGAATGTACCCCGAAAAGGGAGTCATTGCCCCTGGAAGCGACGCGGATATCGTTGTCATGCGTACCGGTGTAGAGGATACGGTCACGGCAGCGGACCAGGTGCAGAATGTGGACTATGCCCCCTTTGAGGGAAGGAAACTGACTGCCCGCGTAGAGAGCGTGTTCCTGCGGGGAACCCAGGTGGTGAAGGAGCATCAGGTGGTGGTAGAAAAGGCCGGGAGGTTTGTGAAGCGCGGGAAGTATGCGCTGTAGGCAGCATAACACCAAAATGCTTGCATTTAGCGAATTCCAGCATATGGAATACAGTAAAATGCTTGCATCTCTAACAACTATTATGAAAGAAAAATCAGATGTTGTCACTCCGTGGGTTTATTTTGCGCTTACGAATATGCTTCTCTTCTGGCAGAGAAAAAAGAGAAGTATGAAGAATTTAAAGAGGCCAGGAAAGCAATGGTTGAATACCAGACAGCAAAGGATAACGTTGACCGGATTTTAGGCGTTGCACCATTGGAAAAAGAACTGGAAAAAAAGAAAGAATTCCATCGCTGACCACAAAAAATCCCATGCCGGGCAGAGTGCCCTGGCATGGGATTTTTTTGGTGCGCCCGGCGGGCGCACGTTCTAACGGGTGAAAGTCCCTGACCCGCCCGGCAGT
>ERZ894236.418-NODE-418-length-53176-cov-108.754_pt1 | contig 53176 bp, 50 predicted proteins | sample MGYA00380297_ERZ894236 | MGnify/ENA primary metagenome ERZ894236 (study PRJEB32331, sample SAMN06328420) | human gut metagenome | biome: human gut microbiome; feature: stool | host: Homo sapiens | collected 2014-08-04 ... | reverse complement strand
GAGTTATAAGAACATGATTAAAATACTATTCATCTGCCACGGCAACATCTTGAAAAGTCCCGAAAAAGCCAGAAGAAATCGAAACCACAAGCCGGTATGTGAACCGGATTATCAAAAAGCAGGATGGTGTGGTTAATAAAACCTTCGTTCAGATGATGGAAGCATTGGGGTATGATGTGGAACTGAAATATGTAAAGAGATACACAGGAGTTAGAAGGTAATGGCAAATAGATGGGCAGAAGCGTTTTCTGGACTTGGAAGGGAATTACTTGAAGGAATAAGAGACAGGTTTCAGGAAATGGATGATGCGGCATTTGAAGAACGAGTTATTGGTATTGAAAATGCAACTGCTGCGATGTTGGTTTCCGAAAGTAAATTCCATTTCTGTTTACATACTATAAATATTCTGCCAAGCTGAAATGAGATAAATTTTAAAAAAGTATAAAATTGACTAAAAATCTCTAAAAACTAGATGAATAATTATTGAATTTATAGATAAAGTATGATAATATAAAAACAATCTATAAAAATTCCTTTTTCAAACAGTACAGGTATAGATTTTTTCTTTATGAATAATGTAGTACCATGCTGGAGGAATCAGGAAAACTCCAGGGAGATTCTGTGAGAGCGCGAAAGCGCAGGACAGATATAAGCGTCCATAAAATCTTCCATGCTCACGGGCAAAAGGGAGGCATACTTTCTCATCTATGGTGGGTGTCCCTATTGTATGTGTAAATCCCGCTCTTTGGAGCGCTGATTATATCGGCACAAATATGAATGCCGCTATATGCGGCCAATTAAACGTATAGGGGGAATTAGAAATGGACGTTATTACAAATCTCGTAGCAAAAGGCAACAGTTTTCTCTGGAGTTTCCTGTTGATTGTTCTTCTGTGCGGCACCGGAATTTTCTATACGATCCGCTTGAGGTTCATCCAGGTGAGAAAGTTTGGTGAAGGCTGGAAACTGGTATTCGGGCACCTCAGCCTTAACGGCGAGAAGCACGAAAAGGGTGAGATGACACCGTTCCAGTCAATTGCAACCGCAATTGCAGCCCAGGTTGGTACTGGTAACCTGGCAGGTGCTGCCACAGCTCTTTTAGGAGGCGGACCTGGTGCTATCTTCTGGATGTGGGTAAGTGCGTTCTTTGGTATGTCAACCATTTATGCAGAGGCAACTCTGGCTCAGAACTTTAAGACTGAGGTAAATGGTGAGGTAACCGGCGGTCCTGTTTATTACATAAAGGCAGCTTTTAAGGGCACCTTTGGCAAGGTCCTGGCAGGATTATTTGCAATCTTTATTGTGCTTGCCCTGGGATTCATGGGCAACATGGTTCAGGCCAACTCCATTGGCGCTGCATTTACAGAGGCTTTTGGAGCATTTAACATAACGATTTCACCAGTTATCATAGGCGTTATTGTAGCAGCCATTGCAGCATTTATTTTCCTGGGCGGAACACGGAGGCTTGCATCCGTTGTTGAGAAGATAGTTCCTATCATGGCAGGCGTGTATATTGTGGGAAGCCTGATTCTTATTATCATGAATATTACCAACCTTCCTGCAGCTATTAAGATGATTTTTGTAGGCGCATTTGATCCTCAGGCAGTATTAGGCGCAGGCGCAGGTATCGCAGTAAAAGAAGCCATCCGTTTCGGTGTTGCAAGAGGCCTTTTCTCTAACGAGGCTGGTATGGGTTCCACACCTCATGCACATGCAAGGGCTACCGCAGAAAATCCTCATAAGCAGGGACTTTGCGCTATGATCAGCGTATTTATAGATACATTTGTAATCCTTAACCTGACCGTATTTTCCGTACTGACCACAGGCGCCTTAGAGTCTGGCAAGAACGGTACTGCTCTTACACAGGCAGCTTTCATGAGAGGATTTGGCTCCTTGGGTATTGTGTTCGTTGCAATCTGCCTATTCTTCTTCGCATTCTCTACGATTCTGGGCTGGCATTTCTTTGGCCTTATCAATGCGAAGTACCTGTTTGGCGATAATGCAGCAAAGGTTTATTCCTTATTGGTGGTAGCTTGTATTATCATCGGTTCCGCTCTGAAACTGGAGCTGGTATGGGATTTGGCGGACTTCTTTAATGGCCTGATGGTTATACCTAATGCCATGGCCCTGCTTGCCCTAAGCGGTCTGGTGGTACAGATATGCAATAAGTACAGTCGTAAATAGCATATGGCATAGTAAAAGAAATAGTTTATTAGCGGCAGCTTTTCTGGAATATTATCCGGGGGAGCTGCAGCTTTTTTCTTTCCTTTCTTGTACCGATGAAAATCTTGTTTGCCGGGAATTACTATGAAAATGTGTTTGCTTTTTAAACTGGTGCCGGTGTCGGGCGATGAAAGACTTCCGGACTGATGGATAGATATTTTGTGCATTCTGATAATTAACATACTGGCAGATTTAAGAGGACAGCCATGAAGCATTCATGCATATATTTGTAAACCGGTTTAAAATGTGTTAGAATAAATAGGATTAGATTACACAGCAATAACCGGGAAAGGATGTCTTTAGGAAAATGAAGAAGGCCAACAAAGGAGAACTGTCCAATCTGAAAAACAAACTGCTGGCAGAGCAGGTTCAGGAGCAGATATACCGGTATATACTGGACACGCCCATAGCCGTAGGCGCTAAGCTTCCCAATGAATTTGAGCTGGGAGACAGGTTCAGCGTGGGAAGGAGTACCATCCGGGAGGCGGTGAAGCTTTTGATTTCCAGAGGAATCCTTGAAGTCAGGAGGGGGTCCGGCACGTATGTGGTCAGCACTACGCCGGTGGACATAGATCCCCTGGGCCTGGGGGCTGTGGAGGACAAGATGGCCCTGGCCCTGGACCTGGTAAATGTCCGCATCATACTGGAGCCGGGAATTGCAGAGATGGCGGCTCTCAACGCAACGGAGGAGGATGTGGAGAAGCTGAGGAACCTGTGTGACAGCGTGGAGCGGAAAATAAAGATTGGGGACAGTTATATAGAAGACGATATCGCCTTTCATACCTGTGTGGCTGAATGCTCCAAGAATAAGGTGGTGGAACAGCTGATCCCCATTATTGATACGGCTGTCCTTATGTTTGTCAATGTGACCCATAAAAAGCTGACCGATGAGACCATCATGACACACCGGGCAGTGACGGACGCCATTGCGGAGCACGACCCAATCGGTGCTAAGACCGCCATGATGATGCATATGACTTTTAACAGGAATATGATCAGGCAGTTGATGAAGGATGGACGTGAGGCATAGGAGTATGGGGCAGTGCAGGAGTATGGTACCTATAAGTTTTAGCGGTCCCTGGAAACAGATAAAGGGGAATACTTAGACTTATAGGTATTTTTTTGTTGTGATTATCTTAAAAACTGAAAAAATACATCTGACGACTTTTGGGGAAGAACTAGAACAACAACAGCGAAAGGAACAAGGAAATGGAATTTTATGGAAGCATAACAATAATGGTTTGGATATAGTGCATAAATAAATCAAATTTTTTTGATAATATAGTAGAAAATAAATCTGATGACTTGAAAGAATAATCTAGAAATGCTACTATAAAACCATAAATAAGTCAGACGTCAGATGTAAAGAAAAAGAGGAGGCATTTTTATGGAACTGAACAGTCAAAGAGTAAGAGCGCTGGCACCGGAGAACGACCCGCTAAAAATCGGCATGGGATGGAAGGTGGAGGACCTGGATAAACCGCAGATTATGGTTGAGAGTACATTTGGTGACAGCCATCCGGGCAGCGCCCATCTGGACCAGTTTGTGAACGAAGCCATGCGGGGAATCGCAGATGCAGGCGGAAAGGGGGCCAGGTATTTTACCACAGACATATGCGACGGCATTGCCCAGGGACATGACGGCATCAATTACTCACTTGCACACAGGGATATGATTGCCAATATGATTGAGATTCACGGCAATTCCACGGGATTTGACGGGGGTGTGTTCATCGCAAGCTGCGACAAATCCGTGCCTGCCTGCCTGATGGGACTGGCAAGACTTGATATGCCGTCTATCGTGGTGACTGGCGGTGTCATGGATGCAGGTCCCGACCTGTTGACCCTGGAGCAGATTGGCGCTTATTCAGCCATGTGCCGGAGAGGTGAGATTACCGAAGAAAAGCTTACTTATTATAAGCATAATGCCTGTCCATCCTGCGGAGCCTGTTCCTTTATGGGTACTGCCTCCACCATGCAGGTCATGGCCGAATCACTGGGCCTGATGCTTCCCGGCTCTGCGCTGATGCCTGCAACCTGCGTGGATCTGAAGGAAATGGCATATAAGGCAGGCCTCCAGGTCATGGAACTGGCCAGGAAGGGGCTTAAGGTAAGCGATATCGTGACCATGAAGTCATTTGAGAATGCCATTATGGTGCATGCTGCCATATCCGGCTCAACCAATTCCCTGCTTCATATCCCGGCCATTGCTCATGAGCTGGGACTGGAGGTTGACGCTGATACATTTGACCGTATGCACAGAGGGGCCCATTACCTGCTGGATATCAGGCCTGCCGGTAAGTGGCCGGCACAGTTCTTCTACTATGCAGGCGGTGTCCCCGCAGTGATGGAGGAAATAAAGTCCATGCTGCATCTGGATGTGATGACCGTCACAGGAAAGACCCTGGGAGAGAATCTGGAAGAGCTTAAGGCCAACGGATTTTATGACAAGTGCGACGGATATCTGAAAAAATGGGGGCTGAAGCGCACCGATGTTATCAGGACCTTTGAGGAACCCATCGGAACAGACGGAACAGTGGCCATACTGAGAGGGAATCTGGCACCGGAGGGCTCTGTGGTGAAACATTCTGCTGTTCCCAAGGAAATGTTCAAGGCAGTTCTGAGGGCAAAACCTTTTGACTGTGAGGAGGATGCCATTGAGGCAGTCATTTCCAGGAAGATACAGCCGGGAGATGCCGTGTTCATCCGATATGAAGGACCTAAGGGATCGGGAATGCCGGAAATGTTCTATACCACAGAAGCCATCTCCTCTGACCCGGAGCTGGGCAAGACCATAGCACTCATCACGGACGGCAGGTTCTCCGGGGCATCCAAGGGACCAGCCATCGGACATGTATCACCTGAGGCAGCGGACGGAGGGCCCATTGCCCTGGTGGAAGAGGATGACCTTATTCGGATTGATATACCGGAACGCGTCCTGGAAATCATAGGCGTGAAGGGAAAGGAACTTCCAGGGGAAGAGGTGGAACGTATTCTTGCAGAGCGCAAAAAGGCCTGGAAGCCCAGGAAAGCAAAGTATAAAAAAGGCGTTCTTAAAATTTATTCCGAACATGCCGTATCTCCCATGAAGGGCGGATATATGGTCTGATTGCCGGAGAGTGGCCGGGAATATAGGTGGTTATAGGGATATTGTGTGAAATTATAGGAGGTTAATAAGTATGACAACAACAACTGCTGCAGCTCTGGATCCGACCAGACTGATTATCGCGGCTCTGGCAGGGCTGGTGATTCTGCTGCTTTTAATCATCAAATTCAAGGTGCAGGCAATGATTTCTATTCTGGTAGGCGCAGTGGCCATCGGCCTGATTGCGGGAATGCCGTTTGCGGATATCGTAAGCTCTGTGAATGAAGGAATTGGCAGTACACTTAAGGGAATCGCCCTGCTTGTGGGCCTGGGCTCCATGTTCGGCTCCATATTGGAGATATCAGGAGGCGCACAGACACTGGCCGTCACCATGGTGAAGAAATTCGGTGACAAGAAGGCTGCCTGGGCCCTGGGAATCACGGGCCTTGTCATTGCCATGCCGGTATTCTTCGATGCGGGACTCATCATTCTGATTCCTCTTGCCTTTTCTCTTGCCAAGAGAACCAAACGTTCCTCTCTGTTCTATGCCATTCCCCTGCTGGCCGGTCTGGCAGTAGGCCATGCATTTATCCCGCCCACACCGGGGCCGGTGCTGGTGGCTACCATGCTTGGCGTGGACCTGGGCTGGGTCATCATGATAGGTATTGTGTGCGGCATATTTGCCATGATAGTGGCCGGTCCCATATGGGGTACTATCTGTGGAAATAAGTACGACATCCCGGTTCCGGGACACATTGCAAACCAGGAGGATTTTGACGAATCCAAGCTTCCCAAGTTCGGGACAATCGTGGGAATTATTTTGATTCCACTGGTTCTTATTATCCTGAATTCCATTGCAAAGGTGGTTCCTGCCCTTGCCTCTGTACAGCCGGTGTTAGGATTCCTGGGTGAGCCATTTGTGGCTCTCACCATTGCGACGATTGTGGCCATGGTCCTTCTGGGATACCGTCACGGATACAGCAATGAGGAGCTGGAAAAGGTACTGACCAAGTCCCTGGAGCCTACGGGCCTGATTCTTCTGGTAACGGCCTGCGGCGGCGTGCTGCGGTTCATGCTTCAGAATTCGGGTCTGGGTGATGTGATTGGAAACGCAGTGTCATCAGCCTCCCTTCCGATTGTGGTAGTGGCTTTCGTGGTGGCTGCTCTGGTGCGTATTTCTGTGGGGTCTGCTACTGTAGCCATGACCATGGCGGCCGGCATCATTGCGGCCATGCCGGAAATCGTAACCCTATCCCCTCTGTACCTTGCCTGTGTCACAGCGGCAGTGGCAGGAGGAGCAACGGTCTGTTCCCATTTTAATGACTCAGGCTTCTGGCTTGTGAAATCACTGGTGGGACTGGATGAAAAAACCGCCCTTAAGACATGGACCATCATGGAGACATTGGTGGGCGGCACGGGATTTGTGGTTGCCCTTATTATATCCTTCTTTGCTTAGGGATGGTTAGACGATGTCATTACATACAGGTGATGGAGACGGGAAGTACCGCGCCACCACTTTACCCTACCCTAATCCGCCCTAGTAATGGGAAGGATACAGCCAATCTAGAAAGCACTGTATTTTCTGGCTTTTCTATTGATTACTCGGATAATAATTCTACTGGGATTATTCAGATTATCTGAGTTCTCAGATAATCTGAAGGAAGGTGGAGGCAAATCTCTGGTCTGACGAACAGAAATCACATCAAAAGATACGTGAGGTACCAAGGGAGGTTTGGTCAGCAATTAAAACAGGGTATGAAGTTCGTGAGTAACAACGAATGGCGAGAAGTTCAGCAGAAGCCATAGCTGACTCCTCACTGACTTTTTTGTATAAAAATTATAAAAACTATTTACATTTAATAATTTGTGTGGTAGTATTATACATGTAACCGGTTACAGATAATTCTGGTACGGTTACAGGAAAAAGAGAGGGGAAGGGTCATGAACATTAAAGAGATTGCGCGCCGGGCAGGCGTCTCTTCCGCTACGATTTCCAGGGTCCTCAATAATTCAGGATACGTGAAGGAGGAGACCAGGCAAAAGGTGCTTAAGGCAGTGGAGGAGTACAATTATGTGCCCAGCGCCATCGCCAGAAGCCTGAGTATCCAGGACAGCTTAAGCGTGGGAACCATCATCCCGGATATTGAGAATGAGTTTTTTTCCAAGGTCATAAGCGGAATCAGCGAAGTGGCTGAATCATATCATTATAATATTGTTTTCCTGGGAACCAATGAGACATTGGACAAGGAACATGATTTTTTAAAAATCGTGGAAAGTCAGAGGCTGAAGGGCGTAATCATAACGCCAATTTCAGAGACAGACGCGGTTACCAGGGATTACCTGCTCCGTCTGGAGGAATCCGGCATACCGGTGGTGCTGGTGGACCGTGATGTGAAGGGGGCCCAGTTTGACGGCGTATTTGTGGACAACCAGAGGGGCTCCTATGACGGAGTGATGGAGTTAATAAAGGCAGGCCATGAGCGGATTGCCATTATAACCGGCCCTGAGACCTCAAAACCAGGCAAGGACCGGTGTCAGGGCTATCTGCAGGCTATGGAGGACAGCGGACTGGCTGTCCCTGAGGAATACGTTGCCTGCGGTGATTTTAAGATTGCCAAGGCATACGAATGTACCGGACGGCTTCTGGGACTGAAAGAACCGCCCACAGCCATCTTTACATCCAACAACCTTTCCACCCTGGGATGTCTTAAGTATCTGACGGAACACAAGGTTAAGATAGGAAGGGATATTTCCCTGATGGGATTCGATGACATTGACGCCCTGCGGATGATTGATTACAGGATATCCGTGGTGGACAGGGATGCAAGGGAACAGGGGCGGGAAGCCATGAGACTTCTTCAGGAGTGCTTTGAGGATTCCGGAAAGAGCCGCCAGAGAGGAAAGCGGATTACCATTCCTTACAAGGTAATCCTGCGGGGTTCAGAACACAAGAAAACAACCTGACAATCAAGTCAGATTGTTTTCTGCACAAATATGTAACCGGTTACACAAAAATGTAAAACCTGACATATTTTTTTTACAGAAACATGTAACCGGTTGCAGAAAATACATATAACAATTTTAACTTATAAGAGCTTCAAATGGAAAAGGAGAATGAAAATGGGAATTGAACACATGATTGATCACACGATGCTGAAGGCGGATGCCAGCAGGGATACCATCATAAGATACTGCAGTGAGGCAAGGGAACATAAATTTGCTTCTGTCTGTGTCAATACCTGCTTTGTGCCGCTGGTGGCGGAGCAGTTAAAGGGAAGCGGCGTAAAGACATGCTGCGTGGTGGGCTTCCCGCTGGGAGCCATGCTTTCCAGCGCAAAGGCCTTTGAGGCTTCCGAGGCTGTAAAGGCAGGAGCAGACGAGGTGGATATGGTTATCAACATAAGCGCCCTTAAGGATGGGGATGACTCCTTTGTGGAGGATGATATCCGGGCTGTGGTAAAAGCCTCTGCGGGCGCAGTGGTGAAGGTCATCATAGAGACCTGCCTACTGACGGATGAGGAAAAGGTAAGGGCCTGCCAGCTTGCAGTGAAGGCGGGGGCTGATTTCGTGAAAACCTCCACTGGTTTCAGCACAGGCGGGGCTACGGCAGCTGACGTGGCTCTGATGCGCAGAACCGTTGGGGACAGGGCCAGGGTAAAGGCCAGCGGCGGCATCCGCACACCGGAAGACGCAGCGGCTATGATTGAGGCAGGGGCAGACAGGATCGGAGCAGGCAACGGGATTGTACTGATATAGTGTTATCTGCCGGCGGGAAACCTGCTGATGGGGAACTGTTATGCTGATGGAAAAGGAAACTGCCGGCCAGAATTGCCGATGGGGAACCGCTCATAGGATTGGCATGAAGCGTGTACGGAGCGCGCCAGCAGGATGGATTAAGGAGAGAACATATTATGGAACATATTGGAAAGAAAGTAACGGTATTCGGAAGCTTTGTGGTGGATTTAATGGGCAGGACACCGCATCTGCCGGCAGCAGGGGAGACAGTGAAGGGAACCGTGTTTAAGATGGGACCCGGCGGAAAGGGATTCAACCAGGGCGTGGCGGCCCACAAGGCCGGAGCGGATGTGACCATGGTGACAAAGCTTGGCCAGGACGCGTTTGCCGACATTGCCCTCAATACCATGAATGAGCTTCACATGGACACGGGAAGGGTTTTGTATTCCGAGACAACGGAGACGGGATGCGCCCTGATTATGGTGGATGAGAACAGCAGCCAGAATGAAATCGTGGTTATATTGGGGGCCTGCAATACCATTACGGACCAGGAAGTGGATTCCCTGGAGGATTTGGTGGGCCAGTCCGAATACCTGCTGACACAGCTGGAGACAAACGTATCCTCTGTGGAGCGCATCGTGGATATCGCATACAGGAAGGGCGTCAAGGTCATTTTAAATACCGCCCCTGTGCAGCCTGTCAGAGATGAGCTTTTGGGCAAAATTGACCTGATTACCCCCAACGAGGTGGAGGCAGAGATTCTTACAGGCATCAAGGTGGACAGTGAGGAAGCGGCGGACAAGGCAGCGGACTGGTTCTTCTCCAAAGGGGTAAAGAATGTATTGATTACACTGGGCCAGAGAGGTGTATACATAAACACGGGAGATAAGAAGGGAATGATTCCGGCTTATAAGGTGGACGCAGTGGACACCACCGGAGCAGGAGATGCGTTTAACGGCGGCCTTCTGGCAGCGCTGGCAGAGGGAAAGGATTTGTGGGAGGCAGCTGATTTTGCTAATGCCCTGGCAGCCCTGTCCGTACAGAAAATCGGTACTACGCCCTCCATGCCTGTCAGGGAGGAGATTGACGCATTCTTGGCTGCAAATCGTTAGACCATGGATTGTTGACGCACAGACGTTTATCACGGGCATTGTCAAAGCACAATCAAAGGAACCGCAGTCGAAAGAACCGCAATCAGGAGAATCATAATCAGGAGAAGGGGAGACAGACATGTTAAAAACAGGAATATTACATCCGCAGCTGGCCAGAGTACTGGCGGAACTTAGGCACAATGATACCATTATTATCGGGGACGCGGGACTTCCCATTCCAAAGGGAGTGGAGCGCGTGGACCTGGGCTGGAGGCCCGGTGATCCGGCTTACCTGGATGTTCTGGAGGAGATACTCAAATATATCGTGGTGGAGGGCGCTGTGTTTGCGGACGAGGCGCTGACCGTGACGCCGGACTTCCATAAGAAGGCGCTGGACCTTCTGCCCCAGGGACTTCCGGTGGAATATATTCCCCATACAGAGTTTAAGGAGCGCAGCGAGGATGCAAAGGCCATTGTCCTAACCGGTGAATTTACAGGATACACCAACGTGATTTTAGTGGCGGGATGCGCTTACTGATACCGCTCTGGCAAAGGGGCATTCTCAGGAACTCTTAGCAGCAAGGGAGGGGTAACATGGAAGAAAAATTAGTATTGCAGATGGATTCGATCGTGAAGACATTTCCGGGCGTTAAAGCTCTGGACGGAGTCCATCTGGATGTGAGGAGGGGCGAGGTACACGCCCTGTGCGGTGAGAACGGCGCAGGCAAATCCACTCTGATGAAAATTATAGCAGGGGCCCAGGGATATACTTCCGGACACATATATGTCAACGGGGAGGAAGTGGTGTTCCATTCCACCAAGGACGCGGAGCGCAAGGGTATCGCCATGATATACCAGGAGTTCAACATGGTGCGGGACCTGTCTGTGGCGGAGAACATGTATCTGGGAAGGCTTCCTAAGACGTCCTACGGCGCAGTGGACTGGAAAAAGCTGTACAAGGATGCACAGGAGGAGCTGGACCGTTTGGGCCTTAAGTTTGACTGCCGTACCAAGGTGCGCAACCTGTCTGTGGCGGAATCGCAGATGACGGAGATTGCAAAGTGTCTGACCATAGGCGCGAAGGTCATCATCATGGACGAGCCAACCGCCGCCCTGACAGACGAAGAGATTCGGATTCTGTTTAAAATCATTGCGGAGCTTAAGGCGGAGGGCATTTCCATTCTGTATATTTCACACCGCATGGATGAGATTTTCCAGATATCGGATCGTCTGACCGTGTTCAGGGACGGAAAATACATAACTACCAAGGACATAGGCGACACCAATTACGACGAGGTGGTTTCCATGATGGTAGGCCGCAGCGTGACCAACCTGTATCCTGAGAGGGATTACAGGGAGGACGAGACGGTGCTGGAGCTTAAGAATATCTGCGGAAAAGGCGTCCACAACGTGAACATCAGGCTCCACAAGGGTGAAATCCTGGGAGTGGCCGGACTTTTAGGTTCAGGAACCATCGAGCTGTCTAAAATCGTGTACGGAGCCCTTCCCATGGACTCCGGGGAGATTTACATAAACGGGGAAAAGAAAGACTGTTCCAGCCCAAAGAAGGCCTTAAAAGCGGGAATCGGATTTGTGTCCGACGACAGGAAGCAGGAAGGGCTGGTGCTCATACGCAATATCAGGGAAAATGTTTCCCTGTCATCACTGGATAAGATAACCCATTTCATTCATCTGGATAAGAAGCTGGAGACTAAGCGGATTAACGCACAGGTCAAACGGCTCAACATTAAAATCAGCAGCCTGCAGCAGCTGGCCGGTAAACTCAGCGGCGGCAACCAGCAGAAGGTGGTATTTGCCAAGGTGCTGGAAGCCAACCCGTCCATACTGATTCTGGACGAGCCAACCCGCGGCGTGGATGTGGGGGCCAAGGCGGAGATTTATCAAATCATGGATGAGCTCACCAAGGCCGGAAAAAGCATTATACTGATTTCCACGGACCTGCCCGAAGTCATTGGCATGAGCGACCGGGTAGTCATCATGAGGGAAGGCCATACGGTCCTGGAAATACCAAAATCAGAGATGAATCAGGAAATTATCTTAGCCCATGCATCTGGAGGTGTCAGTGAAAATGAATAGTGTAAATAAGAAAAAATTAATCGGCCGGCTCAATATCTACCGCTCCGTGCTGATTTTACTGGTAATCTGCGTATTTGCAACCATATTGTCCCCCAGCTTCTTAAGCGTGGCCAACCTGTTCAACGTGTTTAAGCAGATTACAGTGGCAGGTATCGTGGGATGCGGCATGACCTTTGTCATTCTCACCGGGGGAATCGACCTTTCCGTAGGCTCCATCCTGGGACTGGCAGGCGTTCTGGCCTCCGGTATCCTGGAATCCACAGGCAATGCGGGAGTGGCCATTCTGGTGGCTCTGGCCGTAGGCATAGGATGCGGCGCCGTAAATGGTTTCTTTGTGGCAGTGTGTGAGATTCCTCCCTTTATCTCCACCCTGGGCATGATGACCCTCCTTCGCGGATGCATTCTTGTATATACAAAAGGCTCCCCTATTCCCATTAAAGTTGATGCCTACAAGTTTTTTGGCAAGGGAACAGTCGCCGGAGTGCCGGTTCCTGTCATCATCCTTATTATCCTATTCCTCATTGCCCACTATGTGCTGACACAGACCAGTTACGGCCGCAGCATCTATGCCTTTGGAGGCAATCGGGAGGCGGCGCGTCTGTCCGGTATTTCCGTCCGTTTCACAGAGTGGATGGCTTATACGCTTAACGGTCTTATGTGCGGCGTTGCAGGCGTGATTCTGACAGCAAGGCTTGGTTCGGCACAGTCCACCAGCGGCACCGGCATTGAGATGGACGCCATCGCTGCCGTTATCCTGGGCGGTACGTCCTTAAGCGGCGGCGTGGGCTTTGTGCTCCCAACTGTGGTGGGCGCCATGATTATGGGTATTATTGATAATATCCTGACACTTATGAACGTAAATCCCCATGCCACCAACATTGTGAAGGGCGCTGTCATACTGATTGCGGTCCTGGTGGACAAGAAGGTAAAGGACTTGTCGGCTAAGGCAGAATAGCAGATAGAGAACAGAGTTAACACAAAGCAGTGTAAATGCAGAGCAGTAAAGCACGAAAACGGGCGAAGAGGATAAGGTACCTGCGGTTCTGCCGGTTCATCCGGTTTATCCATGAAACGGCGGGGCCGTCACAAAATATTTATTTAAGAAAAGGAGATTGTATTATGAGGAAACAAATTGGGGCAACTGTACTGGCAATGGCAATGGCGTGTTCACTGATGGCCGGATGCAGCTCAGGCTCAGGGGTAACTACCGCCGCCGCAGCTACTGAGGCGGCAAAGGAGGAGTCCAAGGAAGAAGCAAAGGATGAGGCAAAGGATACCTCGGCTGAGGCGGAAAATTCCGGTTCAGAAGAGGGAAGCGGAAAGAAGTATGTGATCGGTCTTGCCATGAACACACAGACCAACCCATTCTTTGTGGATGTAAAGGACGGTGTCCAGAAGGCTGCTGACGAGCACGGTATTGAGCTGTATATTACCGACGCCCAGGACGATCCCACCATCCAGATGAAGGATGTGGAGAACCTGATTACAAAGAAGCCGGATGCCATCATCATCGATACATGTGATTCCGACGCTATCGTTTCCTCCATTGAGGCATGCAACGAGGCGGGGATTCCTGTATTTACCATGGACCGCGAGGCTAACGGCGGCGAGGTTATTTCACACATTGGCTACGACGCTATCAAGTCAGGCCGTATGGCAGGACAGTACCTGGTTGACACCTTAGGCGGAAAAGGCAAGATTGTTGAGATTCAGGGCATCATGGGAACTAACGTTGCGCAGAACCGTTCCCAGGGCTTCAACGAAGTGATGAAGGACAACCCGGACATGGAAATCGTGGCCTGCCAGGTGGCTGATTTTGACAGGGCAAAGGGCATGAGCGTTATGGAGAACATTCTTCAGGCCAATCCGGAAATCGACGGACTTTACGCCGCTAATGACGAGATGCTTTTAGGCGCATTAGAGGCAATGGAAGCAGCCGGCAGAACCGATGAAATCGTAAAAATCGGCTGTGACGCCATCGACGACACACTGGATGCAATGAAGGCCGGCAAGGTTGACGCAACCATCGCAGAGCCGCCATTCTTCTTAGGAAAGGCCATCCTTAACACTGCCTATGATTATCTGGAAGGCAAGCAGGTTGAGCCTTATGTAATCCTGGACAACCAGCTGGTAACACAGGATACAGTGGACAGCCTGGTAACAAAGGAATAATTTACCGGCATGACTTGTACATAGGAAACAGAATATTTTCCGGCCATCGGCTTATACTATGAGGGTACAAATGAAGTACGAATCAGAAACAGGTGAGTCCATGGAAAAGCCGGGTAAGAAACTGAAGAAATTATTAATTATAACAGGAACCACGGGAGCGGTGTATGCAGGATTTAAATATCTGCTGCCCCTCGTGGCTCCTTTTTTCGTGGGTTATATCCTGGCCCTTCTGCTGCGGCCGTCGGCCAGGTTCCTGTCCTACCGGATGAGGATTACGGTGAGGGGAAAACGGCATCATATGCCCATCGGCGTCATCGGCGGTGTGGAATTTCTGGCTGTTCTGTCCGTCCTGGGAGTGGTGCTCTATAGAGGCGCCCTGAAGCTGTGCGCAGAGGGAAAACTGCTTATGGTGCAGCTTCCGGTGTGGTTGGAACAGTTTGATCTGTGGCTCACAGGAAACTGCCACAGGGTGGAGCATGCCATGGGGCTGAGGCCGGGATGCGTGGCCGATATGGCCGGGGATATGCTCTATCATATGGTAGATACATGCAAAACAGCTGCCATGCCCTTTCTCATGGCCAACTCCATGTCTGTGATCAGCTGTCTGGCAAAAGCAGCCATCGTAAGCCTGGTGGTGTTTCTGGCAGCTATATTAAGCCTGCAGGAAATGGAGGACCTGCGGGACCGCCGGGACCAGTCCGCCTTCCGCAAGGAATTCAATATGATAGGAAACCGCCTGGTGCAGACAGGAAAGGCCTGGTTCAGAAGCCAGGGAATCATTCTCTTCATTACAACAGGGCTGTGCATCGGGGGAATGTTCCTGATTCGCAATCCTTATTACATCATGGCAGGCATTGGAATCGGTATACTGGATGCTCTTCCTATATTTGGAACCGGCACGGTGCTGATACCCTGGGCTGTCCTTCGGCTGGCTGTGGGGGACTGGAAACAGGCGCTGGTACTCACGGCCCTTTATCTGGTGTGCTATTTTGTGCGTCAGATTCTGGAGGTGCGGATGATGGGCGGACAGGTGGGGCTGTCCCCCCTTGAGACACTGGCGTCCGTGTATGTGGGATTAGAATTGTTTGGATTTTTTGGCTTCATACTGGGGCCGCTGGGATTGCTGTTGATTGAGGATATGGTGGAGGCGTGGACGAAAGAGGAATGATTCAGGCAAACGCACACATGCCAGCCCATGCTGATTGCATTCTAGCGTACGACGGCTCCGGTCTCCCGCGGGTCAAATGGGAGAAAGGAGCTAGCGCCATATGGTGATTCTGTGGTTGACAAAGTCCCAAAACTGACGTAAAATCATTCTCATAAAGAGATGACCAATTCATAGAAATGACATAGAAAGGGAACAGTAAGCGTGATTGCACGTCACAGAGAGAGGGCCGCAGGTGAGAGGTCCTTACGGTTGGCAGATGCTGAACCCACCCTGGAGTCCTGTATGATGAATGCAGCGTATGTCCGGCGTTAACGGATTATGAGAGAACCATAAGGGCTGACTAAGCCCGAAGGTTAATGAGGGTGGTACCGCCGAGTCATTCGGTCCCTTGCGCACACGGCACAGGGGATTGGGTGGCTCTTTTTATTTCATAATGTTAGATATGCAAGGGTCAATGTAAATAATGAAAAGGAGAGAATCATGGCAGACAACAAGAAAATGGTAGAGGCCATCACATCCATGGATGAGGATTTCGCCCAGTGGTATACGGATGTGGTAAAGAAGGCGGAGCTGTGCGATTATGCCAGCGTCAAGGGATGCATGGTGATTAAGCCGGCCGGCTATGCAATCTGGGAGAACATCCAGAAGGAAATGGACAGAAGGTTTAAGGAGACAGGGGTACAGAACGTATACATGCCTATCTTCATACCGGAGAGCCTGTTAGAGAAGGAAAAGGACCATGTGGAAGGATTTGCGCCTGAGGTGGCATGGGTAACTCATGGAGGACTGGAGGAACTTCAGGAGCGCATGTGCGTAAGGCCTACCTCTGAGACTCTGTTCTGTGATTTTTACTCAAAGGACATCCACTCCTACCGCGACCTTCCCAGAGTCTATAACCAGTGGTGTTCCGTTGTGCGCTGGGAAAAGACCACACGTCCATTCTTACGCTCCAGGGAGTTCCTGTGGCAGGAGGGCCATACGGCCCATGCGTCAGCCGAGGAGGCCGAGGCCAGGACAATTCAGATGTTGAACCTGTATGCCGACTTCTGTGAGGAGGTGCTGGCTATTCCTGTCATCAAGGGACAGAAAACCGATAAGGAGAAGTTTGCCGGAGCAGAGGCAACCTACACCATAGAATCCCTGATGCACGACGGAAAAGCCCTGCAGTCAGGTACCAGCCATAACTTCGGCGACGGATTTGCAAAGGCATTTGACATCCAGTTCACGGACAAGGACAATACGTTAAAGTATGTACACCAGACTTCCTGGGGTGTGAGCACCCGCATCATCGGCGCCATCATCATGGTGCACGGCGATGACAACGGTCTGGTGCTTCCTCCGAGAATCGCCCCGGTCCAGATTATGGTGGTACCGGTCCAGCAGCAGAAGGAAGGCGTGCTGGATAAGGCATATGAGCTGAAGGAGCGCCTTACAAAGGCAGGATTCGCTGTAAAGGTGGATGATACGGACAAGAGCCCGGGCTGGAAGTTCGCTGACTGTGAGATGCGCGGCGTGCCCCTTCGTGTGGAGATAGGGCCAAAGGATATAGAGAAGAACCAGGCCGTGCTGGTGCGCAGGGATAACCATGAGAAGAGCTTCGTATCCCTGGATGAGCTGGAGTTAAGAGCAGGTGAAATGCTGGATACCATCCATGATGCCATGCTGGAGAAGGCAAGGAAGCACAGGGATGCCCACACCTATACAGCAACCGGATGGGATGAATTCGTGGATACCGTCAACAATAAGCCAGGCTTTGTAAAAGCCATGTGGTGCGGCTGCCTGGAGTGTGAGGAGAAAATCAAGGAGATGGCCGGAGCCACATCCAGATGCATACCCTTTGAGCAGGAGAACCTGTCTGATAAATGCGTTTGCTGCGGGAAACCGGCGAAGAAGATGGTTTATTGGGGCAAGGCATACTAAAGATGTATATAGACATGGCAGATGCGGGATTGGACCTGTATCTGCCATTTTCCATACCCGCGTATCAAACGTTTGATGATTTGTATAATATGTGGTTAAAATATTTCTGGAAAAGGACAGGAAAAGCTGATAGAATAAGACCGTGGCAATGTCAATCATAAAACGAACATAGTATGAGGAAGCAGACAGATATGGAAATCAGAATTCCCTCTCCCGCAGAGGAGATTATTAATAAACTGAATGAACACGGATACGAGGCATACGTGGTGGGCGGATGCGTCAGGGATATGCTTTTGGGCAGGGAGCCGGGGGACTGGGATATTACCACCAGCGCCCTGCCAGGGCAGGTTAAGGAGGTGTTCCGGCGTACTGTGGATACCGGCATACAGCACGGCACTGTGACCGTGATGATGGGGAAGGAAGGGTATGAGGTAACTACTTACCGCATTGACGGAGAGTACTCTGACGGACGCCATCCCAACAGTGTGGAGTTCACTCCGGATTTGGTGGAGGATTTAAAACGCCGGGATTTTACCATCAATGCCATGGCCTATAACAGTCATACGGGATTTGTGGATAAATTCGGAGGTGTGGAGGATTTGGAGAAGGGCATAATACGGTGCGTGGGGGATCCCATGGACCGCTTTACAGAGGATGCCCTCAGAATCCTGCGGGCCATCCGTTTTTCTGCCCAGTTGGGATTCTCCATAGATGAACGCACCTATGAGGCCATCAAGGTAATTGCGCCTAACATGGTCCATGTGAGTAAGGAACGGATTCAGGTAGAGCTGACCAAGCTTTTGCTGAGTTCCCATCCGGATTATATCTCGCTGGTGTATGAGACTGGAATCAGTCCTTTTGTGTCAGAGGGATTTCACAGGGCTTATGCCGCGGAGTCAGGGGGTTGGGCTGTGCCGTCCATTCCGGCCGGTATTCCGGCAGTAAAGCATATGCGCTGGGCTGCTTTTTTAAGGGATTGCAGCGCTTCCCGGGCAGCGGGTATACTGAAGGATTTAAAGCTGGACAATGATACCACCTTCAGGGTAAGGACTCTGGTGGAGTGGCAGGGCAAGAAGGTCGGGCTTAAGGACGGTATGGAAGATGACTTGAAGAATGGTATGGAGGATGGCATGAAGGATGGCATGAAGGATGGCATGAAGGATGGTATGGAGCCGGGGAAACCGTCCAGTGCATCCATCCGCCGAGCCATGAGCCAGATGGAGCCGGAGCTGTTTGATGATTTGCTCACATTTAAGATGTGTCTTTCTGAGGCGGCATCCGATGACAGGGAATCGCGGTGGCTGCGTCAGGTCAGGGAGCTGACAGAGGAAATCCGCAGGAACAGGGACTGTATCAGCCTGAAAACCCTGGCTGTCTCGGGCCATGATATTATGGGAGCAGGGGTGAAACCGGGCAGAGAAGTGGGCAATACGCTGGCCCGGCTTCTGGATATGGTATTGGAGGAACCTCAGAGGAATACAAAGGAGTACCTGCTTGCCTATCTGGGACAGAAGCAGGAGGGGCAGGGAGGTATCTGACGCACAAGTCTGATAGCTCATTAATTTTTTGTATTTTTATGTACAGCCATAATTCCTCAGTACGGCAAAAAATACAAAGAACAATCCCAGCCTCATCTTGCAACATCTCCTATAATCCGATATAATAACTTTGGGGTTCGCGTATGTCGCGTGAGAATGAAAATCAATATAATGGGGAATACATATTGTACGGGCATTTCCCCTAAGAACAAGGAGGATTTAAAATGAACGTAATCAGCACAGAAAAGGCACCAGGCGCAATCGGACCATACTCCCAGGGATTTGAGGTTAATGGAGTTATCTACACATCCGGTCAGATACCGGTAAATCCGGCGGACGGCAGTGTTGCAGAGGACATTGCAGGACAGGCTGAGCAGAGCTGCAAGAACGTAGGCGCCATCCTGGAAGCAGCAGGCAGCGGCTTTGACAAGGTATTTAAGACCACCTGCTTCCTGGCAGATATGGGCGATTTTGCAACATTTAACGAAGTATATGCTAAGTATTTCACTTCCAAACCAGCCAGAAGCTGTGTGGCAGTTAAGACCCTTCCAAAGGGCGTTCTGTGTGAAATCGAGGCAATTGCTGTTAAATAAGGATTGACCTGACATACGCATCAAAAGCCGCAAATCTCTGCATTTTGCCGGGAAGAGCGGCTTTTTTGATCCCGTCGGCGCTCCGTAAGAGAAGGAAGAGTGGAATGAATAAAAAAGAAATTCTGAAAAAAGCGGTTAAGATACTTCTGGTATTGGGACTGGCAGGATGTCTGGTCCTGTTCCTGATAAACCTGTACATGATCAGGAAGGAAAAGCCCAATATCATCAGTGCAGATGATGCTGCAGCCCTTGGGGATGTGGACTGCATCATGGTTCTGGGCTGCAGTGTCAGGCCCGACGGCACGCCATCCGGCATGCTTCGGGACAGGCTGGACAAGGGAATAGAGCTGTATGAGGACGGTGTGTCAGACCGCCTGCTCATGAGCGGAGACCATGGGCGTAAGAACTATGACGAGGTAAACCGGATGAAGCAGTATGCCATTGATGAGGGCATTCCTTCCGGGGACATTTTCATGGATCACGCAGGATTCTCCACCTATGAGAGCATGTACCGGGCCAGGGACATTTTCCAGGTGAAGAAAATTATCATAGTTACGCAGCGCTATCACATGTACCGGGCCCTTTATGTGGCACAGGCTATGGGGATGGAGGCATACGGCGTGGAGTCAGATCCCAGGCAGTACGGCGGCCAGAAAATGAGGGACCTGAGAGAGCTGCTGGCCAGACCCAAGGATTTGATTTATACCATTGTAATGCCTAAGCCCACCTATCTGGGAGATGCCATACCGGTCAGCGGGGACGGCAACGTTACCAATGATAAGGAAGAAAACCGGGCTAGGAATAAGTCCGGTCAGGAGTAGGATATATCCGGAGGACATAAAAATGCCCCTGAAAACAGCTTATGGGTATGAATCAGCTGTTTTCAGGGGTATTTTGTAACAGTTTACACGACGGAAAAATAAGGAGGCTACAGTTTTACAAAATAGCTGGCATCCTTGCCGCAGACCGGACAGATAAAGTCAGGCGGCAATGTCTCGGATTCCAGAATATATCCGCATACGGAGCAGCGCCATCCGGTAACCTTGTCGGTATCTGCCTGATAGGAAGGAGCCTTTGGCGGAGTGGTTCCGTTTTTCTTCAGATGGTAATTGGAATAGGTGAGCGCCGGTGTCTGGGAATCCAGGACTTCTGCCTCCACTACCTCGCCTACTATAATCATATGGGTTCCCACATCCATTGAGGATACAACACGGCAGGTGAACCGGGCACAGACGCCTTCTGTGGGATATGGATTATAGAGACTGTCCCGTCCCTGTGGAATGCCGTCGTATTTCTCCACATCCTTGCCGCACTGGAAACCGAAACGTCTAATCAGGCCCATTTCCACATTGTCGGAAAGTACCGCCGCGGAAAAAGTGCCGGATGTCTCAATCAGCTTAAATGTATAGTTTTCCTTGTTGAGAGCAATGGATAACCTGGCGGGAGATGATGTAACCTGGGTCAGTGTGTTGATGACACAGCCGCTATCCCTGCCGTCTGCGCTGGTGGAAATAATGTAAACGCCGTAACTTAATTTGAAAAATGCTTTTGAATCCATAAAAATGTACCCCTCCTGTGTCTCTTTTGCCTTTTCGGCTATAGTTTGATTTTACCACGTATAATTGATAATATGTAAGATATTTGTATTGTATCATATAAATTCCATAAAATAAATAATAATTACTATTATTATAAAAATATTATTTGTAGGCGGTTCCTTATTTGGGGCTATTCTGATACAATCATTGAGGAAGAGCCTTTAAGGAAGAGCTTTCGGGAAGAACCTTTTAGGAGAGCACCTTTGGGATGACCCTTTGAGAAGGCACTTTATAGGAAGCTGCATTTAGGAAGCTGCATTTAGAAATGCTGCCTTTAGAATGCTGCCTTTAGGATGCCTCCTTTAAAAAGGCGTCATCAAAAGTATTATAGAAGCATGGATGAAAGGACAGGCGGTGAATCGGTATGCTTAATAATAAAAAGTTTGAGAATAACAATATTGTCATCATGAATTTTACGGGCGTATATGAAAACCAGGAATTTTACAAAGATTTGGGCGCTGTATGGCTGGACCTTAGAGATATACAAGGCACTAATTGTTACTGTGACGGGGAGGCGGAGGCAGCCATCAAGGAGAGAATCAGCCTTATGGGACCCTCCGGAATCCACTTCCTAGATTCCGGAAATTATCATTATGTGAGTAAAATATGGCTGGATAAGATAGAGGGGGAATTTGAGCTGCTGGTGTTCGATCACCATACAGATATGCAGATGCCCATGTTTGGGAATATCCTGTCCTGCGGCGGTTGGATTCAGGCTGCTTTGGATACAAATACGGGGCTGAAGCGGGTCTATCTGGCAGGGCCGCCCTGTATGGAAGCGGAAGCTGACGGGGAACGGGTAGTTGGAATAAATGAAGAGGAGTTGAAGTTGCCGGGGTGTATCAGCCGTCATCTGAAGGACTCCGGGCTGCCTCTCTATATATCTCTGGATAAGGATATTCTGAACCGATCCTGCGCAGTCACCAATTGGGACCAGGGAGAGACGCAGCTGGAGGATGTGCTGGCCTGCATAAAAGAGGCGGCATCCTGCCGCAGTATAATAGGAGCGGATGTATGCGGGGAGGACCCGGAACAGGAGGGAATCGGGGCCAGCCTAATCAACCAGAATACAAACAGAGAGATTATCTGTAAATTACTGGAAGTCTGTGGTATACTGTGTCCATGACGAGGGGCAGCAGGATGCTTGATGCAGAAGCAGTAAGAAAGAAACGAGGTAAGTGCACATGAAACCGGTGATTGGAATTGTACCACTATTTGACGAGGAAAAGGACAGTATATGGATGGTGCCCGGATATATGGACGGAATCCGGCAGGCAGGCGGAATCCCCATGATATTGCCGCTTATATGTGACCAGGCGGATTTACGCCAGATAAACAGCATGTGCAGCGGGTATCTGTTTACAGGCGGACATGATAGGACCCATCACTATACGGTGAGGAGAAGACCGGTCTGTGCGGTCTTGCCTGTATGGAGAGGGACCGGCTGGAACAAACCGTGTTCCGTATGGCGTGGGAGGACCACAAGGCGGTACTTGGAATCTGCCGGGGTCTGCAGTTGATTAATGTTCTTATGGGAGGCACTCTGTTTCAGGACCTGTCTTCCCAGATATTTCGATCATTGATAGAAGGAAGTAAGGGACATGCATAGAGATTTGACTACAGGTTCCATCACGGGAACCATGCTGCGGTTCGCACTTCCCATGATAGCAGGAAATCTTTTGCAGCAGTTTTATAATATAGCGGATACACTGATTGTGGGCCGGTATCTGGGGGTACAGGCATTGGCGGCGGTTGGGGCCGCCTATGCGCTGATGTCATTCCTTACTTCTATTCTTCTGGGGCTGTGTATGGGAAGCGGGGCTGTGTTTTCCCTGCGCTTTGGTGAAAAGAATGAGAAAATGCTCAAATCCAGCATGTTCGTGTCGTTTGTACTTGTAGCGGCAGTGGCTCTGGTTCTGAATACTGCGGTTTTCCTGTTCATTGACCCAATTATGTACCTGTTGTGTGTACCCGTGGAAATCTATGGCCTTATGAGAGAATATCTGTGGGTCATATTCTTTGGCATCAGCGCTGTGTTTTTGTACAACTATTTTGCCTGTCTGCTGAGAGCCGTGGGGAACTCTTTCATACCACTGGTGTTCCTTGGCATTTCAGCCCTGCTGAATGTGGGATTGGATTTGGTATTTGTCCTTGTCTTTAAATGGGGCGTTGCCGGTGCCGGTGCAGCCACTGTTGTTTCCCAGTTTGTGTCAGGCGTTGGAATCTGTCTGTATACATATTTGAAAATGCCTGAATTCAGGATAAACAGAAGCCATATGAAAATGGACCGGAAGGTCCTGGCGGAAATATCCGGTTTTTCATTTTTGACCTGCGTTCAGCAGTCCGTGATGAATTTCGGCATATTGATGGTCCAGGGTCTGGTCAACAGCTTTGGCGCTGTGGTCATGGCGGCATTTGCTGCGGCTGTGAAAATAGATTCCTTTGCCTATATGCCGGTGCAGGATTTCGGAAATGCATTCTCCACTTTCATAGCCCAGAATTATGGGGCGGGCAGGCATGACCGGGTGGAAAGCGGAATCAAAAGCGCTGTCACTGCTTCCGTCCTGTTCTGCCTGGTGATATCGTTTATTGTATGTGTGTTTGCAAGGGAGCTGATGCTTATCTTTGTACAGCCCCAGGAGACTGAGATATTGGCGGTGGGAGTGCAGTATCTTCGGATTGAGGGGACATTTTACTGCGGTATTGGATGTCTGTTCCTGCTGTACGGTCTGTACCGCGCTGTGAGAAAACCGGAGATGTCCGTGGTGCTGACCGTCATTTCACTGGGAAACAGGGTGGTTCTCGCATATATCCTGTCCGCGATTCCTGCCATTGGTGTTGTGGGAATATGGGTATCAGTGCCCATTGGCTGGTTTTTGGCGGATTGTACCGGGTTTGTGTATTATTGGATGAAGCGGAAGGTGATATTGGGGCAGGGTGGAAATTGAGTTGTAAGATGGGAAGTGGAACTTAAGTTTGCAGGGGGAACGATAAACAGAGGGAACGATAAAAAGACTCGACAAAGGCTCGATAAAAACTTCTTGACTTGAAGTTAACTCCAGATGATAGGATGATGGGAGATAACAAAATGAGAGGAGATTTACATATGAGTAAAAATGTATTAGTTATATCAGCAAGCCCAAGGAAAGGCGGAAATTCCGATACACTCTGCGATGAGTTTATCCGCGGCGCACAGGAATCCGGAAATCAGGCGGAAAAGATTTTTCTGGCCAGTAAGAATATCAAATATTGTATAGGATGCGGCGTCTGTAATACGACTCATAGGTGTGTTCAAAAGGATGACATGGCAGAGATACTGGATAAAATGGTGGAAGCGGATGTCATTGTATTGGCCACACCGGTGTACTTTTATACCATGGATGCACAGATGAAAACATTGATTGACCGTACGGTTCCCAGGTATACAGAAATTCAGAATAAGGATTTCTATTTCATAGTGGCTGCCGCGGATAACGGAAAATGATGGAGCGCACCATTGAAGGATTCCGGGGATTTACGCAGGATTGTCTGACAGGAGCCAGGGAGAAGGCAATCATTTATGGAACTGGTGCCTGGCAGCTAGGAGAAATCAAGGGTACGCCGGCTATGAAGCAGGCATATGAGATGGGAAGAAATGTATAGTTGAAAAATAAAATGCATGATGGGCCTGAGGGTGTGTCATGCATTTTTTTGTGCCCGGAAATTGTAATTTCAGGGGGTTTATGCAAGATGAGTTTGAGGTGAATGCGGTGGATGGCTCTTTGGGTATTTTTCATTTCCTGTGGAATAAAATATTTAAGTAGTATAGATACATGTGACTCATAGTCCGTTGATAAATAAGTCACATTTCGCTACGCTTACCTGTAAGAGGTAAGGGAGATGGGGTTTTCTGGTGATATAAAAATAAAAGTTGGAAACAGGATACGCCAATTAAGAAAAGAACTATTATTAAGTCAAGAGTCTTTGGCGTACCTACCATCAGATCCAGAAGCTTAAAAATGAAGGAGTGGACGTGATTGTGGGCGGGCATAATCCATATGACCCGCCGGGCCTTGCAGGCGATGATCTTTCCACGGAACAGGGCACCGCCGCCGCCCTTGAGGGAATAGAAATCCGGGTCAATGGCATCCACCCCGTCGTTGAGGCAGCCGCCCTTTTCTGTTCTTCTTTACTGTACATATTGTGCCTCCTGCGGTCCGCTGCCGTTTACAGCTGTCTAAAGCCGTCTACAGCCGCCCGCAACTGCCTACAGCCATCTATGCCCATACTGTTCCAGCATCCGGTCCGCTTCAACCGGTCCATGGGTTCCGGGCTTATAAGGATACACCGGCAGCTGCTTTCCAGCATGGAGTTCCTTCAGATGGCTGATATAATTCCAGCTCAGCTCTATCTGGTCCCATTGTGAGAACCAGGAGCGCTCCCCTGCCATACAGGCAGTGATAAGACGTTCATAGGCCTCCGGGGTGTTGAGCTGATGAATCAGGCTGCAGTTCTGGCAGAAATCCATCTTGGCAGGAATGATATCCTCAGAATCACCGGGACGTTTGATATTAAACTGCAGATAAACTCCTTCCGTGGGCTGAATCTTTATGATTAGTATGTTGGGCTCCACTTCCGGATAAGGCCGGCGAAAAATGACAGCCAGTTCAATCTCGCGTTTCCCTGTCTTTTTTCCGGTCCGGATGTAAAATGGGGTCCCTTTCCAGCGCTCGTTGTCAATGAAAAGTCGCAGTGCTCCATAGGTTTCTGTCTGTGAATCCGGTTTTACAAGGGGTTCGCCGCGGTATCCCTCATATTGCCCCATGACCAGGGTGCTTTCTATGGATGTCTCATCAGCCGGCCGCAAACAGCGAAAGACATCCAACTGGGCATTGTGCAGCCCCCTGGGATTGAATTCCTCCGGCTGTTCCATGGCCATGATGGACAAAATCTGGAACAGATGGTTCTGCACCATATCTTTCAGGGCGCCGCTGGCATCATAGTATCCGCCCCGGGTTTCCACGCCCATGTCCTCCAGGGCGGAAATCTGCACAGATTCAATATAGCGGGAATTCCATACGTCTGTAAAAATGGGATTAGAAAACCGGATTGCCTGGATATTGCGGACCATTTCCTTTCCGAGGTAGTGGTCGATGCGGTAAATATGCTCCGGGCCAAAGAATGCTTCCAGCTCTTTGTTAAGGGCTGTGGCCGCAGCCAGGCTCTCGCCAAAGGGCTTTTCAAGTATCACCTTGCCGGAGGAAGAACCATGGACCAGTTTAAGTCCTTCTGTGATGGCGCTGAAAAAACGGGGAGCCACTGCAAAGTAAAAGATGTGGGAGCGGATATCATTTTCCCTGTAATAATGATTCAGCCCATGATATGCTTCCAAACGGGAGAAATCCATCCGGTAATAATCTATTTTTTCTGAAAAACGGTCAAATGCTTTTTCCACAAAGGAGAGCCGGGTGAATTTCTCCACCCAGTCTCTGGCAATCTGACGGTAATGGCTGCTGTCGTAGTCACGGCGGCCGATGATGGTGATGCGGCTGTCTTCCGGAAGCTTTCCGGTGATATCCATGGTGTAAAGAGCAGGAAGAAGCTTGCGGAAGGTGAGATCCCCGGTGCCGCCGAATATGGTAAGGTTAGTGCTGATTGTCATTTGCCCACCTCCATTCATGGTGGAATACACCTTCGCGGTCTGTTCTCTCATAGGTGTGGGCTCCAAAGCAGTCGCGCTGGGCCTGGATTAAATTGGCGCCAGCAGCCTTTGCCCGGAATTCGTCCAGGTAGGACACTGCGTTGCAGAGGGCGGGAATGGGAAGGCCGTTCATGACGCCTGTTGATACAGCCTGGCGCAGGCTGTCCTGATGCTCATTGATGCGGGACAGGAAGAAACGGTCGAATATGAGGCTTTCCGGCTTTGGATCAGCTTCAAATGCATGGGTGATGTCATTTAAGAAAACAGCCTGGATGATGCATCCCGCACGGAATATGGAAGCAATTTTTCCCAGGTCCAGATTCCAGCCATACAGCCTGGATGTATCCTGCATCAGGGAGAAGCCCTGGGCATATGCTATGATTTTCCCTGTATACAGGGCTTCGCGGACCATGGCTGCAAACGCCTCTTTATCAGGGGAGAGAATGATAGCCGGGGAATGGATAAGCTCCCATGCCTTTTCTCTTTCATCCAGATGGTTGGACATGATGCGGGCCGTGCAGGCAGAGGTAATCATGGAGATATCCACGCCTTGCTTCAGGGCTTCTATGCTGGCCCACCTTCCGGTTCCTTTCTGTTTCGCGCTGTCTTTGATGCGGTCAATGAGCTCACCGTCCGCCAGGTCGTCGGCCTCCTGGAGGATACCGGCAGTAATGCCAATCAGATAGCTGTGAAGCTCCCCGTCGTTCCAGGATTTAAAGATATGAGCCAGCTCCTGATTGGTGAACCCGCCCACATATTTTAACAGAAGATAGGATTCTGCAATCAGCTGCATATCTGCGTACTCAATACCGTTATGGACCATTTTTACATAATGTCCGGCCCCGTCCGGGCCGATGTAGGCGCAACAGGGTTCATCCATGGCCCTGGCGGCAATGGCTTCCAGTATGGGACGCACTGATTCGTAAGCATTGGCATTGCCTCCGGGCATGATGGAGGGACCGAACCGGGCGCCTTCCTCTCCTCCGGAAATGCCTACCCCCAGGTAGTGGATTCCCTTCTCTGCCAGCAGGGCTGCCCGCCTTCTGGTATCCTCAAAGAAGGAATTCCCTCCGTCCAGTATCATGTCCCCCTCTTCAAGAAGGGGAACCAACTGTTCTATTACGGCATCCACCGGTTTGCCTGCCTGGATCATCAGCATTACCTTCCGGGGACGGTCGAGGGCGTCTGTCAGGCTCTTCAGGTCATAAAAGGGAGTCAGGTTCTCATGAGGATGGTCTCTGATGACCTGTTCTGTGACAGCGGCGCTGCGGTTATAACCTCCCACCTTAAATCCGTGGTCAGCCATATTCAGGGCAAGGCTTCTTCCCATAACGGAAAGTCCTACGATTCCAATATCAAGTTTTGTCATTCTGCTACCTCCTATCAGGCGAAATATGGGTTAAATAGTATGTTGGGAAAGAACAATGGAAACAGCTTCCGGCGCAGGTACGCGGGAACATATGTCCATGAGCTGGCCTGTTTCCGGGTTGATCTGAAAGCTTACAAGGCCGCCCTGGGTGCGGTTTGCAACCAGCAGGTACTGGCCGTCAGGAGTAAGAATCATGTCGCGGGGATGGATGCCGCCGCATCCTGTTTGCTGGATTTGCTCGAGACATCCATGGTCAAGCTTAAAAACCGTTATGACCTCCGCATAGCGGGTGGACACATACAAAAAGCGTTCGTCCGGTGATAAACGTATGGCTGCCGATGCGGGCGGTTCCTCATATACTGCATCCGAAGGAAGGATGGAACAGATATGCAGGAGCCTCATGGAAAAGCCAGGAAGGGATATACTGTTATGGCAGCTCTCTGTCCCTGCGGCAGCATCTTCTGTCAGACTGTAGACAAAGACCTGGTTACTCAGCTCGCTGACAAGGAAGAACCGCTTATGGTCCCTGTCAAAAATTCCGTGGCGGGGACCGGTGCCCGTGTCAAAGGTCAGTTCAGATACAAGGGAAAAATCCTTTTGACAGTCAAACACCATCACTTTATCCAGCAGCAGGCAGGGAACCATCATATAGTGGCTGTGAAACAAAATCTGATGGCATCCGGCCTTGGGTGCAATGTGGATTCTTTTGGCCAGTTCAAGGTACGGGCGGTCAGGCCGTTTTTCACGTCCATGAGAACCTGCCTCATATTTTATCTCGTATATCAGTACGGTACCTTCATGGTAGTTGGCCGTGTATATATAACGGTCATCCCGGACCACGTAGCAGGCCGGCGAGGACTCCTCAAAATCTTCCGCTGCCGGTGAAGCAGATGCATCATCCTTATTATGGGCTGTATCCAAAAGACATATCCCAGACCGGTCCTCTCTTTTTAATGGGGAAGCCAGCAGGGAATCCTTCAGGGAAAGATACTTACAATCCGGGGCTTCATAATATAATTCAGGGTAAGACATTGCCCCGTTTCTTAAATCAATGGTAAAACGGTAAATGCCCAGGCTTTCAGGCGAGGCATAGGTACCGAGATATCCGGTGAGGTTGTTGTTCATGGCAATTCCTTTCTGAGTAAACTGTAATCAAATAGCTTTTTGGATGTTTTTAGAATGCGCCATATTTATGGATTGATGCAATATGGGGTGTTTGGAATGAATGGAATTAGAAAAATAAATGTTGTAAGTATGGACGGCAGGTGAGGCGCCGGATGAGACGACGCAGATGGTGCAGGCGGGGGAGTGGGCCGCGGTATTTATCTTTATATAAAAAATAAATATGGTAATATTTGTCAAAATTATTTAATTTAAGACAAATATGTGTTATAATTTGTACAATACTGAGGGAAAGGGGGAACATATGCAATACTATGCGCACATCAGTGACGACAAGGCGCGAAAACAGACCGTGAAGGAGCATCTGACAGAGACTGCCAGGCGTTCTGAACTGTTTGCAGGGGCTTTCCGGTGCGGAGCATGGGGATATGGATGCGGAATTCTGCACGACATCGGGAAATATTCCCAGGGATTCAGAAAACGTCTGGAGGGCGGTTCCATTACGGACCACGCCACGGCGGGAGCCCAGGAGATGATGCGGCAGTATGCCGGGTCCAACCCGCTGGCTGCTTATTGCGCCGCTTATTGTATCAGCGGTCACCATTCAGGCCTTCTGGACGGGGGAAGGACCGGAGACACGGCGGGGGAGGCCACGCTTCAGGGAAGGCTTAAGAAGCAGTTAGAGGATTACAGTCCGTATAAAAATGAAGTTGAGATGCCGGATTTTCCCGGGCTGCCGCTGAGACAGATAGGCAAGGGCGGCTTCGGCCTGTCATTTTTTATCAGGATGCTGTTTTCATGCCTTGTGGACGGAGATTATCTGGATACGGAACAATTCATGCTGGGCCAGGATGCGGGAAGGGGGGACCATGATTGTATGGATGTCCTTCTCAGGCGTCTGGAAAGCCATGTGGAATCCTGGCTTTCCAATGATGATTTGACATCTGTAAATGGAAGAAGGACGGCTATACTGAAGGCTTGTTTGCAGGCAGGCCTCAGGAGGCAGGGGCTGTACCAGCTCACGGTACCTACCGGCGGAGGCAAGACCGTGTCCTCCCTTGGGTTTGCCCTGCGCCACGCGGTGGAACATGGTCTTGACCGGATTATTTATGTGATCCCGTATACGAGTATCATCGAACAGAACGCCCAGGTATTTAAGGAAATCCTGGGAAAGAAAAATGTCCTGGAAAACCATTGTAATGTAACATATGAGGATAAGGAGAGCGACAAGGAATTAAAAATGGAGCAGCTGGCCGCAGAAAACTGGGACAAGCCGGTGGTGGTCACTACAAATGTCCGGTTTTTTGAATCACTCTATGCCTGCAGGACCTCGGCATGCCGCAAACTGCATAACATTGCCAACAGTGTAATCATATTTGATGAGGCACAAATGCTGCCGGTGAAATATCTGATGCCATGTATTCGGGCTGTCAGCGAGCTTATATGTAATTATCACTGCACGGCTGTTATCTGTACGGCTACCCAGCCGTCCCTGCAGCCCTTCTTTCCTGCAAAGATACAGGAACTGGAGGCGGCGGAACTATGTCCGGATGTAAAAGGACAATATGATTTTTTCAAAAGAACAAGGATACACCTGGCAGGACGGATATCCCAGGAGTATCTGGTGAAGGAGCTGGAAGGCCGGCATCAGGTCCTTTGTATCCTGAACAGCAGAAAGCGTGTACAGCGTATCTACGAGTCCATTGAGGACCGGGGAACGTACCATTTATCCACATTGATGTATCCAAAGCACAGGAAGGAGCTTTTGAAGGAGATTCGCAACCGTCTGTCATCAGGAGAACCGTGCCGGCTTATTTCCACCAGCCTGGTGGAAGCAGGCGTGGATTTTGATTTTCCGGCCGTATACAGGGAGCTGGCCGGAATTGACAGCGTGATCCAGGCTGCCGGAAGGTGCAACAGGGAGGGAAAGAGGGATCCGGAAGAATGCATTACCCAGGTATTTACTTTGGAGGAAGAGGAGGATATCCATATACCACAGGAATTAAAACTGCCTATTTCAGTTGCGGGGCAGATTGTGGGAAAGTATGAAGATATATCATCGCCGGAGGCCATTGGAGAATATTTCACCAGGCTGTACCGGTATAAAGGGGAGGGATTGGACGCAAAGGATGTGGTGGAGCAGTTTGAGCAGGGAAGCCGTTCCTTCATGTTTCCATTTGCATCAGTGGCTTCCGGGTTCCGCCTGATTGAGAGCAATACCAGGACCATTTTAATTGATACAGAGCCGGAAGCAGCGCGGATTGCCATGCAAATCCGGCGGGGAGAGCATAACAGGGAGCTTATCAGGCAGGCGGGACAGTACTGTGTAAATGTTTTTGAACATGATTTTGAAGCGTTAAACGGCGCAGGCCGCCTTGAACAGATAGACCGGGAATTTTATGTTCTGAGGAATAAGGAGCAGTATACAAGGGAGAGGGGACTTGTGATTGACGTAAGCCGTGGCGATGCCGTCATGTTTTAAGTCCCTTTCATGAAAATGGCATATGCCGGAAAGGAGTGAAGTGATGAGCCGAGGAGTACGGGTCCGGCTGTGGGGAGATTATGCCCTTTTCAGCCGCCCTGAGATGAAGGTGGAACGGTGCAGCTATGATGTGATGACGCCTTCCGCCGCAAGGGGAATGCTGGAGGCGGTCTACTGGCATCCGGGGATGCGGTGGGTGATTGACAAAATCTATGTGAGAAAACCCATTCAGTTTACCAGCATCCGAAGAAATGAGGTAAAGAAAACCGTATTGGCAGGAAACGCATTGACTGCCATAAACGGGGCAGGAAAACCGCTTTATATAAGCAGCAAAGAGGAAATCGTACAGAGGGCGTCCATTCTTCTGCGGGATGTGGAATATGTGGTTGAGGCCCATTTCGAGATGACCCCCAAGGCAGCCCCGGGGGATAACGAGGGTAAGTTTAAGGACATTATCATGCGGCGCCTACGCAGGGGGGAGTGCTATCATCAGCCGTATTTTGGATGCCGGGAATTCCCTGCCCGGTTTGCCCTCTATGAAGAGGAGGAAGTAGACACTGCATATGACGGCACAGAGAGAGATTTGGGGTATATGCTGTATGATCTTGATTACTCAGATACAGAGGACATTAAACCCATGTTTTTCAGGGCTGTCATGAAGGATGGTGTTCTGGATGTAAGGAATTGTGAGGTGGTGCGATGATTCTCCAGGCGCTTGTTGAATATTATGAAGCCCTTGAGCGGAAGGAAAAGATAACCAGTCCGGGCTGGTGCAGGGCCAGGGTAGCGTACGGGCTGGATATTTCAGAGCAGGGGGAGCTTATGGGCGTTATCCCCCTTAAGAAAGAGCAGCAGAACGGCAAAAAGACAGTCTGGGTACCCCGGAACCTTACGGTACCCCAGATGGTTTCCCGTTGTTCCGGTGTATCTGCCAATTTCCTGTGCGACCATTCCGGTTATATGCTGGGAATTGATAATAAGGGGAAACCGGAGAGGTCCAGGGAATGTTTTGAGTGCGCCAAAAAGAAGCATAAGGACATTCTGGGGCATATCAGCAGTCCCGCAGCCAGGGCGGTGTGCCGTTTTTTTGACCGCTGGGCGCCGGATCAGGCAGCGGAAAACCCATGCCTGATACCGGAACTGGAGGAGATTATATCTGGTTCTAATCTGGTGTTCATGGTAGATGGGGAATATGTCCATGAGGACCCGGATATAAGGCAGTGCTGGGAAGAATATAGCGGTCAGTCAGGCACAGGACCTGTGGGCGTCTGCCTGGTGACAGGGCGCAGGGAGGAAATAGCCAGGATTCACGGCACCATAAAAGGCGTCCAGGGGGCCCAGTCCAGCGGTGCTGCGCTGGTTTCCTTTAATGCACCTGCCTTTGAATCATACGGCAAGGAACAGAGCTTTAACGCACCGGTGGGAACATACGCGGCCTATGCCTATACCACGGCGCTCAATTATCTCCTTGGGGACCGGACTCATGGGACAACCATCGGTGACACGGCAGTGGTTTACTGGTCCGAGGAAGGCGACGAACGATACCAGAATATATTTGCGTGCGTATCGGAGCCAACGATGGAGAACCAGGAAATAGTGGATGGGGTATTCAAGAACCTGGCAGAGGGAAAAGCGGTTGCGGCTCAGGATGTCCAGGACAGTCTTGATATGGACAGGAAATTTTATATATTAGGTCTGGCGCCTAATGCAGCCAGGCTGGCAGTGCGTTTTTTCTATCAGGACAGCTTTGGAAATATATTAAAGCATATAAAAGAACATTATGACAGAATGGAAATAGTGCGTCCGGCAGCCGACGCCGTGGAGTATCTGGGAATGTGGCGTATGCTGCAGGAGACCGTCAATAAAAAGTCCAGGGATAAAAAGCCGGTTCCCAGTATGTCCGGGGCAGTGTACAGGGCAATTATATCCGGCAGCCGGTATCCGGCGTCCCTGTATCAGGCCGTGCTTGGCAGGATACGGGCAGAGCAGGACGACGGGGACAGCCGGATTTATAAGATAACCAGGGGAAGGGCAGCCATTATCAAAGCATATCTGCTGAAAAATGGAAATGAAAAGGAGGAAATAACCATGGCGCTGAATGAAGACAGTAATAATACCGCGTACATCCTGGGAAGGGAGTTTGCGGTTCTGGAGGCAATCCAGGAGGACGCCAATCCGGGGATTAACGCCACCATAAAGGATAAGTATTTTAACTCTGCATGCGCGACGCCGGCGGCAATCTTTCCCATTTTATTTAAGCTGAAAAACAGCCACATAAAGAAGATGAATAATGGGGCGAAGGAGATATATTATGAAAAAATACTGGGTGATTTACAGGGAAGGCTGACTGTCGCAGAGGGACAGAAGGCAGCCTGCCCAAGGCGGCTTACCCTGGAGGAGCAGGGAATGTTCATATTGGGATATTACCATCAGACTCAGAAGAGATATGAGAAGAAGATAAAGGAGGAGGCTTAAAATGGCAGAGGTGATTAAGAACAGGTATGAATTTGTGGTGTTATTTGATGTGGAGAACGGGAATCCAAACGGCGACCCGGATGCAGGCAATCTGCCGAGGATTGATCCGGAGAGCGGATACGGTATCGTGACGGATGTGTGCTTAAAACGTAAGATACGCAATTATGTGGAGACACTGAAGGAAGACGAGCCCGGGTATAAAATATATATCCGGGAGGATGTACCCTTAAACAGAAGTGACAATACCGCGTACATTGAGCTTAAGACAGATGAAAAGGGAATCAAGGAACTCAAAAAGAAAGACCCTCAGGTAGACCAGAAAATCCGGGATTTTATGTGCCGTAACTTTTTCGATATCCGAACCTTTGGCGCGGTCATGACAACCTTTGTAAAGGCAGCGTTAAACTGCGGCCAGGTGCGTGGGCCTGTACAGCTGGGATTTGCCAGAAGCATTGACCCCATTGTGAGTCAGGAAGTGACCATTACCCGTGTGGCTATCACCACAGAAAAGGACGCGGAAAATAAGAGTACGGAAATGGGAAGAAAGAATATCGTTCCCTACGCCCTGTACCGCGCGGAGGGTTACATATCAGCTAATCTGGCCAGAAAATCCACGGGCTTTTCAGAAGAGGATTTGGAACTTTTGTGGGATGCCATCATCAATATGTTTGAAATCGACCATTCCGCAGCCAGGGGAAAAATGGCGGTCCGCCGGCTCATCGTGTTTAAACATAGTAAGGAACTGGGAGATTGCCCTGCATACAAACTCTTTGATGCCGTGGAAGTAAAAAAGAATGAGGAAGTGGAGTATCCCAGAAAATACGGGGATTACACGGTTGCCGTCCATAGGGACCAGATTCCTGAAACGGTTGAAGTTTCGGAGAAGATATAATGGAATACAGGGAGGATGACTTCCTCATGGTGTCCGGTATCCAGCATTTTACCTTTTGCAGACGCCAGTGGGCCCTTATACATATTGAACAGCAGTGGAAAGAGAATGAGCATACCATAGAAGGAGAGCTGCTCCACAAAAAGGCCCATGATCCATATTTGGCAGAAAGGCGGGGCGATGTGATGATAAGCAGGGCATTGCCTGTGTATTCCAGGAGTATGGGTGTCAGCGGGGAATGCGATATTGTAGAGTTTCACAGGGCGGAGGATGGAATCGGACTCCATGGGCACAGGGGACTGTTCCGGGTATTTCCGGTGGAATATAAAAAGGGGAGCCCAAAGGAATCAGAAGCAGATATACTGCAGCTGACGGCCCAGGCCATGTGTCTGGAGGAAATGTTGTCAGCCAGGATTGAAGCGGGGGCACTGTATTACGGAGAGATTCACCGCAGGAATATGGTGGAGATTACAGATGAACTGCGAAAACGGGTAAGGGATATATTTCAGGAGATGCATGAACTTTATGACAAGGGATATACACCAAAGGTCAGATGGTCAAAGAGCTGTAATGCCTGCTCCATGAAAGATATATGTATGCCGAAACTGGGAAAAGCATCACCTGTCAGGGATTATATCCGTGGGAAGATTGAGGAGGATGTATGAGGAAGTTATTAAACACCCTGTATGTTACTTCTCCTGATAGTTATCTGTCGCTGGACGGGGAAAATGTGGTAATCTATGACAACGATACGGAACTGGGACGGATACCGCTCCATAATCTGGAGGGAATAGTGTCCTTTGGATACAGGGGAATGAGCCCGGCCCTCATGGGGGGATGCGCGGAGCGGGACATATCACTTTGCATCCTTTCGCCTCAGGGAAGATTTCTGGCCCGCGTGACCGGACATGTGCGGGGAAACGTACTTCTGCGCAGGAAACAGTACCAGGTTTCCATGAATCAGGACGCATGCCTGATGATAGGCAGAAACTGTATCCTTGGAAAAGTATACAATGCCAGATGGGTTCTGGAAAGAGCTGTGAGAGACCATGGACTTCAGATTGACACAGAGAAGGTTAAGGATGCGGCCGGGTTCCTGAAACAATCCCTCAAGCGCATAGAGGAAAGCCGGAACATGGCTCAGCTGCGGGGGTATGAAGGGGAGGATGCCAGTATTTACTTTGGGGTTTTCGACCAGCTCATATTACAGCAGAAAAAGGATTTCTATTTCAAGGGAAGGAATAGGCGGCCGCCTTTGGATAATGTGAATGCCATGCTGTCATTTGTGTACACGCTGCTGGCCAATACAGTTGCGTCAGCATTGGAAACAGTTGGCCTGGACCCTTACGTGGGATTCATGCATACGGACCGGCCGGGCCGCCTTTCCCTGGCATTGGATATAATGGAGGAGCTGCGGCCGGTTCTGGCAGACCGTTTTGTGCTTACCCTGATTAACCGGAAGATGGTAAACAAAAAGGATTTTTCCCGGAAAGAGGACGGCGCTGTCATTATGGGAGATGAGGCACGGAAGCTGTTGCTGTCAGAATGGCAGAACAAGAAAAAGGAGATGATTACCCATCCATATCTGAATGAGAAGGTGGAGTGGGGAATGATTCCATTTGTTCAGGCCATGCTTCTGTCCAGATATCTGAGAGGTGATATTGATGAATATCCGCCGTTTTTCTGGAAATAGAAAGACACCCGACAGCTGCGGCCGGAGGAGGAAGGTATATGCTGGTACTGATTACATATGATGTGAATACGGAAACCGCCGCAGGCAGGGCCAGGCTGAGAAAGGTTGCAAAGCAATGTGTCAATTATGGCACCCGCGTCCAGAACTCCGTATTTGAATGTATTTTGGATAATGCCCAGCTGATAAGGCTAAAGGCGATACTGACAGATATAATTGATGAACAGACGGACAGCCTTAGATTTTACAACCTGGGGAATAAACACTCTACAAAAGTGGACCATGTTGGGGTGAGTAAAGGGATTAATGTGGAAGAACCATTGATATTCTGACATGGTGTGCGGGCGGTAGAGCAGTATAAAATATTTTGGTGCGAACCTGAAGCAAACATGGATTTACGGGGGGATTCGCACCAGAAAAATTGCACAATGAGAGTGGATTGGGATGGATGCAGGGATGGTTGGGGTGATTCGAAGGGGGTGTTATATGATTTGTTTGTGGAAATGTGATGGAGAATAGTAGAGGTTATTGTGTATTATTGCTGTCTCCGCCCTCGCGGCGGAGTGGATTGAAATTTAGGAATGTTTCTTGTCTGTCCAAACTGGTCGTGGTCTCCGCCCTCGCGGCGGAGTGGATTGAAATCTTTTCAGGTTCAAGGTACGTCTCTGTTTTCTCATAGTCTCCGCCCTCGCGGCGGAGTGGATTGAAATATAATTTAGTGGTAATAAAAGCGGGTACCGGATTAGTCTCCGCCCTCGCGGCGGAGTGGATTGAAATGTACAACGCATCATCGGATATCAAAAATTCTGCGGGTCTCCGCCCTCGCGGCGGAGTGGATTGAAATCCCCGTCCTTTATCTTATATATAGATTATACCACGGTCTCCGCCCTCGCGGCGGAGTGGATTGAAATATCGAAATACCTATACGAGTTTATGAAAGAAAATCGTCTCCGCCCTCGCGGCGGAGTGGATTGAAATCTCTAAAGCGGTAGCGGATTTGGAAAAGATAAGAGTCTCCGCCCTCGCGGCGGAGTGGATTGAAATCAGCAGGGCGGCAATACAGCCCTTGAGGCTCTTGGTCTCCGCCCTCGCGGCGGAGTGGATTGAAATCGGCTGAGTATTGGGTAGGAAAACCAGAGTGGCGTCTCCGCCCTCGCGGCGGAGTGGATTGAAATTGGTTTACAACCACCCTGTCTATACCTCCTTTACCGTCTCCGCCCTCGCGGCGGAGTGGATTGAAATCCTGCATTACGTCAGGGAATCTGAGGTCTCCTTCGTCTCCGCCCTCGCGGCGGAGTGGATTGAAATATTATGAACAGCGCGACCAGGACGGCCCTACGTGTCTCCGCCCTCGCGGCGGAGTGGATTGAAATACAGAGAGGATAGCCAGATAGGAAGGTGAGGTGAGTCTCCGCCCTCGCGGCGGAGTGGATTGAAATCTTGTGAGGTCAATGGCGACAGTGCAAACCCTGTGTCTCCGCCCTCGCGGCGGAGTGGATTGAAATAACCAGAGGACCTCCTATCTGCGCTCCCTCCTTGGTCTCCGCCCTCGCGGCGGAGTGGATTGAAATCCCTACGGTGTATCTGTAGTTATCGAACATCGGAGTCTCCGCCCTCGCGGCGGAGTGGATTGAAATCGTTAATGCGTACCTGCATCTAAGTACCCAATATCTGTCTCCGCCCTCGCGGCGGAGTGGATTGAAATCCTTCTGCGGGGCGCATGATACGCCCCACGGCCTGGTCTCCGCCCTCGCGGCGGAGTGGATTGAAATATACTGCGTTATCATCCGCTGCTGGGGGCCATGAACGTCTCCGCCCTCGCGGCGGAGTGGATTGAAATTAAAAGGTGTGGATATATTTTCAGGGGAGATAATGTCTCCGCCCTCGCGGCGGAGTGGATTGAAATCTGCTTACACGGCGGGAAATCAATCTGCTTGACCCGTCTCCGCCCTCGCGGCGGAGTGGATTGAAATAATTCCCACGTAGGCTATTCCGCCGATTAAAAAGTCTCCGCCCTCGCGGCGGAGTGGATTGAAATCAATGGCCGGACATCACAGACCCGGCAAGGCTTCTGTCTCCGCCCTCGCGGCGGAGTGGATTGAAATCGGTTTGATGATTATACCATCCCAGTGGATATCAGTCTCCGCCCTCGCGGCGGAGTGGATTGAAATCAGATGGCCCTTGCTATGGCAAAAGGAATGGTAGAGTCTCCGCCCTCGCGGCGGAGTGGATTGAAATCTTGGGCTTCATGGTAATTCAGGCTATCCTGATTGGTCTCCGCCCTCGCGGCGGAGTGGATTGAAATTTTTGCGATGCCAAGCAGGTACTGTAAAAACAGGGTCTCCGCCCTCGCGGCGGAGTGGATTGAAATTATGCAGGCGTGACCGATACGTTCCCGTTGGTCGTCTCCGCCCTCGCGGCGGAGTGGATTGAAATCAGCTATATTATGATAACGGTGAGATTGCGTCAATCGTCTCCGCCCTCGCGGCGGAGTGGATTGAAATCTCCGCTGGCCTGCAGACCCCGGACCATAGCTCGTCTCCGCCCTCGCGGCGGAGTGGATTGAAATTTAGCCATCCCCAGGCTGTGCCGACGGCATCTTGTGTCTCCGCCCTCGCGGCGGAGTGGATTGAAATTCATATCTACCATCATATAGATGTCCCGATAATGTCTCCGCCCTCGCGGCGGAGTGGATTGAAATAGTACTGTTATCTCCTGTAATATCAGATAATATAGGTCTCCGCCCTCGCGGCGGAGTGGATTGAAATTTGATGTCCATCTCTTCTCCAGAAGCATCAAGGAGTCTCCGCCCTCGCGGCGGAGTGGATTGAAATATTTTAGAGAAGAATTATTTGCAGGAGTATCATGTCTCCGCCCTCGCGGCGGAGTGGATTGAAATTACGATTTCCCAATCTATGTGGTGCTGGCTGCTGAGTCTCCGCCCTCGCGGCGGAGTGGATTGAAATACAAGAGAGGAGTTGATACAATGCCAGAGATAGCGTCTCCGCCCTCGCGGCGGAGTGGATTGAAATTCTTTCCGCCAATGAGCATGTTTGACAGACTTTCCGTCTCCGCCCTCGCGGCGGAGTGGATTGAAATTGGTATAAGGTCTATTAAACCTTTTAATGTTTCGTCTCCGCCCTCGCGGCGGAGTGGATTGAAATTGGAAGCGCATCCTCTTTGACTGTGGCTGTTTTAGGTCTCCGCCCTCGCGGCGGAGTGGATTGAAATGCCCAGAAGCAGATTATAATAATCCGGACTGGAGTCTCCGCCCTCGCGGCGGAGTGGATTGAAATCGGATGGATGACATTTGGTTGATAGAGCAGCTGGCTGGTCTCCGCCCTCGCGGCGGAGTGGATTGAAATGTTAGTCATTCCGGTATTGCGGCATCTATATATGGTCTCCGCCCTCGCGGCGGAGTGGATTGAAATTCTTAGCAGAACGTAATTTAAAAATAACCCGGGTGTCTCCGCCCTCGCGGCGGAGTGGATTGAAATCCCCAGGATACTCAAACTTATCCCGGTCTATGTGTCTCCGCCCTCGCGGCGGAGTGGATTGAAATTTGACGCCGTTTAAAGTCACCTTTGCATTGGTTTGTCTCCGCCCTCGCGGCGGAGTGGATTGAAATAATCGTTATGGTCAATGTCACTGGATTTTCAATTGGTCTCCGCCCTCGCGGCGGAGTGGATTGAAATTTATGGTACTGGCCCTTATTTTTATAGTATTGTGCGTCTCCGCCCTCGCGGCGGAGTGGATTGAAATAGCATATCCCTGGACAATTTACTTCCGGCCTCCTGTCTCCGTCCTCGCGGCGGAGTGGATTAAAATCTTGTTAAACGGTCTATCTGTTTCTGCTGGACTTGGTCTCCGCCCTCGCGGCGGAGTGGATTGAAATAGGGGCTGGTTCTTTCCGGATATGGTCAGCATCATTTGTCTCCGCCCTCGCGGCGGAGTGGATTGAAATCGACCTAGTGAAGCCCATGGATAACTACAAGGTAGTCTCCGCCCTCGCGGCGGAGTGGATTGAAATCTGAATGCGGATTCCAAACTTTCCATACTCGATATCGTCTCCGCCCTCGCGGCGGAGTGGATTGAAATCTGCACCAATCCATGCGCCCAGGCCACTGGGCTAAAAATCCGCCAAATACAGGATTACATCAAGTTAAAGTATCATTTACCTTTTATCAAACGAAACAGCGTATTTTGAACTGTAAAAGGTTAGAGCAAACTAACAATGATCAGCAAAAAAGGTGGGGTAAGCCCCACCTCTTCCATAATCTTGTTAAAGGGTATAAAGAATGTAAGCTTCCATTACACCTTCCATGCCCGAATCTCCCTAAGCCCCGGCACCAGTACCTTAGCGCTGGTTTCCAGAATTATCCGTCCCTTTCAGCCGTATGATATCGTCCGTACCCAGAGGCGCCTGGTTTCCGTGCTGCTCCAGCGCGCCCAGGGGAATCATGACGATACTTGTTGACCTGTTCCATCTCTAACCGTACAATCCAATCAGGAGGTTATATACACATGATTCAAAATTATCGTGACTTATTAACCCGCGTTTCCTCACGCGGTTCTTATGGCCGGATAAACTGCCAGCAGTCTGGTGTACAGCAGATATCCCACAAAGCAGTTGAGCCCCAGTTTAATAGGTTGAAGGGGATGGTAGCCATAAAGATGAAGGTGGGCAGATCGCTGATGGCCGGATTTACCGCGGCCACCATGGTAATCACCTGGTTCAGAGGGAGTCTCATGGCCGCTGCATACAGGGGAAGGGTAATAAATGCATGCAGAAACAGGCGAACAGGGTCCGGATGTGGACGCTGACTGCCATAACCCAGGCGGCAGAAGCAGGTCCCATGAGGAACAGGGCAATAATGGACGGCACGTCGCTGAAGTCGATCTTGTAAAAGGGCGGCATCATGGGAACGGAGAATTCCAGGGACATGAGGGCGCCGGCAACTGCAGCCAGCATACCGGTGTAAATAAGTTTCAGAATACTCCATTTAGTTTATAGCAAAACCTCCTTGATAAATGCTTTCGGTATGGTGATTCAGCAATGAATGAAGTTCCAGGAAACAAAAAATCTCAGGTTCCGGGGAACCTGAGAATAACTTCATAGTCAATATAAATAAGGAATGACGCCCAATATTCATATGAACAAAATTGTCTTCTCTCATCCAGACTATACTGTCGGTTTTGGAATCGCACCAAATCAGCCTCATGCAGCGGGTCGCGGACTATACCGCCGGTAGGGAATCACACCCTGCCCCGAAGAACCTATTCATTTGCTTTTCTCATTTCAAATTATCACAAATAACAACGGCTGTCAACTGCAAAAGATGCAGTTTTTTGTTGCTTTTTTCACGATTTTGTTGATAATAGATATAGACGCATGTTTAAGGCATATTCTGGCATATGAAAGGCAGATTTGACAGGGGAATCGACTTTAGATATACTAGAATGAAACGTATCCCGTGTTTTGTCCTGTCTGCGGCTGGTATTATCAGCCGTGATTGATGGATTATAAGGGACAGGACTCTGGCGGGAAAGCAGTAAGGAGGTATGTATGGATTGGCAGACACTGCTTTGCGACGACCGCATCCGCAGCTACAAGAAACAGTCCTCCACGGACCTGCGGACAGAGTTTGAGAAAGATTATCACCGGATTATCGGCAGTGCATCCTTTCGGCGCCTCCAGGATAAGACCCAGGTGTTTCCGCTGGACAGAAGTGATTTCATCCGTACCAGGCTGACCCATTCCCTGGAGGTTTCATCTCTGGCAAAATCCTTGGGACAGAACATATCGGAGAGCATCCGTACTATTATCAAGGATGAAACTTTTACCCCTGAACATAAGGCGGGGGTGTGTGACATTCTTCAGTGTGCCGGATTGATTCACGATATCGGGAATCCTCCCTTTGGCCACTTTGGTGAGACAGCCATTCAGGATTGGTTTAAGAAGAACCTGGAGAAGCTTACATTTAAAGGGAAAACCCTTGCGGAAATTCTGGAGCCCCAGATGGTGCAGGACTTCTGTCATTTTGAGGGCAATACCCAGGCGTTCAGGGTAGTGACAAGGCTTCATTTCCTGGTGGATGAGCATGGCATGAACTTGACAAAAGCTCTCTTGGGAACTATTATCAAGTATCCGGTATCTTCCCTGGAGATTGATAAGGACAGCGGCGATATCCGCACCAAGAAGATGGGATATTTCCATGGCGACAGGGAGAACTTCCAGGATGTGCAGGAATCAACAGGCACATTGGGGAAAAGGCACCCGCTGGCATTCATATTAGAAGCAGCGGATGACATTGCCTATAAGACGGCAGATATCGAGGACGCGGTAAAGAAGGGGTGTATTTCTTATGAACGCCTTTTGGCAGAGTTAAAGGCGTATAAGGCTGACAGCCAGACAAACCACTATATCCAGATTGTGTCATGGCTGGAGGAGAAGTATGGAAAGGCCGTGGGAAAGGGATATGACAGGCCGGACCAGTATGCGGTGCAGAACTGGATTATCAGCGTCCAGGGCCAGATGATTTCAGGCGTTACGGAATGTTTTGCCGGCAACTATGAATCTATTATGGAGGGTACCTACACCAGCGACCTTTTTGCAGGTACGGATGTGGAACTGTTGATGGAAGCGCTGGGGGATATTGCCTTCCGGTATGCGTTCAGCACCAGCCCCATCCTGAAGCTGGAGATAGCGGCACAGACAATATTTGACTTTCTTTTGGACCGGTTTGTGGACGCTGTGATTCCCTACGATACGGACCTGCCCATGACCCAGGTGCAGAAAAAGCTGGTTTCCCTTATATCTGACAATTATAAGATGATATATTCCATGTGCGCCCGGGACAGGGATGATGAGGAACGGCTGTATCTGCGTCTGCTGCTGGTGACGGATTATATCTGCGGCATGACAGATACATTTGCCAAGGATATGTATCAGGAACTCAATGGTATACGATAGATGGCCGGATGGAGACCCAATGGATAGCGGGAGAAAATACAGGGTCAGATGGGGTTATCTGGCCGCAAGTATCATTATTTTTTAATTGATTTAATTATCGCCCTGCATGTTCACGATCGCATCATCAGACCCTATATAGGGGACATGCTGGTGGTGGTGGTGGTGGTGTACTGTTTTGTCAGGGTGTTCGTACCAAGGGGCATGAAGCGGCTGCCGCTATATGTGTTTCTATTTGCGGTCTGTGTGGAGGTGCTGCAGTATTTTCGCCTGGCAGAGATGCTGAGGCTGCAGGGGAACGCTGCGGCCAGGATTATCCTGGGTTCCGTCTTTGACTGGAAGGATATTGCCTGTTACGGCGCAGGATGCCTGCTTATACAAATATATGAGATTCGAAGGAGGGCCTTATGAAAGGTTATCAGTTGAAAATTACCATAAAAGGCAGTAAACCGCCTATATGGAGACGCGTGGTGGTGCCGGAGCAGTTTACGTTTTGCCAGCTCCATCAGGTGATTCAGGAGGCCTTTGGTTGGTGTGATTACCATTTGCACGAGTTTGAGTTTAAGAAACTGGGGCTGCTTATAAGGGATCTGGCGGAGTCTTGCAGCTGCGATGTGTTGGAGGAGGGAACACAGATTGGAACTCTCATAACAGAGAACCCTCGTTTTATATATACCTACGACTTCGGGGATGCATGGGAACACCAGATTCTCATGGAGAAGGAAGTGGAGTATGAATACAGCTATCCCCAGGTGTTAAAGTATAAGGGAGACAATATTCCGGAGGACTGCGGCGGTATAGGCGGTTACTATGACCTGTTGGACCAGCTGTCTGACCCTGAGGCTGAGGAGCATGACATGATGGAGGAATGGGCCCGCCAGCGGGGAATAGGAGAATATGACATGGATGAAGTAAACGCCAATTTAAAGGCACATCCGGCATTTGGACAAGGTGGAGCGGGAGACGGACAGGAGGATGCAGCCCGGGAACATGCGGTACAGGAGGATGCAGCCCGGGAACATGCGGTACAGGAGGATGCGGCTCAGGAACATGCAGCCCACAAACAGGTAACCGGTCCCCAGGATGCTGAAAAGCCGGAAACACAGAGGCCAGCTCCAAGGGGAATCCATACCCTGGAGGACCTGTTCTCCAGGTTTGAAAAGACCGAGCTTCTGCGCATTGCCAGGGTTCACCATATTGGGGGATGCGGTGAGATGGGTAAGAATAAGCTGGCCCCGGCTCTGGCTGCCGCCCTGCTGGATTCCCAGCGCATGGGGCGGTTCTTCGGCACCTTAAGCGATGAGACCGCTGCAGAGTTTGAGAAGGCGGCTGCAGCCGGAGGTATGGAATACCAGGGAGACCTGGAAGCTCTCAGTTTCCTCCACTACGGCGGTTACTGCGGGTTTACCAGCCTGGGAACAGCAGTTGTTCCGGCAGATGTGGCAAAGGCATATGATGAGCTGAATACAGAGAAATTCCAGTCTGAGCGTCATTACCGCAGCCAGGTATGGGCTTGCTGCAAGGCAGCGGTTTACCTTTACGGCGCCGCTGATGCGGGCCAGGTGGAGACAATCTGCAAGGCAGTTGGCTGTGAGGCAGATGCAGGGGAAATTACCAGCCTTTGCCGTGAGATGAAAGGAGTCTGGACTGACTTTGCTTATTGGGATGACCGGTTTATTGACTGGGATCTGGTTCAGGGAGATGCCTATAAAGATGTTTTGAATTATCAGAAGGGCAAGGAGTTTTATATACCTTCTGCCGCGCAGGTGAAGGAGATTGCCAGAACCGGAGCAGTAGAAATTAAGAGACATATCCGCCCGCTTAAGGCGTTTTTCCTGGCCATGGTTGGCTGCGATGAGGAGACCGCTCAGGAGGCAGCGTCCTCCATCCATCACCACGTAAGGCTGGGGACAACGCCAAAAGCAGTGGAAGACATCATGGAGCATTTTGGACTGAACCTGGATTCCCAGGAAAAGATGAATGGATTCGATGAAATCATGGAACAGGTATGGAAGGAAACCAGGACGGTTGGCAACTGTGGTTATAACCGGGTGGAGCTGGACGCCAAGACAGCACGCATTGACCCGGATGCGCCCTGTCCCTGCGGCAGCGGCAAGCGTTACCGCCAGTGCTGCGGCCGTAAATAGGGAAGCGGAGGTGTGTCTGGGAAAAACTGGATGTGGCGCTGGCCAATATCGGGAATTTTCCTTCCGTACCGGATTTTGCATCGGAGGCCAGATATGGAGACCTGCTCATACGTCAACTATTTCTCCTACATGTCTAACGCGGGCGTGAAGGCAGTGAAGAAACTGCCGGAGGAGAAGGAAGTCAATACTTCCATGATTTGGCTAACGCGGCAGTGGATGCAATGGAGCGGGATGTGCTGAATGCTATGGCTATGTTTGCGTTAGAGCAGGTTTGAGATAATAGAGCTGTTTTTATTCCGGCGGGTCATGTGATGACGTGTCCGGACGGGCAGCTCCTTTTTGATGTCCGAAGGGATGCTTTAATATGCCCTGTTGAAATAGTTATTTTATGAATAATGAGCAAATTCATCTTGTATTTTATATAATGTTATGATATGTTATACATAACAATATATAACGTCAAGGAGAAGCTGTTATGTTAAATTTTGATGAGGCAAAGGTTCTGCAGGAGCACAAAAACGGACTCAGCATTGTGGGAGCAACAGAGAAAGCAGTAGATGAGGTAGTAAAGAGAGGATATAAAAATATCTTCTACATAGGAATTGGGGGAACTGTGCTTTATGCCAACCAGATGGCCCACATAGTAAGGGAAGAAGGCTCTACCATTCCGCTGTTCATCGAAAACGCAGCGGACTTCTGTGTGGTGGACAATCCTCACTTTTCCAAGGATTCCGTGGTAGTCATCGAGAGCATTTCCGGTGATACGAAGGAAGTGGTGGCTGCGGTGGATAAGGCCCATGAAATCGGAGCCACGGTCATAGGCTATGTGGAGAAGGAAGGCAGCCCGCTCTATGAAAAATCAGATTATCTCATAACCACCGCAGGCGGAGGATACTATTTCTGGTACACCGTGACCCTGCGCTTCATGTATCATGCAGGCCAGTTTCCAAGGTATGAGATGTTTTTTGAGGAGCTTAAGAACATGCCTGAGAATGTGGTGGAGATTTATAAGAAGGCAGATGTCAAAGCAGCGGAATACGCGAAAGCATATCAGGATGAGCCTATCCAGTATCTGGTTGGTTCCGGCAATCTGGAGGACTGGGCTGTCTGCTATGGCATGTGTATCATGGAAGAGATGCAGTGGATGCGCACAAGGCCCATATCGGCCTCTAATTTCTTCCATGGGACATTGGAGGTTATTGACAAGGATACCTCTGTAATTTTAATCAAGGGTGAGGATAAGACTCGTCCGCTCATGGACAGGGTGGAGAATTTTGTCCACAGGATCAGCGCTAAGGTGACTGTGTTTGACAGCAAGGATTTTGAGCTTAAGGGAATCAGCGACGAGTTCAGGGGAATGCTCTGCCCAATCATCATGCGTTCTGCTTTCCAGAGGGTATCCACTCATCTGGAGCATAACAGACGGCATCCTCTGGCTATCAGGAGGTATTATAGGAGGCTGGATTATTAATATACCCGGCCCTTCAGAAAGCATGCTGGCAGTACCAAAAATGCATTGAAATCAAGGAGAAAAGGGACGTTTGAAATGGTTGCGCGAATACTTTCCCGATGGTATACTTAAGCTATATATGGTCATGTATCGTATAATAATGTTACAGGCATAATCAATGGAGGCGGAATCATGGGAAAACTGAACAAGGAATCAAGCGTCCCTTTGTATCAGCAGCTGATGGAGGTAATCCAGAATCAGATACTCAACGGAGAATTAAAAGAAAATGACAGGATACCTACTGAGATAGAGTTGAGCAGGGAGTATGACGTCAGCAGGATAACAGTGCGTAAAGCCGTGGAATTATTGGTGGAGGAGGAGATACTGGTAAAGCGACAGGGCATAGGAACCTTTGTGTCGCAGAAAAAGCTTTGCCGCAATATCAATGGTTTCATGGGATTTACTCAGAGCTGTCTGGCGGAGGGAAACACGGCCGGGGCACAGTTGGTGTCTGCGGAACTGGCAGAGGCCACTATGGTGGACGCAGAGGAACTGAAGATTCAGGAACACGAGAAAATCATTAAGATTGTGCGGGTGCGAACCTGCGACGGGATTCCCGTTATGCTGGAGGAAAATCATTTTCCGGCCCGTTTCGCATACCTTTTGGGCCATGACCTCACAGGGTCCCTCTATCAGATATTGGCGGAGAATGGGACAATCATGGATAATGGCATTAAAAGAATTGGAATAAGCCAGGCCAATGAGATTGAGCACAAGTATCTGGGCGTGGAGCTCGATGAGCCCCTGCTTTATGTAAAGGATGTCAGCTATGATCGGGAGGGAAATCCTGTCCACAACTGTAAAAGTGTGATTAATCCGGACCGCTATAAGATGACGGTCATGGTTAATGCTTGAGAAAAGGCGGACAGAGAAAGATAACAATCAGTAAATCCCAGGTATCGGTAATGAATATCCAGTATCCAGTACCCTTAAGAGGATGATGGAGGATTTGAGTCATCCGGCAATCGGGGCAATGATTGATACAATTCCCATGGCATTGGCAGGTGAGCGGCCGGAGGATTACCTGAAGGTATTCGGGGAGCGTCTGGTGCATGTGCATTTTATCGACGGTGCGCCCAGAGGACACCTGGCATGGGGGGACGGAGTTCTGGATATGAAAGGGTATCTGCAAGAGTGTTCACGGTATTCTTACAAAGGTTACCTGTCCCTGGAGATAACAGACGGCAGATACAGAGTGGACCCTACAGCCTCTGTTTTACAAAGCATTGAGAGGTTATATGACGTATTGATTTGATGCCCCAGCGAACAGTAAATATACTAATAAAGCGGATTCCCTGCGTATAGGCGACTGGAATTCGCTTTTTTGGGCAAAAAGCCAAAAAAAGTACATGCTAAATGTGAAAATTATACGAAAATTAGATTATGAGTACATTTTATGTTTACAAAATATACATAACGTCATATAATGATTACATGATAATTAAAACACATCAGCAAAGAGGTGAGGACATGTTAAGAGTACTGGGATTGGGCGATAACGTGGTGGATAAGTATATGCACATCCGTACCATGTACCCGGGCGGAAACGCATTGAATTTTGCAGTCTATGCAAAGATGTTCGGAATTGAAGCCGGTTATCTGGGTGTGTTCGGAGATGATGAGGCTGCCGCCCATGTGTATGATACGATCCGTGGTCTTGGGCTGGATCTCTCCCACTGCCGTTTTTATCCGGGAGAGAACGGATACGCCAAGGTGCGTTTGGACGACGGGGACCGGGTATTTACCGGCTCCAACAAAGGCGGGGTATCAAGGGAACATCCTCTGGGGCTGACTGGAATGGACAGGGCTTATATAGCCGGCTATGACATTGTACATACCAGTATCTTCAGTTATGTGGAAGATGAGCTTCCGTTAATCCGTCAGGCATCATCCTTTGTATCTATGGATTTTTCGGACAGGGCAGACGAGGGGTATTTGAGACAATGTGCGCCATATGTTGACTGTGCCAGTATCTCCTGCGGCGATATGCCCAGAAACGAGATTGAGAAACAGATGGCTCTGATTCGGGAATTCGGATGCAGACATATTGTTATTGCTACCAGGGGGTCCAAGGGTGCGCTGGTAATGGTAGACGGACGCCTCTACGAACAGTCACCATGTCTGGTAGAGGCGGTGGATACCATGGGAGCGGGAGATTCCTTTATTACCTGCTTCCTGATAAATTATGTGGATGCCATGAAGGACTCCAGGGACTTCCCGGCAGCATCGGGAACCAGAGGAACAGTGACAGCTGCAGACTATCAGGATTTGGCAGTCAGAACCAGTCTGTACCGTGCAGCCGTTTACTCGGCAGTCAACTGCCAGAAGAATGGATCATTCGGATTTGGCAAAGTGTTTCAGGATGAGTAAAGCATTATGCAAAAAAGTATTATGAAGAGGCGGAAGGAGTTTATTATGAGAAGGTTTGTTAAGAAAGCGGCGGCTGCCCTGTTGGCAGGAACCATGGCAATGTCACTTACAGCTTGTGCGGGATTTACCCCCAGCGGCGGTGACAACAAGAAGGACGCACCGGCTTCTTCGGAGGCAGGAGCTGACACAGGTGTTACACAGGCTGATCAGACATCAGGAGAGAAAAAAACCATAAAGTTTTTCCACAGGTTTCCTGATGAGCCGTTTAATGGCTTTATTGAAAGCAAGATTGCTGAGTATGAGGCGGCGCATCCCGATATCGACATCGTAGTCGAGAGTGCCCAGAATGATCCATACAAAGAAAAAATTAAAGTAGTGGTTGGCGGCAATGATGCTCCTGATATTTTCTTTAGCTGGTGCGGCGAGTTTTCAGAGCGGTTTTTAAGAGAAAACCTGATTATGGACCTTACCCCATACCTGGAAGCAGATAAGGAGTGGAAGGACTCCCTCATGGAGTCCCAGCTGGTAAACTATACGAAGGACGGTGTTACATACGGCATTCCATTCAGACTTGACTGCAAGCTTTTCTTCTACAATACACAAATATTTGAAGAGAACGGTCTGAAGGCACCGGCTACATGGGATGAGCTCATTGATGTGTGTGATAAGCTGAAAGCGGCTGGTGTCACTCCCATATCTTACGGAAACCAGGAAAAGTGGCCGGCAGCGCACTATATTGGCAGCCTGAACCAGATGCTTGTAAGCGATGAGGTAAGAGAAAAAGATTTTGATCCTGCCCAGGGAGAGTTCATCGATCCTGGTTATGAAGAAGCATTAAAATGCTATCAGCAGCTGATTCCTTATTGCAACGATGCAGTGAACGGTACAGCGGCAGACATGGCAAGAACCAATTTTGCAATGGGCAAGTCCGCTATGTACTATGCAGAACTCATTGAGATTCCATATATTACAGACCTGAACGCCGACCTGGATTACGGTATGTTCAAATTCCCTGTAGTGGAAGGTCCAGGCAACCCTGATATATTAACTGGCGTTCCGGAAGGATTTGTGGTTTCGTCCAAAACACAGTATCCGGACGAATGTATCGAGTTCCTGAAATGGTTTTTAGGGCCGGAAGTGGGCAAGGAGCAGGCACAGACCATCGGCTGGTTCAACGCATCAAAGAATGTGACAGAAGGAGTCAATGATACGAAACTGCTGGACGGCTATAAGGTTGTAAATGAAGCCAAAATCATGGGACCATGGTTTGACAACGCTCTTTATTCAACAACATGTGATGAATATCTCACAGCAGCTTCCGACCTTACAAATGGAGATATTACACCTGCGGAGGCAATGGCAAGAGTACAGAAAGTCGCTAAAGAAGCCCAGAGTCTTGTATCCGGGCAGATCAAGTCAGAGTAATCTATAGGGGGATGTGGAAACATCCCCCTGCAACATAAGAAAGCAGGTAAAAGCTATGAGAACGAAGAAATCCACCCCATATTTGTATATGATTCCCGGTCTTATTATGGTACTTGTATTTGTATACATACCGGTCATAACGAATATCGTATACAGCTTTTTCAGCTTGTCATCCTACTCCTCTTCGGCAAAATTTGTGGGTATCAGTAATTACATCCGGTTTTTTACAAAGGATACCCTCCCTATCATGCTGAAGAACAACGGACTGTACTGTATTATTTCCCTCGTCATTCAGGTGGGTTTCGGAACATTGCTTGCGCTTCTTCTTGAGAGTAAGGCTACAGGACGGTTCCGTAATGTGTACAGGAATATATATTATATACCGGCCCTGATTTCACTGACAGCAGTAGGTATTCTGTTTACCTTCATATATCAGCCGGACCTGGGCATGCTGAACTCATTTCTGAGAGCCATAGGACACGGGGATATGGCTCGTTCATGGCTGGGAGATTCCAAGATTGCCATATACTGTATCATAGCCATGAGTCAGTGGCAGTTTACCGGATATATCACTCTTCTCATGGTAGTGGCCATACAGAATGTGTCCAATGATTATATTGAGGCAGCGTCTATTGATGGCGCGGGACCTGTAAAACGTGCACTCCATATCATACTGCCTCTTGCAAAGGAGCAGCTTCTGGTATGCTCAATCATCACGGTAATTGGAGCGTTCAAGTTGTTTACCGAGGTATATTCCACTACTGGAGGAGGGCCAGGAAACAGTACGCAGGTATTGGGGGTGTTCCTTTACCAGAACGCATTCCTTCACGACGACTTGGGAATGGCGGCTGTAACCGGTGTATTTATATTCATGATAACCATGGTGCTGTCACTGATTCAGATGAAGCTCACCGGGTCTGGCGAAGTGTAGAAAGGAGAGGCATATGAAGAAACGAACAGCAGTAACCGTACTTTTGAATATATTCTTCATACTGTTGGTGCTTGTGATTATACTGCCGGCAGCCTGGCTGATTATGAATTCGCTGAAGACCAATGTGGAACTGTTTACCGATTCTCTGGCGCTGCCTGCGAAAGTACAGTTTGCCAACTATATATCAGCATGGAATAAAGGGCTTTACAAATACTTTGGAAATTCTGTCATTGTAAGTTCCATTTCCCTTATATCCATTCTGTTTCTAAGCTCCCTGCTGGCCTATGGCATAACCAGATTCAACAGCAGATTCGGAAACCTGATATTCCTGATTACATTAGGAGGCATGGCCCTCTCGGAGCAGGTGGCACTGGTTCCGCTGTATAAGATACTTCAGGCCACACACCTGTATAATACGTATTGGGCGGTTATCCTGCCGTATGTGGCATTCAGGATACCGTTTACTGTATTCCTGATGCGTGCTTATTTTATGTGTATACCAAAGGAACTGGAGGAAGCGGCAGTCATTGACGGATACAACAGCTTCCAAATATTCAGAAAGATTATAGTCCCTATCAGCAAGCCGATTTTTGCATCCTGCGCCATTGTGAACCTGAATTTCGTGTGGAACGAGTTCCTGTTTGCCAATGTGTTCCTGGAGAGTAAGAGTATTATGACCATCCCTATCGGTTTGATGACGTTTAAAGGCGATATGAGATCAGATTATGTGGTAATGCTGGCAGGCATCACCATTGCATCCCTTCCAATGATCATACTGTATCTGTGTATGCAGAAACAGTTTGTCCGAGGTCTTACCTCTGGTGCGGTCAAGGGCTAGTATAACCCACATTAAATGCCTTGCTGGTTCGGTGAGGATGATTTTTTGAGAGTGCAGGT
>ERZ894236.417-NODE-417-length-53274-cov-37.1529_pt1 | contig 53274 bp, 50 predicted proteins | sample MGYA00380297_ERZ894236 | MGnify/ENA primary metagenome ERZ894236 (study PRJEB32331, sample SAMN06328420) | human gut metagenome | biome: human gut microbiome; feature: stool | host: Homo sapiens | collected 2014-08-04 ... | reverse complement strand
CCGGTCAATGATATACGCAAAAACTTCCCATAAGGACGATTATGGGAAGTAAAACGGGCTCTGGAGATCAGTTCCGGAGGGACAGCCCCCTGGCTCCGGCCCATGAAAACAACGAATCCGAGGAAGATCTGATGTACGAATTTCTGGAAAAATACCTGCCCAGGGACAAGCGCGTCCGCATGGGCATCTTAATGGCCGCAGACGTCCTTGCGCTCTGCCTGGCCTCTTTTTTAGGCCTTTTTGTCCGGTTTGACTTAAATATTTCCAGGATCCCGCCGGAATACGCCCGGGCGGCCCTGGAGTTCCTTCCCTATTATATCCTGGCCTCCCTGGTGATCTTCTTCCTGGCCCGGATGTATTCCACCATGTGGAGCGTGGCCGGGGTCCGGGAAGCCCTCCATGTGGTGGCGGCCTGCGGCCTGGCCTCCCTAGTGCAGATCGCCGGGATGATGCTCTTACAGCTTTCCGTACCCAGGAGCTTCTTTTTAGTGTCCTTTGCGGCCCTCTGTGCCGAAGAGCTGGGGATCCGTCTCTCCTACCGGGTGGTGATCTCCTTATTCGGGAACCACAGCAAAAAGGCGGCAAAGCGGATCATGATCGTGGGCGCCGGGACCTCCGGCTCTGTGATCCTGAAGGAGATGACCACCAGCTCCCTGGTCAACGGCTGCGTGGTCTGCTTTGTGGACGATGATAAGAACAAGGCCGGGAAGTTCCTAAACAGCGTTCCCGTGGCCGGGAACCGGAACGATATCCCGCGGCTTGCCGAGGAATACAAAATTGACGAGATCTACATCGCCATCCCGTCGGCCTCCGCCAAGGAGCGGAAGGCCATCATCGAGATCTGCCGGGAGACGGGCTGCCAGGTGAAGATCCTGCCGGGCATCTACCAGCTGATCAACGGTGAGGTGAGCATCGCAAAGCTCCGGAATGTGGAGATCGAGGACCTTTTGGGCCGGGATCCCATCCGGGTGAACTTAGACGAGATCATGGGCTACGTCAGCGGCAAGGTGGTCTTAGTGACCGGGGGAGGCGGCTCCATCGGAAGCGAGCTGTGCCGCCAGGTGGCAAGCCATAACCCGAAGCAGTTAATTATCTTTGATATTTACGAAAACAACGCCTACGACATCCAGCTGGAGCTGAAGGAAAAGTATCCGGACCTGGACCTGGTGGTGCTCATCGGCTCCGTCCGGAACACCCACCGGATCGAGACGGTGTTTGAGAAATACCGTCCCGACATCGTATACCATGCGGCGGCCCACAAGCATGTGCCCCTCATGGAGGACAGCCCCAACGAGGCCATCAAGAACAACGTGTTCGGTACATATAAGACGGCAAAGGCGGCGGACAAGTATGGTACTAAGCGTTTCGTGCTGATCTCCACGGACAAGGCCGTGAACCCCACCAACATCATGGGGGCGTCCAAGCGGATGTGCGAGATGGTGGTGCAGATGATGAACGCCAGGTCGAAAACAGACTTTGTGGCCGTGCGGTTCGGAAATGTACTGGGAAGCAACGGGTCCGTGATCCCGCTCTTTAAAAAGCAGATCGAGCAGGGCGGTCCGGTGACCGTGACCCACCCGGATATCATCCGGTATTTCATGACGATCCCGGAGGCGGTGTCGCTGGTATTACAGGCCGGGGCCTATGCCAGGGGCGGAGAGATCTTCGTCCTGGACATGGGGGAACCCATGAAGATCCTGGACCTGGCGAAGAACCTGATCCGGCTGTCCGGGTACACGCCGGATGTGGATATCCCCATCGTGTTCACGGGCCTGCGGCCCGGGGAGAAGTTATATGAGGAGCTTCTCATGAACGAGGAAGGGATGCAGGATACGCCCAATAAGCTAATTCATATCGGAAAGCCCATTGAGTTCGATATGGAGCGGTTTGAGGGGCAGCTGGAGGAGCTGTATGTGACCGCCAATGAGGACGGGGACGGGATCCGGGAGGATGTGATGCGGATCGTGGGGACGTATCATCCGGCGGGTGTAAAGGCCTGATATCCGGCCCATCGGGAGGGTGAACGATATTGGAGCTTTCCCCAAAAGGCCTGGAACCACTGTGGAAAATACAGTTTTCCGCTAGAAACAGGCCCCGGAGCTTTGAAAGTATGACTGGGATAAAAGTACCGGATAGATCCGGAGCTTCATTCCCGGAGTAAAAGTGCAGGGAATCAAACAGTAAAAGAAAAACAGAAAGGCCCCGTTTCCGGGTCCTTAACCAGAAGAAAACATCCTGTGGAAACAGGATGTTTTTCTATTAAAAACAAGGGGGATGATCACATGTTCCACGCAGACGAACGTCTCACACCATTTGAAAAAAAAATATGGCTCAGCTCGCCCACCATGCACGGGCCGGAGCTGGAATATATAAAGGACGCCTATGAAAAGAACTGGATGTCCACCGTCGGGGAGAACATCAACGAGGTGGAGCGTCTGGCCTGTGAGACTGTGGGATGTAAGCATGCCGTGGCCCTGGCCACCGGCACCTCTGCCCTCCACCTGGCCGTGAAGCTGGCCGGGGTAAAGCCCGGGGAGAAGGTGTTCTGCTCGGATATGACCTTTTCCGCTACTGTAAACCCGGTGGTGTATGAGGGCGGAGTCCCGGTGTTCATTGACACCGAATACGATACCTGGAACATGGATCCAGTGGCCCTGGAAAAGGCCTTTGAACTGTATCCGGAGGTCCGGGTCGTTGTTATGGCCCATTTATACGGGACGCCGGGAAAGATCGATGAGCTGCGGGCTGTCTGTGAACGCCATGGGGCCATGATCATCGAGGATGCGGCGGAATCCCTGGGGGCTTCCTATAAGGGACAGCAGACCGGGACCTTCGGTACCTATAACGCCATTTCCTTCAACGGAAACAAGATCATCACTGGCTCTGCCGGGGGGATGCTTCTGACCGATGATAAGGACGCGGCAGACAGGGCACGGAAATGGTCCACCCAGTCCCGGGAGAACGCGGCCTGGTACCAGCATGAGGAAGTAGGCTACAACTACCGGATGAGCAACGTGATCGCCGGGGTGGTGCGGGGGCAGTTCCCGTACTTAAAGGAGCACATCGCACAGAAGAAGGCCATTTATGAGCGGTACAGGGAGGGCTTTAAGGACCTTCCGGTACAGATGAATCCGTTCGACGCCGAAAACTCCGAGCCCAACTACTGGCTGTCGTGCCTGGTCATCGATCCGGAGGCCATGTGCAGACAGGTGCGTGGGGAGCAGGAATCCCTGTACATCCCGGAACCGGGAAAGAGCTGTCCCATGGAGATCCTGGAGACGCTGGCGAAGTATAATGCCGAGGGGCGCCCCATCTGGAAGCCCATGCATATGCAGCCGGTCTACAGGATGAATCCGTTTATCACCAGGGAAGGCAACGGCAGAGCCAAGACCAATGCATATATTGCCGGTGGTGCAGTAGGATCCGATGGTAAGCCACTGGATGTGGGCATGGATATATTCCAGAGGGGACTGTGCCTACCAAGTGATAATAAAATGACTTCGGAGCAGCAGGATAGGATCATTGCAGTGTTCCGTGCATGTTTCGAATAAAGGTAGGAATTAATGAATAACGTACTTGCAACTTGCTTTAAGATTGCCGGGGGAATGGTAACGGTAAGTGCTGCAGCCGGCGTGACAGCATTTGTAAAAGAAAGAATAGATGAGAAGAAAGAGTCTGAGACGCTTCAAAAGCATCCGCAGGGGTTCTATGAAAGATATGTGAAGAGACCGCTTGATTGTACTCTAGCTACAGGGGCACTGGTTGTCCTAAGCCCGGTACTGGCAGTGACAGCCTTAGTTGTACGCACCAAGCTTGGATCGCCAGTTGTATTCACTCAGGATCGTCCAGGCAAAGATGAGAAGATATTTAAGCTGTATAAGTTCCGTACGATGACTGATGCACGGGATGAAAATGGAGAATTGCTTCCGGATAAGGTGCGTCTTACCAGGGTAGGCCGAGCTATAAGGGAGTCCAGTTGTGACGAGCTTTTGGAGCTCGTAAATATCATTAAAGGTGATATGGCAGTTGTAGGACCAAGACCACTGCTAGTCAGATATCTGGATCGTTACAGTGAGCATCAACATCGCAGACATGAGGTGAGGCCGGGTTTGACCGGGCTTGCTCAGATACATGGAAGGAATACTGTTTCTTGGCAGGATAAGTTCAACTACGATGTAGAGTACGTAGATCACATTACTTTTGCAGGCGATGTGAAGATTATTTTAGATACAGTGGGCAAGGTAATCCACAGAGATGGTATATCAAGCGAAACTTCAGCGACAATGGAAGAGTTTATGGGAAATGAAGAATAACAGACTTATAATAATTGGCGCTTCCGGTCATGGAAAGGTTGTCGCTGACATAGCTAAATTGAACGGTTATACGAATATAGCCTTCCTTGATGATGATTCCACCAAGAAAGAGTGCGCAGGATATCCGGTCATTGGAGCTGAGAAAGATGCATACGGATGTAATAATGAACTGAAATCTGATTTCTTTGTAGCAATAGGAAATAGCAAGATAAGAGAACGTATTCAGCAAGCGTTGGAAGAAGCAGGACTGAATGTAATTACTTTGATTCACCCAAGTGCAGTTGTGGCAGAGGATATATCAATAGGATCTGGTACTGTTCTTATGGCGGGAACAGTAGTTAATCCGGGGACTTCCATCGATAAAGGTTGCATCATAAACACCGGTGCTACCGTGGATCATGATAATGTGATCAATGACTATGTTCATGTTTCAGTGGGTGCGCATTTAGCGGGTACTGTTGAGTTAGGAAAACATGTATGGGTTGGAGCCGGTACTGTTATAAGTAACAATATTGCGGTGATTTCAGACACAGTTATTGGGGCTGGAGCAGTAGTGATAGATAACATTAAATTGGCTGGTACATATATTGGTGTTCCGGCAAAAAGAATGGACAGAGGATAATTAACCAGAGAACGCTAGATAGAATAATAGTGGCGTTGTGTGGTCGGAAAGAGGAATAAGCATGAGTGATCAGCAGTTCACACCATATGAAATTGACGACGAAACATTTAAGAAAATGCAGGCAAAAATGTTAGAAATGCTTTTGTATTTCAAGGATTTTTGTGGAAAACATAATTTGATGTTTTATTTGTGTGGTGGAGGCGCAATAGGCGCAATAAGAGAAAAAGGATTTGTTCCGTGGGATGATGACATAGATTGTTTTATGCCTCGGAGTGATTATGAAAAGTTTCCCGCATTGTGGGAAAAGTATGGCGATAAGGATAGATTTGTCTTTTGCAGATCAAATGAAGAAGTGAATTTTCATCACTCCTGTTCTTCGCTAAGGGATCCATCGACTACATTTATATGCTCATATAATCAAAATTTGGATATTTGTCACGGTGTGGCGTTAGAGTTTGCACCTATAGACGGGTGTCCAAATTCAAAGATTAAACAGTATATCCAATTGTTTCATGCTTTTAATTATGCACTTTTTAATACACAGAGACTTCCCAACAATAAAGGCGGATTCTTTAGAATTGCGGCAAAAGTTATTTATAAATTAGTACCTTCACCACATGTGAGATATTTATTGTGGAAGCATGCTGAAAAGCAAATGTCAAAATACAAATGGGAAGATTGTGATAATGTTCGAGAATGCATTGGAAGCATCAAAGGGATGATGTGGGTACATCCGAAAGAATGGTTTTCATCTCAAGTATGGGTGGATTTTGAAGGATATAAGGTTCCACTAATGGCGGGGTATCATCAATATTTGACAAGAATTTTTGGTGACTATATGCAGCGTCCACCTGTCGACCAACGAAAGCCTAAGCATGAATTAGAGTATGTCGATATGAATCATCCATATACTTATTATAAGGGAACAAAGTATTTTCCGGAAAAAGATCCTCGATATAAGAAAAAAATAAGGAGGATATAAAAATGTCAACCATAGCTGTTATTTTTGCCGGCGGTGTCGGTAAGAGAATGCATAGCAAGGATTTACCAAAGCAATTTCTCAAAATACATGAAAAACCAATAATAGTTCATACTGTGGAGTTGTTTAATGATCATCCAGAAATTGATTCAATTGTAATTGCCTGCGTTACTGAGTGGATTGATTATTTAAATAGCCTCATTACAAAATATAATCTAGGCAAGGTAAGAATGGTTGTGCCAGGTGGAAATACTGCACAACAGTCTATTTTTAAAGGGCTAGAGGCGGCTGAATCGATAAGTGAAAAAAATGATGATATTGTTTTGATCCATGATGGGGTTCGCCCACTGATTACAAGTAAAACAATATCTGACAATATTAGATCAGTAAAAGAACATGGGTCAGCAATTACATCTGTTAAAGTAAAGGAAACAGTTTTGCTTGTTGATCAAGATGAATCAATCAGAGAAGTACCAAGCAGATCAGATTCGAGATTAGCTAGAGCACCTCAAAGTTTTTTTTTAAAAGATATTATAGGCGCACATCGTCAGGCGCTAGAGGATAATAAAATAGAATTTATAGATTGTTGTTCAATGATGCAATATTACGGAAACAAATTGTATTTAATTGAAGGGCCGCAGGAAAATATAAAAATCACTACTCCCGACGATTTTTATTCAATGAGGGCAATTCTCGATGCTAGGGAAAATGCGCAGATATATGGCTTTGAGGGGGGAATATGAGTATATTAGAAATTGAGCTAGAAGGATTAACAAATCGAGGGTTACCATTTGACAAATATAGAAATAGGAACTTTTTAATTACAGGTGGAACGGGATTGATAGGTTCCTTACTTGTAAAGTCGCTGTTGTTTTTGAATGATGCTATGAATCTTAATATAATAGTAATAGCTGGGATTCGAAATAAGGAAAAAGCAAGAGCTGTTTTTGGGGATTATTTCAATAATAAAGCGTTGGTATTATTTGAAAACAATTTAGGAAAAGGAAGGATAGAATATCCTGGGGGAGTTGACTTTATAATTCACACAGCAGCCATTACAACTTCTAAATATATGATTTCAAATCCAGTAGAGACGATTAGAACGGCGGTTAATGGAACTGAAGAAATCCTTCAACTTGCTCAAGAGAAACATATAGAGGGTATGGTTTATGTTTCATCAATGGAAGTGTATGGTCAGCCGAATATTGATAGAAAAGTAACGGAACATGATCTAGGATATATCGATTTGACAAGCCCTCGTTCTTGTTATCCTGAAGGAAAGAGAATGTGTGAGATGTTGTGCACAGCATATGCTAGTGAATATGGGATTCCAGTTAGGATTGCTCGTCTTGCACAGACTTTTGGAGTTGGGGTTTTACCGACTGAGAATAGAGTTTTTATGCAGTTTGCAAGAAGCGTAATGAATAATCAAGATATTGTGTTGCACACGAAAGGGAAGTCAGAGGGTAATTATGTTTATACATTTGATGCAATAGCAGGAATCCTACTATTACTGACAAATGGTGGACTAGGAGAGGCGTATAACATTTCAAATGAAAAAAGTCATGTAACCATAAAAGAAATGGCTGAAATGGTTTGTAATACTTTTGGAAGAGGAATTTCAAAAGTTGTTATTGATATTCCAGAGGATAGTAAAGGATATGCTCCCGACGTAAAGATGTGGCTGGATAATAGTAAGATAAAAAATATAGGTTGGGAACCTAAAGTTGAACTGGAAGAGAGCTATAGGCGTATGATTCAATGGCTTAAAGAGAATGAATATAATGAGTAAAGGGGGTGTCATTGATTATGAATTACGAATGGCTGAAGCCGATTGCAACTAAATATAGCGTGATATCGTTCGATATTTTTGACACTCTATTAAAAAGGGATGTCTATAAACCAAAAGATTTGTTTGAGTTGATTGAACAAGGGTATTGTAGTAATTTGAGCTTAAAATCGGATTTGTCGGTTTTACAGGGATTTGCTGAGAAGAGAATACTTGCTGAACGCTCAGCAAGAGATCTTGTTAAAAATAGAGAGGCTACTCTTGATGAAATATATCAAAATCTTTGTGGCTATTCTGAAGACGAAACAAAAGAACTTAAAGAGTTGGAGATGATAGCTGAGTCTCGGATAATATGTGACAACCCCTTAATTCACTCATTCTATAGCTGGTGTATAGAACAAGGGAAAAAGGTACTTTTGATCTCAGATATGTATCTTCCTAAAGCGTTTATTCAGAAATTACTTAATGAGAATGGATATTCGGGCTACAATAACATTTATATATCTAATGAATATAAGGCATCGAAATCATCAGGACAGCTGTTCAAGTTCGCCATGGAAAAAGAAAATATTGGGGGGCAATCAATTCTCCATGTAGGTGATAGTAAAAGAGCAGATTTTTTAGGAGCCAGAAAAGCAGGAATTAGGAGTATACTGATTCCAAGGCGTTCTAAAAATACTCTTTATGGTGTATATGCTGATAAGAAAATGTCGTTGGATTCACGAACATTTTCTACATTTATTAACAACCACTCACAAGAATGTTCTACAAGGTTATCAAAGGTGGGGTTTGAAACGCTTGGACCATTAATATATGGCTTTTGTTCATTCGTTCATGAGGAATCTGAAAATGTTGACGAATTATGGTTTCTGGCTCGTGATATGTATATGTTTTTTGATGCATATAAGGTTTTGTTCCCTTTAGATGAAAGCAAAATACGATACTTATACGTTTCTAGAAAAAGTCTAAGAGCCGCATTTATGGATTCCGTTGATGACTGGTCAGATATAGGAGTACTTTTTTCAAACAAGAAACTTACAGTAAAACAAATTATAGAAGGCTGTGGATATAAGATAGAAGATCTACTTGAGTGTGCCGACAGTACTATTAAAGGAATCCTTACAGATTCAAATAAGCGATTCGATACATCCAAAGCTGAAGAATCATCTGAATTGAAAACTATATTTGATATGATCAAATTATTGGATAGTGAACAAAATCTGGCACAAATAACATATGAATATTTGAATCAATTTGGATTAGAAAAAAAAATACTTGTAGTCGATATCGGCTGGCATGGGACTATTCAGTTTATGCTTAGGACAATAATCACTAAGATGCAAAGACAAGCCCCGAATTTGACAGGAGCTTATATCGGAGATATCAGCAATTCAAAAAGAAGAGAAAAGGCCGGAGAGTCTATTAATTATATTTTTGACATTCAGCATCTTCGTAGTGCATTTGGGGCATATACACTCCTTCTAGAAAATTTGGTTTTGGCCCCTGTTGGAACAACCATTGGCTATAAAAAAACAAATCATACTATAGAACCTATGTTAGGAATATCACCGGGTCAAGATCAAAGGATAGTAATAAATGAGTATCAGTCCGGAGCTCTTTGCTTTGTCAAGCTAATATCAAAGAAGCGACTTAATGAAGTGATTACGCCTAGAAGGTTGGAATGCATATATGGGTTTGAACATCTTGCTGCATGTCCAGAAGTTTCTGAACAAGTAAAACTTGGAGAATTACACTATGAAAATTATGAAGAAGGGAAAATTGCAGCACCTAAGTCACTGATATATTACGTTACACATCAAGCAACTTTTAAAAGAGATTTAAAAAACTCAAATTGGAGAAATGCTTTTCTCAGACGACTCTTCCACGATGTTCCATTCCCATATGCTAAAGTATGTGAAAGACAGTGGACTAATAGTATTATGAAAATAAAGGAATAGTTCATTTATTTGGATAGTATTAATATGAGTATGGGTGGATGATTATATGAAGAAAATGCGTGTTTTATATTTTGTGGGTGGAAATGATGATAAATATGGCGCTCAGATTCTAGCAACAGAGATTGTGTCATTAATGCAAAGAAGGCATGAAGTAGAATACTGCGTAGTAACAGCAAAGGAAGGTCGAACGAATAGAAAGTGCAGCGAATTAGGAATTGAGAATTATACATCGTGTTATAAATATAGCACATATTATCCTTTGCAGAATCCTTGCCTAAATGTGATTAAAAGAACTGTTAAAAGGATAATGATAGATTTTTCTGACAAGAAAGCAATTTATAAAATCGAAAAAGAAATCGATGTTTCATCGTTTGATATTATTCACACAAATATCAATAGAGATATGATAGGCGGATATTTTAGCAGGAAATATGATATTCCTCATGTCTGGCATCTTCAAGAGATGTATGATTCACATTTTGGTTTAAAAACTGTTAGAAAAAAACAGCTAGAATGGATGAATAATAATTGTGATCAATACATTGCGATATCAAATACAGTTGCGAATGATTGGATCACACACGGCTTAATGCCTTCAAAAATGAATACGATATATAATGGTATTCAGTTGGATAATTATAAGCAAAGACAAATTAGTGCTAAGGATAGTCAAGCAATAAGATTTGTAATGGCGGGGGTTGTCTGTAAGGAAAAGGGACAGGAACAATTGATTGATGCAATTGCGTCACTTCCGATGTCAATACAACATAGAATTGAGATTGATTTTTATGGAGGTGGCAAGGAAGAGTATTTAAATTATTTGATTGAAAAAGTCAGTAAGTATAAATTGGATAAGCAAATATCCTTTATGGGCTACAGAGATAATATATCCGAAGTTCTCTATAAATATGATGTTGGGGTGAATTGCTCAAAGGGGGAAGGTTTCGGACTTTCAACAGTTGAGTTTATGGCAAGCAGGTTGTGCGTACTAGTTTCAAATTGTGGAGCAAATACTGAACTAATACATGATCAACAGAATGGACTGGTATTTGAATATGGATGCCCAAAAAGTTTAGCAGATTGTATTGAAGAACTATATTTAGACCCTGAAAAAAGAAATCGATTAATGAGAAATGCATATAACTCAAGCTTGAAATATTCAATTTCTGAATGTGTTGATGGCATATATCAAGTATATGAAAGATTAAATTCAAAAAGAAAGAGGAAAAATGAAGCTATCATTTAAGATTACTCCTGCAAGAATATTATATATCGCCTTTATATTAATGCTCGTTTTAACGTGCTTGCCGATTACAATGGTTTTTCCAGGCATCATAAGGAAATCAATGCAGGGACTTGCGTTGCTTTTGTTTATATTGGGATTGGGAATGCAAAGGCAGAAGGCTATATTACTAGAATATATCTTTTGCTGTTTGTTCTTTTTTACATATATATATAATGTATGGGGATTTACACAAAGTTTATTTTCCTGTTTGTTTAATACCATGGCGGGTTTCTCATTTGTTTTTTACTCAATTTATCTAATTTATAATAAGGATAATGAAGAGAATAAAAAATATATACGGAAAGCTTTAAGGGCAGTAATACTTGTTTTTATGATTACCTCGATTACTACAATTATCGGTCTACAACGTTATCCTTTGGCAGTGCGAGAATTGGGTAGAAGCGGTTCGGGATATGCAAGTACTGGAGATGATTTTATTGCTTTAAAAGCTGTATATAGGAAAATGAATATAGCTGGATGGAATATGGCATTTGGAATAGTGCTTATGTGTCCGATATTTGTGAGATTATTTCAGATCACAAAAGAAAAGAAATATATTGTTTTTTTGGCAATTAGTGAAGTGTGTGTACTTTTTTCCCAGCTTACAATCGGGTTGATACTATCTGTATTAGGTATTTTTCTTGCTCTGTATCGCCCATCAAAAAAGGCAAAGGATATTATTATACTGCTATTTGTGCTGTTTATAGCATTTATAATGTTGTTTATGTTAGATGACATTTTACTCTTGACAGTACGAATTACCAATAATTTGAACCTGAGTTTTGTGAGCGATAAGTTAAAAGATGCTCTTATGCTCCTTTCTGGATCCGTAGGCAGCGACGCATCAGCTAGATTCGATCGGTATAGCAAAAGTCTTGCAGTATTCTTTCGATATCCAGTAATGGGAATTTCCATTCATGGAGTTCCTCACGATGGAATGTTTGGAAATCATTCTGATATTTTTAATTTACTTGGGTATTATGGGGGCTTTGGCATAGTTGTCATGATCATTATGGTTTGCAGATACTTCAACCATATAAAGGTGAGCGTTGGAAAGAATAGTTGGATTTACATCTCACAGCTATTTATATTCATATTGTTAGCAGTTTTAAACCCAGTTTGGTATTCGCCCCAGGTGTTTATTGGTGCAATGCTGATGCCTACTCTGGTTGAACATTATCAGAAGAAGCGTACGGCGCATATAAGAATAAAGATTAGTGGGTTAAATCCAAATTGGATTAATTAATGGAATCGGAGTGTTTAACTGTTGTCATGGAAGAGAAGAGACAAAATCGAATTGGGATTATTACAATGTATTACAATTCCTCGAATTATGGAGGGCTTCTTCAAGCGTATGCCCTATGTAAGTATTTAAATGATAGTGGTTATCCAACTAAACAGATCACCTACGATTTCTATAGGAAGACCATATCTTCATCAAAAGATTACAAGAATTTAGTATCGTTTCTATTTAAACGACTTCAAAAAAGAACCAATAATCTGATTATTAAAACAATAAACATAATACATGGAGTAAGTGAGTTACGAAAAGACAGAAGGAATATATGTGCTGAATTTCGAGCTTCAATACCGCATACAGAAACAGTATATAATGATAATAGCATTGAAGACTGTAATAACTTATTTGATATATTTATTGCTGGAAGTGATCAGGTCTGGAATCCTGATGTATTTAGACCAAGTTTCTTTTTGTCTTTTGCAAATGAGGAGAAAAAGAAAATATCATATGCTGCAAGTATAGGAAACTCGATTACAGGAAAGGAAATGCAATCAGAATATGAAGATGCACTCAATAAGTTTGATAGGATATCAGTGAGAGAAAAATCTGATATTAATAAGTTAGAAGATCTATGTAAAAAAAGGGTTGAATGGGTGGTGGATCCAGTATTTCTTCTTACAGAGAAACAGTGGGAAACGGTTAGTTCGCCAGTTCAACTTAATATAAATAAAGAGTATATTTTCTGTTACTTTTTGGGAGACGATAAGCGTCATAGAGAGATTGCGCAAAAGGTAGCAAAAATGTGTAACTGTGCAATTGTTACGATTCCTTATATGCAAATGAATTATCGAAAGTGTGATTCCAAATTTGGAGATGAAAAACTTTTGGATTTGACACCAGCTCAGTTCTTATATTTAGTAAAGAACGCTAAAGGGATATTTACAGATTCATTTCATGCAACTGCGTTTTCAATAATATTTAATAAATGGTTTATTACGTTCGGGAGAACAGATCATCCACGAATGAATGAACGAATTACAAGTATTACATCTCTTTATAATTGCGGAGACAGATGTGTTTTGGATTATAGCGATGATGTAGTTCAAAGGATATTTGATAAATGCCCTCTGACTACTAATTGCAGATATGAGTCGCAAAAAGCTTTACAATTGATTGGTAGGTCGAAAGAATTCCTTTTAAGTATAGGAAAGTGAGTACAGGGTTAATGGCTCGACCTTGGAGGGAGTATTATGTTAGAGATTCTTGATGAACAGTGTACAGGTTGTACCATGTGTGGACAGTTGTGTCCAACTGGTGCTATTCAATTTGAAATTAAGGACGGCTTTAGATATCCGAAGGTTGTTCGAAACAAATGTATTAATTGCGATTTATGTAATAAAAGATGTCCGGCTAAAAATAATAATATAGAAAAAAATAGTTTTCCAAAAGTATACGCTGGATGGATAAACGATGAAGAACAAAGAATCAATTGTACCTCTGGCGGTATATTATTTGAATTATCAAAATTCTTCTTGGAAAACAATGGTTATGTTGCAGGGGTAGCGTGGACAGATGATTATAAGAATGCTAAGTATGAGTTAATACACGAATATAAAGAGCTTTATCGCATTACACAGACAAAATATTTTCAGCCGGAGATGTCCGAAATATTTGTCCAGATAAAAGAGAAGCTAGATAAAGGATCAAAGGTACTATTTATTGGAACATCGTGTTCTAACGCAGGTTTGAAATCATTTTTAAATCGGGAGTACAATAATTTATATTGTTGCGATTTTGTTTGTAGGGGATATACTTCTCAATTATATCATCAGAAAAGAGTTCAGGAATTAGAGTCAGCAAAAGGATCGAAAGTTAAGGGCATATTTTATAAAAACAAATCTATTGGATGGGAACAATTCGGGACAAAATTCGATTTTGAAAATGGAGAATCTTATTATGTAAACCGCTATGATGATCCGTATGAGTACATGCTTCAGATCAATGATTATGTCACGAGAACCTCTTGCTTTGAGTGCAAATATAGAGGTAGTCATCGTATTACAGATATTACAGTTGGTGATTTTTGGGGCATAAAAGGACTTCCTAAGGATGCTTATAAAAAAGGTGTATCTGCTATTCTCATTAATTCGAAAAAGGGTGAAATATTACTTTCTGCTATCGATTCTCAAATTCAAAAAGAAGAAAGAAGTTTATGGGAGTTAGCTAAGGGTAATCATTGCCTCTTGGGGCAGCTTCCTTTTAATAGCGGCAGAGAAATCTTTTATGAGGATCTACAAAATCTTACCATAAATGAGATCCATAAAAAATATGGAAATATTACCTCTTATAAGAATGAGAAAAGAATGAAAAAAGTTAAGAAAGTCATTTACTATTTGCTTCATATAAATATTATTTCCTTTGTTAAATACAACTTTTTAAACCGGAATGTTATTAGAGATAAAGGTAAATATTTGATTCCTTTTCGTGGAACATGTGTTAACATTGAAAAGAATGGATCTATTATTCTACACAGTAATTTGATTTTGAATGCATTGAAGCATAAAGGGTCAAGGGATCGAACTTTTTTGCATATATATCCGGATGGAAAATTAATTGTAAATGGAAGAGTAAGGTTCGCTGCTACAAGTTCTGTAGATATCCTTCCTGGAGGAACTATAGAACTGGGAGAATTAGATTCAAATTATGGCACAGTAATTGTATGCGCTAATAAAATATCAATTGATGACGGTGCTGAGTTTGGAAGAAACGTAATTATATATGATAGCAATTTTCATCCAACGAAATTAAACAAGGCAACATTTGGGAGACCATTAATTATTGAAAGGCACGTCTGGTTATGTACAGGTGTATGTGTAACTAAAGGATTGACAATTGGAGAAGGATCCATTTGTTCTATTAATTCTAGTATTACGAAAAACGTAAAACCACGGTCGATGGTAATGGGAAATCCTGCCAAGTGCGTGATGGAAGATGTGGAATGGTGATTATATTAAATGGTCAATAGTCAGAACAAAAAAATAGCTGTAATAATTTCATATTTCACAATGTTAGTCCAATTTGCGGTTGTTTTTTTTATTACTCCATATTTACTAAAACAACTAGGTGATTCTGAATATGGATTATATCAACTTGTGGCATCGACTGCGTCATATTTAACACTCCTCGGATTTGGGTTTTCAGCGGCATACATTCGCTTCTACTCTAGATTTAAGAGCAACAATGAAGAGGAAAAAATAGCATCGCTAAATGGAATGTTTATGACGCTATTTTTGATAATGTCTATTTCGTGCATAATTATAGGTGCTATAGTTTGTTCGAACATAAATGTTGTATTAGGAGATAAACTTGAAGTAGACCAGTATAGCGAAGCGAAGAGAATATTCTTCCTTTTAGCATTAAATATGGCGCTGACTTTTCCAAAAAGCATATTCGTTTGCAACACTACGGCGCATGAAAAATTTGTATTTCAAAAAAGTCTAGTTCTATCTGTAGACGTATTAACACCTATTCTTCAAATAGTATTTGTTGTTTTTTTGAAGAACGGTTTTGCTTTAACTTTAGCCACAACAGCAGCCACACTTTTCGATTTCATAATCAATATTCTTTATAACGTGTATAAATTAAGGATGAGATTCAAATTTGGGAATTTTGATTGGCCACTACTAAAGGAAATATCGATCTTTACCTTCTTCATATTTCTAAATCAGGTTCTAGATCTTTTAAGCAGTACAAATATTGATAACTATTTGATTGGAAGAATCATTGGAACTACTAGTGTAACAATATACAGCATGGGCAGTAAAATTAGTCAGATGTTCCACTCTGTTGCTGCTCCAATTTCTGCTGTATTTGTGCCGACAGTGTACAGATTGGTAGAAGAAAAGAAATCAAACGAACAGTTATCAGCTTTATTTACAAAAGTGGGGAAGATTCAGTTTATAATTCTTTATTTAATTATATCCGGATTTGTTCTTTGGGGGAAGCCGTTTATTAATATTTGGATTGGTGAAGGATATGAGGATTCATATTATATTGCAATTGTCCTAATGGCTTCACTTGTGGTTGCTCTTTCACAGAATATTGGTATAGAAATCCAGAGGGCGGTAAATAAGCACAAAATCAGATCAATTGTATACCTAGTAATTGATATTGGTAACGTTTTTATTAGTATCCCCCTTATTAGGTGGTTAGGCCCAATAGGAGCAGCCGTTGGTACAGCTATTGCAATGCTGCTTGGAACAGTAATATTTATGAATTGGTATTACAAGGTTGGGATTGGTATTGCAATATCAGGTTATTGGAAAAATGTATTACAAATAATATTGTGTTCTTTGCCAGCGATTATTGTTGCAAGGATTATGATAAAAATATTGGGAACGGGAATACTGACGACTATTTTGCAGGCGCTTGTTTATGTCATCATCTATGCAATAACTATTTATTTGGCTGTTTTGGATCAAAAGGAGAAAGATACAGTAAATATTATTAAAAGGATACGAAGGAGCGTTAAATGAAAGTTCTAGTTATCGGCGGGATGGGAATAATAGGCAGCGCTATTACAGAGGCAGCTGCCAAGAAAAAAATGGAAGTATACGTGCTTAGTCGGAGATCCTTGATAAGTAGATATAAGAATATTGGAATACAAGGGTACTCGGGAGATTGGAAAAACAACGAGTTTGCTGAGCAAGTATTGCAAAACAATTATGATATTATTGTGGATACACTGGTTTTCAATATTAATGAATTAAAACGGGATTTGCAACTTGTTGAGGGGCATTGTAAGCAATTCATTTATATTTCAACAGATGCTGTATATAACCATCCGCAGCTAAATGTTTCAGAAGATGTGCCTATTGATTTATCAAGATTGGAATGGCCATATGGATATAATAAACGAGAAGCTGAATTATATTTACTTGAGCATGAGAACGAATATTCATTCTTCTGGACAGTAATTAGGCCGACAGTTACATATGGAGATACACGGATTCCAGTTGGCTTTGCAAGTAGAAAAAATGAATACACTTTGATAAAACGTATCATCAATGGCAAACCAGTTGTTGCATTTGATGATACCGATTCTGTTCACTCAATTTGTCATTCAAGCACTTTTGGTTCAGTTGTGACGGATACTTTTTTGAATGATAATGCCAAATTTCAGTTCATTCATATTTCTAATGATAAAACATATAAGTATCAGGATATATTTGATGCGATATCTAAGCTTCTTGAGCGCGAAGTGAAAATTATACACATAGATCCTATAAAGTTAAAATCCTTAAATAAGGGGAAGTATGAAGAAATAATTTATGACAAAAATCCTTCTTTTACATTAAACAATAAGAGGGCTAAAGAAGTATCAAGAAATACAAATTTTGATGTTGATATTATAGAATCTCTTCGTTCGACACTTCAGAATTTAGAGAAGGAAGATAAAGAAGAGGATATAGAGTACAATATGTTATCCGATGCTTTAATAAGCGAATATACAAATTTAGAATTGCCAGAAAATGAAAAAGCATATGCCCAAGATTATTATAGACAATTGTCAAATCAAGAAAAGTTAGCAATTAAAATATTTAAGATGAAGAGAAGGACTAAGTCGCGTTTACGGCCTATTGTTCATAAATTAATTAGAAATAAAAAAAAATGAGGATGTGACTATTGTGAATAATTCCATAGCGAATTTGCTAAAAGCTACTTGTAGCAAATACAAAGATAAAATTGCTTATAAAGATTCAAAATCCGGAGTGACTTTCGGGGATATATGTACTAAATCGGGTAGTATAGCAACTACACTTATTAAAAAAGGCTATTATGAGAAACCGATATTGGTTGTTTCGGAAAGATCAACAATAACGCCAATCGCACACATAGGAATAGCTAGATCCGGCAACTTTTATGTCCCAATGGATCCTAGTAATCCTATGTTTCGAATGAAGCAGATAATAAACATAATAGAGGCTAATATTTTATTAGTAGATAAAAATAGTTTCGGAATTATTGAGTCACTTGACTTTCAGGGTGAAGTTTATATCTTGGAAGATCTGATTAATAAAGAGTATGACGAAAAACTCGTATCCACTATAGAAGATAAAATGGTGTCTTCTATGCCACTGTATGTCATTTTTACTTCTGGGTCGACGGGTGTTCCAAAAGGTGTTACAACTTCGCATGAATCTTTAATGTGTTATATTGATGATGTGACAGATGTGCTTCAATTGACAGATAAGGATATTTTAGCAAATCAATCCCCAATGGATTATATAGCAGCTGTTAGAGATATTTTTATTCCTTTGAAGACTGGTGCAACAACATGTATTATCCCTAACAATGAATTTGCCATTCCGGATAAGTTATTAAACTCTTTAAATAATAATAAGATTACAACTATATGCTGGAGTTCCGCGGGGTTAGAATTATGTGTAAAAACTGGCCTTTTTGAGTGTGGGATTCCTAAGCATCTTAATAAGATTCTTTTTTCTGGATCAATTCTATCTGGGAAAGCATTAATGGAATGGCAAACCGCATTACCAAATGCAACTTTTGTTAATCAGTATGGGCCAACTGAAGCAACTGCATCTTGTACATATTATGTTGTTGGAGAAAAAGCAAATATTAATACTATTTTGCCAATTGGAGTACCTTTTAAAAACTATAAGATTATTCTCTTAGATGATAATGATAGAGAGGTAGAACAAGGTTGCGAAGGAGAGATATGTGTATCCGGGCCTACTGTAACTCTTGGATATTATCGTAATCCTGAAGCCACATCAAAGGCATATGTCCAAAACCCGATTAATCCATATTACCGTGAAATAATCTATAAAACTGGAGACATCGGTCGTTATAACAGTGATGGTATTCTTGAGTTTTGTGGACGTAGAGATCGACAAATTAAACATATGGGGCATCGTATTGAACTTGAGGAAATTGAAGCAATAAGCAGATCAATAAAAGGAGTTGACGAGTGCGCTGCGTTGTATGATTATAACAAGTCAATTCTAGTATTGGCATACACGGGAATATCAACTAATAAAGAAATTGCATTACATTTTCGATCCAACTTTCCTGCATATATGGTACCAAGAAGGATTTTGAAGCTAGAAGCATTACCAAAACTACCAAACGGGAAAAACGATATTAAAACTTTGGAAAGGGAGATAATTAAATGAATGAACTTTTAGAGATTTTAAATGAACTTCGTCCTGATATTGATTTTTCAAAAGAGAATCAGCTTGTTTCAGGAGGGATATTTGACTCTTTTGACATTATTGCACTAACAGAAGAGATAAGTGACACATTTGGTGTGATAATAAAACCAAAGCAATTAACAGCAGAAAACTTTGATTCGGTTGACGCGATGATGAAGTTAATAGAGTCATTAAAATAGGGGGAATTATGGAAAATAAATACAAAGAAATATTATCACAAATAATAACCCCTTCTTATCTGTTTGATGTTGATGCATTTAAAGATAGGTGTTTTGAGATTAAAGAAATAGTGGGAGAAAATGTTGATCTTTGCTATTCAATGAAAGCAAATCCGTTTTTGATTGAGTTTCTTCCCGATTGTATCTCTAGAGTTGAGGTATGCTCCCCTGGGGAAATGTGTATATGTGAGCATTATAACATTCCCTCTAAGATGGTCTTTTATTCCGGCGTTAACAAAAATACTGAAGATGTAGCGGATGCATTTAGATATGGTGTAAAAGATTTTACTGTTGAAAGCTATAAGCATTTGTCAATAATAAACAATCTTGGAAAAGCCAATGATACAGTCATACCCATTTATATTCGAATTTCATCTGAAACACAGTTCGGAATGGACATTAATGATGTTAAGAAAATAATACATGATAGAAGCAGTTATCCTTACGTTATAATAGCAGGAATTCATTTTTTTTCCGGGACTCAAAAGAAAAAAACGGATCAAATAATAAAAGAACTTTCAGAAATAGAAGAGTTTATCATTAATACTAAAGAGACTTATGATCATGAGATAAAAGAAGTTGAATATGGAACCGGGCTATTTATTGATTATTTCAACAACTACGATCAGAAGTACTATGATTTAAAACAGATTTCATATTCATTGAATAGTCTTGCTTCCATCACAAAATTAACAATTGAAATGGGAAGGTATTTTGCTGCTCCTTGTGGTTATTATATCACTAGAATAGATGATATTAAAAATAATGATGGAGAAAACTTTATCATCGTAGATGGTGGAATGAATCAACTTGTTTATGATGGTCAATTGAAAGCAATGCGTAAACCAGCTATCACACATATTGATTGCAGCGGGTCAATAGTGTCTAGAAATAATCAAAAGGAATATACAATATGCGGAAGCCTATGTACTACAAGCGACGTCATTGTGCGTGATTATGCCCTGTCTGAGCCTCAAATAGGAGATTATCTTATTTTTCATAAAACTGGAGCTTACACATTTATGGAAGGCATGAGTACTTTTTTAAGTAGAGAGATGCCCCAAATTTGGGCTTTAAAGTCTGGTGAACTGATTATGTTGAGAGATCGTATTTATACGCATCAATTTAATAGAAGAAGAGACGGATAATTTCAAAGATGTATACAGGATTACAATAGTGTAATGGTTAGTGAGGCAGAAATAAGAGAATATAATAAGCAGTAGTTAGTGTATAATTATCATTGGCAAATATAGGAACTATTCCTAAGACAAAAAAATCCCATATTTATTGCACTATACGGCATCACTCAATTCGATTTGACGACACTTACTTACCATTTCCATCCATTCATTAAGGGAACTCCCTGGGGGATGTTTAACAGCCATAATGAGACCTCCATATGTAGTAAATTTTTATTTCCTATCAGCGGAATGTAGTGAAAATTTATTTACTATTGCCATTATGGACTACAAAATGGTGGATGAAAAGTTACCCAGGAATTAAACGCTTACTCTTCATTTGAGATTGGTAACTTTGTGCCAAGTGGGGCCAAAGCGTTAAAAGAACACTAGAATATGCGATTGCTTTGGTAGTTCTTCAAACGAAGCTGGTATTCTTGTGTATTACAATAGGTTTTGTCATGCCTAACCTTAGCAATGGGCTCAAAATAAGCACCATAACTTTCAATTACTGGTAAATAATCAGATGTGATAGCGCAAGGAATTGTTTTTGTGATTCCATGTTTACGTTCACCTAAATGTAATTTCACTTCTCTCAAAGAGAGTTTATTAAATCCATTTTCAAAGAACAAAAAGTTGATATGACCTTTTCGCGCTATCGAGTGATATGCTAAACAATCGGGCTTTTCCAGTTTTACTAAATTTACGATTCGCATATCATGCAGATTTAGTTTTTTGTTATTTTCTATTTTTAATAGAATATCATGAAAATTTATATCTCGTCCGTCAATGATTGTTAGATTATTATCAAATCCTAAAGTAGGAAAAGTACTACTGGAATCATCATATGCCCAAAAGGTAAGATAATCCTTGTTTCCGCCATGTTTTCTTATTTCGGCTAATGCTGTCGCAGGAGAATCAGCCCAATATGAAATTTTTTCCTCGGGAAATAGCCGTGAATATCTTCCTAATTGGTTGTTTACTCTTAGATTACCAGAATGTAAGCAACTTATAGTCTTTCCATATACCCACTCGCTGATATTAACACATCTGAAAAAGGAAAACTCATTTGTCTTATATACAGGAAGACTTGTGTGTTTTAATACTTGTGAAAAAATAGAATGATTTTGAAAAAGTGTGCTCATGATTCATCCCCTCATATAATATTGTGTATGGCAGAAATACCCAATAGTCAATCGATAAATCAGTATAGGAAAATGTCTGTATTCCTACTCGTTGATTAGTAGATAGTCCCACGGTGGGGCTCTTATGAGTTTTCTTCCTCATAGAGCCACACCGGCTATCCCGAAAGGCCAGCAACAACAAATTTTGATATTCACTTAGTGAACAGCTGTTGGCTTATTCACCTCCCATCCCCCGAATCACCCTCTCAATCGTCTCCTCATCCCGCTCCAGTTCATCCGCGATCTGCGATATGGATTTTCCCTTTTGAAGCTTGGTGCGGATGAGGCTTTTTATTTCGTCCTCGCGTCCCTCCTTGTGTCCTGCACTGTGCCCTTCTGCGATCCCTTCTTTCCGCGCCTCAGAGGCGATGGCCTTCCGCATTAGCGCCAGTTCACGCTCCTCATCATACTCAAATATACTCACTGCGATCACCTCCGATTGGTTTTTAGAGAGAAAATCAGAAAGGATCCCCTCCTTGATGCATTCTGTGACGGCCCGGTGGACCGCCGCCTGCACCGCCATGGTTTTTGCATGGAGCCGCACTCGTTCCACAAAGAGCATATACTCTTTCAACGTCTGACAGGTGTCCATAAGCTCCTTATTCTTCCCGGGCGCGATCTTTAGGACCTTTACCTTCAGCTCCAGCCCCGGATCTTCGGTGGGATGCTCAAAGGAATCGGAGATCTTTAGGACACAAGAATCGCCGATCTCCTTATCCCCATTGTAAAACACCACAAAATTCGGGGTGGGGATCTTTACCAGCTGGGGCGCATAAAGAGATTGGTCCCGGGTAAGGGTCTGGTACTCCCTTGCTGCATAGAACAGGTTGCGGAGCGGCATGTTGGGATTCCAGGTGGACTGGTGTTCGTAGAGATTCAGCTGGAAGTCCACCAGAAAAGCCACATCGTTTTTCATGTTCATGTACACAGCGTTTTCCAGGGTCACCACAGTCAGCTCCTCCGGGGAATCGTAAGACGTTCCGTTTACCGCGTTGTAAAGGCTTAAGAGCCGGTCCCTGTCTTGAAACAAAAGCCGGAACAGGGTGTCTTTGTAGTCGCGCCGGGGCTTGGGGATCCGTACCGGAGCCTGGACATGGTCGTTCATAGGCTTCATTTGTCCTCCTTCCGCAGGAGAACCGGAGATCTCCTGCTTTTCAAATTTTAATAAGGGAAAAGCATAGATCTTCTGAAATGAATAAGAATCTCCAGACGGCCGAATTGGCCGGGAAAGTAAGAAATATATGCTTTGTGCCAGTGTAGCATATCTGGAACAGCAGTGCAAGGGTGTATGAGATAAAATCGCCAATTCCCCAATTCTGGCTTCGGCCTTCGCAAGCTTCTTTCGCAATCATCACATTTCCTCTTCCCTACGATAGATTTCCCACTTCCCATGTGCTATACTAAACTATACCAATACAATATTTAGGAAACAAATCCTTCAACCAAACAATTCAACCAAACCACCACGGTATCACACCCCCACCATTACACCACAGTGATACCACAACAAACCAACCGGGAGGGATACACAATGAAGCTGGCAGAGGCGCTGCAGGAGCGGGCGGATTTAAACAGGAATATTGAGCAGCTAAGGAAGAGGCTGAACAGCAATGTGCTGGTACAGGAAGGCGAGAGGACCGCAGAGGAGCCGGAACGGCTGAAGCGGGAGCTGGATGCATCAGTAGAGCGGCTGGCGTATCTGATCTCCAGGATCAACCTGACCAATTCCCAGACAAAGGTGGATGGCCGGACCTTAACGGAGCTGATCGCAAGAAAGGATGCGCTGATCCTGAAGATCGGTGTATATAAGGACATTGTCTATACAGGAAGCCAGACATCTTACCGTGCAAGAAATACGGAGATTAAGATCAAGGCGGCCATCTCTGTAACGGACTGGCAGGATGAGATCGATAAAATGTCCAAAGAGCTGAGGCTGCTGGACAATAAGCTCCAGGAGAACAACTGGAGCACAGAGCTGATTGAATAAGGCGGAGTCTGGTAGCAGGAACAGGGCGAATGTCACGCGGCGGCTGCGCAAGCCGTACATGGCACATGTAAGGGCGCATGTCTGGGGTTCAATTCCCTATCTGGATCGTTATGCCCCGATCGCGTACATGTGCATCGTAATTGAGTATGGTTATTACCGGACATTGACTGGGCCTGCGAGGGCGGGAACGGGGAAAATTTCATAGAGCGCATAAAATTCCTCCATTTACAGATACTATTTTCCAGAAACGGATAGTTAAAGCAAATGGAGGAATTTACGTTATGAAAGCTACTGGAATCGTAAGGAGAATCGACGACCTGGGCAGGGTGGTGATCCCCAAGGAGATCCGCCGCACGCTCCGGCTCCGGGAGGGCACGCCTCTGGAGATCTTCACAGACCGGGAAGGGGAGATCATTCTCAAAAAGTACTCGCCGATGATGGAACTCAATGCTTTTGCCGGGCAGTATGCGGACGCCATGGCCCAGGCCACGGGGCTCATGGTCTGCATCACAGACCGGGACCAGGTGATCGCAGCCGCCGGAGGCGCGAAGAAGGAGCTGCTGCAGAAGCCCATCAGCAGACAGCTGGAGCATGTGATCCAGGAGCGGGCCACCGTCCAGGCCGGGAAGGACGACCGGAATTATGTGGAGGTCTCCGCAGAGGATATGGAAGGCGTCACTGCCCAGGTGGTGACGCCGATCATTTGTGAGGGCGATGCCATCGGAGCGGTGGTCATCATGAGCCGGGAGCCCCGGGCAAAGTTTTCTGAGGGCGAGCTGCGTCTGGCAGCCACTGCCGCCGGATTCCTGGGAAGGCAGATGGAAAGCTGACGGCCTGGTCCCCAGGGCCGGGAAATCACCCATGACAAACCATATGGTTTCTGTTATACTGATATCAGGATGCCGGGACAGAAGGTCTTTGCTCCCGGCGGCATTTCAATGGAGCCGGAGGATATCATGTATACATTTGATGATTTAAAGCAGATCCTGGAGAAGCTCCGGGATAAGGAGAACGGCTGTCCCTGGGACAGCGTCCAGACCCATGAGTCCATGAAAAAGTATCTGGTGGAGGAGTGCGGAGAGGTCCTGGAGGCCATCGACAACCAGGATACGGAAAATTTGTGCGAGGAGCTGGGAGACGTGCTGTACCAGATCATGATCCACTGTGAGATCGAAAAGGAGCAGGGGAATTTTACCATTGACGACGTGGTCAATGGGATCTGTGAAAAGATGGTGCGCCGTCACCCCAGGCTTTTCGGCGGGGAGATGGAGAAGGACCTGACCTGGGAGGAGATCAAAAGGAGAGAAAAAGAGGCCCGGGCGGCCCGGAAGAACCGGTAAAAGCCCAGCCTGGCCGGGCATTCCCGCATTTTTCCAATCTCTTCTTGTGTTTTCGCCCCATGAAGGCTATAATAAACATACAGGTCCCGGTAAAGCCGGGATCGTATGAACGAATATGGGGAGGAGATTCCAATGAAGATTTATGATTCTGTAAAAAAAGAGGAAGTGGAGATCGCTGATTATAAGGATCTCATTAAGATCATGAAGGACGGCAGACAGGTGGATCTGTACCTGAAAGAGAAGAAGAGCGACGATATGGGGTATCTGACCTGGGACGTAGAGCACTGGTCCAGCGTCAGCGACACCCGCTTTATCCGCTGCTACTCCTTAGAGGGCCGCGTTCTGGGCGATTCCACAGGCCACAATATCTATGATCTGGAGAACGATTTTAAGCCGGAAGAGGCAGAAAAGATCGAGCTCAGCTAAGACTGTGTTTTCCCAGGGCGGCGGCGTAAAAACCGCCGCCCTTTTTTTCGCCGGGACAGGCAGTTTTCCTGGAGGCTCCAGACCCCGGAAAACCGTGATTTTACCTCGTTCTTTTGCGGAAAAACCTTGACAAAGAAAGCAGAAACATATATAAATGTAAGAGTACAAAAAACGGTGGTCCGGCTATGCCGGGCCGCTGTTATAAATTCAAGGACTTCGCCGGAGACGCTCTGGTGATCGTGAGCTAATTTTTAGGAGGAAATTTCAATGAACAAGACAGAATTAATCGCAGCAGTGGCAGAAAAGGCAGAGCTTTCCAAAAAGGATGCAGAAAAGGCAATGAAGGCCTTTACAGACGTTGTAGCAGAAGAATTAGTGAAGGGTGAGAAGATCCAGTTAGTTGGCTTTGGTACCTTTGAGGTATCTGAGAGACCGGAGAGAGAAGGAAGAAATCCGAAGACTGGCGAGGCTATGACCATCGCAGCTTCCAGAACTCCCAAGTTCAAAGCCGGCAAGGCATTAAAGGATCAGGTAAACGCTTAATCCATGAGACTCGATAAATTTCTTAAGGTATCCCGCCTCATCAAGCGGAGGACCGTGGCCAACGAGGCCTGCGACGCCGGACGGGTCATGATCAATGACAAGCCGGCCAAGGCGTCTGCAGCTGTGAAGCAGGGAGATATCATTGAGATCCAGTTTGGAACGAAATCTGTGAAGGTAGAGGTCCTGGATGTCCAGGAAACGGTCCGCAAGGACGACGTGAAGGAGCTTTACCGGTATCTTTGATCTGCCGCAGGGGCGCGGCTTTGGAAAAGTGTACGGCCGCGCGGCCAGCAATAAAGGGAATAAAAGAGAAGACCTCCTAATATACTTATAAAAAGTATGTCAGGAGGTTTTTTTATGGATGAAAAAATGGGACTTTCCCACCAGATCATGCTGTACAACCGGGAAAAAGGGAATCTTACGGGGATCCTGGACGTGATCTCCTTTGATGAAAATACCATCGTGCTGGATACAGACATGGGGCTTCTGACCATCAAAGGAAAAGACCTCCATGTAAGCAGGCTGACTCTGGAAAAGGGGGAGATCGACATCGAGGGACAGGCAGACAGTCTTGTATATTCCTCCAGCGAAAGCTTCAAAAAGACCGGCCAGTCGCTTCTTTCCAGACTGTTTAAGTAGGACGCGGGGAGGGAGATCCTTTTGAGCCTTTACATACAGGACGAGGCGGCCCTGGCGCTCATGAGCTTTTTACTGGGGGCTGTTCTCATGGTCAGCTATGATCTTCTCCGGCTTTTCCGGCTGCTGGTGCCCCACGGCTCATTATGGACAGGTCTGGAGGACATTTTTTACTGGATCTACTGTGCAGTCATGACCTTTTCCTTATTGTTTTGGGAGAACAGCGGCGTGGTACGGGGGTACGTCATTGGCTGTGTGCTTTTATCTATGACGGCCTACGACAGAATTGTCAGCAGGAATGTATTTGTCCTCTTGAAAAAGGCCGGAAGATGGATTAAAATGAAAATAATACATATCAGAGCCCGGAGAGAAGTGAGGAATTATGAAGCGGAGCCGAAACAGAAGAAATAAAAGAAAACCGAAATATGGACTGGAGAACCGTATGGCCCTGATCGGGATCACCACAGTGGTGTTAAGCCTTGCCGTGGTGGTCAATATCGGCGCGTCCTCCCTTCGGGAAAAGGACCTGGAATACCAGGCCAGGGAGCAGAACCTGGAAAAGCTGGAGGCGAAGGAAGACGCCAGGACCGCCCAGCTCGAGGAGTACCGTGTGTACGTCCAGACCAAGCAGTATGTGGAAAAGGTCGCCAAGGAAAAGCTGGGCCTGGTCAAAAAAGACGAGATTTTGTTTAAGGCAGAGGAATCCAGGTAGATCGTGTCATGGAATTTTTTATGGACTGCCCGGAAAACTGACAAATATTTCCCCCTGATCTGTTTATAATATGGTACGCAGGTTAGGAGGGATTTTTTGTGTTAAAAAGGCGGGCGGTACATAAGGACATGGCGGAGGCCAACGTTTACGCGGCCAGGCGGCTGAAGGATATGGCCCAGTCCCTGGGCGGGCTGGCAAAGACCTTCGGGCGGTGCCGGGAGGAGCCGGGGCTTTCCAGAGAGGACGGAATCGCGGCCCTGGAGGCGGCGTCGGCCATGGTATGCGGAGCGTGCGAGTCCTGCGGGATCCAGAGGGAATGCAGGCGGGGCGGAGATGATGAGAATTATTATCTGTATTATCTTCTGCGGACCTTTGAAAAAAAGGGCTGTGTGGAATATGAGGACATGCCCCGGCGGTTTCTGGAGGTATGCCGGAGAAAATCGGATTATCTGGGGCAGCTGAACCGGAACCTGGGGCGGGCCACCATGAACCTGACCTGGAAAAACCGCTTTCTGGAGAGCCGGGCCGCAGTCATGACCCAGTTTGAGGAGCTGGCGGGGATCCTGGAGGAATTTTCCGGCCAGATGGAGCAGGCCCTGGATGTGACCATGACCTGGGAGGGAGAGCTGAAGACGGCCTTACGGAAACGGCGGATCGACGTGGAAGGCCTCCTGGTGCTCCAGTACGGCCAGGGACGGCGGGAGGTGTTCATGACCGCCCGGATGACCAACGGCCGCTGTATGACGGCCAGGGACGCCTCAGAGGCCATTGCAAAGGTCATGAAGGGCAGCTTCAGCGCCGCCCGGGACGGGAAGGCCATCATCACCAGGAATCCGGCCTCCTTCCGGTTCATTGAGGACGGCAGGTACCGGATCCTGTTCGGGTCCTCCAGGGTCCCCAGGGACGGCGAGGAGGTCTCCGGCGACAGCTACACCTTTAAGAGCGGCCTTCCGGGCCAGGCCATTTTAAGCCTGTCCGACGGCATGGGCAGCGGCCAGGCGGCCAGCGAGGACAGCGAGAAGGTCATGGAGCTGACGGAGCAGCTTCTGGGCACGGGCTTTTCAGCCAGGTCGGCCCTGAAGCTGGTGAACACGGTACTTTTATTGACCGGGCAGAACGACCGTCCGGCGACTCTGGACCTCTGCCTGGTGGATCTTTATTCCGGAGTGGCGGAGGCCATGAAGCTGGGAGCCGTGGCCTCTTTTATTATGGGCCGGGACGGTGTGGAGGTGCTGGAGTCGGAGCATGTGCCCGCCGGAGTCATGAATCCGGTGGAGCCGGTGATGATCTCAAAGAAGCTCTGGGACGGGGACCGGATCGTCATGGTCAGCGACGGCATCCTGGACGCCATGCCGGGGGCGGAAAAGGAAGCGGCGTTTACGGATTTCCTTGCCGGTCTGCCGGCGGCCGGGCCTCAGGAAACGGCGGAGATGATCATGGCCTTTGCCCTGTCCTTTGACGGGGAGCCCAGGGACGATATGACTGTGCTGGTGGGCGGTATCTACGGGAGATAGGAGCCGGAAACGGCAGGTCCGGACGCTGGCGGCGGCCTGCCGGTGCAGCGCTGGAAAACAGGAGATGAGAGAGTGACAGGAGAGGCTGTAAAACAGAGAGTAAGGGAATATATGCGGTCCTGGGAGATGACAGAGCCGGGGGACGGGCTCCTGGCCGGGGTGTCGGGAGGCGCCGATTCCGTCTGCCTTCTTTTCCTGCTGGACGAACTGAAAGAGGAGCTGGGGATCCGCCTGGCGGCCTTTCATTTAAACCATGGCCTGCGGGGAGCGGAGGCAGACCGGGATGAGGCCTATGTGAAGGAGATCTGCGGCCGTCTTGGCATCCCTCTGGCAGTGGCTCATGAAAATGTGGCAGAGTATGCGGCGGCCCGGGGGATCTCCGGGGAGGAGGCGGGCCGGATCCTGCGGTATGAGCATATGAAGGAGACGGCAGAGCAGTTTTCCTGTCAGAAGACGGCCACGGCCCACCACCGGGACGACAGTGCGGAAACGGTGCTTTTTAACATGTTCCGGGGGAGCGGCCTTAAGGGGCTTTCCGGGATCCGCCCGGTCCGGGGGGAGGTGATCCGGCCCCTCCTCTGCCTGTCCCGTGCAGAGATCGCCGGATATCTGGAGGAGAGAGGGATCCCCTGGTGCGAGGATTCCACCAATGGGGAAAATGTGTATACAAGAAACAGGATCCGCAACCAGCTTCTGCCCTGGGTGAAGGAAAATATCAACGCCAGGGCTCCGGAGCATATCCTGGCGGCTGCGGAGCTGGCAGCCCAGGCAGACGCGTATTTTGCGGAGCTGGCAGAAAAGCTTCTGGCGGACGCCGGGGACCTGGAGCGGCTGCCGGAGGACGCGGGAGATGTTTCAGAGGCATTGGCAGTGTCCATCCCCACAGAGATCTTCGACCGCCAGCCGCCGGTGGTCCAGGGCTATCTGGTGCGGGCCATGGTATCCCGGGCAGCGGGCAGTCCCAGGGATATTTCCGCAAAGCATGTGGAGGCGGTGCGGGCCCTGACGGGCCCGGGGGGAGGAACGGAGGCGGTCCTTCCATACGGGCTCAGGGCCGTGCGGGGCTATGACCGCCTGGAGGTGGCTCCAGAAAAACGGCTTTTGTCCCGGGCGGCCGGAGAAAGGGATTTGGAGGCATTTCCCATTAAGACCCGGCTGCTTCCTTATAAAAAAGGAATGGAAATTCCCAAAAACCAGTATACGAAATGGTTTGATTATGATAGAATCAAAGGTGCGTTATCCGTCAGGACCAGGGAAAGCGGTGATTATCTCATGATCGCCGGGGGAAAAAGAAAGCTTTTAAAGCGTTTTTTCATAGATGAAAAGATTCCGGAGGAGAAACGGGCATCCATCCCGCTTCTGGCAGAGGGAAGCCATGTGCTCTGGGTCATGGGATACCGCACCAGTGAATTTTATAAGATCACGGAGAATACCCGTACTATATTGGAAGTTCAAGTTTGCAAAGGAGAAGAAAATGGCTGAAAATGTTCGTATTTTATTGAAGGAAGAAGAGGTTGATAAAAGGATCGCGGAAGTGGCGGCAATGATCAACCGGGACTATGCAGGAAAAGAGGTGCATCTGATCTGCATCTTAAAGGGCGGCGTGTTCTTTACATGCGAGCTGGCCAAGCGGCTGACGGTGCCTGTATCCATGGATTTCATGTCTGTTTCCAGCTATGGCAGCGGCACCGAGTCCTCCGGCGTGGTGCGGATCGTAAAGGATCTGGACGAATCCATTGCGGGAAAGAATGTGCTGATCGTGGAGGACATCATCGATTCTGGCCGGACCCTGGCCTATCTGATCGAGATCTTAAAGCAGAGGAACCCGGAGTCCATTCATCTGTGTACGCTGCTGGATAAGCCGGAGCGCCGTGTGAAGAAGCAGGTGAAGGTGGATTATACCTGCTTTGAGATCCCCGACGAGTTTGTGGTGGGCTTTGGCCTGGATTATGACCAGAAATACCGGAATCTTCCGTATATCGGCGTTGTAGAATTTCAGTAAGGAGGCAGCCAGTTGAAACAGAACCAGCAGTTTCGCGGAATGGGACTGATCCTGCTTGTGATGGCGCTGATCTTTTTTGCGTCTACACTGACCCAGCAGGGAAGCCTGTTCAGCGATGAGATGACATACCAGGAATTCATGACGTCTGTGGAAAACGGCGCGATCGAGACGGCCCTGATCCGCCAGAACGCCCAGACGCCCACCGGCGTCGTAATGACGATCCTGACAAATGGAGAACGCGGAAAGATCGCCGTGTCTGATGTGATGGAGGTCCAGCAGCTTTTCCGGGAAAAGGGGATCGACTATCTGGTGGATGATGTTCCCAAAGACAATTATCTGATGACCATTATCCTTCCCATCGGTCTTTCCGCTGTGGTGATCATGTTCCTGATGATGTACATGAACGCCCGGATCGGAGGAGGCGGCGGAAACAGCAAGATGATGAACTTTGGAAAAAGCCGGGCAAAAATGAGCCGCACCAATTCGGTGGATTTTTCCAAGGTCGCCGGTCTTGAGGAAGAAAAAGAGGATTTAGAGGAAATTGTGGATTTCCTGAAAAATCCGAAAAAATATACAGATGTGGGAGCCAGGATCCCCAAGGGCGTGATCTTAGTGGGCCCTCCGGGAACTGGTAAGACCCTCTTAGCCAAGGCTGTGGCCGGGGAGGCAGGCGTTCCCTTCTTCTCCATCTCCGGCTCTGACTTTGTGGAGATGTTTGTGGGCGTAGGCGCATCCCGTGTCCGCGATCTGTTTGAGGACGCCAAGAAGAACGCCCCCTGTATCGTGTTCATCGACGAGATCGACGCTGTGGCCAGACGCCGCGGCACCGGTATGGGCGGCGGTCACGACGAGCGGGAGCAGACCTTAAACCAGCTTCTGGTGGAAATGGACGGCTTCGGTGTCAACGAGGGGATCATCGTCATGGCGGCCACCAACCGGGTCGATATCCTGGATCCGGCGATCCTGCGTCCCGGCCGTTTTGACCGGAAGGTGGGTGTTGGAAAGCCCGATATCCGCGGCCGGGAGGAGATCCTTCAGGTCCATGCGGCGGAAAAGCCCCTGGGCGATGATGTGGACTTAAAGCGGGTGGCCCAGACCACCGCAGGCTTTACTGGAGCGGATCTGGAGAACCTGTTAAACGAGGCGGCCATCCTGTCGGCCAAGGGAGGGCGACGTTTCATCCGCCAGGCGGATATCGACCAGGCCTTTGTAAAGGTAGGGATCGGAGCGGAGAAGAAGAGCAAGGTGATCTCTGAAAAGGAAAAGAAGATCACTGCCTACCATGAGGCGGGCCACGGGATCCTGTTCCACGTGCTGCCGGATGTGGGCCCTGTCCATACCATTTCCATCATCCCTACGGGAATGGGCGCAGCCGGCTATACCATGCCGCTGCCGGAAAAGGATGAGATGTTCAACACAAAAGGAAAGATGCTCCAGAATATCATGGTATCCCTGGGCGGACGGATCGCGGAGGAGCTGATCTTCGGCGATGTGACCACCGGGGCGTCCCAGGATATCAAGCAGGCCACCGCCATTGCCCGGGCCATGGTGACCGAGTACGGTATGTCTGAGAAGGTGGGAATGATCAATTACAGCGGCGATGAGAATGAGGTGTTCATCGGCCGGGATCTGGCCCATGCCAGAAGCTACGGCGAGAGTGTGGCTACGGCCATTGACAGCGAGGTAAAGCGGATCATCGACGAATGCTATGAAAAAGCAAAGAAGATCATCCTGGAACATGAGAATGTGCTTCATAAGTGCTGTGAGCTTCTGCTGGAAAAGGAAAAGATCAGCCAGGACGAGTTTGAGGCGCTTTTTGAATAGGCACACTTAAGAAAATAAAGTAAAACGGCGTTTGTACAAAAGAAACACAGGCAGACGCCGTTTTATTTTATCTAATATAAAATTTGAACAAAACATTGAAGGCCAAAGTAAATACTGCTAATTTTTTTTTGAAATAAATTCATGTTTGTGCACACTTATACGGAAACGTATGCTATATTACTACTCGTAACCCCCCCAATACATTATATAGTTTTTGCTATACCCCATAAGAGACATAATACCTTTTCCGGAAAAAGGCCAGCGATTCCCCGCTGGCCTTTTTTCTGTCCGGAAGCAGGGGAAGGCCGGGCATGAAAAATAGTCCGTGCAATTCCCGGGGAAATCCTGTATAATAATAAACAGAAGAAAAATAAGACAACATAGGAGACAGAGAGGAGAAGCTGTTTTTATGGAAAAAGCGGCTCTGTTTTGCGACGAGACTGCGGAATACCGGTGTCCGGAGGAACCAGATCCCGGCGACCTTGTGACCCTGCGGTTTCGGACAGCAAAAAATAACGCGGATCATGTTTCTATGATCATATGTGGAAGCGGCCAGCGGATCGAGCTTTATAAGGCAGAGAGCCGGGGGCGGTTCGATTTTTATGAGACTGTGATCTCGGTGGGAAAAACGGCCCTCCGTTTTTATTTTGAGATAAAAAAAGGCAGAGAGACCTGTCTTTACAACCGGCTGGGAGTAACGAAGGATATACAGAGACAGCAGATGTTTGCCATTACTCCTGGCTTTCATGTGCCGGACTGGGCCAAGGGCGCTCTCATGTACCAGATCTTCATTGACCGGTTCTGCAACGGCGATCCGGATAATGATGTGGTTTCAGACGAGTATATTTACATTGGCTTCCCGGTGATGAAGATCGACGACTGGAGAGAGGATCTGTCAGTGCTGGATGTGGACCGGTTTTACGGCGGTGACCTCCAGGGGATCTGGGACAAGCTGGATTACCTCCAGGACATGAAGGTGGAGGTGCTGTATCTGAATCCGATCTTCGTGTCGCCCTCCAACCACAAATATGACACCCAGGACTATGAGCATGTGGATCCCCATTATGGGGTGATCGTAAAGGAGGCCGAGGGCCTGGCCGACGAGTATGACAGCGACAACGGCCACTCGGAAAAATATGCGGTCCGGACCACGGATATGGAAAATCTGGAGGCCAGCGATGCGTTTTTTGCCCGGTTCATGGAGGAGGTCCATAAGCGGGGCATGCGGGTGATCCTGGACGGCGTGTTTAACCACTGCGGCTCCTTTAATAAGTGGCTGGACCGGGAAAAGATCTATGCAGGACGGGCCGGATACGCGCCGGGAGCCTATCTGGATCCGGAAAGCCCCTACCGGGATTTTTTCAAGTTCTCCAATGAGAATGGCTGGCCCGACAATGGCTCCTATGAGGGCTGGTGGGACCATAATACCCTTCCAAAGCTTAATTATGAGGGCTCGGAGGTGTTATATCAATATGTTCTGGATATTGCGAAGAAGTGGCTGTCGCCGCCATATAACATCGACGGCTGGCGGCTGGACGTAGCGGCAGATCTGGGACACTCACCGGAAATGAACCATCAGTTCTGGCGGGATTTCCGGAAGGTGGTGAAGGAGACGAACCCGGACGCCCTGATCCTGGCGGAGCATTATGGGGACGGCTCTTCCTGGCTGGGCGGCGACCAGTGGGACACGATCATGAATTATGACGCTTTTATGGAGCCTCTTTCCTGGTTTCTGACGGGGCTTGAAAAGCACAGTGACCGGGCAGACGGCCACCTGTACCAGAACAGTCAGGCGTTTATGTGTACCATGCTTTACAATATGAGCTGGATGCAGACGCCGTCCATGATGGCGGCCATGAACGAGCTCTCCAATCACGATCACTCCCGTTTCCTTACCAGGACCAACCGACAGGTGGGGCGGCTGGATTACCGGGGGAAGGCGGCGGCCTCAGAGGGGATCAATCTCGGGATCTTCCGGGCGGCGGTGGTGGTCCAGATGACCTGGCCTGGGGCGCCGACGATCTATTACGGCGATGAGGCCGGTGTCTGCGGATGGACGGATCCGGACAGCCGGCGGACATACCCCTGGGGCCAGGAGGATCTGGAGCTGATGGAATTCCACCGGTATCTGGCGGGGATCCGAAACTGGAACCGGGCCTTCCGGACGGGCTCCTTTAAGCCGCTGCTGGCAGAGAATGGCATGATCGCCTACGGCAGATTCCAGGAAAATGAGCGGGGCGTGGTGCTGGTCAACAGTGAGAGCTTTACCCAGAGGGCTCAGATCCCTGTATGGGAGGCAGAGGTGACCGGAGATTCCATGGACCGGATCATGGAATCCAGCGTGGAGCGGTACAATGTGGGACGTCTCCCGTACCCGGTCAGGGACGGGATCCTGACCGTTGAGATCGGTCCCTTCTGTGCCATGATCTTTGAGGAAAAAGTGCTTGATTTTTAATTGATTTTGTGATATCATTTTGACTTGTCAGAATGATATGGGCGGGTTCCCGAGTGGCCAAAGGGGACAGACTGTAAATCTGCTGCAATTTGCTTCGGTGGTTCGAATCCACCTCCGCCCAGTAGAATTTGGAAATTTTGAATTGATTCGGATTTTCAGATTTATATGCCCAGATAGCTCAGTTGGTAGAGCAGAGGACTGAAAATCCTCGTGTCGCTGGTTCGATTCCGGCTCTGGGCATTAAAAACAGAAGGTCTAAGAAAGCCGCTCTGGCATCCCAGACCTCTCATATTTCTCTGCGGGTGTAGTTCAATGGTAGAACACCAGCCTTCCAAGCTGGATACGTGGGTTCGATTCCCATCACCCGCTCTTTTTATTGCTGCGGAAGCCTTGATTTTCAGAGGGCTTCCGCTTTTTATATTCTGGAAAGGAGCGCTTTACGACAGAAGGCCGCTCTGTGGGGCTGCTGCGGCCAGAAGAAGGATGGCCAGAAAGAGCACGTTCATGGCTGTAAAGTGCGCCAGGTATTTTCCCTTGAGACCAGGAAAATCCCTGGCTACATATTTGTAGGAGATTAGGCTGGCCATGGACGCGATCAGTGTTCCCAGGCCTCCCAGATTTGTGCCGATGAGGAGGGAGGCACCCTGATCGGTGAAGCCGGACAGCAGGAGAGCCGCCGGGACATTGCTGATGACCTGGCTGACCGCCACGGAACAAAGGAGTTCATTGCCGGTGATCAGCTGCTGGAACAGACTGCTGATCCAGGGGATCTGTTTCATGTTCCCAATGAAAATGAAAAAGCCCGCAAAGGTGATCAGAAGGGAGTAATCGACCTTTGAAAATATGGCGCGGTCTGCGAAAAGTCCGAGGCAGACGACCGCCAGCAGAAGGAATGGGATGGGGATCCATTTTCCTACGGCTCCCAGACAGAGAAGAAACATGAGCAGATAGGAAAGAAGGCTTTTGCGGCAGAATGGCGCTGCTCCCGAAACGGTCTGCATTTCGGACAGGCCGAAAGAAAGCGGCTGGTTTTTCCCGCGCAGGAGCGCAAGAAGAATGAGCAGCAGGGACAGGAGGGCAAAGGGAAGCATGATCCGGAGGAAAGCGCCCATTCCCAGATGGTAGTGGGAATAGAGGTAGAGATTCTGCGGGTTTCCGATGGGGGTGGCCATGCTTCCAAGGTTGGCGGCAATGGTCTGCAGAACGACCACAGGGATCAGCCTGTCCTCGCGGCGGATCATTTTCAGCAGCTCAATGGCGAAGGGGACAAAGGTGATCAGCGCCACGTCATTGGTGATGAACATGCTGGAGAAAAAACACAGGAGGACCAGGAGCATTTCCAGCTGCCGGAGACTGTGTATGCGCATTAGAAGGCTTTCTCCCATCTGGTGGAAAAATCCCATGGCCTGGAGTCCCGCCATGGTGGCCATGAGACAGAATAAAAGCCCCAGGGTGTGAAGGTCCAGGTAACTGATATAGCGGATGCTGGGCGGAACGGCCGCCATGGACAGGATGGCCAGCGTCCAGGCTGCAGTAAGCACCGCGTCCTTTTTTAAAAATGACAAAATTCGTTTCATGATGATCCCTCGATTCCTTTGATAGGGTTCCGGGAGGAAGCCCTTCCGGTCCGGTCCTAGAGTAACACAGGAGGGAGGGGAGCGCAAGAGGACTTTTGGGCAGTGTTTACAGGGGGTGTCGGGAATAGAGTCAGTTAATAGATTTATTCTGAAAATTCAAATTATATACCGAGAAAAATTTGCCGAAAATAGGATGAGAAGAAAATTTGACATTTCATTTTAAGTGTGCTATACTAATTATCGTAAAAATAAATAAAAAAGAACCGTCTTACATATTAAGAAGGGCTTTTGGTATTTCACCATCAGGTGCTGTATGAAAAGCCCTTCTTTTTATTTGCGCGTGGAATGCGCGCAGAGAAAGGCGGGAAAATCCGGGGCCCTGGAAGGGTAGGTAAGGCAGAAATCTGCGGACGAGCCGCAGGTGCAGCAAAATCAATATCAAACAGGAGGAAGGAAACATGAATACCATTAACGTAACAAAAAGGGATCTTACAGTGAAGGCAAAGAAGCTCAGAAGGAATGGATACGTTCCGGGAAGCGTTTTCGGCGGTATGTTAAAGGAGCCGGTGGCTCTTCAGATCGAAGAGTCTGTGGCCAGACAGCTGGTCCGGGAGCTTCGTGAGGGCAGCCGTCTGAAGCTGAATTTGGATGGAACAGTGATCCCTGTACAGATAAAAGAAAAATCTCTGGACAACTTAAAGCATGAGATCCTGGAGATCAGCTTCCAGGCTCTGGCGGCAGACCAGGCGGTCAACAGCGTGATCGATATTGTGCTGGTGAACGCGGATAAGGTGACGGCGGTCCTGGAGAAGCTGAATATGAAGATTCCGTACTCGGCTCTTCCGGCAGATATGATCGATACGCTGGAAATCGACGTGGACGGTATGCCTGTGGGAACCATTGTGACCGTAGGGGATATTCCGGAGTTAAAGAGTGAGAAGCTGGCGCTTCAGGTCAACAGCGATGAGATCGTATTCCGGATCACCGACGGAAAACGCGGAGGAGGAGCTGCTTCTGAGGCAGAGGAGGCTCCGGCGGCAGAATAATTGCCTGGCTGGTGCTTGGGAATACGGGGGCAGTCCCCTGGCCAGAGGCGGAAGCCGTCTGGAAACTGAATAAGATAAAAGGGCAGCCGCCCGGCAGACTGGAAATCTGGTCTGCCGGGCGGCTTTTTTTGCATATTTTCTCTTTTGGGGTGGATAGGGGGTGGGGGTTCTGATGACGAGATTGGGTATATAAGCCGCTTTTTTTCGCCAGTACCCAAAAATCTTTGTTTTTTCTGGGAAAAATTCAAAAAGTCTTGAGATTTTGGGCATAAAACAAAAAGAGGCATTCCCAATGCCCAAAATCAGACGGAATTTTGGGCATTGGGAGAAAAAAACAGGGATATTGCCCAAAGGGACTCATTTTGGAGGTTTGAAGGGGGGGGATGGGGAGGAGAGGCAGGAGCTGAATGGGCTGGATATCCACGGACCGGGGGAAGCTGACGGTGAAGTTCTCCTTTCATATTATTGTTATGTTCCATAAAACGCGGTTCCTGGATTTGTGCAGAATGATGAAAAAGTGAGAATTATATACAGATATAAATATTCACCTTGACATATAACTATATATAATGATATAGTATGTTCTAGTGAAAAACATATGAAGAGGAGGAGTTCGCGTGTTTCGGTACATATTAAAGCGATTGCTGTATGCGATCCCGGTTTTTCTGGGAATTACATTTGTGATCTACACACTGATCAACCTGGCGCCGGGCGGTCCGCTTTCGGTTCTTGCGGCTTCGGGTGAAATGTCCCTGAGTGATCTGGAGGCCTTAAAGATTTCCATGGGACTGGATAAACCCATTGTTATCCGGTACTTCATATGGCTGGGAGATCTGTTTCACGGAGATTTTGGCATCTCCTACCGGACTTCCCAGGAAGTCAGTCTGATGATCTCTCAGAGGATCATGCCGTCCCTGATGCTCACGGGTACAGGTATTCTTGCGGCTATGCTGGTGGGAGTTCCCCTGGGTATTATCTCTGCGTATAAGCCAAATTCCGTTTGGGACCACATCAGTACCTTTATTTCGTTCATTGGCGCGTCGGTCCCCAACTTTTTCTTAAGCCTTTTACTGATCTATGTTTTAGCTGTGAAACTGAAATGGTTCCCCACCAGTGGAATGCAGTCCTCTGGTATGAGCGGGAATCTGCTGGATCTTCTGCATCATCTGGCGCTGCCGGCGTTTGTCTGCGGGATCCAGCCCATCGGAAACTATATTAAGCAGACCAGATCCAGCGTACTGGAGGTTTTAAATGAGGAATACATTAAAACGGCCCGTTCCAAGGGACTTACCAATGTGGTCATCGTTTTAAAGCATGCATTCCGGAACGCGCTGATCCCCATTGTGACTACCATCAGCCTTTCGATCCCGTTCCTGATCGGAGGAGCGGTGGTGACTGAGCAGATCTTTGCATGGCCGGGTATCGGAAGCCTGATGATCACGGCCATTACCAGCCGCGATTACCCGGTGATCATGGGTGTGGCAGTTCTGATCTGCGGTGTGGTGCTGGTGGCAAATCTGATCCTGGACCTGATCTATGCGGCCCTGGATCCGCGGATCAAGTTTAAATAGAAGGGGGTGGGAATGTGAAAAAGACCATGAAAGAAATATGGAACAGCCAGGCTATGAAAAAGTTTATCCATAACAAGAAAGCGATGCTGGGCCTGGCAATCGTAACGATCTTAGTTTTAGCAGTGGTGTTTATCCCCCTTTTCACCGATCTGGATCCATATACCACCGACCGGGCCGCCGGGTTCAATAAGCCCCCGTCTGATGCCCATATCCTGGGAACGGACGATGTGGGCCGGGACCTGTTTGCAAGGCTTTTATATGGAGGACGCATTTCCCTGTTTGTAGGGATCACCTCCACGATCATCTCCGTACTGATCGGCATTCCCCTGGGACTGATCGCCGGATATTTCCGCGGAACAGCAGAATCCATCATTATGCGTACAGCGGATGCATTCATGTCTTTCCCGTCCATGGTACTGATCCTGGTTCTGGTGGCAGTGTTTGGTCCTTCGATCCTGACGGTAACAGTTGTTATAGGCGTCCTGGGCTGGACGGCTATCGCAAAGCTGATCTATGGAAACGTGCTCTCGATCCGGGAGCGGGAATATATACAGGCAGCCAGGGCTGTGGGAGTCAGCACAAAGAAGATCTTATTTTCTGAGGTTCTTCCCAACGCGATTCCGCCGGTATGGGCGAACATTTCCTTCCGGGTGGCAGGAGCGATCCTGACGGAATCGTCCCTGAGCTTCCTGGGCATGGGTGTCCAGACACCGCAGGCTTCCTGGGGAAACATTATCTTTGCCGCCCAGAACCTGCTGGTCTTGACCGCCAGACCATGGGTATGGCTTCCGCCGGGAATCTGTATCATTTTGGTGGTCATCGGATTTAACTTCATTGGAGAAGGCGTGCGGGACGCACTGGATCCGAAAACAAAGGAATAAATAAAATGATTCAATAAAGTTAAGGAGGAAACAAGATCATGAAGAAAACTACACGAAAACTTTTAAGTCTGGCCATGGCATCAGCTATGGCGGCCAGCCTTCTGACTGGCTGCGGCGGAGGCGGTGCCGGGGAGACGACGGCAGCGGCCGGAGCTGAGAAGACAGAGGCTGGAAAGACAGAAACAGAGGCCGGCTCCACAGAGGCAGCGGCAGACGCCGATTATTCCCAGGATGTGATCACCTACGGTATGACCCAGGCGTGGGATACCATCAATCCCTACGGCTCCTCTTCCGGTTCCATTTACCAGAACCTGGTCTGCGACAAGCTTTATGACCGTCTGGCTTTTATTGAAGAGGCCGGAACCGATGTAACTCCAAGGGGAGCAAAGTCCTGGGAATCCGCAGACGACGGAAAAGCTGCTGTTTTCCATCTGGATGAGAATGCCAAATGGCATGACGGAGAACCGGTTACAGCCAGCGACTGGGTGTTCACTGCACAGCTGATCACCAACCCGAAATTTGATTACGGCTTAAGAAGTGAATTCAATACATGGGCCGGAACGGACGACACAGGAACAGAAGAAAGTGAAAAATCTGTCCAGGTAGAAGCTGTGGATGACTACACCTTAAAGATCAACTTTAAGAGCGTGATCCCGGTGGAGGACTGGCTGATCCTTCACAACAAATATTTCTATGTACTTCCAGAGCATCTTTTAAAGGATATGGCTCCGGAGGAGATCAAGACCAGTGATTTCTGGAAGGCTCCGGTGGGCTCCGGTCCCTGTACCTTCATCTCCGAGCTTTCCGGAAGTGAGCTGCAGCTGGGGTCCTTTGCAGATTACCATATGGGAGCACCGAAGTTCGGCAAGCTGGTCTTAAAAGTGATCGCTGCCACCAATACGATCACCTCCATTGCAGCAGGCGAGATGGACGGCTTCTTCCAGGCTCCCACTGTGGACGATGCCCTGGCAGCCAAGGATATGGGGCTTAATGTAGAGCAGTCTGCAGAGCCGACGACAGTTGCTGTATTCCTGATCAACAACCAGAACGTACCGGATAAGAAGGTACGTCAGGCCATGAGCTATGCCATCGATAAGCAGATGCTGATCGACCAGTCTCTCCAGGGACAGGGCGTTCCGGCAACCACCTGCATCATCCCGGGCTCCCAGTATGAGTTTGGAACCAAATGGGAAAGAAATGTAGATAAGGCCAAAGAGCTTCTGGCAGAGGCTGGATGGGATTCCAGTAAGACGCTGAAAATGGTCGTTACCTCTGCCCGTGAGAGCATGGCAGCCGTGATCCAGCAGAACCTGGCAGAAGCAGGCATTAACATTGAGGTACAGACTGTGGAGCTGGCTACCATGTTTGCAGGTCTTCAGGACGGAACCTATGATCTTGGCATCTGCGGCTCCACAGCCATGGACTACCCGCTGTGGATGTCCGGCTACTATGACAACAAAAACGCCACATACTGCCAGATCACAGATACAAAATATGCAGAGATCCAGGATGCCATTGCAGCAGAGCTGGATGAAGCAAAGAGAAAAGAACTGATCAACGACTACCAGGAGCTTCTGTATGATGAAATGCCGCTGGTGATGCTGTACAACGGTTACAGCTTCAGTGTAAAGTCCGACCGTTTCCAGGGCTACAATGGATTTGAAGGCGGCGTAAACAACCAGAAGGTATGGGAGTGGTCCGTAGCAAAATAAGGATTTGGAACTATAACGCGGGAGCCGGGGCTTCTCCGGCCCCGCGGGAATATAAGCAGGAGGGATACAAATGGAGGAGCGATTGCTGGAAGTCAAAAACTTAAAGGTTTCTTTCAACGTCGGAAAAAAGAAACTGACAGCAGTGGAAAACGTGGAATTTTCCCTGGATAAGGGAAAGGTCATAGGCATCGTGGGAGAATCCGGATGTGGAAAGAGCGTGACAGCTACGTCGATCCTGCGGCTGGTCCCCCCTGCTGTAAGTATCATTGACGAGGACAGTCAGATTCTTTTTGATGGAGAGGATCTGGTGAAGGCGCCGGAAGCCAGAATGAGAGAGATCCGGGGAAATGAGATCTCCATGATCTTCCAGGAGCCCATGTCTTCCCTGAATCCGGTATACCGGATCGGGGATCAGATGCTGGAGATGATCCGCACCCACAACAAACAGATCTCAAAAAAGGATGCGCTGGACCAGTGTGTGGAGATGCTGAAGAGGGTGGGGATCCCGTCTCCGGAACAGAGGATCAGGGAATTTCCCCATCAGCTTTCGGGAGGGATGCGGCAGCGTGTGATGATCGCCATGGCACTGCTCTGCAACCCCAAGCTGCTGATCGCAGATGAGCCGACGACGGCTCTGGATGTGACGATCCAGGCCCAGATCCTGCGGATCATCAAGACTCTGACGAAAGAATCCAATACCTCTGTGATCCTGATCACCCATGATATGGGCGTGGTAGCAGAGGTGGCAGACCATGTTATGGTCATGTATGCAGGAAAATCTGTGGAATACGGTACGGCAGAGGATATTTTTGACCATCCAAAGCATCCGTATACCATCGGCCTCCTGAATTCCATTCCAAAGCTTGGAAGCGGACAGGAGGAGCATTTATACACCATCGAGGGAACAGTTCCCGGTCTCGATGAGATGCCTGAGGGGTGCCGGTTCTGTACCAGATGCCAGCACGCCACGGAACAGTGCAGGAAAAAAGATCCGGGAATGCGGGAAGTGGACGGCCATATGGTACGCTGCTTCCTGTACGGGAAGGAAGGTGAAAACTGATGGCTGCTCCGTTGCTAGAAATACGAAATGTGAAAAAGTATTACCCGGTAAAAAAGGTGAGGAACGGCGAGGATATCTCCGTGAAGGCGGTGGATCAGATCGATCTGACTGTGAACCAGGGCGAGATCGTAGGCCTGGTGGGAGAGTCTGGATGCGGAAAGTCTACCCTTGGGAAAACCATCCTGAAGCTTCATGATATCACCGGAGGCCAGATTTTATTTCATGGAGAGGACATTACCAATTATACGGAAAAGCAGATGCGTCCTTTGCGTGAAAAGATCCAGATCATCTTCCAGGATCCCTATGCCTCTTTGAATCCGAAAAAGAAGGTCGTTCAGTCGGTGATGACGCCGCTGGACGTATCTGGAAAATATACAAAAGAAGAAAAATTGAAAAAAGTCATCGATATTTTGAATGAGGTGGGGCTCAGTGAGAAATTCCTGGAGAAATACCCCCACGAAATGTCCGGAGGCCAGAGACAGCGCGTGGTGATCGCCAGGGCTCTGATCAATGATCCGGAACTTGTGATCTGCGACGAACCGGTTTCTGCTCTGGATGTTTCCGTCCGTTCCCAGGTGCTGAACCTGCTGAAGGACTTACAGAAGGAGCGGAACCTTACCTATATTTTTATTTCACACGATCTGAGTGTGGTAGAATACCTGTGCGACCGGGTAGCTGTCATGTATCTGGGACGGATCATGGAGCTTGCAGACAAAAAGCAGCTCTATGGAAATCCACTCCACCCCTATACACGAGCTCTCCTCTCCGCGATCCCGGTCCCGGATATTCATGCAAAAAAGGATGAGATCATCCTTCAGGGCGAGGTTCCCAGTCCCTTGAACCCGCCTAAAGGCTGTCTGTTCTCTACCCGCTGCGCTTATGCAACGGAGCGGTGCCATAAAGAAGCGCCAAAGCTTGTGGAGCTTACAGATGAGAATGGAGCAAAGCGCAGCGTTTCCTGTTTCCTGTACCATTGATGGAAACAGAGGCATGTAGTATAATGGAGGAAAATTGAAAAGAAAGAGGAAAAAACCATGGGTAAGATCATTCTTGTAACCGGCATGCTGGGGAACAACAGCCGCGGGGTGCCGTCATTTATTTTAAATACAGCTTACATGAATGCCATTGTGGCTGCCGGAGGCGTTCCGGTGATGATGGGAAGCACAAAGCTGGCTGCGGAGTACGCGGAAATGGCTGACGGTCTTCTCATTACCGGAGGAGAAAGCGTCCATCCCTCCAGGTTTGGCGATACCTTCAATAACCTGGCTGATGGAGATGCCAATGTGGCCCACAACCTCAAGGCCGGATGCAATGTGATCCGGGATGAGATGGAATTTGCTGCCTTTGAGGAGTTTTTTAAGAGGAAGAAGCCCATTATGGGGATCTGCCGAGGCCACCAGCTGGTCAACGCGGCCCTGGGCGGCCACAATATGCTGAATTTTCCAAGAAAGCATGCAGTGGAGCACTCGGAGGGGATCCAGCATGAGATCGTCGCAGAAGACGGATCGATCTTAAACCGCCTTTATGGTCCAAAGCTTCTGGTCAACAGCTTTCACCGGGACTGCGCAGATGCAGTGGGACCGGATGTAAAGGTGACTGCCAGATCTCTGGATGGGATCATTGAGGCCATTGAACACAAGGCACTTCCTGTTTTCAGCGTCCAGTTCCATCCGGAACGGATGCGGGGAGATGCGCCGAATCCGGCTTTTGGGCCGGACGGCACAGAATTATTTAAATATTTTGTAGATCTTTGTTAGTGGAAAATCACTGACGCATTTTGAGGAGGAAGAAAAATGACAAAAACAGTAAAAGAAATCGTAGCCGAGATCAAGGAGACCCTGGATAAAAAGGGCGGTCTTAAGCATGTTTATTTTGTAGCCTGCGGCGGCTCCAAGGCAGCCATTTTCCCGGGACTTTACCTGCTGCAGAGCGAGGCAAAGACCTTCAGCGCCACCACCTACACCAGCAATGAGTTCGTTCATGCGACTCCCAAGGAGCTGGACGACCGCTGCGTGGCTGTGATCTGTTCCTTAAAGGCGACTGCAGAGACGGTAGAGGCTGTGAAAAAGGCCAACTCCATCGGAGCCATCACTATTGCCATGACCGGAAATATGGATACAGGAATGGCAAAGGTGGGCCAGTATGTGGTTACCTACTCCAATGGAGACGACCAGGTTTACAGCGATTCCAACCAGGCCAACTCCTTACGGATCGGCTTTGAGCTGCTCCACCAGTTTGAGGGCTGGGACAAATACGATAAGGCCATGGAGGCATACAAATACATCGACGAGATCGTAGCAGAAGGAAAGGAAAACTGCCTGGCAGCCGCAAAGGCATGGGCAGATAAGGAAAAAGATGAGCCTGTATTCTATGTACTGGCTTCCGGCCCCAACTACGGCGTAGCCTACTCCATGTGCTGCTGCCACTTTATGGAGATGCAGTGGAAGCATGCAGTCTGCCTCCATACCGGCGAATATTTCCATGGTCCCTTCGAGACCACAGATAAGAAGCTTCCGATGATCCTCATTATGAGTGAAGGCCGTACCCGTGCCCTGGATGAAAGATGCCTGAAATTCTTAAATACATATGCAGAGAATTTCATTGTCATTGACTTTAAGGAATTAAACAAGGGCCGTATCGATGCCGACGTGGCAGAGTTCTTCAACCCGGTGGTACTGATCCCCATCGAGCGGTATTATGTGGCACAGATGGCCGAGGTGAGAGGCCATTCCATGGATCACAGAAGATATATGTGGAAGGTTGAGTATTAATGAAAACGAAAGTCATCGGCATTGGGGATAATGTGTGCGATAAATATTATCCTGCAAAGATCATGTATCCCGGCGGCCAGGCCATGAACTTTTCGGTCTATGCAAAGATGCTGGGAGCAGATGCGGCTTATATGGGCGTATTTGGCCGGGATGAGGTGGCGGATCATGTGATCCGGACTCTGGATGAGCTGGGGGTGGACCATTCCCGGTGCCGCCAGTATGACGGGGAAAACGGCTATGCCAAGGTGCGACTGGTGGATGGCGACAGGGAATTTATCATGAGCAACAAGGGCGGCATTGTTAATGAGCATCCTTTGGAGCTGACGAAGGAGGACCTGGACTATATCCGGACCTTTAAGCTGGTCCATACCAGCTGCAACGGCCATCTGGACGGGGAGCTTTATAAGCTCCGGGAGGTGGGAGTTCCCATTTCCTACGATATGTCCGGCCGGTGGAACCAGGAGTATTATGTTGAGACCATCGGTCCCCAGGTGGATATCGCCTTTGCCTCCTGCGGCGACACACCGGAGGAAGAGATCAAAAAGCTCTGCGAGGCTCTGAAGGCCAGAGGCTGCCGTATGACAGTGGCTACCAGGGGCGGAAAGGGCTCCATGATCTATCACGGAGAGCGGTATTACACCCAGAAGCCGAAGCTGGTGGATGCGGTGGATACCCTGGGAGCCGGAGATTCCTTTGCCACAGCCTTTCTGCTGGCCATGCTGGAGAAGAAGGATATCCATGCGGCCATGGAAGCGGGAGCAGAGTTTGCGGCGAAGACGTGCCTGGTGAACGGCGCGTTCGGCTACGGCATCGCCTTCCAGGAAGAATAACCGAAAAAATCTCATATATGTCTGAACCCGCGGCAGGCCGGAGCTCCGGCATTCCTCTTCTTTGCCGCGGGTTTTCTTTTTGATTTGACTTGCCATTTTGACTGCTTCATATTAGAATAAGGAAAGTATCACACGGAAATACATAGAAAATGTGGAACAGGGGGATAAACGTTATGCTGAAACAGGATGCGATCACTCCTTTGTATGTGCAGCTCATGGACGAGCTGGAAGCCAGTATCCGAAACGGCGTCTATAAGCCCGGCGATAAGATCATGACTGAGACGGAGATGGCAAAGGAGTACGGGGTCAGTCTGATCACGGTGCGAAAAGCCGTGGGCTCTCTGATGGAAAAAGGACTGGTGGTGCGCAAGCAGGGAAAGGGAACGTTTGTCACAAAACCGAAATATTCAAGGAACATGAAAAAGCTCCAGAGCTTTACGGAAATGTGTGAACAGATGGGAGTGAAGCCGGGGGCCCGGGTCCTGGAGAACCGACTGATCGCGGCGGATAAAAAGGTGGCCGACAGACTGGGGATCGAGCCGGGCAGCAATGTGGTCTATATCTCCAGGCTCCGTCTGGTAGACGGAGAGCCGGTCCAGGTGGAAAAAAGCTATTTTCCGCTGAAATACGCCTTCCTTCTGGAGGAGGATCTGAATGATGGGTCCATGTTCGAGTGCCTGAAGGAAAAGGCCGGAGCAAAGGTGGCCAGTTCGGAAAAGATGATCGAGCTGTGCCGGGCCACGGCGGAAGAGGCAGCTCTGATGGATGTGAAAAAGGGGGATTACCTTCTGTTTGTAAAGAGTACGGCTTATGACGAGAACGGAGAGCCCATGTATGCCGGGATCCAGCTGATCAACGGAGACCGTTTTTCCCTGTATGTATACGAGTCGGGAAAGTAGGGAGCGGATATGAACGTACTGATCGTCGGCGCCAGAGGCGCTGGAAAGACTACCCTGATCCGGCGGGTCCTGGAGTCTCTGGACCGTCCGGTATGGGGATTTGAGACAGAAAAAGAAGGAGATCAGGTCCATATTTATGATGCGGGGGCGGAGCATGTGCCCACAGAGGAGAATCTGGTGGGCCTGTGCGGAGAGGCCTGCGGGATTCCGGTGAAGGAAGGATTTGACCGCTATGCGCCGCGGATCCTGGCTCCCGTAAAGGCTGGCAGCGTTATGATCATGGACGAGCTGGGATATCTGGAGTCCTCTTCAGAACTTTTTTGCAGGGCTGTTCTGGAGCGCCTTTGGGGGAGGGATCCGGTGATCGCAGCAGTGAAGGACAGGGATACGGCCTTTTTAAGCAGCGTCCGCTCCCATCCTGGCTGCCGGTGTTTTTTCATCACGGAAGAAAACAGGGATGCGCTGTATGAAGAAGTCCTTGATTTTGTAAAGAAACAGTTCCAGATAACTGTTCGGTCATGGGGAGGCCTGGACGGGGAAAAACATTGAAAATATGCTTTTATAAAGCATTTTTCTCTCCGTATCTCCATATGGAGGATGCCTGGTGCTTCTTGTCCGCAACAGACGGACAGGAAGAAAGATGTATGGCTGGATGGTTATAGTTTCCAGGGTAAAATGACGAAAAAATCTTGACAAAATGGTCTGGATTGGTATATAATGACGATGTTCATAAGAATACTTTGTTGCACGAGTGGCTCAGTGGTGGAGTATCGCCTTGCCAAGGCGAGGGTCGCGGGTTCGAATCCCGTCTCGTGCTTTTTTAATACATAAAAATAGATACAGACTACGGAAGCACGAGGCGGTCTTGGAACCCGCAGGGCTGACGCCCTGGTCCGAATGCCCTCGCTGCGTCCACCGGGTGGACTGCGCTGGGGCAGACCCTCCCGTCTCGTGCTTTTTTAATACATAAAAATAGGCATAGACTACGGAAGCAGGAGATGGTCTTGGAACCCGCAGGGCTGACGCTTCTTTTTTGGCACAATAATAATAGAAATAGCTATTCCAGACTTTTAATGGTATGGAATGGCTTTTTTTGTAATAAGGAGGGCTTTTATGTACTGTTTGACATCGTATGCTTCGCCCATCGGTCTCCTGACCCTGGGGAGCGACGGGAAGCATCTGACGGGGCTGTGGATCCAGGGCCAGAAATATTTTGGCGGAGAGAACGTGGGAGAAATCGGAAAGGAGCAGGGACCGGAGCCTACGGTATTCGGGGATGTCAGGAAATGGCTGGACCGGTATTTTTCCGGACAAAAGCCATGTCCGGATGAGCTTCCCCTGGCGCCGGAGGGAACGGAATTCCAGAAGCTGATCTGGGGACTTCTCTGTGAGATCCCTTATGGAACGGTCACGACCTATGGAGACCTGGCAAAAAAGGCGGCGGCCCGGATGGGCAGGGATACCATGTCCGGACAGGCCGTAGGCGGAGCCCTGGCCCACAACCCGGTTTCTATTATTATCCCCTGCCACCGTGTGGTAGGATCAGGAGGAAGCCTTACAGGATATGCCGGCGGCCTGGACCGGAAGATCTGGCTGCTGGACCATGAAGGCGTGGATGTTTCCAGGTTTTCGGTTCCGGTGAAGGGGACGGCGCTTTAAGAGGGGGATACCATGGAATGGAAGGATGGAAAAATAAGGTGCCGGTGGGCCAATCCTGGGAATGAGCGGTATATCCATTATCACGATCATGAGTGGGGCGTTCCGGTCCATGATGACAGGAAGCTGTTTGAGATGCTGGTCCTGGAGGGATTCCAGGCCGGGCTTTCCTGGGAGTGCGTGCTGAATAAACGGGAGGCGTTTTCCCGGGCCTTTGACGGCTTTGATCTGGAAAAGGTCATGGCATATGAGGATGAGAAGCTGGAGGTGCTTCAGAATGATCCGGGGATCATAAGAAACTGTTTAAAGATCCGGGCAGCCGTGACCAATGCGGCGGTTTTTTATGAGATCCAGCAGGAATATGGGAGCTTTTCGGAATACCTCTGGGGCTGGACCGGAGGCAGGGTGGTCTGTGAGAAGGGAAGGACCAGCTCTCCCCTGTCAGATGCCATATCGGCGGACCTTAAGAAGCGGGGGATGAAGTTTGTGGGCACCACGATCATTTATGCTTATCTCCAGGCGGTGGGAGTGATCTGGGCCCATGAGGACGGATGTTTTATGGAGGTGCGGGCGGAATGAAACGGGAATATTTTCTGACGACAGAACGGCTGGGCTTTTCCTGGTGGACGGGAGAGGACCTGGAGCTGGCAAACGGCCTCTGGGAGGATCCCCAGGTGTGCCGGTATATCTGTGCTGCCGGGCAGTTTTCGGACGACGAGGTCCGGAAGAGGCTGGCCCTGGAGATGGAAAATGGGCAGCATCATCATGTCCAGTACTGGCCGGTCTTTGAGCTGGAGACAGGACGGCTGGCCGGATGCTGCGGCTTAAGGCCCCACAGAAGCCGGACCTATGAGCTGGGGATCCATCTGAAGCCGGAATTCTGGGGCCGTGGGATCGCCGCAGAGGCCTGCCGGGCGGCGATCTGGTATGCCTTTGGGGAGCTGGATGCTGAAGGACTTTTTGCAGGCCATCATCCGGACAATCAAAGATCCGGGAAGCTGCTGGAACGGCTGGGATTCGTATATATGGGAAATGAGTTTTACAGCCCCACAGGACTTTATCATCCTTCCTATGAGAAAAGGAGGGGACGGAGAAGCCTTAAGACCGCGCTGCTCCAGATCCTGCCGGGAAACAGCCTGGAGGGAAATCTGGAAAAAGGCCTTTTCTGGTGCCGGGAGGCAAAGAAGGCCGGAGCCGACCTGGCACTGTTTCCGGAAATGTGGAGCAGCGGTTATGATATACCGGAAAGCGTGGAGGAGCTGGAGCATAAGGCGGTGGCGGCGGACGGCCCATTCGTCAAAGCCTTTGCCAATGCGGCCCGGGAGCTGTCCATGGCCATCGGGATCACGATCCTGGAACAGTATCCGGAAGGCCCAAGGAACACGCTGCTTTTACTGGACCGTCATGGGGAATGTGTGCTGTCCTATGCGAAGGTCCATACCTGTGATTTCGGGGATGAGTGCCGCCTGACTCCGGGAGAGGGCTTCCATACGGCGGATCTGGATACAGAGGCCGGCGCTGTGCGGGTGGGAGCCATGATCTGCTATGACCGGGAATTTCCGGAGAGCGCCCGGATCCTGATGCTTATGGGGGCGGAGATCGTCCTGGTCCCCAACGCCTGCCCCATGGAGATCAACCGCCTGTCCCAGCTTCGCGGACGGGCCTATGAGAACATGATTGGAATCGCCACCTGCAATTATCCCCAGGGGAAGCCGGACTGCAACGGCCACTCATCAGCGTTTGACGGCGTGGCGTATCTGCCGGGGGAAGAGGGATCGAGAGATATGTGTATCCTGGAAGCCGATGGAGAAGAGGGGCTTTGGCTGGCGGAATTTGATCTGGAGCTTCTGCGGTCATACCGCCGTCAGGAGGTACATGGAAATGCGTACCGCCGCCCGGAGCTGTACGGTCTGCTGACAGAGGATACAGTACGGCCGCCGTTTGTGCGGAAGGATAGGAGGAAACCTGTATTATAATAGAAGAAAGGGAAGGGGAAGACCATGAGAAAACTGGTATTAAGGAATGGAAAGATCTATGTGGAGAGAGGAAGGTTTGCCCAGGCGCTTTATGCGGAGGACGGAGTGATCCAGGCAGTGGGGACGGAGGAAGAGGTCCTTACGGCAGCGGGAAAACGGGATGGTTCCGGGAATGGACTGGATGGTGCAGAGATCATTGACCTGGAGGGCCGCACGGTGATCCCTGGGATCAATGACAGCCATATGCACCTTCTGAACGTGGGCATGGACTTTGCCACGGCACCCATCACGGGAGTGAGCTCCGTGGATGAGATGGTGGAGCGCGTAAAGGAGTTCGTCCGCCAGAATCCGGAAACGGCAAAGCAGGGGATCGCAGGAAAGGGCTGGAACCAGGACCTGTTTATTGGGGAAAAGAGGATGCCGGGCCGTTATGATCTGGATCGGATCTCCACAGAGGTGCCAGTGGTGCTCCAGCGGATCTGCGGCCATGTGGCAGCGGCCAACAGTAAGGCCATTGAGCTTCTGGGGCTGGACCAGAAGATGCGCCATGTGGACGGAGGCACCATTGAGACAGATGAAAACGGAATGCCCACGGGGATCTTCACTGAAAATGCCATGGAGCTGGTCAATGGTCTGATCCCCAAATATACCCTTGAGGATGATAAACGCATGTTTTTAAACGCCGCAGAGTATGCGGTGGCCCATGGTATTACCAGCGTCCAGTCCAATGATGTGGGGAACGCTTTTATTTCCCGGGATGATACGTTCCGCATGCTTCATGAGATCTATGACGAGGGACTGTGTCCTCTGCGCTACCGGCATCAGGCGTGTATCCAGTCTCTGGAGGAATTCCGGGAATGCGTGGGGAACGGAGAATTTAAGCATGGGGTCTATAAGGACCCGAAGAGGCTGGCTCTGGGACCGTTAAAGCTTTTTAAGGACGGTTCCCTAGGCGGACGGACGGCGGCCATGCGGAAGGAATACCAGGACGACCCGGGAAACCGTGGAGTGGAATGTATCACAAAGGAAGAGATGGACGAGTTCTGCCGTCTGGCGGATGCGGCGGGGATCCAGGTGGTGACCCATGTGATCGGGGACCGGGCCATTGAGGATGTGATCGAAAGCTATGAGAAGGTGCTCCATGACGGGAAGAATCCCCTGCGCCACGCCCTGATCCACTGCCAGATCACAGACAGGGAGATGATGGAGCGGATCGCCGGGGATGATATCCTGATCTGTTACCAGCCGATCTTCCTGGATTATGATATGCATGTGGTGACAGACCGGTGCGGAGAGGAGCTGAGCAGCACCTCCTACGCCTTTGGGACAGCAAAGAAGCTGGGGATCCATGTCTCCTATGGCACGGATTCTCCGGTGGAGGACTGCAATCCGTTCCCGAATCTTTATTCTGCAGTGACCCGCAAGGATCAGAAGGGATGGCCGGAGGGCGGCTTCTTCCCGGAAGAGAGGGTGGATATTGAGGACGCGGTCGACGCTTATACCATTGGTTCCGCCTATAATGAATTTGCAGAAGATTTCAAGGGACGGTTAAAGCCGGGGTACCTGGCGGATATGGCAGTGCTGGATACAGACATTTTCACATGCAGACCGGAGGAGATCCGGACCATCCTTCCGGTGATGACGATCGTTGATGGACAGATCGTATACCGGAAAAAAGAAGAGTAGAGGACGGCAGCAGCCAGTAAAAAGTACAGGCGGCATATCTTGTGTTCTGCACAGGATGTGCCGCCTTATCTTGTATATATAAAAGGAACAGAAAAAAGAAACGTGAAAAACGCAAAAAAAATGAAAAAAGGTGTTGACATTTGGCAGAACATCTGGTATTCTAATACCC
>ERZ894236.415-NODE-415-length-53316-cov-21.7151_pt1 | contig 53316 bp, 49 predicted proteins | sample MGYA00380297_ERZ894236 | MGnify/ENA primary metagenome ERZ894236 (study PRJEB32331, sample SAMN06328420) | human gut metagenome | biome: human gut microbiome; feature: stool | host: Homo sapiens | collected 2014-08-04 ... | reverse complement strand
TTAAACTGAAAATAGACAACCGCCTCCAAAAAGAGGGTGATTGTCTACAGTCTGACGGCGGAGAGAAATCTCCGCCGTTTTTCTGCTTTCTGCCTTTCTCAACGATTGTTGATATTCAGTTGACGAAAAATTGTACTTGAAATTGTACAATATAACAAACCGGAAAATCCGGCCGCCGGGTATCAAAACGACAAGAAAGGAGATTTTTATGCCAAAAGAAAAAAAGTTAATGCAGGAAAAGATACCTCTTTCCAAAGGTGTGATACATGTCAATGAGAGGTTATGCGGTGCGTGTAAAGTTTGCATGTTTGCCTGTTCCTTGGCAAATGACGGGGCAGCGGCGCTGGATCTGGCAAGGATACAGGTGAATTCTGATGATATTGATGAATTCGATACCTTTGCGGAGCCTTATCTCCAGTGTGTCGACCCTCAATGTATGAGACATTGTCCTGTGGGTGCCATATATGCAGACGAAACCACCGGTGCCAGAGTTATCAACCAGGAAATTTGTATCGGTTGTAAATTATGTATCAAACACTGCCCCTATGAACTGCCGCGGATCCGTTTTGATGCGGTCAAGAAAAAAGTAACCAAGTGCAATCTGTGCAATGGAGATCCCCAGTGCGTAAAACTCTGTCCCACCGGTGCTCTGACTTACGTTACGGATCCCCAAGGTGTGCAAACTGGCTACGGCGCTGAAAAGGAGGTATCAAAGGGATGAAGGAATTAGACGGATATGCAGGAAAAATGTTGAGAGTGGATCTTTCTTCCGGAGAAGTGACGGAATTTTCAAGTTCTCCGTATCTGCCCAAGTATCTGGGCGGCAGAGGTCTGGCCGCAAGACTTTACTGGGATGAGATCAAACGGGAAATAGAACCTTTTGACCCGGACAATAAACTTATTTTTGTACCCGGCGGATTGAACAGCACCGGAGCTGTGGGAGCATCGAAAAGTTATCTTACATCAAAGTCTCCTTATCAGTATCCCTGCCATTCTTTCCACTGTACAGAAGCGTCTAATGTGGGGCCTCAGATCAAACGCGCTGGATATGACGCGCTTATCATTGAGGGAAAAGCCCATAAACCGGTCTATTTACATATTTATAACGGCAAGGTGGAGATACTGGATGCTCAGGAATATTGGGGACAGGGGACATGTGCTGTGCGAAACGCCCTGCTTGAAAAACATGGCGGCAATGTTGTGGTGTCCTGTATTGGCCCGGCAGGGGAAAATCTTGCTGTTCAGGCCGGAATCTTCAACTCCTGTTCCTCTGTCTTTGCCAGAGGCGGATTCGGGGCGGTTTTTGGTTCCAAAAATCTGAAGGCGATCGTTATCGGCGGCACTGGCAGGATAAAGGTGTCGGATCCATTCAAACTTTTAGAGGTCAACAAAAAAAGAGCGAGTATTACTGAAATAAAGGTGGGCGAAGAAAAGGTGGTTGATGGCCGGAAGATCAAAGGTGAGATGGACCCGCCATGGCAGTCCAGAGGACTGCTGCCATTTTTATCCGGAAGCATGGTAGAAGCCGCTAAAAGAGGAGAGATCACATTCAAAAAGCAGGGGTGTGAGGGCTGTCCCTACCACTGCCGTACCATGATAAAATTTGCGGATGGTTCTTCCACTCTCGTTGTCAAATGCGCAGGCGCGTTTGGCGGCGCCCATGAAATCTCTGCCGCCGCAGCAGCCAACAATACAAAGGAACATCTGAACATGCAGGCAGCAGCCATGAACATCATGGATGCAGTCAACCAGGATGTAGTCGACTTCTGGAGGGTTTTGATCGATCTCGGTTTTGATATCATGCAGCTCATCTGTATCAATGGCCAGACAGAACCGATCACGCTGGAAGATAATACCCATGAGCACGGTCTCGACGGAGGAGACTGGCTTTCTATGCTGCATGAAGCCGGCATCCTCAATGAGGAGAACACGGGACTGCCTTACAATAACGGCAAATATCACACAAAAGAATGGCTGATCAAATTATGTGAGATCATTGCTTACCGGAAGGGCTTCGGGGATATTCTGGCCCAGGGGCCGGGACCTGCCACGGAATACATTGTTTCACATGAAGAATTTGGCCCTGACAGAGCCAAGGCTGTTGATATTTACCACAGGTGCTGTCCGAAAGCTGGACCTATATGCAGCCATGATTTTAAACATGCTATGTATACCCCGAATCCTGTGAGGAGCATCTATGCCGCGGTAAGTGACAGAGTGGGCAATAACCCGGAGCCGTATTGGTTCGGCACCCATAATGAGGTGCCCAGTGAGTCTCCGGAAGTGATCGAGAAATGGTTTGGAGGCAGCCGTGATATTCTGGATTATTATGCCTGGAACATAGAGCAGGTAAAAGCAGCTATCGCCCATGAGGACAATGCCATGCTGACAGACAGTATCGGTACCTGTACCTACATTGACCACATGCAGCGCAAGGTGCTGCGCATGTCTATGGCACGTGAACCGATCAATACCATTCAGGAACTTCTTGAGAATTCCCCCAATGGAGGTCCAGAATATTTAAGCGCTGTGACCGGCGAAACCGCCACCTATGAGGAACTGATCGAACAGGCGAAAGCCTCTGTAAATATGGTAAGGGCCTGCTGGGTGAGAGATGGTTATACGGAGACCGGTGTTTTCGATACATTTTGGGATATTCAGTTTGAGGTGAGGAACAGAGAGACAGGCGCCCTTGGACTGCCGAAAGAAAAATTTGAAAAAGCCATTCAGGATTACTATGGCATGAGAGGATGGATAAACGGGGTTCCCACAAGAGATACACTGGAGCATTACGGCCTTCAGGATGTTGCGGATGAGTTGGAGAAAAGAGGCTTACTGCAGGGATAGCAGGTGAACAGGAAAAGCTTTGGCCAGATTTTTGTACCACATGTTTCATTCCAGTTATAATGTCATAAAAATATTGCCATACAAACAAATGTTTGGTAAGATAATAACAGAGACTCAGACAGGTCTGTGTATATCTGAACGGATCATATTTATATATGGCAGAAGTACGGATTCCGGGAGGATAATGGGAGGTACGGATATGGAACAGATGACATTATTTGACGACCGGGGGCAGACGGCTCCTCTGGCCAGCCGGCTGAGGCCTAAGCGCCTGGAAGACTTTGTGGGACAGGAGCATTTGCTGGGAAAAGGGAAGATGCTGCGCCAGCTCATTGAGCGGGATCAGATTTCTTCCATGATCTTCTGGGGGCCTCCCGGAGTTGGGAAAACTACGCTGGCCAGTATTATTGCAGGTAGAACAAAAGCTGATTTTATCAATTTCAGCGCAGTGACCAGCGGGATCAAAGAAATCAAAGATGTGATGAGCCATGCGGAGACCAGCCGAAGAATGGGAATCCGCACGGTTCTCTTTGTGGATGAGATCCACCGTTTCAACAAAGCCCAGCAGGACGCGTTTCTTCCCTATGTGGAGAAGGGCAGCATCACTCTGATCGGAGCTACCACGGAGAACCCTTCCTTTGAGATCAATGCAGCGCTTTTGTCACGGTGCAAGGTGTTTGTTCTGAAGGCATTGGAGGAAAAAGACCTGGTGAAGCTTTTACAACATGCGCTGGAGAACCCGGCAGGGTTTGGGGGACAGAATGTCCGCATCACGGAGGAACAGCTCACAGCCATCACTGCTTTTGCGAACGGAGATGCCAGGACTGCGCTCAACACTCTGGAGATGGCAGTCTTGAACGGGGAGATCACAGAGTATGGCATAACAGTGACCCGGGAGGGGATGGAGCAGTGTATCAGCAGAAAGTCCCTGCTGTATGACAAAACAGGGGAGGAGCACTACAACCTCATATCTGCTCTTCACAAATCCATGAGGAACAGTGATCCGGATGCGGCTATTTACTGGATGTGTCGTATGCTGGAGGGAGGGGAAAACCCGCTTTACATTGCCAGAAGGCTGGTCCGCTTTGCCAGTGAAGATGTGGGGATGGCAGACAGCAATGCCCTGCAGGTGGCAGTGGCCGCGTATCAGGCCTGTCATTTCCTGGGCATGCCTGAGTGCGATGTACATCTGACTCATGCAGTTACATACCTTGCCATGGCTCCAAAATCAAATGCCTTATATGCTGCCTGTGAGAACTGCAAAGAGGATGTGAAGAACAAAAGGGCAGAACCCGTTCCCCTGCAGCTTCGTAATGCCCCCACAAAGCTTATGAAAGAGCTTGACTACGGACAGGGATATGTATATGCCCACGATACCAGGGAGAAGCTAAGTGCCATGCAGTGTATGCCCGACTCCTTGAAGGACAGACGGTATTATCACCCTACAGAGCAGGGGGAGGAGAAAAAGGTCAGGGAACACCTGGAGTCTGTTCTTCAGTGGAAGAAAGAACACGCCAAAGAATAAAAGAAAAAACTGAAAAATCAAAAAGAAGCTTTGTAAAAATCAGGAAATTCGTTTATAATAAAAGTATATAAGTAACTGTTTGGGCAGGACTGCGCAATTACTGTGCTGACTGAGTATAAGAGCAGTTACGTATGAAAACCGTGAATACAAGGAGGTAATTGTGTATGAAACATTATGAACTGATCCATGAGATTTATAATCTGTGTGACGGACATCCTGATTCCCAGATCAAAGAAGTGGATGTGGATGATCTGGATATTTACATGAAAAGCTTGACCAGCAAGGTTTCCACCTGTGAGAAAACAGAGCGTGAGGACGGCTCCGTTGTGTACGAGGTTGTGACCAATGGCGTGAAAGAGAGATATACCTTTACAGAGGCGTGAGAACAGGGGAGATGCGGTATTCCGCATCTCCTTTTCGCACGGGGAATAAAGAGAAATACAGATGGACATCCTTACAGGCAGGAAAGAAAAGTAAAAAGGAGGGCTTATGTGCGGCAGATATTATATTGATGATGATACCATCAGAGAGATGGAAAAGCTGGTGCGCCAGATTGATAAAAAACTGCTGGAGGAAAAGAGCCGGGATGTGTTTCCCTCCCAGAACGCTCCGGCCGTTACGGGAAGGGACGGGGTGCTGTGCGGAGAAGAGCTTGTCTGGGGATTTCCCGGATTTGAAAAAAGCCGGGTGATCTTTAACGCAAGGCAGGAGACGGCGCTGGAAAAGAGAACCTTTCGTGACAGTCTTCTTCTCCGCAGATGTGTGATCCCGGCCAAAAGCTTCTATGAGTGGAACAGGAAAAAAGAAAAATATACATTTGCAAGATACGACGGCAGGATTCTATTTTTGGCGGGTATTTACGATCAGTATGGGGAGGAGGAGCGGTTTGTGATCCTGACAACCGAGGCCAATGACTCCATGAGCCGGGTCCATGACAGGATGCCCTTGATACTGGAGGAGCGGCAGATCAAGGACTGGATTTTCAGCAGGGAGAAGGCAGAGGAAATGCTTGGTCAGACACCGGTTATGCTGAATGGCAGCACAGAATATGAACAACAGACACTGGACCTGCAGTAGCGGGTCCTTTTTCCATGAATCGCCTATTTAAAACAGAACATATGTTCTGATATAATTTTTACATGAATACAATGTAATGAGGTGATAAAAATGGAGAAGGTCATTTTTCATGTGGACGTAAATTGTGCCTACTTATCCTGGGAGGCGGTATACAGGAGAAAATACAGGGGAGAGGCTCTGGATCTGCGGGATATTCCTTCCGCAGTGGGAGGAGATGTAAACCAGAGACATGGGATCATCCTGGCAAAATCCATGCCTGCCAAGGCGTATGGGATCCGCACCGGTGACTCTGTCTGGGAGGCGCGGCAGAAGTACGGCTCACTCACCATCGTACCTCCGGACTACAGTCTCTATGACAGAAGCTCACATGCCCTGTTGGACATTTTAAGGGAATATTCTCCCAGTGTGGAGCAGTATTCCATTGATGAGGCGTATATGGATATGAGCGGCACAGAAAGGCTTTTCGGAACCCCTGAGAAAGCTGCGGACAGTATCCGCCAAAGAATCCAGAAAGAACTGGGCTTTACAGTCAATATAGGCATATCTGAGAATAAGCTGCTGGCAAAGATGGCCTCTGATTTCAAAAAGCCAGACAGGACGCACACGCTTTTTACAAGAGAGATTCCGCAGAAGCTGTGGCCTCTTCCGGCAGGCGAACTGTTTTTTGTGGGAAGAGCCTCAGCAAAAAAGCTCTATGATCTGGGAATCTATACCATAGGGGAGCTGGCCAAGACAGATGTGGAAATTCTGAAACGGCATATGAAGAAACAGGGAGAGCTGATCTGGAATTTTGCCAATGGAAGAGATTTTTCCCTGGTGGAGGCTGTACCGCCGCCGAATAAGGGATATGGAAATTCTACAACCATTCCTGTGGATGTGACCACCGCTTCCCAGGCTTCCCTGGTGCTTCTGGCTCTGGCGGAAACGGTGGGTGCCAGGCTTAGAAAGGACGGAAAGAAAGCGGAGGTGATCTCTGTGAGTATCAAGGACTATCTTTTCCGGACATCCTCCCATCAGTGCAGGCTTCCTGCCCCCACAAATATTACAGAGGAGCTGCACCGCCATGCCTGCCGCCTTTTCCCAGAGCTTTGGGACGGACTTCCCATCCGGCATCTGGGCATACACACGGGCAGGATCCAGGACGGAAATGTTATGCGGCAGATGGAACTTTTTGACACAAGGGATTACGGGAAACTGGAGCGCCTGGATCGGGCTGTGGATACCATACGGAGACGGTACGGCATGGACGCGGTAAAGCGCGCCGTGTTTCTGGAATCCCCCATTGACCATATGAGCGGCGGGATGTCCAGAGAGAAACGTTACCGCTGTGAACACTGAAAGGAGAGAAGAGCATGGCATTCGGTACAGATATCCATATGGAGAAGGCGGACGCGGGCAGAATCCGTGGGGAGCAAGAGCGCATTGCTGTGAGCTGCTGGTTCACCAGCAAGGGGGATACCAGTCTGCAGCTTTTAAAATATCAGGATGAGGAAGGGCAGATTCACACGGTCCGCAGCATCCGGGTCCTTTGCAGGGAGGAAAAACATTACAATGGTATTCCCACGCTGGAATATGTCTGTAGAATAGAAGAAGGGGGATATGAGACGGAAATAAAACTCATCTTTTTTCTGGAGGAGCATCGCTGGGCAATGATAAAAAACTCCCCGTCTGCAGGATATCAGCCGGCAGAAGGGGAGTTTAGTACCAAAGATCAGGAGATATGGAGATGAAAATACTGTTCCAGGATCGGAAGAAATTCCTCCTCTGTTATCTGCCGGATCGTCTTTTCACCCTTTTCCGAGAGGGTGAAAATATCTCCCATTAAAGACACACTTCCTCCGGGTGTCCGCAGATTTACCATGCGCAGACGCGGGAAAACAGACTGTTCATGGGTGGAGGCAAAGGCATTGAGAGCTATAAAATCCACAGGTTCGCAGGGAACAGGGGTGAAACTCATGACAGTGGAAAAGGTATCCTTGGAGCAATAGGAAAGCTTCCACCAGTAGGCGTCTGTCTGGTCAAGACGGAAGGTCTGGCCTTTGATGCATTCCTCCCAGCCGTCAATCAGGGGCATGGAGGCAGCGGGCATGGGACCGCCGTATCCCACGTCACAGAAATACTGTTGTCCGCCTATGCGGACAAGGTTGATGCGGTGGGAGATGGGGGGAATGAACTCATCACCACAATCCCGGATGATCCTGGCCATACAGGGTGTGACCTCATACCCGCAGGCAGTGAGCAGGGAGGCAAAGAGAGCATTCAGTTCGTAACAGTATCCACCCCGTTTCTTCCATACGATCTTTTCATACAGGGAGGAAATGGAGAGGGAGGCAGTCCTCTTGAATTCACACACATCAAGGTCCTCAAAGGGGACATGGAGCTGGTGCGCATAGATGAGCCGGTCCAGATTTTTTTTGTCGGCAGCCGGCACTGTGTCAAGTCCCAGGCGTTTCAGATAAGGCTCTGTCTGGGGAAGAGGTTCATACAATTCTTCGTACATAGTATTAGATCCTTTTCTCTTTTTGTAATTTCGTACCGCTGCCGCAGGCTTTTGACAGCGGAAAATCCATAAAACAAGTATAGCATATGCAGGGGAATTATGATACTATTTATTCAACCTTTGGACTTCATAGCAGCAAAAGCATGCACAAAGACTGTACAAATCCCAGTCTGGCGCGTGGCTGCCCAAGGATTGCCATGCAATGCAAAGCAGCACCTGGCGGGAGGGTAAAAGGCTGAACTGTTACGAAAAATCTCCCTGTTTTCTAAGGGAAACAGGAGAAAAAGGAGCCGGCAGAGAAATGGAAAGTAATGAGATTCTGATGATACATGGAAAAGATTATAAAGAGATGACAAAGCGCCTTTTGAAAGAGGCGGGATTGGACACGCGGATACCTGACAGAAGGTGCCGCATCGGCATAAAGCCCAATCTGGTATCTCCCACGGCGGCCTCCTACGGAGCCACCACACACCCGGAGATCATTGCCGGGATCGTGGAATATCTGCAGGAGAGAAACTATGAAAATCTGGTGATCCTGGAGGGGTCCTGGGTGGGTGACCGGACTGCGGAGGCTTTCCGGGTGTGCGGATATGAAAGCCTGGCAGAGCAATACGGTGTGGAGCTTCTGGATACCCAGAAGGACAGTACCACATCCTGTGACTGTGAGGGAATGGAGCTGCAGATCTGTGACAGCGCCCTGGCCCTTGATTTTCTCATCAATGTGCCTGTGCTGAAGGGACACTGCCAGACAAAGATCACCTGTGCCCTGAAAAATATGAAGGGGCTGATACCAAATAAGGAGAAACGGCATTTTCACGCCATAGGGCTGCACAAGCCCATTGCCCATCTGAACACAGTGCTGCACCAGGACTTTATTGTGGTGGATAACATTTGCGGGGACCTGGACTTTGAGGACGGGGGCAATCCTGTGGTGATGGACAGGATTTTAGCGGCGGCTGACCCGGTGCTCTGTGATACCTATGTATGTCATCTTCTGAAGTATGAAACAGAGGAGGTGCCATATATAAAAATGGCGGAGAAACTGGGAGTGGGAAGTGCTGATCTTTCCGGGATCGTGCTTCGTACCTGCAATGAACAGGAGCATTCCGTTCACGTGCCTGCCGGGAGAAAAATCGTGGAGCTTCAGGATGCTGTGGAGGAGGTGGAATCCTGCAGTGCCTGCTACGGCTATCTGATCCCTGCGCTTGATAAACTGAAGGAGGAGGGGCTTTTCGGAAAACTGAAGACAAAGATCTGTATCGGACAGGGATTCCAAGGGAAAGAAGGAGAACTGGGTATCGGCAGTTGTACCCGATGCTTCCGACACACCCTGAAAGGGTGTCCGCCTACGGAAAACCAGATATATGAGTTTTTGAAAAATTATATAGAGGAACAGGAATAGAAGGAAGGGCGCCCCGGCAGACAAAGCTAGGGACGCCCTTTTTATGGGTATTAATCAAAGACCACGTTACTGTATTTTTTGATCTCTTCGGTGACTGTCTCATAGACACCGGGAAAAGTGCTCATGGGAAGACCCTGTGAAGTGTTGGGTATGAAATACAGTCTGCCGTTTTCATCGCAGGCACGCCGTACTTCTTTTGCAATCACTTCTCTGCTCCAGCCCTCATAATCCACCTTTGCACTGTCTATGCCGCCCATGAAAGAAATCTTCCCGCCGTATTTTGTGATCAGATCCGGAATATTGTTGGAGCACATAACTCCCTGCCATACGTCAATGCCCATTTCAATCATATAGGGGACCAGTGTAGCAGCATAGGAATCCGAGTGGTGGACGATCACATCCACACCCATGGATCTGTACAGTCCATAAATTTTCTTATAAGATGGAAGATAGAACTCTTCAAACATTTCCGGAGAGATGAACGTAGATGTCTGGCTGCCCCAGTCATCATGGTGAAAGAGAGCGTCCGGTTTTAAACGTCTGCAGACCTCCTCCCCAAGGGACAGTTCATATTCGGTCAGATAATCGATCAGCTCGTGCATGTATTCAGGTTCCTCATAAAAGTTAATAAGGGTGTTCTGAATTTCTCCCAGGTGATGACACTGTTCAAAGAGTCCGGGTGCGGCAAAGGGAGTAACAAAATATTCTTTTCTGTCTGTTTCCTCTGCCTGCCTGATAAACGGCTCCCACTCAGCATCGGAATATCTGGTATTCGGAGCATGGACATAATCTCTCCAGTGGGTGATATCTTTGATGACAATAGTATCCGGCCTGTGTACCGGAAAAGGCCCCGGTGTTCCTGCTGGCCAGGAATTCACCACGCCCCAGTCATTCACCACATCCAAATCACCGGGACCCGGCATAGGACTGTGCATCATGATGGGATTGTAAAGAATCCGGAAAGCCTCAAATTGATTGACAAAACGGTCCGGTCTGCCGCCGCGGATGGTCTCCAGGAAATTCTCTCTTTTGGTCAGCATATGGAATCCTCCTGTAAAGGGGCATTTTACTGCTCTGCCTGTTTCGGGAATGGGTTGTAGATCAGGAATACAACTCCGAGAACAGCGATGATGACAGTTTCTACCAAAAGCGGAGAATAAATATTTTCACCACAGATAGTTTTCAGCAGAGACAGCCAGAAGCTACTGAGGAAGCCGCCAAGGTTCATAAGTGCCATGATAATGGAGGTTCCGATCGCCACGGTAGACGGCGGAGTGCGCATACCTACCAGTGTGAAAGCAGCAGGCATAATAACAGAGAATGCAAAGCCGATCAGGATCGTACCTGCTGACATCACTGCCATAGTCTTGCCTATATAGATGCAGTAAGCGCCGATCGCCCACAGGAAGAAGGCAATGGGGAGGCAGAAACGTTTCATCATCTTGAAGATCGTACCGAACAGGAAACCTGCCACACATCCGGCAACTGTATAGAGAGACAGAGCTGTTGCAGCCATGGTTGCACCGCCGGCGCCCTTCATTTCAAACATCAGGGACATATTCAGCATTACAGGATAGTTCAGTACATTAAACAGCAGGAACAGAATGGCAATGGCATATACAAAAGGTGATATTTTGTCTTTTGCCGCCGGTTTTCCATTGGTCTCGGGCTGTACAGGGGCTTTGGCGGGTTCCGGCAGGAAGATCAGACATACAATGGAGATGATACCCAGAAGATGTCCGAAGAAGGTGGTCTTCCAGCCAACATCAGCCAATGCACCGCCAAGCATCTGCAGGATAATGCCGCCGCCGTTCATGAGCAGAGTGCCGTATCCCAGGTAAGCTGCCTGTTTCTGGCCTTCATACAGGCCGATGATCAGGGCATTTCCAAGAGGTGCCATAAGGCCCAGACCGATGCCTACCAGCGCACGTGTCACTAAGATAAAGGCGAAGGAGCCGCCCACGATAGCGGGAAGTGTACCGGATACAGTGAAAATGATACATCCGGTCAATGCCAGGGTACGGTATTTTATCTTTTTCCCGGCCACGGTGCCTGCCCATAAGGTGGCAAATACCACGAAGAGGGTGGGAAGGGTGGAGATCAGGGAAAAGTTGTTGTCAGGAAACGCCGCCGCCAATTTTGCCATGGCAGGCGTCACCACAGTGAATCCCATGGAAATAAAATACAAAGACAATATGGCTATGGTCTCTTTGAGGCCAACCTGGTTTTTAGAAGTGCTCATACAAAATCCTCCTTTTTCTTTTCAAGTCCTTTTTTGCGCTGTGGTCAGTTGGTTTCGCATTTTCCGGAAATTACAGCAAAAATCAATTTTTTCTGCAGATACTGTGTGAAAGTTTTGCAGAATTACTGTACAACAACTATAGTTAGATTATAAGAAAAAGGGAAAAAGAAAACTATGGTTGGAAAATACGAAATTTTACGAAAAAGGAGAGCATTATTCGTACTGCATAAGAAAAAAGCGGATGTGTATAAAATACTCAAAAAATTACAGGAACCTGTGCGGGTTTTTCGCACAGATTCCTGCAAAATGTCAGTACATAGGAGCATGGGCATTCAGTCAAAAAGCTTTAGAATGCGGATAGAAAGCTTCATGTAATCACGGGTGTAGCCCTCCTCCAGATTACAGCTCAATTCCTCTGTCATCTTTTTTATCCGGTAAACCAGTGTGTTCCTGTGGACAAACAGTTCCTCGGACGTGTGCAGCAGAGAGCGCTCATTGTTCAGATAGGCTTCCATGGTGCGCACCCGCTCTGTGGGCTGTTTTAAATCCAGGCGGTGAAACCGGAGGATATCCGGATGGCAGGCGGCCAGAAGTACATCAGGGGAGCTGTTTTTGATAATGTAATCAATGGCCCTGGGATAGAAGTCATAGTAATGCTTGTCCGGCAGTCTTTCTTCCAGGGCAAAGAGGGCCTGCCTGTAATGATATTGAATGTCTGTTAAAAAACAGGACGGCAGGCTGATGCCTGCTGCCATGCGGTTATGGCGTACAAAACGGCTCAGACGGTGCTTTAAGGTATCGGAAGTTTCCTTTTTTTCATTATAGAGAAGCACTACCCCGCCGTCCAGACAGAAGATCTCACAGTGGGGAAGCTGCTGGGATATCATATGGGCAGTCAGAAGAAGCACCTGTTCTTCCAGGATTCCGTTTTCCCCTTGAAAGACCCAGAGACCATAAGTATCCTCTGTGGACCAGTCATTGACCTCTAACTGCCGGTCAAGTTCCCTGCCACTGACAGGGATTCCCTTGATGAGATCCCTGAACACACTGTAATGGTCACCGTCCGGAGGCGCTGCAGGGCCTGTTTTACCCATGGAGACAGCCAGGAGGCGCGTGATCCGGTCCAGAAGCTGGCTGTCCCCTGTATTGAGCCTGCGGTTCCGCTCCACCAGCGTGATCCGGCCGCACTGGGCGCGGTTATAGTAGATGAAAGAGGAGAGACAGTCAGAGAGCGCTTTTCTTTCAAAATGGTATTTGGTGGCACCTACATTAAAAAAATTTTGGTCTGTGCAGTCACGTCTCATAAAACGGATACTGTCAATGGAGCTGCAGCCATATTCCATAAGATGTGCCCATTCCTCGTCCACATAGACCTCCTTATACTGCTTGCTGTATGCAAGAACATTGCAGTTGGCGTCAAGCAGAACCATGGGATTGTGAAAACAGTGCCAGCTCTCATCCAGGATCTTTTGGTAGTCGCCCTGTTCGGCAGCGGCGGTAATAGAGGCATCCCAGTCCTCATAAAAATCAAAGATACCCTGTATGATTTCAAACGCCTCATCAAATTGGATATCCTTTAGTCTGATCGTGTCATTTTCCCATTGGCAGAGAACATCGTTTCCACGGGGAAACACATAAATACAGTTGGTGGCATAAGCACGCCGGGCACTTTTTAATACAGCAGGCGAGTCGTCGCTGATCTGAAATTCCGGATTCAGCGGTTTTAGCCTGTTGGCGATCATCCACATACTCAGTTTCATAATAAAAATCCCCCTGTTCTGCATAAGTAAATCCTGCCTGCTTTTATTTTTTTGGCGAAATGAAAGCAGAGAAATTCCCTGATGTTAAAATGCAGCTTTGTATCAAAGTATAATACAAACCGGGAAAAAAGTCGAGAGCTGTCCATAGAGAAAAGCTGAACTGTTGCTACTATTCAGCCTTTCGGCTTCATAGCAACAAAAGAATGCACACAGACTGCAAAAATTGCAGTCTGGCGCGTGGCTGCCTCGGGATTGCCTTGCAAATGCAAGGCAACACCTCGCGGGACAGTGGAAGGCTGAACTGTTACGAACTGTTACGGAAAACAGCCTGCCGGAAAAGAAAAGTCCGGCAGGCTGTTGTGTCAGGTAAAATCAGAGATGAATCTGCTGTGGGTCACGCTTTCCATTCCATCCAGAATAATCTTGTATGCCCTTTGCGCATCCTCTTTTGTAAGCTGTTCTGTTTCACCCAGGGGATATGCAAGCCCCAGATTCTCGTATTTGACTTTCCCCATGGAGTGATAAGGGAGTACCTCCACAGCTCTCAGATTATGAAGAGAACCAAGAAATTTTCCAAGGGAATAGAGTGGCTCCGGGGCAAAGGTGATACCCGGGACTGCCACGTGACGGACCCAGAGGGGAATCCGGTGCTTGTCCAGATATTTGGCAAATTCCAGAATATTGTGATTGGCATGTCCCGTCAGCTTTTGGTGTTCTTCACTGTGGATATGCTTAATATCCAGCATGATAAGGCTCGTGGACGCGAGAAGACGGTCCAGCTTCTCAAGATATCCGGGACTGCTTCCTCTAAAGGTGATCCCGGAGGTGTCCAGACAGGTGTGGATACCCTGGGCCTTTGCCTTTTCAAACAGTTCTGTCAGGAAGGGAAGCTGAAGAAGCGGTTCTCCTCCCGTAGCGGTAAGCCCGCCTGTTTTATAGAAAGCCCGGTTCCGGTTTACAGACGCTATGATCTCATCTGTATCTATGAGCCGGCCTTCCTCTGTCTTCCAGGTGTCAGGATTGTGGCAGTAAAGGCAGCGCATGGGACAGCCCTGGAAAAACACCACATAGCGGACACCCGGGCCGTCTACGGTTCCGAAGCTTTCCAGAGAGTGGATATATCCTTTCATGTGGACACCTGCCTTTCCCTTAAATATTTTGATGGAAGGTTCTGGAGATCACTTCGTCCTGCTGTTCTTTGGTAAGCTTGATAAAGTTTACGGCATAACCGGATACGCGGATGGTAAGCTGAGGATATTTTTCCGGATGTTTCTGCGCATCCAGAAGAGTGTCCCTGTTGAATACATTCACATTCAGGTGATGACCGCCTTTTGCGGCATAGCCGTCTAACAGTGCTACCAGATTTTTTTCGGCACTTCCATTTTTGCCCAGGGCATCCGGAACGATGGAGAACGTGTTGGAGATACCGTCCTGGGCATCCATAAACGGCATTTTGGCAACTGTAGCCATGGAGGCAACAGCACCATGGGTATCACGTCCGTGCATGGGATTGGCTCCCGGAGCGAAGGCTTCTCCGGCTTTTCTTCCGTCAGGGGTGGAGCCGGTGTTTTTGCCGTAGGACACATTCGAGGTAATGGTCAGAATAGAGGTGGTCGGAACCCCTCCCCTGTACGTGTGGTTTCCCTTGATATACTGCATAAAGGTGTGGAGCACCTCCTGGGCAATCTCGTCTGCGCGGTCGTCGTCGTTTCCGTATTTGGGAAAATCCCCTTCAATCTCAAAATCCACGGCAATTCCTTGTTCGTTGCGGATCGGTTTTACTTTTGCGTATTTTATGGCTGAGAGAGAATCCGCAACAACAGAAAATCCAGCTATTCCGGTGGCAAACCAGCGGCGGACCTCCTTGTCATGAAGAGCCATCTGCAGGCGCTCATAGCTGTATTTGTCGTGCATGTAATGGATGATGTTCAGCGCGTTTACATACACGCCGGCCAGCCATTTCATCATGTCTCTGTATTTTTCCATGACCTCCTCATAGTCAAGATATTCCGATGTGACAGGACGGAATTTGGGTCCCACCTGCTGCCCGGAAATCTCATCCACACCTCCGTTGATGGCATAGAGCAGACATTTAGCTAGGTTGGCACGGGCGCCGAAGAACTGCATTTCTTTGCCGATACGCATGGAGGATACACAGCAGGCAATACCATAGTCGTCGCCGTGAACCGGACGCATGATATCATCATTTTCATACTGGATGGCAGAGTGGCGGATAGAGATTCCGGCACAGTATTCCTTAAAGTTTTCCGGAAGTGCAGAGGACCATAAAACGGTCAGGTTCGGTTCCGGAGCGGCGCCCAGGTTGTCCAGTGTGTGAAGGTAACGGTAAGACATTTTTGTCACCAGAGGACGGCCGTCCAGCCCCATGCCTCCGATGGATTCTGTGACCCAGGTTGGATCCCCTGCAAAAATCTGATTATAGTCAGGTGTCCTGGCAAAACAGACAAGACGGAGCTTCATGATAAACTGGTCAATGATCTCCTGTATCTGGCTCTCTGTGAAGGTTCCTTCTCTCAGATCCCTTTCCGCATAGATGTCTAAGAAAGTGGAAGTGCGGCCAAGGCTCATGGCAGCTCCGTTTTGCTCCTTTACCGCAGCCAGGTAAGCAAAATAGAGTGCCTGTGTTGCCTCCAGAATGTTTTTGGCGGGCTTTGAGATGTCATAGCCGTAAATGCGGGCCAGTTCCTTTAGCATTTTAAGAGCGCGGATCTGTTCGGAAAGCTCCTCACGTTCACGAATGACATCAGAATACATGATGCTGCGGGTGGTGGCTTTTTCTTCCTCTTTCTCCTCGATCAGACGGTCTGCCCCATAGAGTGCTGCTCTTCTGTAGTCACCTATGATACGTCCTCTGCCATAGGCATCCGGAAGCCCGGTGATGATATGATTGGAACGGCAGACACGCATTTCAGGGGTATAAGCGTCAAATACACCGGCATTGTGTGTCTTTCTGTGAGTGGTGAAATATTCCACAACCTCAGGGTCCACATGATAGCCATTATCCTCACAGGCCTTAACAGCCATCCTGATGCCGCCATATGGCTGCATGGAGCGTTTTAAAGGCTTGTCTGTCTGCAGACCGACGATTTTTTCCTTGTCCTTATCGAGATATCCCGGACCGTGGGAAGTGATGGTGGATACGGTTTTAGTATCCATGTCCAGAACCCCGCCCTTTTCCCGTTCTTCTTTGGTAAGGGAAAGAACCTGCTTCCATAAGTCCTTTGTGTCCTCTGTGGCTTCCTCCAAAAAGGTGCCGTCGCCCTCATATGGTGTATAATTTTGCTGGATAAAATCCCGCACGTTGATTTCTTTTTCCCAGGCACCGCCTGTAAAAGATTTCCATTCTGTTCTCATAAAGTAATTACCTCCTGCTGTGATCATGGATCAATGCTGACAAAATTATGTGCAGACAATCTTAAAAAACAAGTTTCCAGATATTTCCAAATTGTATATTGTATACAAAGACTACCTGTGCTATATAAATATCACAGTCGAAAGCCTTTTGTCAATCTGGATTAAAAAAGTATTGAATAAAATACAATAAGAGGAGGCAAAGAAGGCTTTTGGCAGTTGAAAGCGTCAAAGTATAATGTTAAACTAGAACTATGAAAAGGAGGCATGAAATATATGTTATTTATAGAGTATCCAAAATGCAGCACCTGCCAGAAGGCAAAAAAATGGCTTACAGAAAAGGGAATAGCGTTTGAGGACCGCCATATTATAGAAGAAAACCCTACCAGGGAGGAACTGGAAATCTGGTATCACGCAAGCGGTCTTCCCCTGAAACGTTTTTTCAATACCAGTGGTATGAAATACAAAGAGCTGAATCTGAAAGAGAAACTGCCAGATATGAGCGAGGAGCAGCAGCTTGACCTGCTTGCCACAGACGGTATGCTGGTGAAACGACCGGTACTGGTGGGAGAATCCTTTGTTGTTACAGGATTTAAGGAAAAAGAGTGGATGGAGAAGCTCGGTCTGTAAAAAAGAGGTGCAGAGATGGCGATTGAAAAAGTAAAGGAGTATTTCAGAGGTTTTGGCATAGAGGACCGGATCATGGAGTTTTCACAGTCCTCAGCCACCGTGGAGCTGGCGGCTGAGGCTGCCGGGTGCGGACCGGAACGCATTGCAAAAACCCTGTCCTTTTTGGTTGACGGCAAAGCTGTCCTTGTAGTGATGGCTGGAGATGCCAGGGTAGACAACAAAAAGTACAAGGAGCATTTCCACACAAAGGCAAAAATGCTTTCTCCCCAGGAGGCAGAAGCCAGGACTGGACATGCAGTGGGCGGTGTATGTCCATTCGGGATACCTGAGGATGTGCAAGTGTTTTTAGATATTTCCATGAAGCGGTTTGAGACGGTATTTCCGGCCTGTGGAAGTGCCAACAGTGCCATAGAACTGACACCGGAGGAGATGGAAAAGTATTCAAAAAGCAGGGGATGGATCGACGTATGCCGGGGATGGCAGCCGGAAATGCCGTCTGTGCCGGAACTGCCGAAAAAATACCTTTCCCGTATGCCGGGAGGCTTCTTTATCTATGAGGCAGACGGTGATGAGAGGATCACTTATGTCAATGAGAATGTATTAAAGCTTTACCGGTGCAGGGATATGGAGGCCTTCTGGTCACTCACCAACGGTTCCTTTAAGGGAATGGTGCACCCGGAGGATCTGGAGAGGGTGGAAGATGAGATCAAAGAGCAGATCGCATCAAACACGTATGACTATGTAGAATACAGGATCTGTTGTCAAGACGGAACTGTTTTGTGGGTTGAAGATTACGGACGTCTGGTGGAGGAAGAGAACGGCAAGCTTTATTTTTATGTCTTTCTTGTGGATGCCACAGAAAAAATCCAATTGAGAAAGCTTTTAAACCGAAGGGACCATCTGCAGAGAGTTCTCACCACACTGGCCAATGATGTGGACTTTGACATTCACTGTAGAGATTGTACCATTGATGTCTACGGCAGCTTTGAGCAGCGTTTCGGAAGACCGCCGGGGAAGAAGGATTTCATCCCGTTTATGTGTGAAAATTGTGAGAAAAAGGGAGAATTGAAACTTTTTGTGCACAGTTATTCCATGGAAGAACAGAATTTTGACAAGGAAGATCAGGATGTGGTTGTGGTGGACGGGGAAGGCAATAATCTGTGGACCAGATGCCAGATCGCCCATTTTAAGGGCAGTGACAGCGGATATGACAGAAAAATCGGCCGTATGCTTGATACCCATGAACAGACCATGCGTGAAATCTATTACCGCCAGGGTGCGGAAAAAGACTGCCTGACAGGGATATACAACCGAAGATCCGGGGAACGGTTTATCAAACGGCGGCTGAAGGGCATAGGACAGAATACCTCCTGCATGATGATCATGCTGGATGTGGATGGATTTAAAATGCTCAATGACACATATGGGCATCCGTTTGGTGATAACGTTTTGCTGCAGGTGGCCTGTGCTTTGCAGTCTACTTTCCGGAAAAATGATATCTGTGCCCGTATAGGCGGAGATGAATTTATGGTGTTTTTGGAGGATGTAAGGGACAAGGGAATATGTCTGAAAAGGCTGCAACAGCTTGTCTCCTATACCCTGCAGGATGAGAGTGTGGGGCAGTATAATGTGACACTGTCTGCAGGTGTATCTTATCAGACAGGGAATAAGCTCTCCTATGAAGAGATGTACCGGCGTGCGGATGAGGCTCTTTATCAGGCAAAGCGGGCAGGAAAACGTTCCTTCCGGGTATATAATGAAAACGATGCATAGATCACAGAACATTTTTTGCTGCTATGAAGCCGTAAGGCTGAATAGTAACCTGCACAAGGCGATATTTTTTTATCAGATTTGACAGTAAGAGACGAGTGTGGTATCCTTGTAGCAGTTAAATCATCAGGGGAGCCTGTAGCGGCAGGCTGAGAGGAAGTAATCAACTTCGACCCTTTAACCTGATATGGGTAATGCCAGCGTAGGGAGAGAAGGACAATTCCGGGAGACGTGTTGGCGTCTCCCTTTTTGCAGCGTAAAAAGTTCTTTAAACCTCCTTTCATTCGGAAGCCTTGTCAGTAAATACAGAGAGGAGAATAGAAATGCTGGGAGAAATACTGGAAAATGTCAGAAGCAGATCGCCTTTGATCCAGAACATCACCAATTATGTCACTGCAAACGACTGTGCCAATATTACTTTGGCCTGCGGTGCTTCCCCAACCATGTCAGACGGGGAGGAGGAAGCAGAAGAGATGGGACGTCTCTGTGACGGCCTCAATATTAATATGGGAACTCTGCATCCGCGGTCTGTAAAGGCTATGCTTTTGGCGGGAAAAAGTGCGGGAAGCTGCGGCCATCCCATTGTACTAGACCCTGTGGGAGCAGGGGCATCCACGTACCGCAGAGAGACGGCAGAACAACTGCTCAGAGAAATTCCTTTTACAGCCATTCGGGGAAATATTTCTGAGATCAAGACCATTGCCGGAGGAAAAAACCGCTCTAGAGGTGTAGACGCAGATGCGTCAGATGCGGTAAACAGCGGGAATCTGGAAGAAACCATAAGATTTGCCGCAGAATTTTCCAAAAGAAGCGGTGCTGTGATCGCCGTCAGCGGAGCCATTGACATCGTGACAGACGGAACCCGCACGTACATAATAAGGAATGGACATCCTATCATGACAAGGATCACAGGCTGCGGCTGTATGCTAAGCTCCCTCACCGCGGCATATCTGGCAGCCAATCCAAAGAGAAGACTGGAGGCTGTGGCAGCCGCTGTTATCTCCATGGGTCTGTGCGGGGAAAAGGCATATGAGAGGATGAAAAAAGAGAACAGCGGCAATGCGGGATGCAGAAATCATTTGATCGATGAGGTCTACAAACTGACCGGCAGCGAGCTGGAGAGAGGAGCAAGATATGAACTGCGGTGAGAAGAGAGAATGGGTGAGGCGTGCCCTGCTGTTATATGCTGTCACGGATCGTTCCTGGGTGGGAGAAATGACATTTTGTGAACAGGTGAAAGCGTCTCTGGACGGAGGAATCACCCTTCTGCAGCTCAGGGAAAAGGGTATGGCGTATGATGAATTTCTGAGAGAGGCAAAGGATGTAAAAGCTCTTGCAGACAGCTATCACGTGCCGTTTATCATCAATGACAATGTAGAGATCGCTCTGGAAGCGGACGCAGACGGCGTGCATGTGGGGCAAAGCGACATGGAAGCGGGAAGGGTCAGACAGAAACTGGGGCCGGACAAGATACTGGGCGTCTCTGCAAGGACTGTGGAACAGGCTCTTCAGGCGGAGAAAATGGGGGCAGATTATCTGGGTGTGGGTGCAGTCTTCGCCACCTCCACCAAAGAGGACGCGGATGTGATATCCCGGGACACCCTAAAGGAAATCTGTCAGGCTGTATCCATTCCTGTTGTGGCGATCGGAGGGATCAGGAGAGACAATATGATGCAGCTCACCGGAAGCGGAGCCGCAGGGGTATCTGTCATATCCGGTATTTACGGGCAGCCGGATATCAGAAAAGCCTGTGAAGAACTGCTGGTGCTGGCAAGGGAGATGACAGAAAAATGAGAGAGATAAAAGGGATCATATTTGACGCGGACGGCACGCTCTTTGACTCTATGGGATTATGGGATCAGGCAGGGGAGATATATCTGCGGAGAAAGGGAATCCGGCCCGGAAAAGACATCCGTGAGAGGCTGGAAACCATGACAATGGAAGAGTCCGCGGCATATTTTCGCAGCAGTTACGGGATTGAACTTGAACAGGAAGATATCATTAAAGAGATCAATTCTATGATATTCGACTGCTATGAGAAGGAAATCCGGATAAAGCCGGGGCTTCTGCCGGTATTGGAGGGTTTAAAGAGACGCAGTGTCAGGATGTGCATCGCCACTTCAACGGAGAGACCACTGATAGAAGCAGCGCTTAGGCATAATGGGATCAACTGGTATTTTGATGGGATACTTACCTGTACAGAAGCAGGAGCCGGCAAAAGATATCCGCGTATTTACCAGATGGCAATGAAACTTTTAGATACAAAAAAAGAAGAGACTTTGGTGGTGGAAGATGCATATTTTGCGGCAGAAACCGCGAAAAAAGCCGGATTTTTATTGGCAGTCATACGTGATTTTTATTCGGAAAAAGACAGAGATAAACTGCTTAAACTGGCAGATATTTACCTTGAAAGTTGGGAAGATTGGGAGCGGAAAACATGAAAAAAATATTGACGATTGCCGGTTCGGACTGCAGCGGAGGCGCTGGGATACAGGCAGATATTAAAACAATAACTGTTCATAAAATGTATGCAATGAGTGTGATCACAGCGCTGACGGCGCAGAATACAACAGGTGTATATGGAATCCGGGAAGCAGACGCAGAATTTGTGGGAGATCAGATGGACTGTATCTTCACAGACATACGTCCTGACGCAGTAAAGATCGGTATGGTACCCAATGAAAAAATCATTCGGGTGATCGCTGAAAAACTGAGGAGATATCAGGCAGAAGATGTGGTTTTAGACCCGGTGATGATATCAACAAGCGGCAGCAGACTTATGTCCGAGGATGCAGCAGAGGCATTGAAAGAGGAGCTTTTCCCTCTGGCAGCAGTGGTGACACCAAATCTTATGGAAGCGGCTGCGCTCTGTGGATTTTCTGTCTCTGTCCGGCAGGAAATGGAAGGCGCAGCAGAAAAAATAGCAAAATACGGTTCCGGTGCGGTCCTTTTAAAAGGCGGGCATCTGGCAGAAGGAGCAGATGATCTCCTGTACGAGAAGGGAAAATATACCTGGTTTTCTTCAAAGAGGATAGAAAATCCTAACACACACGGAACAGGATGTACCCTGTCCTCAGCCATTGCCTGCAGTCTTGCCGCTGGATATTCTCTGGAAAGAGGAATCAGGAATGCTAAAAAGTATCTGACCGGTGCGCTGCAGGACGGACTTGATCTGGGGCATGGCAGAGGTCCCTTGAATCATATGTACAGATTACCGCCTTTTGCCAATGGTTATCCGTTTCGGTAATATGTAATTATTTCTGAGGCCATACATAGCTGCTGTTCACAGAACTGTGCTTTTTTGAGGGCTGTGAACAGTACCAATGTATACTAAAAAGAACATAAAATTCCATTCCTTTTATTGACAATCCTTAAAAAAATGCTTTATACTACAAGTGTTATATGACTGACGGAAGTGGAATGAACCACAGGGAGTATAACATTGATTTAGCCGACCGTCTGGGCAGAAGCTGTCTGGAGAGGACCGGCTTTTTTTAATGAATCCGGTCACATTACAGGACAGTTTCCGACACAATTATTGTCTTAGAAGGAGGACTTGCAAAGATGAATAACTTCAAACAATGGGATGGATTTAAAGGTAGAATCTGGAAAGAAGAAGTCAACACACGTGACTTTATCCAGCATAACTATGTACCCTATGAAGGGGATCAGGAGTTCCTGGAAGGACCTACCGAAGCCACGGAAAAACTCTGGTCTGCACTTTCAAAACTGCAGAAAGAGGAGCGTGCGAAAGGCGGCGTTCTGGATATGGATACTGAAATTGTATCCTCACTGACTTCCCATGGGCCGGGCTACATCAGTGAAGAATTAAAAGACCTGGAAAAGGTGGTAGGATTACAGACCGATAAGCCGCTGAAGAGAGCATTTATGCCTTTTGGCGGTATCAAAATGGCAGAGGATTCCTGTACATCCAATGGCTACACACCTGCTCCGGAACTTCATAAAATCTTTACAGAATATCACAAAACGCACAATCAGGGTGTTTTCGATGCCTACACACCGGAGATGAAAAAAGCCCGTCATAACAAAATTATCACAGGACTTCCGGATACCTACGGCCGTGGCCGTATTGTGGGCGATTACAGGAGAGTGGCTCTCTACGGAATTGATTTCCTGATGGAAAAGAAAAAAGAAGATTACGATAACTGCGGCTGCGGTATCATGACAGATGAGATCATTCGTCAGAGAGAAGAGATCAGCATGCAGTACAGAGCTTTGGCCGATATGAAGAAGATGGCTGAGAGCTACGGATATGATATTTCCAAACCGGCTGTGGATGCCAAGGAAGCCGTTCAGTGGCTGTATTTTGGATACCTGGCTGCTATCAAGACACAGAATGGCGCTGCCATGAGTGTTGGCCGTGTGGGAACTTTCCTGGATATTTATATTCAGAGGGATCTGGAAAACGGCACTTTGACAGAAAAAGAGGCACAGGAGCTGGTTGACCACTTTATCATGAAACTGAGAATGGTCAAATTCGCCCGTGTACCTTCTTACAATCAGTTGTTCTCCGGAGACCCGGTATGGGCTACTGTGGAGGTGGCCGGTATGGGACAGGATGGCCGTTCCATGGTGACAAAGACAGACTACAGGATTCTCCACACACTGGAGAACATGGGACCGGCTCCGGAACCGAATCTGACTGTTCTTTACTCCTCAAGGCTGCCTGAGAACTTTAAGAAATATGCTGCGTATATCTCTGTTGAGACCAGCTCCATTCAGTATGAAAATGACGATGTGATGCGCCCTGTATGGGGAGATGACTATTCCATCTGCTGCTGTGTATCAGCTACCCAGACAGGAAAAGAGATGCAGTTCTTCGGAGCACGCGCAAACCTGGCAAAATGTCTTTTATACGCAGTCAACGGCGGTATGGATGAAAAATCAAGAGTGCAGGTGGGACCTGAGTATAAACCCATTACCTCCGAGTATCTGGAGTACGATGAGCTTGTCCGTAAATATGAGATCATGATGGACTGGCTGGCAGGACTGTATGTAAATACCCTTAATCTGATACAGTACATGCACGACAAATATTACTATGAGGCTGCGGAGATGGCACTGATAGACACAGATGTCCGCAGAACTTTCGCAACAGGAATCGCAGGATTTTCCCATGTGGTGGATTCCTTGTCTGCTGTAAAATATGCCAAAGTGAAGGTTATAAGGGATGAAGAAGGCATGGCAGTGGATTTTGAGACAGAAGGTGATTTCCCGCGTTATGGAAATGACGATGACAGAGCCGATGATATTGCAGTATGGCTGCTCCACACGTTCCTGGAAAAACTGAAAAGATATCCGACTTACCGCAATTCAGAGCCTACAACCTCAATCCTTACCATTACATCCAATGTGGTTTACGGAAAAGCGACAGGTGCGCTGCCGGACGGCAGAAAAGCAGGGGAACCTCTTTCACCGGGAGCAAACCCAAGCTACGGCGCAGAGAAAAACGGTCTTCTGGCTTCCCTGAACTCCGTTGCGAAGCTTCCGTATGAGTGGGCACTTGACGGAATCTCCAATACACAGACCATTAATCCCGGTGCCATCGGACATTCCGAGGAAGAGAGAATCAACAATCTGGTGCACATCCTGGATGGATATTTTGATCAAGGTGCACATCACTTAAATGTAAATGTATTCGGCATAGAAAAGCTGGTGGATGCCATGGAACATCCGGAAAAAGAAGAGTATGCAAACTTTACCATCCGTGTATCCGGTTATGCGGTAAAATTCATTGATCTGACACGCGAGCAGCAGTTGGATGTGATCGCTCGTTCTGCACATGAGCGCATATAGTTCCAGAAAAGGCTCCATCCATTCTATAGAAAGCTTCGGCTCTGTGGACGGACCCGGTGTCCGGTTTGTGATTTTTCTGCAGGGCTGCAGGATGCGCTGCCAGTTCTGCCACAACCCTGATACCTGGAGCACCAGCTCCATGGATATGATGTCAGCCGATGAGCTTTTAAGCCAGGCTCTGCGTTATAAGGCATACTGGGGAGACAAAGGAGGAATCACCGTCAGCGGCGGTGAGCCTCTGCTCCAGATGGATTTCTTACTGGAGCTGTTTACTAAGGCAAAGGAGAATGGAGTGCATACAGTTTTGGATACTTCGGGCAATCCATTTTCCAGACATGACCCGTTTTTTCATAAATTCAACCGCTTTATGGAAGTCACAGATCTGCTGCTCCTTGATATAAAGCAGATTGACAGTAAAAGACACAAAATTCTGACAGGATGCGGAAATGAAAACATTCTTGATATGGCCAAGTATCTGGCTGAAATCAGGAAGCCTGTATGGATCCGCCACGTTCTCGTACCGGAGCGGAACGATTATGACGAAGACCTTATGAAACTGAATGCATTTGTTAAAGGCCTGGGCAATGTACAGCGCTTTGAGGTGCTGCCTTATCACACACTGGGAATTTTCAAATGGCAGGATATGCGTATCCCGTATCCCCTGCAGGGAATCGAACCTCCCACAAAAGAGCGGGTGGAGAACGCGAACAGACTACTTCATACAAATGAATATACAGGTTATTTGAACGCATAGACTGTGCGGCAGCAGAAATACGTAAAACTTCTGCTGCCGTTTTGCGTTTTGGACAGTCAGTGCAAATATTGCAATCCGCCGTTGAGTTTATTGCGGTTTTGTGCTATCATTAGAAACTGGCGCAGAACTTTGCAGGCGTCGGTAATTTTAAGCAGAGAAAGTAATGGGTTCTGCTGCGGAAGGGAGTTGTGTTAATGATACTTGATGTGATTTCAGATGCTTTGCTGGATACGGCGAAGCTGATCCCTTTCCTGTTCCTGACCTATCTGGTCATGGAATATCTGGAACACAAGACAAAGAATAAATCAAAACAGATCATGCAGAAGTCAGGGCATTTAGGCCCTCTTATAGGCGGCGTTGCAGGTGCGTTTCCTCAGTGCGGGTTTTCTGCCGCTGCGGCAAGCCTCTATTCCGGCGGAGTTATATCCGCGGGTACCCTGTTGGCCATTTTTCTCTCCACCTCTGATGAGATGCTTCCTATCTTTATCTCCGAATCTGTAGCTTTGGGAACAATTTTGCGGATCTTGGGACTGAAAATAGTGTTGGGAGCTGTCTCTGGTTTTGTCATAGATATATTATGGCGCTTCAGCAGCAGGAAGAGAAGAGAACGGGAGGAACACAGGCATATACACAGGGAACACCATGAGAAAGATATCCACGATCTGTGTGAATCCGAACATTGCCACTGTGAGAACGGGAGCATTATCAAATCTGCTTTTCTGCACACCCTGCAGATCACCGTTTTTATATTTTTAGTATCTCTGGCTATTGGATTCTGCGTGGAGCTGGTTGGAAGTGATAATATCGGATATTTTATCAGCAGCAAGCCCTTTATCGGAGTATTTTTGGCGGCATTGGTCGGCCTTATTCCAAACTGCGCGTCCTCCGTTGTTATAACTCAGCTCTATCTCACAGGCATTCTGGGAGCCGGGCAGATGATGGCGGGACTATTGGTAGGAGCCGGTGTGGGTATCCTGGTACTTTGCAGAACCAATAAGGGAATGAAAGAAAATCTGGGACTCATTGGGATTCTTTACGGAACAGGCGTGTTCTGGGGAATTCTGATAGAAGTGTTGGGAATTGTTCTTTGATAAAAAGAATCTGGTTTGCGGACAGTGGAAAGCTGGCATTTCTGTGTGAAATGCCAGCTTTTTTGTCAGTGACAAGGCTTCTGAGAAGATGACAGTGTTCGTTATATAATCTGTATTCGGTATGCAGCGGTCTGAGGCGGTATGCTGGCTGTCTGGAAGTCTGCATGGGTGATCCTGACCATCTGCCCGGGGCGGAGCGCACGCAGGGGGATAGGGTTTCCGAAACGGTTTAATATAACGGTGTCATCTGAAATTGTATATCGTATCTGGCTGTTGATATCATCCGGATTTCCTGTGATCAGGAATCTGTTTCGAGGGTCAACGGACGCGATCCTTCCATCTGTGGTGTTGTTCTGCGGGCGTGGATTTCTTTTGACAATAATGAGAAAAGCATTTGCCTGGGGAGGTATGCTCCTGGTCATTCGGGAAGAGAATACAGCATTTATCCACATGCCTTTTCTGAGCTGACATGCGTTGATGCGCCTGCCGAACATATTCAGAATAACTGTATTTCTGCCTGTATTCAGACGTAAGGTCTGTATAGAGGTGACTTGATCAGCATCGCGAACAGCATAAGAAATCAGAATATGTCCGACAGAATTGTCATAACAAAAAACTTCTTCCACCAGGGCATTGTCAATGCGCATGATATTACCCTGCTGAATGATCGTACCACGTGGGTCATTACTCATAATATGTGTACCTGAACATTATTTGTTGGTCTTATTATATGCGGACTTTTAAAAAATGCCAGTGTATCTTTGGGTTATTGGGGGGAATAAAGAAAAATTTTGGTTTAAAGAATTGTATAAGTGTAAGATTTTATATAAACGATCTGTATAAATAATCTGTATAAATGATACGTTTGAGTTTAACTGTAAATTTAGGTTGAGCCAGCAAGGAATAATAAGATAAACCCCGCCGACTTAGCTGTAATGATTAATCATAGCTCTGACTAATTAATATACAGATTCTCAATACCTGCTTCAACGCTTCAGTACCCTCACAGTTATAAGCAAAAATCCATGCAGAATTGCTTTTGACCATGGATTTTTGCCTGGCTGATGAGCGTTTTTACTTTTCACAGGGGAGCACAGTAAATGTACAGACCTGCGGAACAGTTATTTCCTGTCACCGAGGATTACAGGTATTAAGAAAATAGTGAAATGATTATTCTGGTTTAAGCTGCACACACATTAACGGCCTGCATACCGCGGTTTCCTCTTGTTAAATCATAAGTTACGCTCTGACCGTCTTCAAGAGATTTGTAGCCGTCACAACTGATTCCTGAGAAATGTACGAATACATCAGATCCGTCTTCTCCTGTGATAAATCCAAATCCTTTTTCTGAGTTAAACCATTTTACTGTACCTTTATTCATGAAAGATACCTCCTAATTTTTATATGCATTTTACAAAACAAAAAAAGCATATAGCAGTAAATCATTAATAAAAGAATGACTTACGGATATATGCGAAATCAAGGCTTTATCAAAACACTTTCTATATCTTATCACATGAAATTCAGAATGTCAAGAAGAAATTGAAAATTTTTGTTGTGGTAAAATTTACAATAATAAAGTAAAATCGATTATAAGGGGAAATCGGCTATAAGGGATAATTTTAACAGGAGAGGGGAATGAGCTTGTAAAATAATGAAAAAATCGTTATACTACATACTTACAGGAGCTCTAAAATGTGAGGGTTCTCACTGTGCAGCGATGTTCTTTTAGTTAGTGAACTGTTGCGAAGTGAAATATATGGATCACAAAAGAAATTTGCTCCGGAAAATAAAAAAATTGTATTTGATTTTGCGGTATCGAAAAGTTTTTTTAGAACAACAAAGACTTTTGATGCTTTGGTGCCCGAAGGGAGTCCGGATTTTCTAAGATGATATGGGCAGATATAAGGGAACATATAATCGACAAATCGGAATCTCATGGAGGTGAAATCATGCAATATGCAATAGAATTATATTATGATGAAGATACTGAAAATAAATGATTTCAGTTATCCGAAGGGATTGCAGATAAGAAAATCAGCACAAAGTTTTTGGAGTGGAAGACAAGGCCGCATCTTACTTTAGCCTGTTTCAATGATGTAGATGAGTTATTATGTATAGAAAAAATAAAAAAATTTGCAGAAAGTCATAAAGTAATGCCTGCTTATATTGGTTCAATAGGAATGTTTAATGACACGAAGACAATTTTTGTATCGCCTGTAATGAACAGTGGCATGTATCAATTTCAACGTGAGTTGCATGATAGTTTAAAGAATTTTGATACCAACGGATGGGAATGGTATCATCCTGACCATTGGGTCCCGCATTGTACGATAGCGCTTACAAAGGAGGATGATGGTGAAGCATTTTTTCAAGCAAGTAATTATATATTGCACGAGTTCAAAAAGATGTGGGGAAAGTTTGTCTCTATTGGTTTGGTGAAAATTACATTTCCGGTAGAAGAGATTTTTACCGCGGGACTATCGCTATAAATTACAGTTTGAAGGAGGGCTTGGAATATTTCCAATAAGAAAAATTCTCTTACTCCCGCAGACGAGAAAGAGAAATTTTTATGGAAAAAGCACCTTTTTCCTATGTTTGCTACGGAACTTATGCAGTCCTTTTTCTCAGCGGCGGATTTTGGGAAAGGAATGGAAAAGCTGTCCAACAATGAATAGCAGATTTATGGTATTTGGAATGTTATGCAGTTAAAGGTTGATTTCAAGTGCAAAGGTATAATTCCCTTGCTATTTGAAAATCAAGCCGGTAAAGCTCTTATTTTCAATGCTTATTCTACTCCTACTCCGTAGTTGTGCCACAGACTGGGAAGGCCATCGTGCAGCGATTTTGTTCAATAGGCATTTATGGAGGACAATATATGGATAAAAAAGTATTAAAGAAATTTCTTTTTGTGTTAAGTATCCTTTTCACAGTATTAACTTTCCTGGGAACTGTATATGTATTGCTAAACAAAGGGCAGGTCAGTGCGGGATATGCAACAGTTCCTATGCTCTGGGCTGTATTGTTCATAACAATCTATAATAGAGTAAAAAAGGATTTGGAAAGCGAGTAATAAACTAAGGGTGCCGGACCGATTTAAGCATGCCTTATTTGTAAAACTGACAGGACGGCTGCGCTTGCTTTCAGGAGTTAAGATAATAGGGCCATTTATCTGTGGTTGAGGATCGGATATTTTGACCGCCTGAAAGGAATCATAAGAACCTGCCTTGAAGAGCAGGATAGTTACGGCTATAAACTTCATATCACCATGCCTCAAATAAGCTTTAAACGATTCGTGTGCGCCGGCTGAAAAGAAGGACTGCGATGCTTTAAATGGTGCCCAACTTGACAAAATGTTTGATAAAGGAATCTAAAAAAGAGGTTAATAATAGTAATAAAAAAAATAAGAAATAAGAAATAATAGTAGATACAATCATAAGATTCAACAAAAAGAGAAAAGCCTCCTCCCATGTTTCCGGGAAATCAGGTTTTAATTAATAAAAGGAGTATGCAATTATGCCAGTATTTGATTTCAGCAACAGTTCAGATGAGAAAAAGAATAATGAATTTCAGTGCACGTACACCGTATTCCGTTCTAATGAGAACGCAGCCTCGCCGGAAAAACCCATCCTGCTTTTGGACAATCATAAGCGGACATGGAAACATCATTCCTGTGGTGTTTTTGCCAATCAGGACAAGCAGACGGCTTTTGAGTTTAAGGAAGAGGATGGGACATTTAGCGCGGATATTCTGCAGATAGATGCCCGTTTTGTCAGCCTTCTTCACTGGCTGGGCGAAAACCATATTAATGTGCGTCTGTCGGGCAAAAACAGGGAAGATGGCTATGCAGTATACAAGATTCGGGAAACCGCTTTTGGAGGGGGAACGAAGCTGTCCGCCGAGGACGGTTTCCTTCAGTTTATGATAGAAAGACTTTTGTCAGGCAGTGCGCCTGCAGAGGAAAATGAGGACGAGGATCAGGATGAAGCCGGTGACAGCATGAAACTCACAAGTCTGCAGAGCATTACAGACTTTATGACCTGCGCGGGCAAAACAATGCCCGACAATATCCGCCTTTGGGCAAGAAGGAATCTGGCAGTTGCCCGTTCTCATGAGGTTTCTCCTGAAGAGAGGCGCCACGCCCAGCGCGCGCTTTCTATTATGATGAATATCCAATGGAAAAATAATTATTTTGAAGCCATTGACCCTCAGGAAGCGCGCAGGATTCTGGATGAAGAACTTTACGGTATGGAACGGGTGAAACAGCGCATCATGGAAACTATCATACAGATCAACCGTACTCATACCCTTCCGGCGTATGGCATTCTGCTGGTGGGGCCTGCCGGAACAGGAAAGTCTCAGATCGCATATGCGGTTGCCCGTATTTTAAAACTGCCATGGACAACATTGGATATGAGCTCCATCAATGATCCGGAACAGTTGACAGGCAGTTCCCGGATCTATGCCAATGCAAAACCGGGAATCATTATGGAAGCATTCTCAATGGCAGGGGAGTCCAATCTTGTATTTATCATCAATGAGCTGGACAAAGCGTCCGCAGGAAAAGGCAATGGAAATCCCGCAGATGTTCTTCTGACTCTCCTTGACAATCTGGGCTTTACAGATAACTATATTGAATGTATGGTTCCGACTGTGGGTGTGTATCCCATAGCTACAGCCAATGATAAAGATCAGATCAGCGCGCCCCTCATGTCAAGATTTGCCGTCATTGATATACCGGATTACACAGCAAAGGAAAAGAAAATCATATTTTCACGGTATGCTCTGCCTAAGGTCCTGAGGCGTATGGGTTTGCAGGAGAATGAATGTGTCATAACTTCGGAGGCCGTTGACGCAGTTGTGGAAAAATATGCGGACACAACCGGAATCCGTGATCTGGAGCAGGCAGCAGAACATATGGCAGCCAATGCGCTGTATCAGATAGAAGTAAATCACGTGTCAGAAGTGGTTTTTGATGCGGAAATGGTAGAAAATCTGCTGGCATAAATATAAATATTTTAAGAATGTAAGGCATCATTTTAGAGTTCAAAATGATGCCTTACATTCTGCCTATTTTGCCCAAACTGCCCTTAAGCACCTGTGCAGCCGGCAATATCTCTTGGTTGTAAAGAAAACGTAACTGTTTTGCAGGCTGCGCATTTGTTATGCGGACTGTAAGAAAATAGTACCCTTACAGTTACGAGCAGAAATCCATGCAAATCGTCGTTGGCGATGGGATTTTTGCCTGGCTGCTGATCGTTTTCTTACGGTCAGCGCAGTAAATGCGCAGACCTACTGAATAGTTACAAACATAAATTATTTATCATATATTTTATATCCGTTTCTATTCTGATTCTTTACTTCGTAGAGCATGGTGTCAGCCTGAACATACAACTCCTCAAAGCTTGTGCATACCCGGCAGAGTGAAATCCCAATGCTGATAGTAAGGTGAAGGTTTTTATTGAACGAGAAGGAGCCTTCCTGTACATTTCGGTTCAGACTTTCCGCATACGTCTGTATCCGGGCAGTATCCTCCACATTTTTCATGAAAACCAGAAATTCATCGCCGCCCAGCCTTGCCTTGCAGTCTGTCTCAGAAAAGCTGTCCCTGATAATGTGTGCGACTTCGATCAGGATGTGATCCCCTTCCAGATGCCCATAGGTATCATTAATATCCTTAAAATGGTCAATATCTATGATAAATAATGCACCAATACCGGAACTTGGGGAGCGATAGTATTTTTCAATCTCTCTTATAGCAGCATTTCTGCTCATAAGCCCTGTGAGGGAATCGGTCTCTAACTGTTCCAGGATCATATACTTTGTCCGGATATCTAAGAACTTTAACTGTATAGTATACATTCCGATCAAACAGGAAATGAAGCAGAAACTAAATGCATTGACGCAGTCGATCAAAGCAACGGAAGAATCCTTGGCCATAAAGGAAAAAATAATAAACAATGAGCAGATACTGATGTCAAAGAGACAGAAGCGCCATTGTTTGTCAAACAGCAGGATAGGCATGCACGCAATGCATCCGATCATGACAGCGGAAGCACTGTCTCTGTAAAAATAGGTGCCGGAAATGATCATGGAAATCATAATGCCGGCTAAATATATGTATAATACGGCAATGGCGTGATTGAGTATCCATTGCTTCTTCCAGAGACAGAGCAGGAACATACAGCAGGAGGAACCCACCCAGTAAAGATAGATGTATTTTGTACCGCTGTTAAATATGTGGAAAAATGAATTGACAGTTAAAAATAATATTCCTAAAAACAGCAGACTGAAGCTTACATAAAACAACATTTTATAGTTGCGTTTTTGAATGTCTGTTTTATACAAAGTATATGTATTTTTGTCTTTAATAAACCCGGCCTTACCGCCGGTGTCTTTTTCACAATCAGTATTCATAAGGGCAGCAGAGTCCTTTCTCATTCCAAGTATTATTTGATTATATCACATTTTATGACATTAATGTTTTTTCATTATGAAAAAAATATCCAGTAGTTAAAAGAAATACAGGGATAAGCAATGATTTGAAATTTTCCGTATTCCAAGCCATATAGTGCGTTTGATCCATGACGTATAATTGAATAGGCCAAGTAAAAGCTTATTAAAAAATGGTTTCAATGAAACTTAGGTTGAAGATGGATATTAGCTGATTTGAGCAGATGATAAATCAGGATAGTCCGAATCGTCAGGGTAAACAGCAGAAAAAGATAGTTGACTATCCAACTGATTTGTGTTATATTTTATTTCGTTGACTATCCAACTAATTACACGGTGAATGGTGGAACATAATGAAAGAGTATACCATAATGAGCCATATATCTATGATGTATCGGCAGGTGCACAGGTTTTATGACAGAAAGCTGGCAGAATACCATATCGGCAGCGGGCAGCTTTCTTTTCTCGTATGTATTCATGAACATGAGGGGATCAGTATGTATGAGGTGGCACGTCTGGGCCATTTTGACAAGGCAACTGTGACAAAAGGAATGCGGAAGCTGGAAGAACAGGGATATATCCGAGTGGAGACAGACAAGGCAGACAAGCGGCTCCGGCGTTTATATACTACCAAGAAAGCTGTCTTGATCATAGAACAGCTCTATGACATCCGTCAGGAGTGGAATGAGATTCTGGTGAATGACCTGACACCGGATGAATGCACAGAAGCAGAGCGTTTACTTGACAAAATGGCACAAAATGCGTGGAGGTATATGAATGAAAGGAGTTAGATAAGAATGAGTGACAATACAATAGTACATAAAAATAATCCGTTGGGTACAGAACCGATCGGCAAACTATTGCTGTCTTTCTCTGTACCCTCGATCATTGCTTGTCTGGTCAATTCTGTGTATAACATTGTGGACCAGATTTTTATTGGACAGGGGGTAGGATATCTGGGAAACGCCGCAACGACGGTTTCTTTCCCGATGATGACCATTGTGATGGCATTTGCCACATTGGCAGGTTCTGGAGGCGGTGCCTACGCAGCAATCAAGTTGGGAGAAAAGGATGACCGGGAAGCCAACCTGACCTTGAACAATTTATTTACCATGTCTCTTATCATGGGGATTTCCATCGCTGCACTGGGATTGATCTTTTTGGAGCCGCTTCTCAAAATGTTTGGTGCTACGGAGACAGTCATGCCCTATGCAAAGGATTACGCCTCTATTGTACTGGCAGGGGTACCTTTCAGTGTATTGGGAATCACCATGTCAAATATGGCCAGGACCGACGGGAATCCCCGTCTATCCATGTACGGAATCCTGATTGGCGCAGTTTTAAACACGATTCTGGATCCGCTCTATATATTTGTCTTCCATTGGGGTGTGAAAGGCGCAGCCATTGCAACTATAACGTCCCAGATCTTGTCAGCCGGTATTCTCTGCCACTATTTCTGGAAGCGGGGGAATATGCGCTTTCAGTTAAAGCTCATGAAGCTGGTCCCGCGTGTCTGCAAGAAATCCCTTACCCTGGGAGCCTCCTCAGGTATTTCCCAGTTGGTTGCCTGTGCAATGCAGGTGGTGATGAATAATTCCCTGGTTTATTACGGAAATCAGAGCGAAGTGACCGGGGATGTGGCGCTCAGCGCAATGGGTATCGTCATGAAGATCGTGATGATCCTGGGTTCCTTCTGTATTGGTATTGGTGTTGGTTCCCAGCCTATTCTGGGATTCAACTATGGAGCGGGAAATTATAAACGTATACGCACCACTTATTTCAAGGCCATCGTTTATGCAACGGTGTCCATCTCTGTGGGGTGGCTGATCTGCCAGACAATGCCTCATCTGATCCTGAAACTGTTTGGAAGCGGCAACGTACAGTTTACGCAGTTTGCTGTGAAGTGCATGAGAATTTATCTGGGCGGACTTTTCTGTGCCGGCTTCCAGATCGTGTCAACTAATTACTTCCAGGCAACAGGACAGCCGTTTAAAGCATCCATTCTTTCTATGATGCGTCAGTTGATCCTTTTGATTCCGCTGTTACTTATCCTGCCCAGATTTTTCGGATTGGATGGCATTCTCTATGCCGGACCTGTGGCAGATATTGGATCTGCGGTCATTGTAGCCTGCTTTGTCATTCCTTCCGTAAAAAAATTGAATCGGAAGATACGGGAAGCACAGGAACATGAGAACAGAGGGTTGTTGTTGGAGAACTGTCAGCCGGCGGATGCAGCACACTGATTTTTTTATGGGCTGTGGAGAATTCGTTTAAAATGGCGTGTCAGTTATAGCGGGACAGGATAGTCCGGCAATTTCCGGTATCTTTATAGTGGATGGTATGTGAATTAAATAGGTTGTAATTGAGCAGTCTGTGAATTGAACAGCTTTAAAATTAAATCATCTAAGAAATTAAATGGGAAAGTTTTATTTATGGCGCCTTGCATATGCAGGGCGCCCTTTTTATAATACTGAAAAGTGTATCACATCGTTTTGAAAGATAGATGGTACGTGATTAGGTGGTTTATAATTTGATGACTTATTATAAGTAGGATTGTTTAAGAATTAAGAGAATTGTCTTTGGCTGAAAGAATTGTTTTAAATGGCTTAAGGGCAATAGGAGCAGCAACAGAAATAAACACACTCTGCCTCAATAATATTGTTTTGGAGATAACATGGAAGATTTCGTATTCCACGTCATTTTTATATTTACAATTGTATCAGAAAAAATAATAAATGTCTGTTTTTGCTAAAGTAACGGGTAAAGGTCAATATGCCGGAGCATAACAAGATACTTTTAAATTGAAGATTGCAATTTTCAATTATTTGATTGTCTTTAACAGTACAAGATGCTAAAATACTAGTAATGACTTGTTGGTTACACAGAAAATATGGGGTGGTGGATCAATGGCTGTTAGTTACAATAAATTATGGGGAATCCTTGAAGAACGCAAAATGTTAAAAACAGATTTGATCAAGGCTGCAAAAATCAGTACCAATGCTATGGCAAAGCTCGGGAAAAATGAGGACGTACGTGTGGGTGTTTTAGTTAAGATATGTGAGGCCTTGAATTGTAAATTGGACGATATCATGGACATTCTTTGACTGCATGGAAAGGATCATATAAAGTGCTCAGTGTGAAAAGGTACTTGCCGAAAGGTGATACAGTTATCTGTCTATACATGATTGGAATGGTAAAAGAGATACTCTGGATCATGATCCTGAAATTTAATTGGATAGTTTTAGTTTAATAGAACATGAATTAGTGTGACAAATTATGAGAGAAATACCGGATACTGCAGATATGCATATCAAACGAAGATTCGGATTTGATAAAAATCAATCATTATTTGAAGGAAGATTAACATGTTTAAAATTACAGAAGGTGACTTTAAAAACCAGAAATACGGAGAGGAAAGCTATCTGTCAAATTGGCCAATGCTTTATATACTAGATAATGGTAAGCAAGCTTATATTGGAGAGTCTAACCATGTTAAAAACCGAATGTCTCAGCACCATGGTTCTTTGGATAAGAGGATTTTTGACAAGGTGCATTTTATTTATTCATCCAAATTTAATCAATCGGTTACGTTTGATTATGAGTCAAAACTTATTCAGTATATTGTAGCAGATGAACTTTACGAAGTTCGTAATAAGAATGCCGGAATGGCTGAAAAAGAATATTATGGCAAAAAAGAATATGACGAAAAATTCCAAGTCCTCTGGAGAAGATTACAACGTGAAAAAATAGTAAAACATTCTCTGGAAGAATTGGAGAATTCTGATTTATTTAAGTATTCGCCGTATAAGGAGCTGAATAATGATCAAAGGACCGCTGTAGAAGAGATCATTACTTCACTAAAGCAAGATGAGAATCAGACAGTCATTGTAAATGGCTGGCCGGGAAGCGGAAAGACGATTGTTGCAATCTTTTTACTTAAGTATTTGCGGGACAGTGAAGAGTTTCAGGATAAAAAGATTGGTTTTGTTGTTCCGCAGACTTCTCTAAGAAAGACGCTAAAAGGAATTTTCAGGAGCATTTACGGACTCAAATCTTCGGATGTATTATCCCCATCGGATGTGACAAAACAATTTTATGACATTTTGCTTGTGGATGAAGCGCATAGACTGCACCAATATAAAAATATTTCATATATGGGTGCTTTTAAAAAGAACTGTGAAAAGATTGGATTGACAATAGAAAGTGATGAATTAGATTGGATACTTCATCAATGTAAATGCCCTGTACTGTTTTATGATGAGATGCAGGTGGTTGGCCCGTCCGGAATTGATGTGAGTAGATTTCATAAGAAGATGGAAATTGAACAGGCTAAACGTATGATAACTTACTATAATTTATTTACACAGATGCGGGTAAATGGCGGCAATGATTATATTGAATATGTGAAAAATATTTTGTCAGGAACAGTCAGAGAAAAGAAAAACTTTGAAAATTATGAATTTAGGTTGATGACGGATTTTAAGGCATTTAATGATCTTATGTACCAAAAGGAAGAAGAGGTGCAGCTTGTAAGAATGGTGGCTGGATATGCCTGGGAGTGGATCAGTAAGAACGATAAAACCGTTTTTGATATTGAAATTCAGGGCATAAAGAAACAATGGAATCATTGCACGGAGGGCTGGGTCCATTCAAAAGAAGCAATTAACGAGGTGGGATGTATTCATTCTACGCAGGGTTATGATTTGAATTATGCCTTTATCATTCTGGGCGATGAAATCGGATATGACCCGGTCAAGAAAAAAATAATGATCCGGCCTGAAAACTATTATGATCAAAACGGTAAAAAGACAGTAGGGTATGAAGAACTTAAGGAATACATACAGCACATATATTATGTTCTTATGACCAGAGGAATACGAGGGTCTTATTTATATGTATGTGACCAGGAGTTACGAAAATATATTTCACAGTATGTAGATACAGTATAATTTGAAAAGAGGTATAGCAAAATGACTCAGGATACTATAAACAAAGTGTTGAAATTCCGGGATGATAGAGATTGGAAACAATTCCATAATCCCAAGGATCTGGCAATTTCCATCAGCCTGGAGGCTGCTGAATTGTTGGAGGTGTTCCAGTGGAGTGCTGAGGATGTAGTGTGCGAAAATAAGATTGATAAGATAAGAGAAGAACTTGCAGATGTAGTGAATTACTGTATCCTTATGGCAGATAGCTGTGGATTGGATTTGGATGAGATCGTTCAAGAAAAAGTGAAATTGAATAGTGAAAAATATCCGGTGGAAAAGGCGTTTGGGAGTAAGGAGAAGTATACGGAATTAAAGGATAAATAAAGTTATAAAATAAAAGCTTTTATTGGGCTTTATTGTGAGAGATAAAGAAAGAAGAAAAAGTTGTTGAGTTTATTTCCATGAAATTGGCTTCCGGTAAGTGAATGCATGAGCTTGAAATGCCGAATCGTCTATTGTCATATCGGCATGGGATTTATAAAAGCTTTGGTGAGATGTTGAAAAAAGAGGAATTTTATGCAATTATAAAAGAACTGGTTGAATTTGGTATATCTAGATATAAGACATATTTCAGTAAGAGGTATCAGGATACGATTTTTGTTTTATATCAAAAATATACTTACGAGGATGCATGTCAACTTACAACTGGGAAAATAGTGAAGTGCCCTTGAATATGGGTGGATATAAATACGATGAAAAGACGAAAACTTTCCCAGTGTTTATAAATTATGACAAATCTGATGATATTAGTGAAACGACGAAGTATGGGGATCAATTTGCTGAAGGATATTTACGGAAAGGAAGAGATCGTGAAAAAAGTAAAGGTGGTTGCGGCAATCATACGAAATAATAACAAAATATTTGCAACTCAGCGAGGTTATGGTGAATTTAAAGATGGTTGGGAATTTCCGGGAGGTAAGGTGGAGGTAGGTGAAACACCAGAGTGCGCATTGATTAGAGAAATTCAGGAAGAACTTGACACAAAGATTTCCGTAGGAGAAAAATTGGATTGTGTCGAATATGATTATCCGACTTTTCATCTATCCATGGAATGTTTTTGGGCTGAAATAATTTCCGGAGATTTGGTTTTGAAAGAACATGAAGCTGCGAAATGGCTTTCAAAAGATGAATTGGATAGTGTGGAATGGTTGCCTGCGGATTTGGAATTGATTGAAAAGATTAAAGTGGAAATGTAGCATGTTGACAAGCGAATAATAAAATATATGCATAATGCGAATCTTTGTATAGGACTTTGATTTTTGAATAAAGAAAAGTTCTATAAAGCTAGAAGTAGAGTGCGTGACAGAAAAAATGAAAGTGACGCGTAGGCAGAAGAGTGGGACAATGAAAACGGATATCTGATAGATACATGCCTGACGGCACAGGATAAGTATAAAGCTTATTTGGAGCATTTCAGGATTTGGTATGAAAGAATTATTTTTGATTTGTAAAAATAAGAATATGTGGGGAATTGGCAAAAATAGGTGATATGGATGGTGGTATGCGGATTTCGTTACCTGGTGTTTCATATAAAAAAGGTAATAATTGAAATTAGGAGAGGAATATGAATATACAGATTTTCGGAAGTAAGAAAGACTTTGATACCAAGAAAGCAGAGCGCTATTTCAAGGAGCGTGGAATCAAAGTACAGTTTATCGATATGAAGGAAAAGGGAATGAGCAAAGGTGAGTTCAACTCGGTTTGCCAGGTTGTGGGTGGATATCAGAATCTGATCGATCAGAATTGTAAGGACAAGGATCTTCTTGCATTGATCACCTACATTGCTGAAGAGGACAAGGTGGAAAAGATCCTGGAGAATCAGAAAATTATCAAGCTTCCTGTTGTTAGAAATGGAGGACAGGCGACGGTAGGGTATCAGCCGGATGTCTGGAAAGGATGGAATTTGTAGACGGAAACCATGAGAATTTTGACCGTCTTTATGAATATCCGGTAGAGGAATGGCACGGGTGTAAGGTTCATAAGATACGACCGTTAGTTATTCATATGATGCGTGGGCAGGTGTTTGAAATTGAAGGACAGAACATATTCACATTTGGTGGCCCAAGCAGCCGGTATTTGATAGAACACATCTTTTATATGTGTATGCTAATGGAGCGGAAGAGAAACTCGTATTAAACAGACATTTGTAGGAGGAGTAATCTGTGAGCCATACATTAGATTATTATAATCATAACGCGGCTTCTTACGTAGAAAACACCAGACAGGCAGATATACATCTACTGCAGGAAAAGTTTCTTGCATTGCTGAATGAAGGGAATACCATTCTGGATTTTGGCTGTGGGTCAGGACGAGATACAAAGTATTTTCTTGAGAAAGGATATTGTGTTATTGCAACGGATGGATCGGAGGAGTGCGTTCGATTGGCCCGCGCATACACAGGAATAGAAGTGCGTGAGATGCTGTTTCAGGAGTTGAGGGATATGCAGACATATGACGGAATCTGGGCCTGTTCTTCGATTCTGCATTTGCCAAAAGAGGAATTGTTATCGGTCTTTCAAAAAATGTGCAATGCATTGAAAATGTCCGGTGTGATTTATACATCCTTTAAATACGGTAGGTTTGAAGGAGAGAGAAATGGCAGGTTTTTTACAGATTTTACAGAAGAATCGTTTCGAAATTTCATCAAAGAAGTTCCGGGTCTGATTGTGGAAGAGTACTGGATTACCGGTGATGTAAGACCTGAAAGGGGTGAAGAGAAATGGCTCAATATCATACTTCGAAAGAAGGATATTCGCTGATTCTTGAGGGAGAATATCATAATACACTGGATATAGAAGGATTTTCTCAGATGATGAAAGATCCATCCTATTGCTATAAATTCTATTGGCTGGAAGCCATTGTAGATCTTATCTCAGAAGGAATACAGAATACAACCTTTGACGCAATTATTGATGAAATGATCTGCAATGCATGGTATTCGGTACGGGAATACCATATTCATTTAAGCGGCTTACTAGCAGACGGAGTGGTAAGAGATGGTCTGGAGAAGGTGATTTTGCGGTTGACGGAGCTGAGTGGCCTTTCTGCCAATGCTTCTAAAGTTGAAATTAAGAATGAGATTACAAAATACAATCAGGAGCTAAAGGAATGTAAGGAACAGCTCACCAATATGGTTCCGGGGCGTGCCCTGGCAGGATTTTTTGCAAAGAGCCATGAAGAAGTACCGTGGGGAAGTATTCGCAGACTGACAGAATACATTCGCCGTATAGACAGCACACTGACCCGGCTTCCCTATATCTTCGGAGACAGCAGTAAGTTGAAAAAAGAAGTCTATTTCAATGAGGAATGGATGCGGATGATTCAGGATAATACGGTAAACATACTAGGGTGGATCCAGTTCGAAAAGGTAAAATGGCTGCAGAACAATAATCCAGAAGTCCCGGGCCTGATCTATAAGCTGGCGCCAATGGATGAGAAGGTGCGTAAGCTGAGCCGTGTCCGCAGACTCTGGGAAGGGATCCTGGATATTCGAGAGGTGAGAGATGTATTCACCGATCGCCCAATCGCTGCAAAAAAGTACGATGTAGATCATTTTATCCCATGGTCTTTTGTAATGAATGATGAGCTGTGGAACCTGATGCCGATGGAATCTTCTCTAAATTCAGTAAAAAGCAATAAGCTGCCCAAATGGGATCCATTCTTTGGAGTGTTTTGGGAAAATCAATATCTGATGTACCAGGTGATTCAGGAAAAGGAAGAACTGCATAAGAGATTTGAAGCATGTTACCGGGATAATCTACATTCTATCTGGGCGGGACAGGAGTTGTACCGGCCGGGGAATATAAGAGAAGAGTTCTGTAATATCCTGTGGAAAAATATGCGGCCGGTTTATGATTCGGCAAGACGGCAGGGGTATGAGGTTTGGGATTATATTTGCCATGGCGAGCGAGTCGGCGTTGGCGCATAATGCAGAATTATCGCAGTAAAATGGGGCAATTTGTGTCAGAGGAAAATCAACAAGTGTAAAAAATAAGTTTGATTCTGCCAGAGTATTATGGTGGGTTAATGCAGATAATGAAAAGCATACCCTAAATTATCTACGTGTAGATTCGATGTTGGATTCACATCAAGAAGACTCGTGATGATGATGAATTTATTGATAAAGCATATCCTAAGGGATTAGATATGTCAGATGAATTTGAAATGTGTGACTCCAAATGACAATGGAAGAATGGTTCTTCTTTGTAAAGGAGCAATACCCAGAGGTGATAAAGAAGATGCAAAAAATAGATATAGATTATACAGGTGTGTTGGATTACTTGGCTAATAACCAGGAAGTTCCATACTCAAATCCGGAAGCACCTAGTTTAGCACAGGATGTTAAGGCTAAACTGTTAAAGGTTAAGGAAAAAGGACAAGCGGCAGCTGCAGAAATGAAAAAGATTGCAGCACGTTGCGAGGAATTATATGGCCTTGATAAGTGCTTACCTATTGCATGGTTGGATGGTTCAAATACAAAAACGAGAAAGTATCTCTGGGCACAGATGAAATATAAGGATTATGCAGCTAATCCTACTAGCGTATCCTTATTCGTTGAGAAAAACGGTGATGTGGCCAGATATCGCATCAGTTTGGAAATAAAGAATGATGGTACTGATAAGAAGACAATGGCTATTTACCATTCTCATTTGGATATTCCGAAGGAAGATGGAATGATATATGTGTCTGGTAGTAATGAATGGGGGAACCCAGATGTTATTACAGAAACAGTAGACAAGATCAAAAAGAAGATTGATTCTGGAGAAATACGAAAAGTTCAGCTTTGTATTTATGTTGAATCGTCAGCAGATAAAACAAATGAACAGTATGATGCTGATGTGATGGACGCAGTAAAAAGGATTATTCCATATTACGAGCATGTTATTGGAAAAACATTAAAGACGCCAGCAACAGGACGAGCATGGCTTTTGACATGGAATCCTGCAAGTTGGTATTGGGCGGATTATAAAGAGTGGTGTGCAGATACAAAACTTGGTAATAAACACACAGAACCTTGGACTTGTTCCAGCAAGCAGCCAGCGGTAGGCGATGAGATTTTCTTAATTAAGACTGGTGCTAAGCCTAGAGGTATTCTTGCTCATGGATACGTATCGAAGGAAGCCTATGAATCTGATCACTATGATCCAGCAAAAGTGGCACAGGGTGTTAAGTCAAATCATATTGATGCAGAATACGATTGGATTCAGGACTACAACTCAGAACCAATGTTAATGCAGGATGACTTAAAAGATAAACTTCCAGATCAGCAATGGAGTCCGATGGGATCTGGTATTGAAATTAAATCAAGCGTCTTACCAGAACTGAAAAAGATGTGGCTTGAGCTTATTGGAAAGAAAGCAGACGAAGTAACATATTGGCCTAGTTTAGAAGAATATGATCCAGGTATCACAAAAGAAAGATGGACCGAGTTATTAAGTGATTCTGAGGTTGCCGCTGTGGAGAATCTTGGAATGTTTAAGATGATGCTTGAATTAGGTGGTGAATCTACTTGTGCGAACTTGGCTGAAACATACGGAGGTACCGCAGGTTTTTATAACGGCTTAGGCAGAGCATTTAGTGAAAGAGTGCATAAAAAGACAGAATGTCCATTATACGTTGATGAAGATCGCGAGCGTTATTACACAATACCGTTTGTAGGTAGAAACGTTATAGAAAAAGGGAAAACAAGATATTCATGGAAGTTTAGAACTGAGCTAAAGGAGGCGTTGAAAGAGATGGACTTATCCTCAATAGACATTGAAAAGAAAAAAGACGTGACCACAGAATTTGATAAGAACATAATTCTCTATGGCCCTCCTGGAACTGGAAAGACATATAATACTGCTATTTATGCAGTTGCTATTTGTACAGGTAGAACTATTTCGGATGTTGCAAGCGAACCATACAGTCATATCATGGATACATACGATAGATTGAAGAAAGAAAATAGGGTGGCCTTTACCACTTTCCATCAGTCATATGGATATGAGGAATTCATCGAAGGAATAAAACCAGTTGTAGATCAAACAAAGAACGAAATTGGGTATACAGTAGAACCAGGTGTTTTCAAGAAATTCTGTGATGATGCAAGGTCAATTGATAGTAATGAAACTGGCACATTAATAAATGCTCATGCTCAGATTTGGAAGTTAACAATTATGAGCGGGGAGATGAATCAGATAAAGCAGGAATGCTTCAAGGAAGGAAATGCCAGAATGGGATTCGATTATGATGCTCCAGATGCTAGAGCTTTCGTTGAAGATGTGGCACTTGGTGATATTATTCTGTCATTTAAAACTAGAAAGACAATTGATGGCATTGGTGTTGTAACTGGTGAAATTGAAGAGTTGACTACAAAGGATACTTATCAACTTTCTCGTAAAGTAACTTGGCTTGCAATAAATATCGATGAGGATATAACAAACATTAATGCAGATAAACTTCTTCATAGAATGACATTTGCAAAAGTACCTAATATGCAGTTGAAGGATATTCTTGAAGTGGCAAAGAAGTATTCTTTAAGTGATAATACAACAGAGGTTGTAGAAAACGTAAAACCATATGTTTTTATTATTGATGAAATTAACAGAGGTAATATTTCAAAAATATTCGGTGAGCTTATCACGTTAATTGAGGGAACGAAGCGTGCTGGTATGCAGGAAACAACCTCTGCTATACTTCCTTATTCTGGTGAGCCATTCAGTGTTCCATCTAATGTATATATTCTTGGAACAATGAATACTGCAGACCGTTCAATTGCATTGATGGATACAGCGCTTCGCAGAAGATTCCAGTTTGTTGAAATGATGCCAGATGCAAATGTTCTTAGGGATATCGGCGCTGATTTTGTAGAGGATATTGATGTAGCTGCAATGCTTGAGAAGATCAATGAGAGAATTACCTTCCTATACGACAGAGAACATACAATAGGTCATGCATTCTTTACAAAGCTTGCAGGCAATAATGATTTAGTAACTTTGAAATCTATCTTTGAAAAATCAGTAATTCCTTTACTTCAGGAATACTTTTATGAAGACTACCAGAAGATTCAATTGGTTCTTGGAGATAATGGAAAAACTGACCCTTCAACAAAGTTCATTCTTGATGAAGTGGTAAAGGTAAAAAATATATTCAAGGGTAATGCAGATGACGTGGTTGATCTGCCAGAAAAGAAATACACCATCAATACAGAAGCATTTGGTAACCTTGAAAGCTATAAGCAGATTATTTAAAGCGTGGTGAGAAAATGGATAAATTGCTAGAGGTGAGAGAGTTCGATACGATTACCGGAAACGCTGACTTTAAAAGTGATGAAAAATATAAATATCTTGATACAGCAGCTTTTCATGACCTTGTAGAATTTATCCATGAATTCTCAGGAGATGAAGAAAATGCTGATGCATTGGATTTCATGCGCATCTCTTATAAACGTAATGTTGGTGATGTTGTAACCATTAAGAATTATGTTGGCTTGATTCAAATGAGGAATGGATATCAAGTACAAGTGCTTCCAAAGATCAGTTTTGATTCTGTTGATGATACAGGAAACAAAGATACAAAAAGAGTATTCCTAAAAATGCTAAAAAGCATGAAAGATTTTCCAAGTAAGGTGTTTAATGATGCGAGTCTAAAAGTGGATCGCATGAATCTCTATGAGATTTTTATTAACATGTATCTTCAGGAAGTAAGGCAGTTGGTAAAGCGTGGAATTAAGTCTGCGTATGTTAGACAGGAGGATAATCTGAAATTTTATAAAGGAAAGCTTTTGACTAGTCAGCATATAAAAACGAATATGACACATAAAGAAAGATTCTATGCTGCCTATGATGAGTTTCATCCAAATAGACCAGAGAATAAATTGGTTAAAGCGACATTGCTTAAATTGCAGCAATTAACCACAAGTGCAGAAAATTCAAAAGAGATCAGACAACTTTTAACCGCATTTGGAATGGTGGAACCTTCAACAAATCATATGAAGGAATTTTCCCAGATAAAAATAGATAGAAATACAAAAGACTATGAGATGTTAATGCAATGGTCAAAGATATTTCTGATGAATAAATCATTTACAACATTCTCCGGTAAGAATACATCTAGAGCGCTTCTTTTCCCGATGGAGAGTGTGTATGAAAGTTACGTTGCACAGCAGATGAAGAAGGTTTTAGGACTGGCGGGATGGGAGGTTTCAAGTCAGGACAAGGGTTACTACTTGTTTACGGAACCGAGACGTCAGTTTGCGCTTAGACCAGATATCGTTTGTAAACGTGGTGATAGAACGGTCATCATGGATACAAAATGGAAAAGTCTTATCAGTAGCGAACGTGCTAACTATGGTATCTCTCAGAGTGACATGTATCAGATGTATGCTTACTCAAAGAAATATGAAACATCAGAGATTTGGCTTCTTTATCCGTTAAACGATGAAATGCGCGGACATTCAGAGATTAAATTTGAATCTGGTGATGGAACAACAGTGAGATTACATTTTGTCGATGTTGCTCATATTGAAGAAACGCTGGAAGAATTGAAAAAGAAACTGGAGGTGACTGAGTATGAAAATAGAAGAAAAAGTAACAGAGGTCATCAACGACTATGTCAGCTCTAATGGAACATCGTCTGAAATGAATCGAGAACAGCTGTACCAATTAGTAACAGCGAATTATCCGATGAATAAGAACAGTTTTTTACCAGCTGATTATTGCTATAACAGAACTAATGAAGGTATTGATTTCGAGAAGCATGTTCATCTTTTTGCAAGAACTGATGAAGGTAACTATCTCATTTTAGGAGAAGATTATTCTTATTCTGGGCCTGTGTATTATAGGAGAAGAGGAGAAACTGAAGATAGTGTTTGCGGCATTTGGACCAATGGCGTATATGAAGCAGGTATACCAATTGCTGGTACAACGGAATTGCGTTTGAATGATTTGTTGAGTGGGGTGAAAACAGCTCTTAAAACAATTCCTGTTACAGTAGCTACATCTGGAAAAGCCGTTCTAGTTCGTTTTCAGGAGCTGTTTGTTTGCGGGGTAAATGTTGAGGAGGAAGTTTACAAAATCTATAGTGTTACTTCCGATTGGGTGGATTGTACATCATATCATTGTGATTCTGCTGAAGATGGAACTTGGTACTACTACCTAGAAACAATAGATGAATGTATTGGTGAGGTACAACGACTTGTAATGTTCGTGGCACAGAAGAACAACATACAAGTGAATTAAGCCGAATGGTAACAGATGAGGTATTTGAAAAAGCATATGCACATTTCATTGAGAATGTTGATGCTGAATATACAAAGATGATGGCTGATGCAAAGAATAAAGAAACCTGTATATGTTGCGCTGGTTATACCAAAGCTAGAACCTAAGTCTTTGGTAGTGATACCGACAAATATTGTAGGTAAACAGGCGAAGTTTAAGTCACTTGGTGTTGGCGCGATTACGGCTATTAAAGGTACTTCAATTGAGGTGGTGTTTGAAAATGGATTATGTGCGTAAAACAGTATTTGAGCTATTAGAAATAAATACTCATCAAAGGGTTGTAGATTTTATCAGAGAACTCATTAAACATTCTGAAAAGAGATTGATAATTCAGGATAGTGTTCTTTGGGATTTGGTACAAACGTATTATAAAAATCAGCGAGTAACCTATGCTGCGAACACATCTGATGAAAAGAAAAAGGTAATGTCTTGGATAGACTGCCTGGAGTTTTTACAGAGATTTTTTGCTGGAAAATCGGAACTGTATGGTGTGAAATTATGCTTTGAGTATCATACACCAGATAATGCCTGGTTTGATGTTGTTGTTCTAGATAATAATAGAATCACGATTCTTGAGTTTAAGAGTGGTGAAAGTACAAATGAAGATAATTTAAGCGACTATGAGGAACAACTTGATGCATACTGTAATAAAATGTCGCATGCAAATGTAAGAGTATGGCAGCAATTTGAAAAAGGTCTTCAAGCAAGAGGCTTTCTGGTATATACAAGTGAGAAAATGAAAAACATAGGTTTTCAAGAAAAAATAGTTAAGGTCTGTGAAGAATTTGCTGAGGTTGTTGATGGCTTGAGCGGAACTATGGATGACGTTTTGGAAACAGCCGTGATGAATTTTGATCCTGATCTTGATTCATCAACTCTAAGTGCTTTTATAAATGTTTTAGATGAAAAAGTGCTTGATGGAATTTATATTCCCGATATTTGCAAAGATAGATGTATAGATATCATCGATGAAGACAAAGATGCTCAAGTCAAGAACATTTCTGTTCCAAAAGTTAATATCATCTTTGTTAATGGAAAACCAGGTTCTGGAAAAACTGGTGTTGCATTATCGCTTGTTTCTGAATATTGCAAACGAAGGAAAGATGGAAAATCATCGAAGCGAATAAGATACGCGACAGGGAATGGTAATTTATATTCCTTGTTTAATCAAGCTGCTAAGAACAAGAAAACGGCTGGAACAACGGCATTTGTTTTTTCGAGAATACGAGAACTATATAAGATAGATGACATTATCAATAATCCGTCAGGCCATTTAGAGTACCGTGCAAAAACAAAAGAGGATATTATTATAATTGATGAAGCGCAGCGTATGTGGTCTTCAGAGAAAATAGCCTTTGATCATAGCTCTAAAAAGGTCGGGGATCAGTATATTAACACGTACCACTATGACCGAAGAACCGTTTTAGCTAATGGGTTGTCTGAACCCGTAATGGTACTTAGAGATATTTATAAAGGGGCGTTAGAAAGTAATAAAACAAAAACAGTGCTTTTTCTAATTGGTAATGGACAAGAAATCTATACTGGGGAGGAACTCGGAGAAGATCAAATTGTTCAGGCCATTGATGTAGTGAGCAAGTTATTTGAGAATAAAGTAATTACAAGAGTTTACTCTTCGAAACAATATGAAGCTCTTGGTGCAAATATTCAAGATAGCTCAGAAGAAAACAGGGGGCTATTCTTACATTCTGAAAAAAGGAACAAGATGTGCTGTGAAGCAGGTGCCATGGTTGATGCTCTTTTAAATAATGAAAAAATTACAACATCAGGAAACATTCCATTTGTAGTATTAGGTACGAAGAAAGACTTAAATACTAAATACTTCTCTATTAAAAAAGCTGACCCGAAAGCAAAGCAAAGACTTTTTATTGATTCATATGATCAGAAAGATATTTGCACGTATTTCGAGACTCCAAAGGTAGCAATAAAAAACACACAATTGTTTGATTTTTTCATGAATGACTTAGGAGCGAAAATGGACTACTTTGCAACAGAGTTTAATGCACAAGGTCTAGAAACTGACTATGTATATTTTGTTTGGGGTAGAAGAATTAAAAGAATTGATAATGGCTGGGACGTTAATACCAGAAATGCGGGGCAGATATATTACTATTACAAAGAGATAGAAGAATTTAGAAGAGCTAATCCGGATCTAAATATCAAAGCGCATAACATTAATGAAGAAATACATAAGATGATCATTAATGCTTTTAGAGTTTTACTGACAAGAGCACAGAAAAAGACATTTATTTATGTGGAGGATGAAGTTACACGTAAATATTTGTTGAATTATTTTTCGGGAAAATAAAACAAGGAAGTATACATAAATGAAACATGTAGCAGAGAAAATCGAAATAGAAGAAACTACGGAATAAGTGAAGAAAATGCTGAAGACGAATCAGAAAGGATAAGTTGCCAACATTCAAGGAAATTACAAAATTATTTTTCTGCATGATCCTGAACTGAAAGGAGCATTCAGCATTAATCTTCTGACGGTGCTGAGATCAGTGATTATAATTACGAGGTGACTTTACTTTTTGCGTTGGGGGCAATCTCAAGAGTCTTTCATCCGGGTGTCAAATTTGATGTTATGCTTTGCCTGACAGGAGGACAGTGAGTTGGGGAATCTACGTCTTTTTTTGCTTTCTGGCAGTGAAGAAGGACTGGTTTTCCGATGATATGTAAACATTGGATGATGAGAATATTTTTCAAAAATTGCAAGGCCACTGGATTATTAAAATACCGGAAATAATTGCATCTGAAAGACCACAAGAGACAATTCGTATTTGGTGGTTCTTCTAATTCTCTTGACTTACAAAGAAACAGGAAAAAGATTTTCTGGAATTTATAAAAAATGATAATCATTTCGGCAAATATTATGAAGGCATTTATATTTTTTCCATACAAGTCTTCGAATCCTTGAGTTTGCAGGACCCACTATAAAAAATATTGATACGGGAAACAAAAGAATTGTTGTGGACCATCAGTACCAGAGGAGAAGGGACATGATGTATGTGATCGAAACAAAAGCGATATGCGTATTGTGCCAATAACACCGGAAGTAAAAGAGTGTTTCCGGCATATTTTTGCCAGAAGAAGGAAGCCAAAGTAAGTATTTCTGTTATGGAAATGCCGGAAAGTGGCGTAAAATCAAGAGAAATCAGTATTTTAAAGGAGTTTTTTAAGTATGATTAGAGTATTATTCGTCTGCCACGGCAACATCTGCCGTTCCCCCATGGCCGAATTTGTCCTAAAAGACATAACCCAAAAAGAAAACCTATCGAACAAGTTCTACATCGCATCCGCTGCCACCAGTACAGAAGAAATCGGCAACCCGGTACATCACGGAACCCGAAATAAACTGCGCGAGGTAGGCATTTCCACAGCGGGTAAATATGCAGTACAGATGAAAAAATCGGATTATGCAAAATACGATTATCTTATAGGTATGGATGAGTGGAATATCCGCAATATGAATCGTATTACAGGCCATGATCCGGATCATAAGATCTGTCGTTTGTTGGATTTTTCTGCGCATCCAAGAGACATTGCAGACCCATGGTATACAGGCAATTTCGAGGTGACCTATTCCGACGTTGTAGAAGGCTGTCAGGCATTTCTTGAGACTTTGCGGCGTCAAAAGAAAATCTAGCTCTAGTACAGGCGGCGGAAAAACCATCAGCAAAATAAATACCAAAAGAAGGTCTGATACTATGCGGAAAAGTCAATCAAAAAATAAACAAAAATAAAAACACCCCCACGCATTTTCATCAAGGGAATACTGTGCGATGCGCAGCGCCCCCGAGTTCGTCAACGCCAAAATGCAGTTCACTGCATTTTCCCCCAAAAAAGGACAGAACTGTGCGCCTCGAAGCGTATTACTATATAAAAACTATATTTTTAGCATACTGTGAACAGCAATGAAAAAGCGGTTAATTGAAAAAGCAGTTAATTGAAAAATCACAAACAGAACAATCAAAAATATTCCGGACTGGAATAACTTCCGGATATATGGTATATTGATGATAATAAGAGGAGACAGCGTAATACCCCAAAGCCTTAATACCCCAAAGTCTTCAGTGACCCATAAACGGTCTGAGCAATGGCTTCTGCTCCCAGTTCGTTGGGATGGACACCGTCTTGGAGGAAGAATTCGGGATGTTTGGCAGTCACCTCATGAATATCGATAAAAGGCAGTCCTAGCTCTTCTGCAAGCTCACGGACTGCTTTTGCCGCTTCACAGGCTGTGTCAGCTTGTATCTTATAAGGCTTTGCGGGATTGAAATTCTCCGGGAACACAGATGCGGGTGACATGAGGATCACGTCCGGTCTGGAAGACAGCTCCTGGTAGGAGCGGATCAACTGCCGGTAGTCATCCTGAAAGGCTTCTGTGCTGATCCAGTTGTAAGGCTTTGTATCGTTGGTCCCCAGCATGATCAGGACCACATTAGGTTTAAAATCCAGGCTCTTTTTGTAGCGTTTATGGCTCGTATAAGGTCTGTCACAGCTTTCCTGAAGTGTGTATCCGCTGGCACCAAAATTTTTCACAGTATATTTGCGGCCAAGCAGACTTCCAAGCTGCGCAGGATAACTGTCATGGCTTTTATCTTTGATCGTGGCACCGTATGTGATACTGTCCCCCACACAGGCGATTCGTGTCTGGGAGGAATGGTCCAGCCAGAGAGCGGAGAGTATGACTGCCAAAAGAACGGCAATGCACAGCAGGCGATAAGAGAATTTTTTTTGTCTCATAAAGGAATTTTTCTCCTTTTTTCATATTTCGCAGGCATATTTCACAGACATATCTTATTGTAAGGGCTAAAAAATGGAATTGCAAGGGAAGGATATAAAAATGGAAAATAGAATAAAAGAAGTTCTGGTGCGGACACCCTTCTGGGAACATTTGACAAAAGAACAGCAGGAGAGGGTGTGCCGGGATTCCAGAGTAGTGCAGTATCCCGCGGGAAGTCTGATCTATTCCCCTACCAGGGAATGTCTGGGAACCGTATTTATTTTAAAAGGTGTCATCCGTGCGTATCTCTTGTCTGACGAGGGAAAAGAGGTGACAATATATCGGATCAGGGAAGGGGATACCTGTGTACTCACAGCATCCTGCGCCCTGTCGGCCATTACCTTTGATGTGGAGATAGAGGCGGAAGCTGACTGCGAAGTCCTGCTGATACCTGCACCTGTATTTTCCGCTCTTGCGGCAGATAATATCTATGTGGAGAACTTTGCCTACAAGATTGCCACGGAGCGTTTTTCAAGCGTTGTGGAGGCTTTGCAGCAGATCATGTTCCTGAGCCTGACCCAGAGGATCGCGGCTTTTCTCATCGACGAATCCGCCCAGAGGAAGGATGACAGCATCCGTATGACTCATGAGGAAATCGCGAAAGCTATCGGAAGCGCCAGGGAAGCGGTGAGCAGAACCTTGAAACAGATGGTTAAAAAGGGGGATATCTCCCTGTTCCGCGGCGGGATCAGGATTGAAAATAAGAGCAGTCTTTATGAAATGCTGCCTTAAAACAGACACTGCGGACAGTGATCTGATGTCTGCTATACACAGCCACTGTCCCGCGAGACATTTTTATGTGCCAGTGCATGATAATCCCGAGGCAGCCAGCGCGAAATGGAGCAGAATGCTCTATTTCTGTACATCGCGAAGCGTGTTGCTGTCCACAGAACTGCATTTTTTGCGGAGCTGTGAACAGCAAAATCGTAAACGCCAAATAGCAAGTACCTTGACATTTTTAGGCGGCTGCTTTACAGCCACCTATATTTAAGCTTTACGGATTTCTGCTGGAAGTTTT
>ERZ894236.413-NODE-413-length-53684-cov-14.8175_pt1 | contig 53684 bp, 54 predicted proteins | sample MGYA00380297_ERZ894236 | MGnify/ENA primary metagenome ERZ894236 (study PRJEB32331, sample SAMN06328420) | human gut metagenome | biome: human gut microbiome; feature: stool | host: Homo sapiens | collected 2014-08-04 ... | reverse complement strand
ATGCCTTAACCGATTATCGGCATAAACGAAAATATGCGGCAGAGAACGGACAGGAAGGCGGCAAGAAGAGATGTCATGGCGCCGACGGAAAAGATATTATTTTGAAAGTTCCGGAAGGAACCGTGATCAAGGAAGCAGCTTCCGGAAAAGTCATTGCTGACATGTCCGGAGAAAACAAAAGACAAGTAGTGTTAAAAGGCGGAAGAGGCGGCAAAGGAAACATGAACTATGCCACAGCTACCATGCAGGTGCCAAAATATGCCCAGCCGGGACAGCCGTCTCAGGAGCTTGAGGTGATGCTGGAACTGAAAGTGATAGCAGATGTGGGACTTATCGGATTTCCAAACGTTGGAAAATCCACCCTGCTGACAAGAGTGAGCAATGCCAGGCCGCAGATAGCCAACTATCACTTTACAACTATCAATCCTCATCTGGGAGTTGTAGATCTGGAAGGCTGTGACGGATTTGTCATTGCGGATATTCCGGGTCTGATCGAGGGTGCATCAGAAGGTGTGGGACTTGGCCATCAGTTCCTGCGTCATATTGAGAGGACCCGCGTACTGATCCATCTGGTGGATGCAGCGTCCACAGAGGGAAGAGATCCCATAGATGATATTTATAAAATCAACAAAGAACTGGAAGCTTATGATCCAAAACTCATGGAGCGTCCCCAGGTGATCGCTGCCAACAAGACAGACATGATCTACAGCGAGGACGAAGATCCGGTTGAACGCATCAGACAGGAGTTTGAACCTCAGGGAATCCGAGTGTTTTCCATATCCGCAGCTACAGGAAAAGGTCTGAAGGAACTTCTCTATTATGTGAAGAGTCTTCTGGACAAGATCGACAAAGAACCGGTTATATTTGAACAGGAATTCTTCCCGGAAGATGTGCTGATCACAGAGAATCTTCCGTATACCGTAAAACAGGATGAAGAGGACGAGCACTTGTTCTATATAGAAGGGCCGAAGATTGAGAAGATGCTGGGATATACCAATCTGGATTCAGAGAAAGGATTTTCTTTCTTCCAGAAGTTCCTTAGGGAGAGCGGTATTCTGGCTGACCTGGAAGCAGCGGGAATTGAAGAAGGCGACACTGTACGGATGTACGGCTTTGATTTTGATTATTACAAATAGGAGATAACATGACAAGTAAACAGAGGGCGTATTTAAAAGGTCTTGCAATGACCATGGACCCCATCCTGCAGATTGGGAAATCCAGCCTGACACCGGAAAACACGGCGTCTGTCGCTGAGGCGCTGGAGGCCAGAGAACTGATCAAGATAAATGTTCTCCAGAACTGCATGGATGATCCGAGGCAGATTGCAGAAATGCTGGCTGAGAGGACTAAATCCCAGGTGGTACAGGTGATTGGCAAGAAAATTGTTTTATATAAAGAAGGAAAAAAAGAAAAGAAGAAAATATTTCTTCCATAATAGGATATCCTGATAAGAGGAACAGTCATGTGCGAGAAAAGAAAACGAGTGGGCATCATGGGCGGGACTTTTGATCCCATCCATATTGGACATCTGATTTTGGGCGAGACAGCCTATGAGCAGTTTGACTTAGACCAGGTACTTTTTATGCCTGCAGGAAATCCTCCCCACAAGAGGAATCGTCTTCACCGGGCAACGGATGAACAGCGCAGTGAAATGGTGAGAAGGGCGATCGCTTCCAATCCGCACTTCTCCCTCTCTTTGGAGGAGATGAATGAGGATGGATTCACCTACACTTACAGAACGCTGGAACGTCTGAGGGCTGAGCACCCGGATACAGATTATTTCTTTATTCTGGGGGCTGACTCTCTCTTTGATTTTGACAAATGGAGAGAACCGGGCAGAATATGCAGAGCGTGTACTGTGGTGGCGGCGACCCGGAATCATACCAGTCAGGAACGGCTGGATGAGGCGATTCGTTTCCTGGAGGAAAAATACAGCGGAACCTTCCGCAAACTGAATTCCCTGAACATAGACATTTCATCGGCTATGCTCCGCTCCTGGATAGCAGGGCAGAGGACGATAAAGTATTATGTGCCTGACAATGTCATTGCATATATCAGGGAGAACCATATTTACGAGGAATGTGATACGGATGAACTATGATTTGAAAGCCTTTTCAAAAAAGCTGAAAAAGCATCTTGATGAAGAACGGTATGTGCATACTCTTGGGGTTATGTACACAGCAGCAGCATTGGCTATGGCCCACGGCTGTGATTTGGAAAAGGCGCAGACAGCAGGCCTGCTTCATGACTGTGCGAAATGCATACCAAATGAGAAGAAGCTGAAGCTGTGTGAAAAAAAGAATATTCCGGTATCTGAGATAGAAGAGAAGGCACCCTTTCTTCTTCACTCGAAACTGGGAGTTTATATAGCAAGAAAAAAGTATGAGGTAGAGGATAAGGAGATTCTGTCTGCTATCCGCTGGCATACAACAGGCAGGCCGGAGATGACACAGCTTGAAAAGATCATCTATCTGGCAGATTATATTGAACCGGGCAGGGATAAGGCACCCAATCTGGATAAAGTGCGCAGGCTGGCCTTTGAGGATTTGGATGTGTGCATGTATGAAGTGCTGAAAGATACCCTGGATTATCTAGGGAGCAATCCCAAGACACTGGACCCGGCTACAAAAGAAGCATTTATCTATTATGAAGAAATTTATAACAGAAAAACACAGAAGGAGGCAAATATATGAACAGCAAGGAAATTGCACGGATGGCGTGTGAAGCACTGGAAGACAAAAAAGCGCTGGAAGTAAAGATCATTAATATAGAGAAAGTCTCCACTTTGGCAGATTATTTTATTATTGCCAGCGGCAGCAACCGGAATCAGGTGCAGGCCATGGCGGATAATGTGGAAGAAATTCTTGGAAGAGCGCAGATTGAGCCAAAACAGATTGAGGGATACCAGAACGCAAACTGGATTCTCATGGATTACAGGGATGTGGTGATTCATATTTTTGATGAGGAAAACCGCCTTTTCTATGATTTGGAGAGAATCTGGAGAGATGGCTCCCTGATCGAAAAGGAAGAACTGGATAAATAAAAAAGTTTCGTGTTTTGGATAATTTGGTATTTTAAGGGGCTGCCGTACAGATGGTTATTTCTGTACGGCAGCTTTTGCTGTCCTGTAAAACGATTATCACCCAACAGGACTTTTTTGTTTATTTGATAACTCTGCTATATGTATATCCTTTAGATGGTACGGATTCTGAACCTTTATTTCATAAAACGGAATACTCCGATCACTTTGCCGAGAACCTGAAACTGCTGGTCCGGTGATATGACAATGGGGTCCATAAAATCATTTTCCGGCTGCAGACGGATATGATCTTTTTCTTTGTAGAAGGTCTTGATCGTTGCGGAATCCTCCACAAGTGCAACAACCTTATCGCCGTTTTCGGCATTCTCCTGCTTCTCCACCACTACATAATCCCCGCTGAATATTCCGGCATTGATCATGCTGTCACCCTGTACGACCAGCATAAAGGTCTGCTTGTTGGGCATGTATTCGGAGGGAATGGGGAAGTAGCCTTCTACGTTCTGTACTGCCAGAAGCGGTTCGCCTGCGGCAACCTTTCCGATGATGGGTACATTTACGGTCTCTCTTCTCACCAGATTGAAGTTGTCATCCACAATTTCGATTGCCCGTGGTTTGGTGGGGTCCCTTCTTATATAACCGTTTTTCTCCAGCGTCTCCAGATGGGAGTGGACAGAGGAAGTGGATTTTAAATTGACTGCCTCGCAGATCTCGCGTACAGACGGCGGGAAACCGCGGTTCAGGATTTCATTTTTCATATATTCTAAAATTTCGGATTGTTTTTTACTGATTTTTCCATATGACATAAGTGATACCTCCGGTTCTGTTTGAGTGGGGTTTATGATCGATGTGATATTGTCTGATACTCTCACAGTTATTTAAAAATATAATAACATATTTCGGCATGAAATGCAAACAGATATTCGGAATATTTGTTCGATTTCTATTGACAAACATGTGTTCTTGTATTATGATGAGTTATATAAAAAGAACGCATGTTCGCGAACATATATTTGCATGTACGGAGGAGAAAACTATGAGGGAAAACAGGAGAAGAGTAAGAAAACAAAGGGCAGACAGAGCAAAACTTTTGGGGATTGGTTTTTTGGCTTTGGTGATAACATTGTTTTTTTCTGTCAGGGCAGCCGCTACAGCCAATGCGGGAACCGCTGACAGCAGCCGGACCAAATATTATACCAGTATTCAGATTGAAAAAGGTACCAGTCTGTGGGATATTGCCGGGGATTATATGACAGAAGAATACGCCTCGCAGCAGGAATATATTGATGAAGTCATGCAGATGAATCATCTGAAAAGTGATGTAATATATGAAGGGGCTTATCTGTGCGTTCCATATTATTCCGCCGAACAAAAGTAAGACTAGAGTGTGTTTGAAAATTGCTTTCAGCAAACTGGGGCATGCAGATTGTCGGAATGAATTTTCAAACACGCTCTAGCAATGACTATTTGACTATTCGGTAAGTCTGCGCATTTACTGCGCTGACCGTAAGAAAACATTTAGGAGTCAGGCGAAACCCCATCGCCAAAGGCGATTTTCCTTGGATTTTGGTTTGTGACTGTGGGGGGGACATAACCGTTACGACTTACAGAAAATATGCGGGAGAACATGTAATGAAAAGAGAATTAGGTATTGCAAGGTGCGGACTTGCCTGCTGTTTGTGTTCTGAGAATGTAAATTGCGCAGGCTGCAATTCGGGTGAATGTCCGGATAAAGAATGGTGTGAAAACCGAAAGTGTTCATCTGATAAGAATATCAGTCATTGCTCTGCGTGTACTGAGGATTGCAAGAAAGGGTTATTGGAAAAAATCAAGCCGTATGGATTTACACGGTTTATGAAACGATATGGGGAAGAGGGATTGCTTGATTGTCTTGAGAAGAATGAAAAGAATGGTATTGTTTATCACCGGGAGGGCTTAAAGGGTGACTATGATGATTTCGATGATGTGGAGGAGCTGATCGAATTTATCAAAACAGGAAAGAGATAACTTTTATTTTTGAGATAACACAATAAAATATCAGTTTATATACATATGATTCTGGTCACGCCTGCTTTTTTGTGATAATATAAAAACCAAAGTAGAGAGCAGTCTGCGGCGGCAGCCATGGAAAACGACGGGTTTATGGTATGCAGACAAAGTATGACACAGAAAAGAGCACAGTATAAAAAGAGCTGACGAGTACAGAGGAAAGTTTATGAATCGAAAGAAAGTGACATCAACGGATGTGGCAAAGAGAGCAGGGGTTTCTCAGGCCACGGTATCTATGGTTCTGAATCAGAAGTATAACGTTTCTTTTTCCAGGGAGACAATTAAGAAGGTGGAACAGGCAGCAAAAGAGCTGGGATATACCAATGAGAAAAAGCCGCGTACCTCCAGAATACGCATGCGCGGTACCATATTTGTGGTCTGTCCGAACTTTACGAACCCCTACTATTTTTCTCTGATACAGGGGATTGAAAAAACGGCACAGAAAAATAAATTTGATGTTTTTTTGTGTAATACCAGAAGGGATTACCAGACAGAGGAGAAATATCTGAAAAAAATAGAAAAGCTGAATCCTTCAGGGGTTATCTATACATTTGCCCCCACTTTTCCGGAATCACTGCAGCATGTGGCAAAGAAAATACCTGTTGTTCTGATTGGTGAGAAGGATGTGGTTTCCGGGATAGATACCGTGGAGCTCAACAGCGAAAAAATGGGACGTATGCTTGCCGAGTATTTGCTGGGATTAGGGCATAGGAAGGTTGGCTTTATTTCCACACCCTTGACAGAGCGCCAGTCTGCCAGGAGGGCAAGGATCAAAGGGTTCTGTGATGCTTTTGCAGATGCGGGCTGTTCTGATGGTGTGTATGTGAGAAGTCTTCCAAAAGAGATGGATATTATGTTCCAGGAAATTGATATGGAGTACAGGACCGGATATGAACTGACGCTGGAGCTGATTCAGCAGGTGCCCCAGATTACAGCTATTGCAGGGACAAACGATATGGTCGCTCTCGGTATCAGGGATGCACTGCTGAAGGAAAAGTACAGAATACCGGAAGATATTTCAATCATAGGCTGCGATAATCTTCTTTTTTCCGGGTTTAGAGGAATTGATCTGACGACAGTGGAACATTATGTGTCAAAGAAGGGCGAGGATGCCTGTGAGATCCTGATTCAGGAAATGGGGGAGCAAAAAACGAAAAAGAGCAGCAGTGAAGAGAATATGGTCCATCACATAGAATATGAACCAAGGCTGGTTGTGAGAGGGAGCAGTTCCTATCCGAAAGTATAGAAATGTCTGTAACTGCCTGAAAAGATTCCGTTGTTAGAATGACTATCCATATAGTAATGAATGATTCGTACATGAAATATATCTTATATTATAAATGAGCATTTTCCAAACCGGATTTTCTGCATTATATTTTATGAATGCAGAAGGGTAGGGTTGGAAGATGCTTTTTGTTTTGGAGATTTCATATTTGTTTCCATGCCAAAACAAATTATTTATACTGCGATGTGATTTGCGGTGAGGGGAATCAATTGGTGATTGATGATTTACAAATGAACAAGATGAATTTTAATTTTGAAAGAATTTAGGGCGCTTCTTATTTGTGCTTGAAAACAAATAAGATTAGGCGTATGATATTCTTATGTTTATTCATAAATAAGGATAAAACAGCATAAACAAATATATATGAGAGCATATCCATCAAAATAAGATGTAAACAAGTACAAATGAGAAAAAGCAGACACAAACAAGAAGGCAAAAAATAAACAATAAACCAGAGCCAATTATAACAGGCAATTATAGAAAATAGCAAGTGGAATCGGTATCATATAAAAGTAAAGTTACTTCATTTTCAGTCTGCAGTCAGAATTATCCAGGATGCGAAGCATGTATTCAGGTATCACATGTAGGTACCACATGGCAGAGATATGCCGGATATGGTTTTCTGCCTGCAGAATCACAGAAAGGAGCGGTAAGGCATGTTTATGGAAGAACGGCAAAAGCTGATTGTGGATATGGTTAATACGTCCGGTCACATTACAGTGGCGGAAATACAGGAACGTTTTCAAATATCTTCGGACTGTGTCAGAAGGGATCTGCGTTCTTTGGAAAGCAGAGGGCTTTTAAAGAGGACGCATGGCGGGGCGATCAGTGCCGGTCCCAAGGGAAAGTATCCAAAAGAGCAGTACAATCCCAAAGAGAATACAGATACGGATGAGGCATGTCTGGCGGCAGCTAAAAAAGCGGTGGAGTATATTTCGGAAAATGACGTGATATATCTGACTACCTCTGCAGTTGGCTATTACATGGCAAAATGTCTGCCCACAGAGTTTTCATTTACAGTTGTGACGAATTCCGTGACGGTGGCCGATGAACTGCGGAAACATCTGAATGTGTCCACGATTTTGCTTGGGGGTGAGATGTCTCACCGTGGACACTGCCATGATTACTATACAATGCAGATGATGAAAAATATAAGTCTGGACAAAACGTTTCTGTCCCATACAGCTCTGTCCATCGAAAATGGTGCTTCCATACACAACAGTGCCGGTGTGGAGCTTGGAAGACTGATCATGAAAAACAGTTCCATGAATATAGGGGTATATCCGTCCGAGAAATTGGGAAGAAAGTCTATCCACTCAGTCTGTCCGATCACAGCCTATGATCTTCTGATCACGGATGACCAGGTTTCTGAGGATTTTGTTATGCAGGCGGAAAAGTTGAAGGTGAAAGTAGATATTGCCATGCTATAAATCGGCTGATTCACAAAAATACACTCCGATGTGAGGAGGAGGAAAATGTATTGTATATTAGTGACCGGGATTCCTGCATCCGGCAAAAGCACCATGGCAGAGTACCTGTCTGAGGCTTTGTGTATTCCTATGCTGTCAAAGGATAAAATCAAAGAAATTTTGTTCGATACCATCGGATTTCACTCCAGAGCAGAGAAAGTGGCGCTGGGAACCGGGGCGATGGAAATTATGTATTACTTTGCCGAACAGATGATGAAGACCCGGCAGTCCTTCATACTGGAGAATAATTTTGAAAATGTCTCAAAGCCGGGTATCCAAAAGCTGCTCAGCAGATACGGCTGTCAAGCAGTGACCGTACGCATTTCTGGTGACGACTCTGTCCTTTATGAGAGAATGGCAAGAAGAAATGATTCCCCGGACAGACATATGGGCCATATTGTCAATGACTGTTACCCCAGACCGGAAGGGGAAACGGGCAGTATTATCCATCCGGTCCCCGCACAGGAGGACTTTATCCGTGGAATCACAGAGCGAGGCATGGTGGATTTCCGGCTTCCGGGTCCTCTTATGGAGATTGACACCACGGATTTTTCCAAAGTAAATCTGCAGAATATCGCAGAGGAGCTGCGGGGGATCATCTCCAATCTTTCACTGTCAGAAAACAGCAGCGAAGAAGAAAGAAGAGCCATGGGCATTAATAATTTAAAATATTAATAATACTATAAATTAATAATTTGATTCCCGGTTTGACATTCTGTTGGAATCTGCTATAGTAAAAACAGAAATAAAGTGTCCTGCAGTCTGTGTTCCGGCTGTAAAGGATGACTTTTTATCCAAAGCCCTAATAATATAGAACCAGGCTTTCAAAAAAGAGAATCTGACGGAAAGGATTAGAACAAAATTATGGAAAAGACAAACTGGAAAAAATACCTGGAGAAGCCCTATCACTGTTCCTGTGGGAAGACCCATGTGTGCAGCATAGAAGATATTATCATTGAGGAGAACGCAATTGAGCGTCTGCCTGAAATTCTCGGCAGGCACGATTATAAAAAACTCTGCATTGTCTGTGACATCAATACAAAAAAGGTGGCAGGGGATAAGGTCTGCGCAGTGCTGGATGAGACCGCGTATACATACCAGACAATCGTCTTCCAGGACAGGGAACTTGTACCGGATGAGGAGGCAGTTACCTATTTTCTGACAGAGATTGACAGGGACTGCGATTTGATCATTGGGGTAGGCTCCGGTACGATTAATGATTTGTGCCGTTTTATCAGCTACAAGATGAATCTGGATTATTATATTGTGGGTACCGCACCGTCCATGGACGGCTATGCATCCAATGTATCACCGCTTATTATAAAGCATCTGAAAACCACATATGAGGCACATACGGCCAAAGTGATCATCGGAGACCTGGATATTCTGGCTCAGGCACCTTTATCCATGATCGCGGCAGGTGCCGGCGATATCCTGGGAAAATATGTATGCCTGACAGACTGGCAGCTTGCCCATATCATGAATGGGGAATATTATTGTCCGGAAATGGCAGATATGGTGAGAGAATCTATCCAGAAGGTAGTGGACAATGCAAAAAAAGCGGCCGAAAGAGATAAAGAGGCCGTTGCAGCCATTATGGAAGGGCTTGTTCTGAGCGGTATTGTCATGAGCTATATCGGCAATTCCAGGCCGGCGTCCGGCAGTGAGCACCATATGTCACATTACTGGGAAATGATGTTTTTACTGGATCGTCAGCCGGATCCCCTTCACGGTACAAAAGTAGGAATCGGAACGGTAGCAGCCATTAAAATGTATGAAAAACTGAGAGTTCTTGGCAAAGATGCAGTGCCGGACAGTGCTCCTCATTTTGACTACAATACCTGGAGCGGTGAAATCGAGGCAGCTTACGGACCGGCAGCACCCGGTGTGCTGAAGCTGGAGCAGTCCATCGGCAAAAATAAGGATGAGGAAGTCGCAAGAAGAAGAGAGGCGTATCTTGAGAATCTGGATAAGATCCAGGCACTGATCGATGAACTGCCAAAGGCTGAAACCATCATGGATATTCTGAAGTCCATGGATGCACCGTATTATCCCGATCAGATTAAGGTGACAGCAGATGTTTTCAAGAGAAGCATCTATTATGCAAAGGATTTGAGAAATCGGTTTGGTCTTCTGCAGCTCTTATTTGACCTGGAGCTTCAGGAGGAATTCAGCAGCAGGCTGATCGAAGAAATATATCAGGCATAAATCACATTGCACGGTCCGTCCTGTTTGTGATAAACTGTAAGCAAAGAACTGGAAAAAGGAGCTTAGAGTTTATGAGACAGGTTTTAGAAAATGAATATCTGAAAGTATCCGTGGAAGACCATGGCGCTGAACTGGTCAGTGTATATGATAAGGAAAATGAAAGAGAAGAACTTTGGCAGGCAGAGCCTCCTTACTGGAATCGCCATGCGCCCATTCTTTTTCCGAATGTGGGAAAACATCATGACAATACATATCGTCTGAACGGAAAGGAATTCCGCACCAGCCAGCACGGGTTTGCCAGGGACAGAGAATTTGTATGCATCAGCAAAACAGCATCGGTTCTCACCCACAAACTGGTTTCAGATGAGGAGACCAGAAGTTACTTTCCTTTTGATTTTGAACTGTATATCACCCACCGCCTGGAAGAAAGGCAGCTTTCGGTAGAGTGGAAAGTGGTGAATACGAGCGGAGAAATCATGTATTTTACCATTGGCGGCCATCCCGGTTTTCGGGTTCCCATATGGGAGGGCAGCAGACAGACGGATTATTATCTTCTGTTTCAAAAGGGACCGGCACTTAAGTACAAACTGGTATACGGTGACAGCGGTACAGCAGACGCTGCCGGAGAATATACACTGAATCTGGAGGAGGCGGATGGATATTACAGATGCCCCATCACAGAGCATATGTTTGACAGGGATGCCCTGATTTTTGACGATACCCAGGTTGAATGGGTGGGAATCGGTTATCCTGACGGGACGCCTTATGTAGTTATGGAATGTGAAGGATTTACAAATTTCGGAATCTGGACAATGCCGGGAGGACCTTATATCTGCCTGGAGCCGTGGATGGGACGCTGCGATGATTATGGCTTTGCGGGAGATATTTCCGATAAAAAGGATGTTATCACCCTTAAAGAAGGGGAGACTTTTGATAAAAGTTATCGTATGACATTTTATAAGTAGACCCGCTTCATGAACAGACAGAACCGTAGAAAAAAGCATAAACCAGAAATGAAAAAGCTGCAGAGCAGAAATGTTCGGCAGCTTTTTTAGTCCGGCAGAAAGTGCGAAAAATTTGTAGGGATTTTATAGAGAATTTTTTGTTATCCTTATTACAATATCTGTGTATCGCGAAACGTGTTGCCGGGCATGCATTGTCTGTGCATCGCGAAGCGTGTTGCCGGGCATGCATGGAACAGTAACCATACCGGTTCCGGATGAGATACAGGCAGACAATAAGTGCAGGATGGGAGGAAATATGGCTGAGAAAATTTTGATCGTGGATGATGAAAAGGATATCCGCTGTATGCTGAGAGATTATTTTGAACTGCAGGGATATGAGATTTATACTGCAGCAGACGGGGAGGAAGCTCTGGATAAAATGAAGATACAGCCGGACATGATCCTTCTGGATATCAATATGCCGGGTATGGACGGCTATGAGGTGTGCAGAAGGATCAGGGATTACGTGAGCTGTCCCATTCTCTTCCTCACAGCAAGGGTGGAGGAACAGGACCGGGTCAATGGCCTGATGATCGGCGGAGATGATTATATTATGAAACCGTTCAGCATGGATGAACTGGATGCCAGGATCATGGCGCACCTGCGGCGGGAGAAGCGTATGGCATCCAGAGAACAGCTTCAATTTCAGGGAAAACTGGTTATCAACTACTCACAGAGAAAAGTATTTTATGACGGGGAACAGATTCCCTTCACCAAAATGGAGTTTGACCTGATAGAATTTTTGTCCATGCATAAAAAGCAGGTCTTCAGCAAAGAACGCATATATGAAGCAGTTCGAGGCTATGACGGGGAGGGGGACAGCAATATTATCATGGAGCATATCAGAAGAATCCGGCAGAAACTGAAAAAACATACAAATCATGACTATATAGAAACCGTTTGGGGAGTGGGATACCAATGGATTGGATAGAGGAATACCTGGAGAATCTGGGAACAAGGATCAGAAACCTGAATCTGAGAAAGTCTCTGCGCCTTTATATCTTTGTGGCTGTGCTGGCAATCTGCCTGGCTTCTGCCATGACCATACAGACCTGTAATGGATGGAAACGGATCATCGAGACACCATATGGGCATAAGACATCAGAGAACGTATTCAATAAAGACCAGAATGCTGTCTTTACTTTGGAATATTTTGTACCGGAAAAAGAACTGACGAAAATGGATGTCATCCTTCTTGAAATCATCAATCTTCTGCAGTATGGATGTGTGCTGCTGTATTCCGTTCTGGCTATCGCCTTTGTGTCCAGGCTGTACTACAGAAATAAATTGAAAAAGCCCATTACCATCATGACCGACGCAGCACAGCACATATCCAGAAATGATATGGGGTATTCCTGCAGATATGACAGTGCAGATGAAATGGGGCAGCTCTGCAGATGCCTGGATGACATGCGTCTGAAAATCATCTCATATCAGGAGAATCTCTGGAAACAGGCGGAAGATCAGAGAACACTCAATGCGGCGTTTGCCCATGATCTGCGCACGCCTCTGACGGTTATGCAGGGCTATGTTGACCTGCTGCTTCGCTTTTATCCGGATGGACGTCTGCCAAAGGAGAAGGTCATGGAGATTCTTAAGACCATGCAGGAACAGCTTGGACGGCTTAAAAACTTCGGCGGAACCATGAAGGAAATCCACAGTATGGAGGAGCGGGCTCCCCAGTTAAAAAAGATACCGCTTTCTTTACTTTACGACAAGACCCGTGAGACGGCAGCTGCGCTTGAAGAGACCGGCGGTATGGAGATTGAGGTGAAGCTGAAGGGAAATCCCGCAGCAGAACTGCTGGCAGATGAGTTTTTTGTGCTGGAAGTGGCCGAGAATCTTTTGTCCAATGCGCTCCGTTATGCGGATAAGAAGATAGAAGTGCTTCTGGAAGCAGAACGTGAGGAAGGACCTCTCAGGCTGTATGTAAAGGACGACGGAAGAGGATTTTCAAAAGAGGAGCTTACAAAGGCTGTCTCCCCGTATTACAGGGAGAAAACAGAGGACGACGGTCAGGACAGCAGCCATTTCGGCATAGGCTTGTCCATCAGTGCCCTGCTCTGCAAAAAGCACGGGGGAGAGCTGGAGCTTGCCAACAGCATTCACGGAGGTGCCATTGTCTGTGCAGTATTTTCCTGTATGTAGGGAAAATATAGAGATTTCTCTTTTATGATAAGACGCAGACAAGAAGAAAGGAAGTAGGGATATTGTATGGATACGAAGATCGTGATCAAAAATCTGAGTAAAAATTATGGGAAAAAGCAGGCTCTGAAAAATGTGGACCTTACCATCCGCCAGGGTATGTTCGGCCTTCTGGGACCTAACGGTGCCGGCAAGACGACGCTTATGAAAATCATAGCCACTCTGCTGCAGAAGACAGAAGGAGATGTGCGCGTATGCGGCATTGATATTAACAATGATAGGGAAATCCGGCGGATCATCGGGTATCTGCCCCAGGACTTTTCCATGTACGGAAACATGTCCGTGTACGAGGCCATGGATTATCTCGGCGTATTGTCCGGGCTGTCCAGGCAGCAGAGAAAGGATCGAATACCGTCTCTGCTCGAACAGGTGAATCTGACAGATGATGTGAAAACAAAAGTGCGCGCCATGTCAGGCGGGATGCGAAGAAGGCTCGGCATTGCCCAGGCGTTGATTCATGATCCTAAAGTGCTGATCGTGGATGAACCCACTGCGGGACTTGACCCGGAGGAGCGGGTGCGTTTCCGCAATCTGCTCAGTGAGACGGCAAAGGACAGAGTGGTCATCCTGTCCACACATATTGTAGGGGATGTGGAGGCTACCTGTGAGGATATCGCCGTTCTGAACCGGGGGTGCGTGCTCTTCCAGGGAACAGTCACAGAGCTTCTGGAGGAAGCCAGCGGCAGGATATACAGCGCCCAGGTGTCCAGAATGGAACTGGAGAGTATTCGGAACAATTATACAGTCACCAGTATAATGATGCAGGGAAATCATGCGTATGTCCGCCTGATCTCTGATGAAAAACCTTTCGCTGATGCACAGATATGCGATGCCAATGTGGAGGATGCCTATATGTATCTGATGCAGGAGGAGAGGAGGGGAAAATAATGTTTTTGAAACTCTTTGCCAAAGAATGCGGGCAGATGTTAAAAAGCCTGATCTATTACCTGTTTCTGGCTGCAGTCGTGTTCTTCTATGTAAGTCAGGTGGGAAGCTTTACCCCCTATTCGGAACCTTTAAAGGGACAGGAGGAGAGCTATGGTATAAAAGCAAGTTCTGATAAGCAGCAGATCATGGGAGCCACGCTGGCCTTACTTGCGGGAGAGTATGAGGCGAACAGTTACACGGCTTATCCGGTGGGATTTTATAAAAATGTAGTTCTGACAAAAGAAAAACAGGAGAAGATCCATCAGATCCTCATGGACTGTACCGGTCTGGAAGAAGGCTACACAGATGCCATACGTGAGTCATCAGAGGAGGCGCCGCAGACAGAGGACGGTTCTTATATACAGATCGCAGGAATCAATCCGCCGCTTCTGCCTCCCGCAGAGGATCTGTCCTATGACAGGTTTTTGAGATATATGACAAAAGCGGATAAGATCATCGGAGGAGGTACCAGCTACGCTGCTGATAATGTGAAAAACAATGCCAAGACGTATGCCACATACGAGGATGCGAAAAAAGTATATGACGCCAGCCTGTACACGGACCGTATTTCCAGAGGAAAGGCAAGGCTTTTCTGTGATTATATGGGCATTGTCCTGGGACTACTCCCTGTATTTCTGGCGGTTACCAGAACACTCCGTGACAAACGTTCCATGGCACAGGAAGTGATCTATGCCAGGAGAGCGTCCTCTGTGACCATTATCGCGGCCCGGTATTTTTCAGCCATGTTCTTGACGATCATGCCGCTGTTTCTGCTGTCTTTGACACCTATGCTGCAGTGTATCTACTATGGACACCAGCTTGGTGTGTCCGTGGATGTGCTGGCCTTTGGAAAATATATTCTGGGATGGCTTCTTCCGGAAACCGCCTTTGTACTGGCCTGCGGATTCTTCCTGTCTGAGTCAGTGGGAGGGCCTGCAGCCATACTGGTGCAGGTGGTCCTCTGGATGGTGAGCATCAGCACAGGCGGAACCAAGCTTGTCGGCACGGTAGGATGGAATCTGATACCCAGGTTTAACAATGACCAGGCCACAGATGTATGGCTGTCCGTGTTCGGGCAGATGGTCAGGAACCGGCTTCTGTATGCCGGGCTTGCTCTGCTTTTTATGGCAGGTACGGTGTTTATTTATCACATGAAGCGGAAAGGAGTGCTGGGCGGACGTGGAAAGAATTTTATCCATAGAAATAGAACACTTTAAAAACCATTATGCGGGGCATTTGGCAGCAGCTCTTCTGCTTAGTCTGCTGGCTCCGGTGATCATGGGAATGGAGGCGCTGAACCAGTATCAGGCAGGCCAGATTCTGGATGTGTACTTTTCCCTGCTGGGGATCGTGCTTCTGACACCGCTTTTTATGCCGGAGCAGAATAAGGATATCCGGGATCTGCTGGCGAGCAGGGAGTATCCGCTGAGAAACATCCAGCTTCTGCGCCTGCTGCAGGCAGTTGTCATTCTGGCAGTGCTGAACCTGCTGGTCTTATTTCAGATGAAACTGGGGGAGTGCACCTTTCCTTTTGGGACTTATTTTTGGTGCGCCATGGCGAACTGTCTTTTTCTGGGGGGCCTTGGCATCTTCGCTTACGGGATCACGGACCATCTGGTGATTGCCTATATGATACCGGTATTTTATTATATCTGCTGCTACGGCGCAGGACAGAAATATCTGGGCAAATTTTATCTGTTCTCTCTCATGACCGGTGATCTGGAAAATAAGATATGGCTGGGGACAGCAGGCATTTTGCTGACTGCAGCAGGTATTGTGATAAGAAACAGAAAGAAATAGAACTGTAAAAGCCGCTTCTGACAGGCTAATCCTGTTGGAATGCGGCTTTTTCTGTTGTCAGTTCAGGGACATCCATACATCCCACATAGCGGCCTACGCGGCGGTATTGGTAATAATCTGTGACCGAAATATCGTCAATTGTCCCGTTTAAGGATTTCAGGAGGACATTTTTATGATTTTTATAAAATCTTCCGATGAACAGCAGGCCGTTATGGAGCACCATCCATATTTCGCCGTTTTTGGGGCGGAGGCAGTCATTGCGGTGGAAGCCCAGGACAGAATTTCTGAAGAATTTCGGCTCCAGCAGATCGGTTCGTATCCAGACAAGAAAGGTGCAGTCCTCTGTCAGCGGATTTTTATCTACCGTAACGTTATGCGTCTTAACACTGTCAAATTCGGCCCAGCCGTTAACAATATTGGTGAATTCATAACACCTCAGGGTCATCTTTTCATTGGTTTTCAGACGTGTCATACGGTCGTATTCCAGATCAATGACATATTTGATATATTCCTTCTGACAGACGGGCAGTTGTTTGAAACGGCGGAGATATTCTTCGTAATCATAGGGAATGGTGACAGGCCGCCCTGAAAATTCATCCAGTGAGCAGTTGAGGGCCGTGGCTATGGCAGACATGGTTTCAAATCCCGGATTGGCGGTGATGCCGCTTATGATTTTTGAAAGTGTTCCCACAGGGATATTACTGATAAGGGACAGCATCTCAATGGTATAACCCTGTGCCTTCATGATTTCTTTGATTTTTTTATTGTTCATGTTCCGTTCCTTCCAAATATGGAATAATATGGCAGCAAGCTGCGTTGACAAGTATATGCCGGTTTCATATAATAGAAACATTCGTGTTTTACTGAGCCACTGAGAAATATTCTATTTGGGAGGAAATATACCATGAATCGTGAAAATTTTCAAGAACTGATGTCTGAGGGAAGGCTGCTGGAGATAGCTCTGCAATATCTGCTGGAGTCAGAAACCCAGGAGAAAAAGGAAAGGCATACAGAACATATAACCGGTTACATTCAGGAACGGATGGAAAAGGATGTGGGGGCATGTACAGGGGTCCTGCTGAACAGGCTGGGTATCACTCCGAATCTGAAAGGGCATACATATCTGAGGAAAGCCATCGAACTGGAGGTGGAAAGCAACAGCAGCATGGAGGGTATGATGAAATGTCTGTATCCCCAGGTAGCTGCTGACTGCAACGCGTCACCGGCCAGTGTGGAGCGGAATATCCGCCACGCCATAGAGGTAATGTGGGAGCGGGGCAACCAGGAGCTTTACCGGGAAATTACAAACCATTATGTGCAGAAGCGTCCCAGCAACGGACAGTTTATCACCTCCATTGCCGCATATTTCCGGGACGGACGGATATTTATACACTGAAAGACAAAAACTTAGGATAAACTTAATAAATTCTCAACGATTTCCTGGTATGATAGCGAAAGGAGGAGGATTAGAAATGGCAGAAAAGATACTGGTAGTGGATGACGAGAAAGAGATTGCTGATCTGGTAGCGCTTTATCTGGAAAATGAGAATTATCAGGTCTATAAATATTATACAGCAGAGGAGGCAGTGGCCTGTATTGAAAGGGAAAAGATAGACCTGGCCCTGCTGGATATTATGCTTCCCGGTATGAGCGGTCTGGAAATATGCAGAAAGATCAGGGAAACATACACATTTCCTGTGATCATGCTGACCGCAAAGGGGGAGGAACTGGATAAGATCACCGGCCTGAGCCTCGGAGCTGACGATTATATCACAAAGCCATTCCGGCCTCTGGAGCTGGTGGCAAGAGTGAAGGCCCAGCTCCGCAGGTATAAGAGGTACAACTCCGGTTATGAAGCGGATGCAGATATTCTGGAGCATTCCGGCCTTGTGCTGAATATCAGGACACATGAATGCACACTGGATGAAAAACCTCTTTCCCTGACACCTACAGAATTTTCGATCCTGCAGATTCTGTGCAGGAAGAAGGGAAAAGTGGTGAGCGCGGAGGAATTGTTCCATGAGATCTGGGGTGATGAGTATTTCAGCAAGAGCAATAATACCATAACAGTGCATATCCGCCACCTGAGGGAGAAGATGAATGACTCTTTTGAGAGTCCGAGATATATCAAGACAGTCTGGGGGTATGGATATAAAATTGAAGGATAAGATTTTGTTTCTTTTAAAAATCATCATTGGTGCTAGTGTGATATTTATGATATGTTTCGGTATTTTTTATGTTGTGGATATTTACGGGAACGGCCTGGTGCTGGACTGGATCGCTGATAAATTTGTATCCACTTCCGTGCAGACCAATACAACGACAGGAGCGGAGTTTTACAAACAGGAGATTTCCTGGTTCGCGGTGAAAGATTTTCTGCTGAAGTGTTTTTGTATCGTTTCGCTATTTATTTCAGCAGTTATCTATTTTACCATTCATTTCTATACAAAGCGTAAAGTGGCAGACACAGAAAAAGAAGCGGGAAAGCTGATCCGCAGGTATATGGATACTGAAAATGCCCGGGCGGAAGATGTGTTTGCACAGCAGTACGCAGAGATCGGAACGGAGATGGAGCGTGTAAAGTCGGTCATGCGGCATCACGAACAGGTATTGAAAGAGGAAAACAGGCGCAAGAGCGATCTGCTGACATATCTGGCCCATGACCTGAAGACTCCGCTTACCTCTGTGATGGGGTATCTGAGCCTGCTTAACGAGGCGCCGGATATGCCGGAGGCACAGAAGGAAAAGTATGTGGGGATTGCTTTTGACAAGGCCTGCCGTCTGGAAAGCCTTTTAAATGAGTTTTTTGAGATCACCCGCTACAACCTACAGGAGATACCCCTGGAAAAAGAGACCATTGACCTGTATTATATGCTGGTGCAGATGATGGATGAATTTTATCCGATTCTCACTGCCCACGGAAATACAGCAGAGCTGCGCGCAGATGAGGAACTGAAACTGTACGGAGATTCGGAAAAGCTGGCAAGGGTCTTTAACAATATCCTGAAAAATGCGGTGGCGTACAGCTATCCGGACACAGTGATCCGGATCACTGCCCGGGAGGCAGGGGAAAATATGGAAATCTCTTTTGCAAATAGGGGAAAAACCATACCAAAGCAGAAGCTGGAATCCATCTTTGAGAAATTCTTCCGTCTGGATGAGGCCCGGGGCAGCAACACAGGAGGCGCAGGGCTGGGACTGGCGATCGCAAAGGAGATCGTGGAACAGCACGGAGGAACCCTGCGGGCAGAAAGCAAAGATGAACTGACGGTATTCTATGTGTCACTCCCTCTTCGCCAATCCTGAAAAATGGCAGCATCTTAGGATTTTCTTAGGAAAATATCAACTGAATATTAAAGTAAAGAACTCCCCGGACAGATATAATGTTATTAAGAACAGGGGAGTTCTTTATATATACGCAGAGAGGAAGTGCTGACCTAATGGAAAAGAGAGAGAAGACGGCCAAAAGGATGACAAAAAGACAGAGGAGGAGAAGGCAGAGAAGGAGGCGGATACTGGCGGCAGTGATGCTGTCCGTGGTTTTGTTAGGCTTTTCTGCATATTTTGTTTTGGGACAGGACAAAGGGGAGATGTCTTCATGGACAGAGCAGACTGATACAGAAAGCCTGAAAGGGATCAACAGCAGAAATGCCATTCTGGAGGAGCTTAAGACAGGGAAGATATTGGCGGATAAAGGGGCAGATGACAGAATCTATCCGGCATCCCTGACCAAGATCATGACAGCGGTTCTGGCAATCGAAAATATTCCGGATCTTAAGGAGAGCATAACAGTCCCGGAGAGCATATTTCCCGGCCTCTACGCGGAAGGGGCGTCCATGGCCGGGTTTTGCCCGGGGGAAGAGGCTGTGGGGACAGATCTTCTCTACGGGGTGCTGCTTCCCTCAGGTGCGGAATGCTGCCTGGCTTTTGCCGACCGAATCGCCGGTTCGGAGGAGGATTTTGTGAAAATGATGAATGATAAGGCCGGAGAGCTGGGAATGGAGCATACGCATTTTACCAATTCCACGGGGCTTCAGGATGAGAACCATTATTCCACAGTGAGGGACATCTCTGTACTGCTTCGGTACGCTCTGGAATCGGATACCTTCCGCCGGGTATTTACCAGCAGCAGCCATAGCACCAATCCATCGGCATGCCATCCGGATGGATTTACCTTTGTCAGCACCATGTTCCGGGAGATGAACAGCGCGGCAGTGTCAGGCGGCGAGATCCTGGGAGGAAAGACAGGATACACCAAAGACGCGGGACTCTGCCTTGCCAGTCTCGCAGTCATAGACGGAAAAGAGTACATTCTTGTGACGGCTCATGCAAGGGGAGACCATGAGACGAAGCAGTATCATGTGGAAGATGCGGTGAAGATATACAGTCAAATAGGGAAATGAAGTATGGTTCCCAAAGTGCAGAAAAAATCAGAGAGTGTAAATTCTCTGATTTTTTCTGCATTTCATAATTAAATAAATATGGAAAGTAAACTTGACATTGTTGGAAAGAGTGCTATAATTAATGTATGGAAAGTAAACTTTCCATATCGAGGTGATAACATGAAAAACCGGCTGGAAGAATTGAGAAAACAAAGGGGAATCAAACAGGAAGAACTGGCGGAGGCAGTGCAGGTATCCCGTCAGACAATAGGTTCTCTGGAAAATGGACGATATAATCCGTCTATCCTGCTGGCATTTAAGCTGGCAGGATATTTTGGAGTCACAATTGAAGATATTTTCATATATGAGGAGGATGCAGAATGACGAAAAAAGAAAGAAACAGACATTTTATTAACATTTCAATCGGATGTGTTCTTTTTATCCTCGGAATTACCGGAATATCGGATGAATATTATGCGTTAATGGCATGTGTCGGGGGAGCCACATTTTTTGCAAACGGAGTACTTCCCTTTTTTTCAAATTTTTATTATCGGTCGCCGAAGCGAAGAAAGAAGTATGAAGAACGGCTTCATAAAAGAAAGATTAACTACATTGACGAACGTAAAAAGTTTCTTCGTGACAAAGCAGCCCACGTGTCGTATATGTTCATGTGGATGATTTTACTTCTTCTGGCCTTCATACTCACTCTGTTGAAGGTGGAATGGTGGGTGGCGGCAATGCTGGCAGGGCTCAGTGTACTGCAGTATCTCATTGCCAGTGTGGCCTTTTTCTATCTGGAGCGAAAAATGTAAAGAAAGGCTTGAAATGTATATCCGGCTGTGATATGCTGTCACCAGTATATAAAGAGAGGTGCTACGATGAGAAAATAATCTATTTTTTAAAAACATGCGGAACTGGAAGAACGATACCATGGGTATCGGAGGTTTGTCATGTTATCAGAAGATAGATTATATTCATCCAATACAAGCTTAGCTGCAGTGAGAGAAGGAGAGAAATCGATACTCTTACTGTCTGCATAAGGTTATGCTGCGCGCCTTTTTAAGATGTGGTCATATTCCGTAAATTGATTGAGCGTGTATGGAAAGCATGGATATAAAAAATCGTCTGGTAACAGGCGATTTTTTTATGGCGGCAGAATGGCAGAGAGCAGCATTCTGCGTCCACTGGGAGAGTGATCTATTATGGCAAAAATAAGCGCATCGGGATTGACTTTTTGTTACGACGGAAGTTATGACGACATATTTTATGAGGCATCCTTTATCATGGATACCAATTGGAAACTTGGCCTGATCGGACGAAACGGCAAGGGCAAGACCACACTGCTCAGGCTTTTGATGGGGCAGTATTCCTACAGGGGAAGTATCAGCAGTTCGGTTTTATTCGACTATTTTCCTTTTCAAATACAAAAGGAGGATATGGAGCGTGATACGATAGAAGTGATCGAACGCATACAGCCTGACTATGAGCTGTGGAGAATCTGCAGGGAACTGGAACTTCTGCATGTGGAGGCAGATATTCTCTACCGTCCGTATCAGACACTGAGCCACGGAGAGCGAACAAAGGTCATGCTGGCAGTGCTTTTTTCCAGGGAAAATTATTTTCTGCTCATTGATGAGCCGACGAATCACCTGGATATGGAGACCAGAGAGCTGTTGTGTGCGTACCTGAACAGGAAGAAGGGATTTATACTGGTATCCCATGACAGATGGCTGCTGGATTCCTGTATTGACCACGTGCTGGCCCTGGAGCGGAATCAGATCGAGGTGGAAAAAGGAAACTTTACTTCCTGGTGGGAGAATAAGCAGAGAAGAGACCAATATGAGATATCAGAAAACGAAAAGCTGAAACAGGAGATCAAAAAGATGGAGGAATCCGCCAGAAAGGCTTCTGCCTGGGCAGAGAAGGCGGAAAACACCAAGATTGGTTTTAATCCTTTGAAGGAACATGACAGGTTCCTGGACACAAGAGCTTACATCGGGGAAAAAGCCAGGCGCATGCAGCAGAGAAGAAAGAACCTGGAGCGCAGGCAGCAGACTGCCATCAGAGAAAAGGAACAGCTTTTAAAAAATCTGGAGCAGCCCGCACAGCTCAGACTGACACCCCTTACCCATCACAAGGAGACCTATATCAGAATAAAGGATGCTTCTGTTTCTTACGGCAGCCATCAGGTGATCCGAAACTTCAGTATGGAGCTGAAACGTGGAGAACGCATTCTGCTGCAGGGAAAAAACGGCTGCGGAAAATCCAGTATTCTGAAAATGATCCTGCGCGACGCAGGCATGCGCCTTCCCGGGGAGAAGGATTTCTGTGTACAGGGACAGCATGAGCTGGCAGCGGGGCTGGAAATTTCTTATATCAACCAGGATACTTCCTTTTTAAGGGGCAGTCTGGATGCGTATATAGAGCGGGAATCCCTGGACGGCAGCCTTTTCAGGGCAATTCTGCGGAAGCTGGATTTTGAAAGGATACAGTTTGAAAAGCCCATGGAAGAGTATTCAGAAGGCCAGAAGAAGAAAGTCCTCATAGCCTCCAGCCTTCTGAAGCCGGCCCATCTCTATATTTGGGATGAACCTATGAACTACATTGACATATTTTCCAGAATGCAGATTGAGGAACTGATCCTGGAGTATGAACCAACCATGCTGTTGGTTGAGCATGACAGGGATTTTGGAAACCGCTGTGCCACGCAGGTGATCACAATCTAGAGCCTGAGATTCAGCTCGGCAAACTTTTCTGTGAGTATTCCTGTGGACCAGTCGTACATCTGGGTGGTTTCATACTGCCTGTAGGTGTACTCCTGGGCAACCAGTACCATCAGATAGATATCATACCAGAGGGCCCGGAGCTGTTCCTCTGGTGTTAAGCATTCCTTACCGTACCCCTGAAGAAAATCCGGGTCCTGTCCGTAGGTGCGGAAGCCCACTTCCATAAGCGGGTCAGCCCAAAGACTGCGTTCCCAGTCAATGAGGCCGGAAATCCTGCCGTTTTTCACGAAGATGTTGCCGTCCCATAAGTCCCAGTGAACCAGGCAGGGCACCGTAACCTGTTCAAACAGGGACCTGCTGTTTTCAAGAAAGCTTCTGAGGGTCGGGACGGGGATTTTCAGATCCACAGACATGGCCTTGGCGTCGGAAAAGGCCATGTCCATCATGCGGCAGAAGACCGTGTACCAGTCTTTGCCCTGCATTTGGGGCTGGCCGATATAGCCGAAGGACTCCCCGGTGATGCTGTTTATTTTGCGGTTGAGCATTCCGGTATCCCTGCGAATCTGTTTTTTGACGGATTCCGGTACGGAATCTGCCAGGGAGAAGAGACTGTTTCCTTCCAGCTTTTCCATGAAAAAGTAGGGGGAGCTGCACAGGGTGAGACTGTCATCAAAAAAGAAGATTTTTGCCACAGGCACATCTGTTTTCTCGGCGGCAAGTCTCATGGCAGCCACTTCACTGTACATGATATTCTTTTCGTAGGACATGATACAGGCATCCCTTGGGGGTGCTATTTTTAAAACGGATTCCCGTCCGCTGTCAAAACGCAGAAGATAAGCCACGTTAAAATATCCTTCCGTAAGTTCCAGAATCTCTGTACAGGTTTCACCGGGAAAGGCTTTTTGTGCCATTTGTTTCAGCGTTTCAGCGGACTGTGTGTTTTTTGTCATACTTTTCATATTGATACCTCACATTTGTTTTTTTGGTATATCCGGACGGCCCAGGCAGCAGTCACAAGATCACCTGCCGCGCATGCAGCCCAGAGAACGGTTATATTTCCTAAAAAGCCGGCAGCAAGCAGGATGGGAAGCTGGATCAGGCAAATACTTCCGATGGAAAGAAGGAAGGCCGTCCTTGCATTTCCGGTTGACTGGAAATAAGCTGCGGCTGTCTGGACAAAGCCTTTCACACAAAAGGAAAGGCTCATGATCCGCAGAGCCTGCATTCCAATCCTGCGGATTTCTTCCTGGTCTGTGAAGAAGCGGAAGATAAGGCCTGCTCCGGCCAGGGAAAGCAGGGTGATGGCAAGGCCATAGAAAAAGTCAGCCTTCAGGGCACACCGGACCGTATCCCGGACTCTTTTGTAGTTTCTGTCCCCGTAATTGTAGCCGATAATGGGCTGGATGCCCTGCATGATACCGGTAAACGGTGTGAAGAGGACAGAGGTGATGCGGCTTAAGATAGAGTAAGCGCCAAGGGCCATGGCACCGCCTGCTGCAACCAGCATATGGTTGAATACGGCAATGATAAAGCTGCTGCCCAGGTTATTCAGAAAGGAGGGCAGGCCCACAGAGACGATTTCCCCTGCCAAAGCTCTGTGAAAGCGGATATGGCGCAGGGAAATCCTGCAGGGTGTCTTCTTCCGTATAAAGAAATAATACAGGCTGGTAAGCATGGAAACAGCCTGGGAGGCCAGAGTTGCCAGGGCAGCTCCGGATATTCCCATATGAAAGACATAGATGAAAAGCGGGTCCAGCACCATATTCAGCAAAACAGGGAGAGACCACTGCAGGGTGGAATAGGAGATGTCTCCGTTGGCCCGCATTACGCCGGAAAATCCGGTGCTTATAATGGTTCCTGCCAGCAGAATCCTGCCGTAGTCACGTATGTAGGGCAGAATCTGCCCGGAGGCGCCCAGAAGTCTGACCAGAGGCTCGAACAGGCCAAGGCCCGCAAGCGTGACCAGCCCGGCGCAGATGAGCCAGAGAAAGAACATGCAGCCAACAGCGTCGGCAGCCTTCTCCTTTTCCTTTGCACCAAGCTTTCTGGACAGCACAGAGCCGGTTCCTGAGCCGACTGTGGTGGTGATGCCCCCGATCAGGACGGTCACAGGGGAGAAGACGCCGACGGCTGCGCTTGCATACCCGCCCACACCCCGGGACACATAGAAGGCATCGGTCAGGCCGTACATGCTGTATAAGATCAGGGAAAATGTGGTCTGGGAGCACATAGTGAGCAGCAGGCTTTTCAGCGGCTGCTGTCCCAAACGGTTTTCTGTCAATCATATCACCGCCTTAATAGGATTTTTTGTAACTGTTCAGCCAGGTCTGCGCATTTACTGCGCTGACCGTGTATAAGACCGGTTACGTTTTCTTTATGGTATCAGTATACAGAAAAATATTTAAAATAGCTATAGCCTGTACAACCAATCTGCAAAAAAGGAGGTATTCATGAATACGATCAAGATAACAGGCGCCTGGGAGGGCTGCCTGAAAAACATTTCCCTGGAAATACCGAAGAATAAACTGGTGGTTTTCACCGGATTGTCAGGATCCGGAAAATCCACGCTGCTGATCGACGTCCTGTACAATGAATGTCAGAGACAGTATCTGGAAGCCATGGCCTTTCAGGGAATAAACAAACCGAAAGTGGAGCGCATACAGGGCGCGTCCCCCGCCATTGTGATACAGCAGACAGCCTCAAACCGCAATCCGCGCTCCACAGTGGGAACCATGACAGATGTCTATACTGACCTGCGGATGATCTATGAGAAGCTGGGGGTCAGGACTTGTCCCCACTGCGGCAGCGTGATCTCCTCCTCTTTATGTAAGGAGGAGACTGAGAAAAAAGGAAATGATTTTTATGTTTATATGTACTGCAGTACGTGCGGCAGAAGGATGGATAAGATCACACGCACTTATTTTTCTTTTAACACCAGGGAGGGCGCATGCCCGGCCTGCGAAGGCCTGGGGAAGATACATTCCATAAAAAAGGAACGGGTAACAGACGAGTCCCTGTCCCTGGAGGACGGAGCGGTACGTTTTTTTGAAAAACAATATGGAAAATACCAGTGCTCTGTACTGAAAAAGGCCTTTGCCCACTATGGGCTTGACCAGGACTTAAGTGTACCTGCAGAGCGGTTTAGCCGGGAACAGAAAGCAGTTTTGTACGAGGGAGCTGACAGCAGCGCGGTAAAAGCGCTTTTTCCGGACCGTGAACCGCCGAAAAGTGTCACGCAGGGCAGGTTTGAGGGGATTTACCCTATTTTGTGGAGACGTCTGGCAGAAAAAAACGGGGATACAAAGCAGCTCGGGGAATATTTTGACGTGGTGGAGTGTCCCCGGTGTAAAGGAGAAAGGCTTGGAGAGATCAGCCGGAAGGTGACTGTGCGGGGCATCCGTCTGCCGGAGCTTTCCCTCTTTTCCCTGGAAAAATTATACGGATGGGTGCAGGAGCTGCGGAGTTTACTGACAGAGCATGAAAAAGAATTTGTAGATGCCTATCTGCTTGATATAGAGACAAAGCTTGGACGTTTTATGAAGGTGGGGCTTGGATACCTGTCCTTAGACAGGCAGATCTTTACACTGTCCGGAGGGGAGATGCAGCGTCTCCGGCTGGCTGCAGCGCTGGATTCGGAGCTGTCCGGTATTCTATACATTCTGGATGAACCCACTGCAGGACTGCATCCGAGAGATACAGAGGGGCTGCTGGCAATCCTGAAAAGGCTCCGTGATATGGGAAATACGGTGCTTGTCATAGAACATGATGTGGATGTTATGGCAGGCGCGGACTATGTGATGGATATGGGACCCGGATCAGGAAAATACGGCGGGGAGGTGATTGCCGCAGGTACTCTCGCTGAGATCATGCAGCAGAGTGCCTCTGTGACCGGAACCTATCTGCAGAACCCCCAGCCCGGGAAGATGAGATTCAGGGCGCCTGACGGAGCTGTCCGGATTGAGAATGCGGATATTTTTAACCTGAAGCATGTGTCTGTGGAGATTCCCACAGGGTGCCTTGTCTCCGTCACCGGCCCTTCAGGTTCGGGAAAATCCACGCTTATCTTTCAGGTGCTTGCAAAGGGGAGAACCGATGCGCAGCAGAATCGTGTCACAGGGCTTGAGCGGTTTGACAGGATCGTGGAGACGGACCAGTCGGCACTTGCCAGGATGAAACGGTCCAATGTGGCAACATTTTCAGAGGTTTATACAGAGATCAGGAATGTTTTCGCCGGCACGGAGGATGCAAAAAAGGCCGGTTTCACAGCAAAACATTTTTCCTTTAACACACCTGGAGGCAGATGTGAAAACTGCGGAGGGATGGGATATGTGGAGAATAACATGCTGTTTTTTGCTAACACGGAAGTGGTCTGCCCGGTGTGTAACGGCAACCGGTTTGACAAGGATGTGCTGGCTGTGACTTACCGGGGATACTCCATTAAGGATATTCTGGATATGTCTGTAGATGAGGCGCGCCATGTCTTTGCAGACCATAAAAAAATCTTAAGGATATTGGCGCTGCTGCAGGATGTGGGGCTTGGTTATCTGCAGCTTGGGCAGTCGCTGACCACCTTGTCCGGCGGCGAAGGGCAGCGGCTGAAGCTGGCTAAGGAGCTGATCGAAAACCGTGGGAATAACCGGTGTCTGTATTTAATGGATGAGCCTACTACAGGGCTTCATCCGAGAGATATCGAACATTTTCTGGTACTTTTAGAACGGCTGACAGATGCCGGGAATACTGTCGTTGTGGTGGAGCATAACCAGCAGTTCATCAGAAACAGTGACTGGGTGATCGACCTTGGGCCGGAAGGCGGGGAAAAGGGCGGATTCGTGATTTTTGAGGGAACGCCGGAGGCCATGAAAGCCTGTGCTGCCAGTGTTACGGCAAAATATCTCTGAATTAAAAAATCCCCTGAAAGCCGGTAAAATACAGCCGGTTTTCGGGGGATATGGTATGTCAGAATTCTGCTTTTTTAAAGATGCCGAAGCTTATACGGTACATGGCTGCCGTCCACAGAAGGAGGATAAGAGGAGAAATGCAGGTGAGCAGAAGGACAACGCTGTCTGTAAGCTCAATACCAAAACTTCTCAGAAGATAATACAGTCCCAGGCAGAGCAGTACGGGAAGCAGAAAGGCGGCGAGCATAAGTGTGCGGGCTTTTTCCGCTCCGAATTTAAAAAGCAGAGGAATGACAAGGCTGCCGAGAAAGAAGGAGATTGCCACGCCCGCAAGGCAGACTGCCAGCAGTTCCTGCCATTCAGATACGGAGGTGATATGAAATCTGCCGATTATGGCGCTGCCTGCGATTCCCAGGACACCGCCGAATACCGTGCCAAACAGACAGAAGCAAAGAAGGATCACAAATTTGCTGAGGACCAGGTCTTTTCTTGAGATTGGCATGATCATGGCGTATTTTTCCCATTTGGCGTTCTCATCGAAGCTGAATGTGGTGACAACCATCATGGCGCAGAGGATGCAGCATGTGATGACATAGGCCGCGGCGCCGCCCTGCGGGATCGTGATGAACAGAAAGATAAAGAGCATCAGGACCAGGGCTTTCATATTATGCATGATATTGTATATATCTTTTAAGATCAGACTCTTCATGACAGGACATCCCCCTTTACATACAACAGAAGTATATCATCAATAGTTGCGTTGTCTATGACAAAATCTTTATATCTGCGCGCAGCTTTCTCTCTGTCGGCAACCAGTACATCCCACTGGTAATCCTTCTTTCTGCAGGCTAAAATGTCTTCTTTATCCAGCTTTTCAAACTGGGAGGAGCTGCAGCGGATGATACCGTAACGGTAGATCAGTTCGTCCTTTTCTTTATCGAAAATAATTTTCCCGTTGTGTAAAAATGCAATATAGTCAGCCACCTTTTCCAGGTCCGTGGTAATATGGGAGGACATGAGAATGGAATGGTTCTCATCCTGGACAAAATCCAGGAACACATCCAGGATATCATCCCGCATCACCGGGTCAAGACCGCTTGTGGCCTCATCCAGAATGAGGAGTTTTGGGTCATGGGAGAGGGCGGCTGCGATGCTGAGCTTCATTTTCATTCCTTTTGAAAAGGTTTTGATCTCCTTATCTGCAGGGAGGGCAAACTGTTTCAGGTAGTCATGGTAGGTTTGGGTATTCCATTTTTTATAGGCGGCTGCGGAAATTTTTTCAATCTTGGCCGGTGTGAGGGATTCGTGGAAATGGATTCCGTCAAATACAACCCCGATATCTTCTTTCATGTCTTTTCTGTCTTCCGTCAGCTCTTCTCCGAAGAGGCGGACGGTTCCGTCATCCTTTCGGATCAGATCCAGGATCCCTTTCAGAGTGGTGCTTTTTCCCGCGCCGTTTTCTCCGATCAGCCCCACAATGGTTCCCCTTGGAACCGAGAATGATATATGGTCCAGCGTAAAATCAGGATACTGTTTTGTCAGATTCTCCACTTGTAAAATTGGCTCCATAGTTATTCCTCCTCCTCATAAAAAATAGATAAAAGTTCGGTCAGTTTGTCAAGCGGGATTCCGCTTGTGCGTCCGATATCCGCGGCAGCCTTCAGGTGTTCCTCTGCCTGGCGCTGCTGTTCTTCCTGATAAAAATCTTTGTTTCTGGCGGACACAAAGCTTCCTCTGCCTACCGTTGTCTCAATAAAACCGTCTCTTTGAAGATCTTCATAGGCTTTCTGAACCGTAATGACACTCACATGCAGAGATTTCGCCAGTGCCCGCATGGAGGGAATCGGCTCGCCGGTCTCTAATTCCCCGCTCATGATCAGAGCTTTTATCTGGGAAGTAATCTGTTCATAGATGGGCTTGCTTGTATTGCTGCTGATAATGATCTCCATGTATCAGGTCCTTTCTGTTTTATAGTGTACTTGTTGTATAAGTACATTATAGACACACGATGACATACTGTCAAGCATTTTCTGAATCGGGCGCAATACAGGATAGAAGCGCTTTCTGGGGTGCAGGCAGAAACTTGTCCCTGTGCCATACAGCAAACAATTCATTTTCCAGAGAAAGCCCATCTACGTGAAGAGGAATCAGGGTACCTTTTTCCAATTCATCCCTTACCAGAAGATTGGGAAGGACCGTGATGCCAAGCCCGGCTTTAGCCGCTTCTATGAGAGCAGGGGAATTGACGCTTACCCACAGAGGGTGTACGGAATGGCCCAGGAGCAGGAGCGTGCTGTCCAGCACATCACGGATGGCACTTCCCTTTTCCCGCAGAAGCAGATTTTCTGAACAGAAGGTTTCCATATCCATGGAGGTATGTATACAGGGATATTGGGGAGCGCAGAGGATCTGAAGCGGGTATCTGTCAAAAGAAACGTGGGAAAATGGCCCCTGGGGAACAAAGCCTTCCAAAAGAGCCAGGTCCGCCTTTCCGCTTCGCAGAGTCTCCAGTGCGTTGGCAGCGCTCACCACCTCCACCTGTACCGTCACATCGGGCCACTGCTTCCGGAAGGAGGCAAGGATGGACGGAAGCCAGTGGATCGCAATGGTGATGCTGGATACCACATGGATGGGAGCCTGTTTTTCCAGGCTTTTTATGCGGCTGTCCAGGGACTCACAGGCAGCCAGTACGGGAAGGATTTCTTCCAGAAGCAGTTCTCCGCTTCTGGTGAGCTGGACACGTTTGGAGAGCCGGTCAAAGAGCGCGGTCTGGGCGTATTCCTCCAGCTCCCGGATGGCGTGGGAGACGGCGGACTGGGTGATGTATAGTTTCTGTGCGGCTTTTGTGAAATTCTTTGTTTCGCATACAGTCTTGAAGATGTAGAGATGGCGCAGTGTCATCATAAAGTGTTCCTCCCTGTTTTATCATGAATAAAATTAATGATTATGACAATATTATATCGTTTTACAGATTGCTGTACAAGGGTTATACTGTCTTCTTAGGGAGGATTTCAGTATGAGAGAGAAAATAAAACTATGGCTGTGGCTGGCCTGTATCAATCTGTTTATCAGCACCTTTACCTTTGGAGGCGGATATGTGGTCGTGCCCATGATAAGAAAATATTTTGTTGAGAAAAAGCATCTGTTTGATGAGGAGGAGCTGATCCGCATGGCTGCCATTGCCCAGTCCACCCCGGGGGCGATCGCAGTCAATATGGCTTCTCTGGCGGGATACCGGGCGGCAGGGATGGCAGGGCTTGTCATCAGCGGTATCTGCTCTGTTATTCCGCCTCTGGTCATTTTATCGGTCGTCTCAAAATGGTATGCGGCGGTGGCAGCCAATACCGTCATAGCTGCTGTACTGAAAGGAATGCAGGCAGGTGTTGCCGCTCTTATTGTGGATTTTGTGGTGGATATGACACGGGCGGTGCTGAAGGAGCGTTCGCCGCTTTTGAGTACCATGACCGCTGTGGTATTTGCCATAAGCTTTCTGACAGATACCAATATTGCGGTGATCCTGCTGGTGTGCTGCGGCCTTTGTGCCGGGCGTGTATGGTTCAGGAAGAGGGGTGAGATATATGGGTAGACTTCTGCAGCTTGCAGTGACATTTTTCCAGATCGGGCTTTTCAGTATCGGAGGCGGCTATGCCATCATTCCGCTCATACAGGAACAGGTGGTGGAGCGGTTCGCATGGGTTTCCCAGAAGACATTTACTGATATCATCACCATATCCCAGATGACGCCGGGACCCCTGGCTGTAAATACATCCACATTTATCGGCATACAGATAGCCGGTATACCGGGAGCGGTTCTGGCGACCTTTGGGTGTGTGATCTCCGGCATCAGTATTTCCGCCTTTTTGTACCGGCTGTTTCAGCGCTATCATAAATCAGAGTATATTATGGAGATATTAAACGGACTGAAGGCGGCTTCTCTGGGACTGATCATCTCTGCCGCCCTGACCATCCTTCTTCTGTCCTTTACCGGTACATCAGTTATATCAGAAATAAAAACAGCGGACTGGACAGCAGCGGTAATCTTTCTGTGTTCCTTTTTCGTGCTGCGCAAATGGAAGGCAAACCCCGTAGCAGTCATGATCGGAACGGGAATCGTGGGAGGCGTAATCTATACACTTTTCTAATGCCGGGAAGAATTTTCAGACACACGCTGACGCAAGTATGATATAATGACAGCAACGAGCCAAGTGGGAGCTCGCTCACATTTGGCGACTGCGACAAGATCGTGATGCAATCACGATATAATGACAGCAACGAGCCAAGTGGGAGCTCGCTCACATTTGGCGACTGCAACAAGCGTTAGCAAGGGAGGCAGAATATGGATAAAAATTATGATGTGATCATTATCGGCGCAGGCCCTTCGGGAATCTTCTGTGCCTATGAATTAAAGCGCCAAAATCCACGGCTCAAGGTCCTGATGATCGAAAAGGGAAGATGCATAGAAAAACGCCGCTGTCCCAAACGGACCACCAATGTCTGCGCAGGCTGCAAACCCTGCTCCATCACAACAGGGTTTGCCGGAGCAGGGGCATTTTCAGACGGTAAGCTCTCCCTGTCACCGGATGTGGGCGGCACGCTGCCGGAAATCCTGGGCTATGAAAAGGCGGAGAAGCTGATCCATGAGGCGGATGAGATCTACCTGAAATTCGGAGCGGACAGGAAGGTATACGGGATAGATGACCAGGCAGCCATATGGGATATCCGTACAAAAGCCATCCGCGCCAATTTAAAGCTTATAGAATGCCCCATCCGCCATCTGGGTACAGAGGAAGGCTATAAGATCTATACACGCCTGCAGGAGCATCTTCTGGCGGAAGGCGTGGAAATTCTGTTTATGACCATGGTAAAGGATATTCTCATTGAGGACGGGAAAGTAAAAGGTGTGGTGACAGACAAACAGGAGACCTTTTACGCGCCTCAGATCGCAGCCGGTGTGGGCCGGGAGGGTTCGGAGTGGTTTGCAGGTGTCTGCAGCGGACATCACATAGAGACGAGAAACGGTACCGTGGATGTGGGTGTCCGTGTGGAAGTCCGGGATGAGATCATGAAGGAATTAAATGAAAAGTTATACGAAGCGAAACTGGTCTACTATACTCCAACCTTTGATGACAAGGTGAGGGTTTTCTGTACAAACCCCTCCGGTGAAGTTTCCGCGGAATACTATGAGAACGGCCTGGCCGTGGTCAACGGTCATGCGTACAAATCCAAGGACAAAAAGACGCACAACACAAACTTTGCCCTGCTGGTTTCCAAGAATTTCACAGAGCCTTTCCGCTCTCCCATCGAGTATGGCAAGCACATTGCACAGCTCGGCAACATGTTAAGTGACGGAAAAATCCTGCTGCAGAGATACGGAGACTTTAAGAGAGGCAGGAGAACGACCGCTGAGAGGCTTACAAGAAACAATATTATCCCCACACTGAAGGATGCGGTTCCCGGGGATTTATCTCTGGTACTACCCCACAGGATCATGGTGGCAGTGGTGGAGATGATCGAGGCGCTGGATAAGGTGACACCGGGGATTGCAAGCGATGAGACTCTGCTCTATGGGGTGGAAGTCAAATTCTATTCCAACAAAGTCCTGGTCAACACAGAATTTGAGACAAATATCAAAGGGCTGCGTTCTATGGGAGACGGCGCATCCATTACAAGAGGACTGATGCAGGCATCTGCCAACGGTCTGAGTACAGCGCGTGCCATATTAAAGACATTTGGGGAGCAGCAGGAAGGAGACAGGGCCAATGATGAGACTTCTGATCGCGGAAGATGATGAGGTGCTCAGAAGAGAGTTGTCCAGGGACCTGGAAAGCCATGGATATGAGACGGCGGTGCCTGAGCGCTTTGAAGATGTGGAGGATATTGTAAAAGAAGGGAAGGTCCATCTCGTTCTCCTGGATGTAACGCTTCCGGGAAGGGACGGATATGAGATATGCAGAAGTATCCGGCGCTTTTCCAGAATCCCCATTCTCTTTCTGACCAGCAGGGATACGGATATGGATGAGCTGTACGGCATGACCATGGGCGGGGATGACTTTGTCCGCAAACCTTATAAAATGCCCATACTGCTTGCCAGAATTGAAGCCCTTATCCGCCGCAGCTACCCGGATGCGGGGACAGAGAGGGAAATCCTGTGGCAGGACTTCCGCTTACTGCCCGCCAAGGGAAAACTGTGCAGGGGAGAGCGGGAGGTCATACTGACCAGGCAGGAGACACTTCTCTTATCCTGCCTTTTTGCCCGTCCCGGTGAAGTGATCCGGAGAGTGGATTTTATAGAGGAGCTGTGGGACAACCAGGTTTTTATTGATGACAATACGCTCAGCGTCCATATGACCCGGCTCAGAGGGAAATTAAAGGAACTGGACGCAGGAGACCTGATCGTTACCCGGTACGGGCAGGGGTATTTGATATGAGCGGGCGTATGTATTGGCGGCAGCAGGCAGTACCTGTATTGGTGCAGGTGCTCTGCCTGTGTGCTGCCTCTTTGTATCTGCGGGCCCTTGGTCTTACATGGCTGCAGCTCATCCCTCTTGCAGGGGCCTATATGGGTGGTATTGTGCTGTGGAACCTGCTGCATTTTTTGAGAAAACGAAAGTATTTTCATAAAATGGCAGTTTTAATGGAAAGCCTGGATAAAAAGTATCTCTTTCCCATGGTATGGAAGGATGCGGATACCTGGGAGGAGGCAGGCTATTACTGTCTGATGAAAGAATGTACGAAATCCATGCTGGAGGAGACAGAGGAGGCCCAAAGGCTGCAAAAGGAATACCGGGAGCGGCTGGAAACCTTTGTCCATGATATGAAGCAGCCTATTTCTGTAGTCTCTCTCATTGCGGGAAGGGAAAAGACGCAGGATAACAGGGCCATACTTCTGGAACTGGAAAAAATGAACCACCTCTCAGAGCAGATCCTGTATTTCGGGCGCAGTGAAAGCTCCCACTCGGACTTTCGGATACAGAAGGTGGATACAGGGGCGGTAATCCGGGAGTGCCTGTCCATGAACAAGCAGCTTCTGATACAAAACCGGGTTTCCCTGGATATTCCGGAGGACATACCAAAAGTCTATGCAGATGAGAAGGCACTTTTATTTGTTTTAAACCAGATCGTTTACAATGCGGTCACTTATAAAAAGGCAGGGGAAGTTCCCCAAATAGCCTTCTCCTTTTTCGCCGCCGGAGACAATAAGCTGCTCCTGCACATCCGGGATAACGGCTGCGGCATTTCTTCGGAAGACCTGCCCAGGGTTTTTGAGAAAGGATTTACAGGAAAAAACGGCAGGGAGAATCGCCGCTCTACAGGTATGGGGCTTTATCTGTGTAAAAAAATATGTGACGGGCTCGGCATTGGCCTTAGTGTCTGTTCCGAGGAAGGGGTCTATACCCGGTTCACCATCTGCCTTTCGATTCTTACGGAAAAGTAAGATTTCCGCAAGAATGTAAGATACATTGAAAAAAGCAGATATGATATTCTGTACCTGAGGTGATAAATATGGAACCATTACTGAATATTACACACGTCTCCAAATATTATGGGGAGAACGCAAATGTGACCAAGGCATTGGATGATGTCTGCTTTACGGTGGAACCCGGCGAATTTGTGGGGATTATGGGGGCCAGCGGCTCCGGAAAGACCACCATGCTCCAGTGTATCTCCACACTGGATGAGCCAACCGGCGGACAGATCCTGCTGGACAAAAAAGATATTACAAAGCTGACAGAGCGGGAGATCGCGCATTTCAGAAGCAAAAACCTGGGCTTTGTATTCCAGGAGTACAATCTTCTGGATACCCTGACTTTGGGGGAGAACATTGAACTGGCCCTGACCATACGCAGAGCGCCGAAGGAAGAGATCGGAAAGAAGGTGGAGGCGGTTGCCGGCAAGCTGGGAATCCTCTCTGAGCTGAACAAATTCCCCTATGAGGTTTCCGGAGGACAGAAGCAGCGCTGTGCCTGTGCCAGAGCCCTGGTCAATGAACCACGCCTGCTGCTGGCAGATGAGCCTACCGGGGCCCTGGATTCCGCATCCAGCGCCATGCTTTTGGAGACCATGGAGGAACTGAACCGGGATATGGGGATCACGATCCTCATGGTTACCCACGATGCATTTACAGCCAGCCACTGCAGCAGGATCCTTTTCCTTCGGGACGGGCGGATCTTCACAGAGATGCGGAAGGGGAAAAAAGACAGAAAAGCATTCTTCCAGGAAATCCTGGATGTGATGTCCATGTTAGGCGGTGATGTTGCCCATGTACGCTAAACTGGCTATACGAAATGTAAAACGGAGTATGGGGGACTATGCCATCTATGTGCTGACCCTTGTCCTGAGCATCACCCTGATCTTTGCCTATAACTCCCTGCTGTTTTCCGACGCCATAAATTCCTTCAGCAAGCTGATGCGGCCTATGATGTCCATTCTCGTATGCGTGACGGTGATGGTGGTGCTGATTCTGGGGTGGCTGATCACTTACATCACTCATTTTATCTTTGAGCAGAGAAGCCGGGAATTTGCCTGTTATATGACCATGGGGATGGAGCGTCCGGCTATGAGCCGCCTTTTTCTCATTGAACAGCTTTTGATCGGCAGTGCGGCGCTGGCAGCAGGCATTCTGCTGGGAAATGTCTTTTATCTGGCACTTAGCCAGGTGATTTTTAAAATGTTTGACAGAGCCTATTATATGGACCTGTCCTTTCAGTTCCCGGCAATTGGTCTGACAGTCCTGTGCTTTTTTCTTATGTTTGTATTCTGCCTTTTCAAGCAGAACCGGATTCTTAAAAAAGTGAAAATAAAGGAACTGATGAATTACAGCAGGCAGAATGAAGGCGGAGGGGCAAAAAGCGGAAAACACATCCGATTAAAAATGACAGGAGCCGTGGCCCTGGGATTACTGGGCCTGATTTGTCTGTATGTGGCGTTTACTGTAAGAATTGATGTATTTTCAGGCTTTGCTAACATGTTTCTTATGGCAGCAGGTATTATTCTGCAGGGGGCAAGTCTTATGCTTTTTTACCGGCATCTTGCCAACTGGATACTGCTTCGGTATAAAAAGAGCAGAAAGAGGCTGCATCATCTCAATATTTTTTTCTACCGCCAGCTCACAGCCCGTCTGAACACCAACGGCAGACAGTTGGGGGTCCTATCCATTTTGCTGCTGTTCACCTTTATGGGGCTTGGAGGCGCCTCCTTTATGGCAAATGCCTATGAGGACGCCCTGGAGAAAACGGTGCCCTTTGACGTGGAAGTTACACAGCATTATGGCAGACTGGATGCAGAGACATGCCGGAGTTTTGTGGGAAAACACAGCGAGATAACAGAAGACCTGGCCTATGATATCTATCAGATGGAGGACAGCACCATCATCGTGGAAATGCTCGGCCGCAAGCAGGAGGAAGTGGAGGGATTCGAGGATTGGGCGGCGGAGACCAATATGGACCGCTGCATTCGATTATCGGATTACAACAAACTCAGGGAACTGCTCGGGAAGAAGCCCATCTCTCTTTCTGAGGATGAATACGCGATCCAGACCCAGGAAACCTATTATAAAAAGAAGCTGGAGAAGGCAGAACGCACCCTTTTAACAGGGGGCAGAAAATACCGTCTAAGCGAAGTGCTGGAAGGGCCTTTTGCGCAGGCTAATATGAATGAGAGCGGATTCGGCACGAGCACTATTCTGATTCTGCCGGATGCTGCCTGTGCTTCCATGACACATTCCAGAGGATGTTATGTGGCAATGGTAAAGGACAGAGAGGACACGGATTATCAGGATGCCCTTCAGAAAACCATAGAAAAGACCGCAGGCCACGACGGCCCCAGCTTTATTATGGCGTGTACCTATAAAGGCCAGAAGCAGGAGCTGCAGTCTATCTATATGATGACAGCCTTCATCTGCTGTTATGCTGCATTTATCTGTATCTTTATCTGTGCCACAATTCTGGCAGTACAGCTTTTGAGCAGCAGCAGGAAATACCGTTATCAGTATGACCAGTTAAGAAGAATGGGGACCACAGACACCGAGATCCGAAAACTTACGGTAAGGCAGAGCGCCGTGTATTTCTTTCTTCCCATGGCACTTCCCCTGTTTTTCCTGTTTCTCTATATGGCCGGCATCGGTTTGACCTTTCCGGTTCAGCGCAGTATGCTCATTGCCTCCTTTGGGGCAGCAGTGGCGATCTTTCTGGTGGTGTACGGGTGTTATCTGCTGGTCACCTGTCTGCAGTACCAGAAAAATGTGCTGAAAGGCACAAAGCAGTACCACCTCCGTGATTTTGTTCTGAATGACAGGAAATAGATTGTATTTTCTGCGGAAAAAAGTTATAATGAATCTGTAGTATGTTAAATTAATGACAAACAGGAGGTATGTAAGATATGGCAAAAATATTGAGCAGTCCCGGAAAATATGTGCAGGGCGCAGGAGAGCTGAAAAAGCTTGGCACCTATGCGGAAGGTCTTGGGAAAAACGCGCTTATATTGATCAGTAAGGGCGGCTATAAAAGAATCGGCAAAGACATTGAGAAGAGTTTTGCGGATGCTGACTGTACCCTGTATTTCGACTATTTTAACGGGGAATGCTCCAAAAACGAGATCAACCGTCTGAAAAAGATCATGGAAGAAAAAGGCTGTGACCTGGTCATCGGTATCGGCGGAGGCAAGATTTTTGATACCGCCAAAGCTGCCGCGTATTATGAGAACACGCCGGTGATCATCTGCCCGACCATTGCCTCCACAGATGCGCCCTGCAGCGCATTGTCAGTGATCTATACAGATGAAGGGGTATTTGAGGAATACCTGTTCCTGCCAAAGAACCCTGACATGGTGCTGATGGATACAGAGGTCATCACAAAATCCCCGGTGCGCCTGACCGTAGCCGGCATGGGAGATGCCCTGGCTACATATTTTGAGGCCCGTGCCTGTGCCGCAAGCGATGCCCAGACCTGTGTAAATGGCAAATCCACAGGCGCAGCCATGGCTCTGGCAAAATTATGCTTTGACACACTGATGGAGGAAGGTGTAAAGGCTAAAATCGCTTTGGAGGCAGGTGCCTGCACAGAGGCAGTGGAAAAAGTCATTGAGGCGAACACACTGCTCTCCGGTATCGGTTTTGAGAGCGGCGGACTTGCAGGCGCCCATGCCATCCACAACGGATTTACCGTACTGGAAGAATGCCATTCCATGTACCACGGGGAGAAGGTGGCTTTCGGCACCATCACACAGCTTGTGCTTGAAAACATCCCTGCAGAGGAGCTGGAGATGATCATTGACTTCTGCATCGAAGTGGGCCTGCCTGTCACCCTGAAAGAGCTGGGCGTCAAAGAGGTGACTCCTGAAAAAGTCATGGCAGTGGCGGAGGCTGCCTGCGCAGAGAACGATACCCTCCATAACATGCCTTTCCAGGTAACACCGGAGACCGTGTCCGCTGCGATCCTGGCAGCCGATGCCTATGGACGCTATTTCCTGGGAGAGTGATCAGGAGGTAAACTGCCGGACACCGTATGTGTTCCGGTACTCACTGAGGGTGAAGCCGGTGAGCTTTTTGAACTGCTTTCCAAGGTGGCTCTGGGAGGAAAAACCCAGGTATGCGGCAATTTCGATATAGGAATATCCGGAATAGGTCAGCATATTTTTAGCCAGACCGATCTTCTCACGCAGAATAAAATTTTTGATGGACATTCCCTCGCATTTATGGAACAGTTCAGAGAGATAGCCCGGGTTCATGCCCAAAAAGTCAGCTATCTCCTGTATAGTGATCCTGTCGTGCAGATGGGAAAAGATATAATCTTTGCAGCGGCGGACATGGGGATTCTTTTCTTTGTTCCCTGTGCCGCTTAGCTGCTCTTTTTGTTCTCTCACCATATTGGTATACTGGTACTCAGCCTGCCGCAGCAGATGGGTGATGGAAGCCATATCAGAAGCCTCCTCCACTTTGTTGATATAAATATCACTCAGGGAAAAGGAGATTTCAGGCAGGATGCCGCCGCGTATGGCCGCCCGGCTTGCCAGGGTGATCACCACGATACCGATATTTTTCCAGTTGCGCAGCTTGTCTTTTGCCAGAACACCGACATTTCCCGTGTAATCCTCAGCCCAGCTTTTTTCCAGCTGTTTTACATCTCCGTTCTCAATGCTGGAGAATTCCCGCAGCTCCTGGTCATAGGGGTTATGTCCTATGGAAGCCTCCTGATTCTCAAACAGCAGATCTGAAAAATGTCTCTGAATCTCTGTATCCAGGGTTTCGTCTATACAGTTAAATACGATCAAATCCCGCTCATTCAAAGTCTGTTCCCAGAAAAGATTATGTATAAGAAGAATATTTACCGATAACTCCGCAAAGTCACAAAACGGCACCGTATCCAGGAAACTCTCATCATAGACGGGCTGTTTATCACAGTGGATGAGACGCACCGGCGTCTTGAGCTTAACCGGGCCGATGATAAACCGGTGCCCCGGAACCGTAACTTTCGCATATATCAGTTTATCTCCGGCAGACAACAAAAGCGGCAGCGTCCCGGAATCCCCAAAGAGCAGATGTTCTTCCAGAGAACCTTCATAAAAACTGCTGTCCGTAAAGTCAGGACGTCCGCAGAATCTCTCCGTCACTTCCTCTTTTTCCCCGTAATCCCGCACGATGGTGTGCAGGCTGTATGAAACGTGCCGCATCAGATAAGGGATATTCATAACAAAGTACCTCCTGTATGGGAATCTATATCCATTATAACAGATAATCTGGGGAAAGTGATAAAAAACCGAAAAAAGTGATATATAAACCGCTGATTTTGTCATAAAATCAAGGCAAATAAAGACAAAGTCCGAAAAGGAGAATGGATTATGTATGTAAAAGGCGTAAATCTGGGAAACTGGCTGGTACTGGAAAAATGGATGAGTCCGGCGCTTTTTGAGGGAACCACAGCGGAGGATGAATACTATCTTCCCAGGCAGCTCTCCAAAGAGGTATATGAGGCGAGAATAAAAATCCACCGTGCGGAATATATCACGGAGAGGGATTTTACAAGGATCAAATCCATGGGGATGGATGCGGTCAGGATTCCGGTGCCGTATTTTATCTTTGGCGACAGGGAACCTTTCATCGGCTGTGTAGAGGAGCTGGACAAAGCATTTTGCTGGGCAGAGAAATATGGGCTGCAGATATTGATCGACCTGCACACTGCGCCGGACAGCCAGAACGGATTTGACAACGGGGGAATCTCCGGCGTCTGCAAATGGTCCCAGGAGCCGGACGAGGTGGAATTTGAGTTAAGCGTTCTGGAACGGCTGGCGAAGCGCTATGGAACCAGACCGGGTCTGTGGGGCATTGAAATTCTCAATGAGCCCATCCTGGAGGATATGTGGACGACCATGGATGTGGCAAACCGCTATAAACCGGCCGACCCGGAAAAGGCGCGGGGCAGCAGGCCGAACACCATGGAATTTATCCGCAGCTTCTATCTGGAGGCATATGACAGAATCAGAAAATACATGCCGGATGAAAAATATGTGGTGATCCATGACGCCTTTGAGTTAAAAGCCTGGAAAGAGTTCATGCGCGAAGACAAATACAAAAATGTGGTGCTGGATACACACCAGTATCTGATGGTGGCGGAGGCCCTTGGCTGTGAACAGACCGTGGAATCCTACACTGCCTACATCCGCGGGACACTGGCAAAAGACATAGAGGAAATGCAGCAGTATTTTCCGGTCATCTGCGGAGAATGGTGTCTGTTCAACTCTCTTGCCTGCGGCTGTGACACAAAGGGCGGCCAGAGTGTGTTAAACGGTGTGGAAGGAGCACCTGCGGAGGTTGTAAGCCCGGAGGAAAAAAAGCGTATCTACAGTGCGCTTGCCAAAGAACAGTTAGATGCCTGGAAAAAAGGCTCCGGATATTTTTATTGGAGCTATAAGCTTCTGGTGGATACCGTGAACGATGCCGGATGGATCGGATGGGACAGCTGGGATTTCGGAAGATGTACGGATTTCGGATGGTTTCCTAAGGAAGGATAAGCCTTTTGGATAAAATAAAATGCAGTTAAAGGAGAAAAACAGATTATGAAGACAGATATGAATCCCAATGCAAAGTTGTCATTTGTGGAGCGGTTTGGTTACGGAGTGGGAGATTATGCGGGGAACCTGGTGTACTCAGCTATCAGTGCATTCCTGCTTGTGTATTATACCAATGTAGTGGGTGCAAACGCGGCGGCAGCGGCTTCTATCATTGCCATATCGAAAATATTTGACGGGATCTCAGACCTGGTCATGGGATATATCATTGACCATACACACAGCAAATGGGGCAAGGCCCGCCCCTGGATCGCAAGACTCTGTATTCCCCTGGCGGTCTGCACGGTCCTCATGTTCAGTGTGCCTTCCTCCTTTGTGGGAAAAGCACAGCTTGCCTATATGTTTTTGACTTATAATCTGGTTTCCACCATTTTCTATACCGGAATCAACGTGCCTTATGCCACCATGAACGGCCTGATGACTACCAACCAGTATGAGAGAGGGCTTCTGGGCAACTTCAGGATGCTGCTGGCAACAGCAGGGACCATGACCATCAACACAGTGGTACTGAAACTGACCACAGCCTTCGGCGGCGGTGACGCTTACAGCCAGAAGGGATGGACACTGACCTTTGTGCTCTTGATGCTGGTATTTGTAGGGCTGAACCTTTTCATGTTCGGTGTCTGCAGAGAACGCGTGGTGGAACAAAAGAAGACAGAGCAGGCCGAAAAGGAGCAGGTGTCTTTTGTAAAAGGGCTGGCAGGCCTTGTGAAGAACAAATACTGGGTTTTACTTGTCATTGCCCTGTTTGCCATGTATTTCATGATGTCAAGCTTCTTTGGCTCCGCTGTATACTATGCAAAATACAATATGGGGGATGAGAGCTATTATGCGTCCATCTCCAACTGTCTGTCTGTGGCGCAGATCGCCACCATGTTTGTGACGCCTTTTATCATGAAAAAGACAGGGAAACGCAATGTGTTTCTCATGGGCATGCTCATATCCATGGCAGGTTTCCTGCTGACAGGGTTTACCACGGATCTGACGCTGGTATGTGTGCTTTCCGTTGTAAAAGGAATCGGGTTCGGGTTCGGCGCCGCCACTATGTTCGGTGCCCTGCAGGATGCCATCACCTACGGGGAGTGGCTGAACGGCTACGGAACAGCCGGCATGGGAAATGCAGCCTCCTCCTTCTGTATGAAGGTGGGCTCCGGTTTCGGAACCGCGGTTCTCGGATGGGTGTTAAACGCCGGCGGATTCAAGGCGGAGGCAGCCGTACAGTCTGCGGCATCACAGTCCGCGATCACCTGGTCTTTTGTATGGATACCCGCTGTATCCGTCCTGATCGCAGCCATCTGCCTGTGTTTCTTTGACCTGGATAAAAAGTACGAAAAGGCAGTAACAGACCTGGCAAAAGGAATACATAAAAGTGATTATGAAAAATAGGAGGGAATGCTATGATCCAAAATCCCATACTTCCCGGATTTCATCCGGACCCCTGTATCTGCAGAAAAGGGGATGATTACTATCTTGCGGTTTCCACCTTTGAATGGTTTCCGGGTATTCCCGTATACCATTCAAAGGACTTAAAGCACTGGGAACTGCTAACACACGTATTGACAGATGATGAGAAAGTGGATTTGAAAAAACTGCCCTCGGCAAAGGGCATCTGGGCACCCTGTCTGACTTACTGTGAAGCGGAGGACATGTTCTATGTGGTCTACGGGGTGATGAACTCCATGAATGCCAGGTACTTTGATGTGGACAATTACCTGATCTGTGCCAGGGACATAGAAGGACCCTGGAGTGAGCCGGTCTATCTGCACTCCGCCGGTTTTGACGCTTCTTTGCTGCACGATACGGACGGGCGCAAATGGATCGTCTCCCTGGAGTGGGAGACCAGAGAGGGCTATGAGAAACCGGGCGCCATCTGTCTGGCAGAGTATTCCCCGGAAAAAAAGGCAGTCATCGGTTATCCAAAACGTATCTGGAACGGCGGGACAGACAGGGGATGTATCGAAGCGCCTCATCTTACAAAAAAAGACGGGCGGTATTATATCATGTGCGCGGAGGGCGGCACGGGATACAATCACTGTGTGACTATGGGAAGGGCAGAGAATGTCTGGGGACCTTATGAGAAAGATCCTGAAAATCCCATTGTGACCTCCGCTCCCGGTGTATCCAATGAGCGCCATGACCCGGACCACTTAAAGCCCCAATACTATAACCCGGATTCCATACTGCAGAAATCAGGTCACGGAAGCTATGTGGAGACCCAAAATGGAGAAGTGTATCTGGTGCATCTGACTGCCAGGCCGTTTGTGCCGGAGCTTCGCTGCACACTGGGCAGGGAGACGGCTGTCCAGAAAATGGTATGGACAGAGGATGGCTGGCTTCGCATGGCTGACGGCAGCAGGCTGGCAAAGATGCAGGTGCCTGAGAGCGGCCTTCCAAAGTGTGAGATGCCGAAGATACCGGATTACGACGACTTTGACGCGGACACCCTTGGAAACTGGTATTACGCACCCAGGATCATGCCCCAGTCCTTTGCGGATGTGACAGCCAGGCCGGGATATGTGCGGCTGAGAGGCCAGGAATCCAGAACCTCCTTAAACCGCGTCAGCATTCTGGCAAGAAAGCTCACCTCCCTTCACGCGCGCATCACCACGAAAATGGAGTTTCATCCTGAGATTTACCAGCACAGCGCAGGTCTTATCCTCTATTATGACAATATGAACTATATCAATCTGAGAAAGTATTACAGCCAGACCCTGGGACAAAGTGCCCTGTCTGTTATTTGCCTGGAGAACGGGGAGAAGACGGAATTTACAGATACCAGAACACCTGTGGGGGAAGGACCGGTCTATCTGCGGCTGTATGTGGAGCAGAGGAAGACATGGTTTGAGTGGAGCTGTGACGGAACGGAGTTTCAGAAGATCGGCCGGGTATTCGATACCTCCCGTTTTTCTGATGAATACTGCAGGTACGGGGAATTTACCGGAACCATGGCAGGTCTGACCTGTGCGGACAGGATGTTTCACAGACATTACGCGGATTTTGATTTCTTTGAATACACGGAATCCTATTCCTGATAAAGATAGATTCACTGCCACATGGGCGTCCGGTCTGCCGGGCGCCTTTTCACGGTTTTCTTTTGACTGTGTGTAAGGTATTCATTGTAATTACAGAATAATTATATTATAATAATATCATATTTTTTGGTAATGCGCGCGGTGGAGAAAGCGTATGTTGGAGGTTTTATATGGAGGCAAAAGCAGTTGTCAACAGTAATAATATCAGCGGTCTGATCGAACGGACGCTGAACTATGTGGACCCGAGGCTGGTGGACCACGGAAAAAGGGTGGCATCCCTGGTCTACGGAATGCTGGCAGTGCAGAAAAAGTATTCTGCAAAAGATATCCAGGACATTTGTATCCTTGCCATGCTGCATGATATCGGCGCTTACAAGACCGAGGAGATCAACCGGATGGCCCAGTTTGAATCCGAAGATATCTGGGAACATTCCATCTACGGATATGTGTTTCTTGATAATCTCTCTCCCTTAAAAAACTGGGCCAGGGCAGTCATGTTTCATCATGTGGCAGCAGTCCATCTGCCGGATACGCTGGAAGACAGAATAAGGGAAGCAGCCCAGATGATCAGCCTTGCTGACCGAGTTGACATATACCTTCAGGAACATCCGGATTCCCATAACCTGTTTGGATATCTTGACCGGGTAAGAGGAAGCAAATTTGACGGCAGCATTCTGGATCTGTTTTATGAGGCGGATAATCAGTTCTCTATGCTTGCATGTCTGGATGAGGAGAAAGACTTTCATAAAATCCTTCCGGATGTCCGTCTGTCAGAGCAGGAATGTGAGGATTATTTGAGAATGATGATATATGCCATTGATTTCAGAAGCCAGCATACAGTGACCCACACCATCACAACGACACGCATAAGCTGCTGTGCTGCCAGACATATGGGGCTGTCAGAGGAACAGATACATAATATTTTCTATGGGGCGCTTCTGCATGATCTGGGGAAGATCGGAATCCCGGTGGAGATCCTGGAGTACCCGGGAAGGCTGAGCAATCAGGCTATGGCTATCATGCGGACCCATGTGGACCGGACGGAGGAAATCCTGGGAGGCACCATAGAGGAAGGGATAACAAGAATCGCCCTCAGGCATCACGAGAAGCTGGACGGAAGCGGATATCCCAGAGGGCTTTGCGGGGAGGAGCTGACCATAGAGGAGCGGATCGTGGCGGTATCGGATATTGTCAGTGCGCTTTTGGGGACCCGCAGCTACAAGGAGGCATTTTCCAAGAACAGGACTCTGTCTATTATAGAGGAGCAGGCCCGGGAAGGAAAGATTGACAAAAGTGTGGTGGAGGTTCTGAGGGAAAACTTCGATGTGGTTCTGGAGGAAGTGGAAGAAAGCTGCAGACCGATTCTGGATACCTATTACGGCCTGCGAAAGGAATACCAGTATCTGCTGGGAAAATATCTGTATGACGGTGCCAAAACCGCAGATAAGGGCGGGAAGGAGTCATAATGCATTGGGACAGGACATAGAATATACTATCCAGAGAGAAGGAGGCACTGCCCATGTCCGTAAATTATAAAGTATCTTATTTTCTCGACCGCTTTGATTTCCCGGTTCCGCAGCAGCTTGTGGAGAAGTATTACAGGTATAAACTGGGACACCCCTGTTTTCTGATGAAACAGAACGGAAGATGGACGATCGTGCCTGTCCGGCAGTAGCAGACAAAAACGGGAGACAGCCATCAGCTGTCTCCCTTAAAATACTTTATTTTTCATGTAAAGACCGCTGTGCCAAAAGCTCCTGGAGATTTTCAATCTCCTGTTCGCTTAATCGGTCTTTTTCAATAAAATTGGCCAGCATGGAGGACAGGCTTCCGTTATAAAATCGTTTTAAAAAGGAACTGTTCTCATGATCCAGATATTCGTCCTTCTGAACCAGCGGTGTGTAGACAAATACGCGTCCTTCCTTTACATATGTCAGAGCACCTTTCTGGACCAGCCTTTTGATCAGTGTCTGGATGGTTTTGGGGCTCCAGCTTGTAGTCTTTAACAGCATTTCTGTGATTTCATTGGTGTTAATGGGAGCATTCTTCCACACAACCTTCATAACTTCATATTCGGCCTCAGATATCTGGGGTAAATCTTTCATGGTTCAGCCTCCTGGTTTGATAAAGAGATTATAAATATTATATTCTTACGGCATAAGCTTGTCAATCGCAGACGCGTATGGCGATCCTGCCCTTCTAATCCGGCAGAAGCTGCATCTGAGCCAGAATCTCAAGGGCGATCCTGCTGGCAGTCGCCCCGTCAGCGTGGTCTTCCCCCCGGATGTTTACGGCAAAGAAGCTTGGAACACCATGGGTCTCCACATAGCCTGTGAACCAGCCGTTTTTGTCTTTGCCATCAATATTGCCGGTCCCCGTTTTCCCGTAGAGCGTATAGCCGTTTTCCTCTGCAATGCACAGGGCCTCCTTCACTGCCTGTATGGAGGATTCCTGAAATCCGAATATATTGTCATAGAGATCAGCAAGCAGTCTGACCTGCTCAATGGGTGAGATTTTCAGGGAGGATTCCATCCAGAAGGTTTCGGGACCTGCCGACACATCGCTGTTTCCGTACCCGATCTGATCTAAAAAGCCCTGTATGGAAGATAGACCGGCTCTGCTGTCTAACTCCTGAAAATACCAGTTGACTGAATTTTTCATAGCAGATTTTAGATCCTGGTCCTGATTCCAGCTCTCAAAAGGATACACCTCTTCCTTCCAGGGCAGGATTGAAGAATCCGGGGTGATGGTTCCTTTTTCAAGGGCGAGCAGCGCGCTGTATATTTTGTATGTGGAATCCGGGGATATACGTGTACGGCTTTCTTCCTCCCCATAGATGCTCCAGGTATCCGAGGAGGGTTGATACAGCACGAAACTGCCTGCATAGCCTTCAAAGAAAGTATCCAGTTCCAGGGCTTTCGTTTTGCCCTTGGGGGATGTGGAAACGGTCTCTCCCCATGTGGTCACAGACAGGAAAGGCGTGTTTGCCAGTACAAGTATGGCTGCCAAAAATAAAAAGGCAGTGTTCTTTATCCGGACGGTTCCTGTTTCTTTTCGATAAGTGACAATGCCCAGGATTCTTTTCTTCATCTGTTTTTGATTCTCCGCGAATCCGGTGGTCATGGAATATTCAGAGCGGGAGGCATTTGCCGTGTGATGTAAGAGCACAGAGCCATATTCCCGGTAACACCCCTCCTGCAGGATTCCCAGCACGGACGCATCGCAGGCCAGTTCCCTGTCCGCCCGCATCTTCCTGCCTGCCAGCCATACTGCGGGGTTAAACCAGTAAATGATACAAAACAGATTCATAAAAAGATTTACCGCGTGATCCCTGCGGCGGCAGTGCTGGATCTCATGCAGCAGGATATAAGAAAGCGCTTTTGAATCTTCATCTGACAGATACGCCATGGGAAGAATGATACAGGGGCGAAAGGCCCTGGCAGATACAGGAGATTGGATAAAAGCGCTGGCAAGCAGAGGGAACGGCCTTTTTTGGCCGCATTGCTTCAGGCATTTTTTATAAAGCGTGCGTACCGCCTTATTTTGCACAGGGAGGGCGGTTTTGAAAAGCTGATGCAGCTTTTTTGCCGAACGTGCTGTATACCAGAGTATCAGGCACGCACCCAGGAGCCAGACAGCAGATAAAACCAGCAAAAGCGTACTCCCGCCGGATTTTTCTGCCTCCAGCGCGTAATCCTGTATCTGCAGGGTGCTTTTTGCTGCAGGCGCGGCAGCGGCAGTCAGAGATTCCACAGCTCTGCCTGCATTTGAAGATAATCTGTTCAGAAAGCCTGCCGGGAAAAAGGTCCGGTTCCGAAATGGCAGAAAAGGAATCGTGAGCATTATAAGATAGATGATCCAAATCTGATATTGTCCCCGTGCCGGAATCTGCTTTTTAAAAAGGCGTTTCATAAGGAAAAAGACCAGGGTGACCAGCATAATGATCACATTGCTGAGCAGAAAACGGAAAATAAATGCCTGTGATATCACCATAATTTCACTCCTTTCGGGGTGCCCGTAAATCATAACGGAGTCCTGTTATATTACATTCGTAATAACAAATCTGACTCTATTATAATATAAATGCCGGAAAAGTCAAACGGCATCTGCGGCCAGGTGTTTTTTTACGGTTCAGTGCCCTTACATTTACAGGCAGTCATCCATGCAAAACGCCCTGGCGCCATGGGATGACAGTTACCCCTTTTCTACTTAAAACATCGAAAGAGTTTAAAGCAGACTGAGATGGTAAGAACCAGAGCGCCTGCGGCCACAAGGAGATACTGTACCGGAACATAATCAGCCAGAGGGCCGAAAAAGGCCATACCCAGAGGCAGCGCGCAGGAAGTGGAGATCTGCATGAAACTGAAGATTCTGCCATGCATGCCCGGCTCCACTTTTTCCTGGATGGTCACATTGATGGGGGTGTTGTAGCAGGGGGAGGTAACGCCTATCATGGTATTCATGACCAGGTATATGAAAAATACAGGCGCCGTCCCCAGACCGATCATGATCACCCCGTACACACCTCCGGCCAGAAGAGTGGTCTGCAGATGGTTTTTAAATCCGCCCCAGGAGGCGATGAGGATGCCGCCCAGGACCATGCCGAGGCTGTAGGTCATTTCACTGACCGTGAGCCGCCATACCTCCGGTCCGAAGGTCCTGCTCACCATAAGAGGTGTGAGGAAGGCGGAGGGGCTGATCAGAAACAGGATGATGATCTGAAACAGCATCAGTCTTCTGATAAAAGCATGGTTCTTAATGTAGGAAATACCGCCTGTTAATTTCTGCAGACTGGATTCCTCCCCGGAAGATGATTTTGCATAGGGCGGTATTTTAATGGTAAAAGTGATACTGATGCCGATTATGGCTGTGATCACGTCAATAAAAAGTGCCGCCTCCAGAGGCGCAGCGGAGAGAACGGCGCCTCCGGCTGCAGGTGATAAGAACATCATGAAGGAGGACAGGGTACTGTTGATTCCGTTCATCCTCATGAGATGTTCTTTGGGAACAAGCTGCGGAAAGATGGCGTTCACCGCAGGTGTCTGGATTCCGGTGCCGGCTGAACGGATGATCAGCACAGCAAACAGAAACCAGATGTTCTTATGCCCTGACAAAAAAGCCAGAGCCAGTATAAGCGTGGAACATGCAATAACGCCGTCTGAGAGCATGATCAACAGCTTCCTGTCATAGCGGTCAATCCATACCCCCGCAAAAAGGGAAATGATGATCTGGGGAAGGAATCCGCAGAGGGTGGAGATGGTGAGCATTTTTCCTGAAGATGTTGTCAGTGTAATATACCAGACGATCGCGTACTGAACCAGGGAGGAACCGAACAGGGAGATAGTCTGGGCTGTTAAAAACCGAAAGGTCTTTCCTTTCCATGTATTCAAATTCATATTGTAAATACCTCTTTCTGTAAATGATAAAATCTGCTGCCACCCGCATACGGGTACTGTACAGATGCCTCTGCCGGGCAGCAAAAAAGGCAGAGGACATCATAAGCCTCTGCCTGTCAGTCTGCAGACAAAAGGCTGCGGCGAACACATCGCCGCAACCAGATACAGAACAAGGGTATTCACGGAAAACAGGTACACAAACAAACGCATCAGATAATCCGATACGCACCATACCTGTTTCCCGGTGAATACAGCAACTCTGCCGCTATCTGAACTCCGTACAATGTTTCACCGGAAACGTTATCTGTACGGAGCTGATTCGTCTTCTCAATTTATCAGTTAAAATAAAGTTCATAAAAGCCACCTCATGGGGATGATATATTTATCCTAATGACTACTATAGCATGTAAAAAAGTTCTTTGTCAATGAAGAGTTTGTATATGTTATAATGAACAAAAACGGGCAGGCGCCTACAGGGGGGGGAATAGACATGATACTTATATTTGACGCGGGCATGGCACTTATATTTTACTTACTAGGTCTTTCTTTTTACCGGTCCAGGGGGAAAGCCAGTATGTTTATCGCCGGATATAATACAAAGACGGAGGAAGAGAAGAAAAATTATGATGAGGTGAGAATGTGCCGGGATTATGGAAGAAGAATGATGTTCTGGGCGGTTCCCTTTTTAGTTGGTATGTGTATAGATGTATGGAAAGAAGGAGCGGGCTGTACGCTGGCATGGGCCGTGTATGCGGTATTATTGATCTGGCATGTGGTGGATATATGTCGGAATGGAGACAAGAGGTACAGAAGAGAAGCCGGATAAAAAACGGACACCAGGTGTCATATCGTTCAAGATTTCTGTTTTCCGAAATGCTACAATAGTGAAAATGAAAGGAGGAGGACAAGAAATGCACGCGGAACAAGAGCAAAGGCATGTGTATTATGACCATGACCTGGGAATCGAAGCATATAATTTGAGCGGGATTGTCCAGAAATTTCCAAACCATTTTCATGATTATTATGTGATTGGGTTTGTGGAGGGAGGAAAGAGGCATCTCTGGTGCAAAGGAATGGAGTATGACCTGAATGCCGGAGATCTGATCTTGTTTAACCCCAGAGACAATCACTTCTGTGCGCCCATCAATGGTGAAATTTTAGATTACCGTGCGGTCAATATTAATATGGATGTGATGCAGAGAGCCGTTAAGGAAATTACGGGAAAGGAGTTTATCCCGCATTTTACTAAAAACGTGGTATATCAAAGTGACATTACGCAGTCCATCGGTGATCTGTATGATGCCATTCTCGCTCACGAACCCAAGCTGAAAAAGGAGGAGGCATTTTTCTTCCTTCTGCAGCAGATCCTGCAGGAACACGCAGCGCCTTTTGACGAGGCGGATATATCAGAGCCGAATCAGCAGATCAAGACGCTCTGCAGTTATATGGAGGAGCATTTTTCGGAAAATATCACGCTGGATGATCTGCTCTCCATGACCAGTTTCGGAAAATCGTACCTGCTGCGTTCTTTTACCAAACAGGTGGGAGTTTCTCCGTACCGCTATCTGCAGACTGTGCGCCTTAAGAAAGCCAAGGAGTTCCTGGAACAGGGTGTGGCACCCATTGACGCGGCAGATATGGCCGGTTTTGCGGACCAGAGTCATTTTACTAATTTTTTCAAAGAATTTATCGGATTGACACCAAAACAGTATCAGAAAATCTTTACAGATAAACCGCTGCCTGTCACTCCGGCAAAGGAGTGGCCGAATGAATAAAACAATACATGGGCATATAGCAGCCTTTCTTACCATTTTGATCTGGGGAACTACGTTTATCTCCACAAAAGTGCTTCTTATAAGTTTTAAACCGGTGGAAATATTATTTATCCGTTTTATGATCGGGCATTTTGCGCTCTGGTGTGTCTGCCCCCGCAGGCTGAAGGTACGCAGGAGGAAACAGGAATGGTACTTTGCCGCAGCAGGACTCTGCGGTGTGACACTGTATTATCTGTTTGAAAATATTGCGCTGACCTATACGCTGGCCTCCAATGTGGGTGTCATCATCTCTATTGCGCCTTTTTTTACAGTGATCTTTTCCTGTCTGTTTTTGCACGACAGGAGGCCGAATATACGGTTCTTCGCCGGGTTTTTGATTGCCCTTGCGGGTATTTTTCTGATCAGTTTCGGAGGGGAGAAGAACCTGCAGTTAAATCCCGTGGGAGATTTGCTGGCTGTGATAGCGGCAATGATCTGGGCTGCGTTTTCGACGATCACGAAAAAGATCAGTGGGTTTGGATATAATACCATTCAGACTACAAGGCGGACGTTTTTCTATGGGCTTATCTTTATGGTCCCGGCCTTGCTTCTGATGGATTTTCATATGGAACTTCAGCAGTTTGCCAGCCTGAAAAACGTGCTGAATCTGCTGTTCCTGGGATTCGGAGCTTCTGCGCTCTGCTTTGTGACCTGGAATCTTGCGGTTAAGATCCTGGGTTCCGTGAAGACCAGTGTCTATATTTACATGGTTCCTGTCATCACGGCAGTTACGTCGGCTCTTATCCTGCATGAGAAATTAACACGGACGATCGTCTCAGGCATTGTCCTGACACTGATTGGCCTGTTCTTATCTGAGGACAGAAAAACTGAGAAGAATACAGCAAAGGAGTATAAGGCATATGCAGGCACAAAGTGATAAATGCGTCATGGTACTGGACAAAGACCTGCCCCTTGGCATTCTGGCCAACACCGCGGGAATCATGGGAATCACACTGGGAAAACACATCCCGGAGACAGTGGGGCCGGATGTGATGGATAAAAGCGGGAAGGAACATCTTGGGATCATAGAGCTTCCTGTTCCGATTCTGAAGGCGGATCAGGAGAAAATCAGAGAGATCAGGGAGCAGCTCTACCGGCCGGAATACGCGGACCTGGTGGTGGTGGATTTTTCAGATGTTGCGCAGAGCTGTAACGTCTATGAGGAGTATATAAAAAAAGCAGCAAGTGTGGCAGAAGAGGAAATGACTTACTTTGGCATCGGTATCTGCGGTGCCAGGAAGCTGGTCAATAAACTGACAGGCAGTCTGCCGCTGCTGAGATAAATAGAAGACAGAAGATAATGAGCCGGTCACGTCTGCGCGGACCGGCTCGTCTGTTATGTGCGCCTGGCGGCGCACGTTTCCAACGAGTGAAAGTCTCGAATCCGCCCG